>Ga0316576_10000493_pt1 | contig 18491 bp, 11 predicted proteins | sample S0NA_FD_203075 | JGI IMG/M metagenome (GOLD analysis project Ga0316576, IMG submission 203075) | Rhizosphere microbial communities from salt marsh grasses in Alabama, United States - S0-2_050615r3r5 | ecosystem: Host-associated > Plants > Roots > Rhizosphere | place: USA: Alabama | collected... | reverse complement strand
CGTTCATTACCCCCTGCCAAGTCGCCGGGACGAGCCATGTCAAGGGCGGGTGGTTGGGTGGACGGCCTTGACCTGGCTCGCCCCGGCGACGACCCACCGCCTCATGAACGACCCGGAGGCGATCATGCCGGCCGCCACCGTCGCCGCTGCCCCTGATTGCTGCCACTGCCACTGCTCCGGACTCGGATTCGGGAGCGGGAGCAGGAGCGATCCGAGATCGATTCGGACGCGGGCGCGACTCACCTGCTGCGGTCGAGCAGGCTGTAGACCGCGGGCACGACGAGCAGGGTGAGCAGAGTCGAGGTGACCATGCCGCCGATGACCGTCAGCGCCATCGGGGTCCGCAGCTCGGCCCCTTCGCCGAGGCCGAGGGCCATGGGCAGCAGCCCGAAGATGGTGGTGGCGCTGGTCATGAGGATCGGCCGCAACCGCACCCGTCCCGCCTCGACGAGCGCCTCGACCTTGCCACGGCCGTCCCGCCGCAGCTGGTTCGCGTAGTCGACGAGCACGATCGCGCCGTTGACGACGATCCCGGCGAGGAGGATGAAGCCGATCAGCGAGACCACGCTCACAGTGACCCCGAACAGCCACATCGTGACCAGGACGCCGATTGCCGCGAAGGGCACCGAGAACAGGATCACGAAGGGGTGGAGCAGGCTTTCGAACTGAGACGCCATGACGAGGTAGACCATGAACACGGCGAGGCCGAAGGCGAGCTTCATCGAGCCGAAGGAGGTCGCCATCTCTTCCTCCTGGCCGCCGAGGCGCCAGTCGTAGCCGGTCGGCCAGCTCATGGCCTCGAGCGCCTGCCGGATGTCCGTGCTCACCGACCCGAGGTCGCGATCCTCGATGTTGGCGGTGATGCGGGCGACCCGGCTGCCGTCGGCGCGCCGGATCTCGGCCGGTCCCTCGAGCTCGACCACGTCGGCGACCGCCGACAGCGGGATCGCGGTGGTGCCGACGTGGGTCACGGTGAGCCCCTCGATAGCGCTCGCCGAGGCTCGGTAGCGCTCGGCGGCGCGAACCCGGATGTCGACGGTCCGGTCCGAGCGCGTGATGTCGGTCGCCACCTCACCCTGGACCATCGTCCGAAGAATCGTGGCGACGTCGCTGACGCCGAGGTCGTAGGCCGCGAGACGGTCACGGTCCAGGTGGATCTGGAGCTCGGGGTACCCGCCCTCGGTGGAGGCCTTGATGTCGGTCAGGCCTCCGATGCCACGCATCCGCCGAACGGCGTCATCGGCGAGGCGGCCGAGCAGCTCGAGATTGAAGCCGCGAATCTCGACCTCGATGGCGTTCTTGAAGCTGAAGTACGACGGTCGGCCGAAACGGACATTGATCGGCGGTCGCTCCGCTCGGCCCTCGTCGTCGCGACCGAGAGCGCGAACGTCGGCGTCGACTGCCGCACGGATCCGATCCATGGCCGCGTCCTCGCGCTCGCGGGACGACGGTGGATCGAGGGTCACGGTGAGCTGGCCGATGTTCTCGCGTAGCTCGCCGGCGGTCCCGCCCTGCTCGTTCGAGGTGCCGGCAATTGTGTAGACCGAGCGGCAGCCGGCCTCGGTGTGGGCGACCTGCTCGAGGGCGACCAGTCGTCGGTCGGTGACCTCGAGCCGGGTGCCGGGCGGCAGCTCGAGATCGGCGAAGAATTCGCCCTGGATGAGCTCCGGGATGAGCTCAGAACCGAGGTCGGAAACCAGGCCGAGGCAGGCGACGAGCAGCAGCAGGGTCAGGGCGACGGTCGCGAGGGGTCGCCGGAGGACGAGCGTCAGCGCCCGGGTGTAGGTCTCCCGGAAGGTGGACAGCCCGCGATCGAAGAGGTCGAGCACCGGCCGCAGCACTGCCGCCGCCGTGCCCCCGACGGCTCGAACGACCGCGACGGTCCCGCGGAGGATCGCCGATGCGGCGGCGAAGGCGACCGTTCCGAGCCGCAACCCCTGCCGCTGCGCGGCGTCCTCAGGAGCAGGCTCGGGGCTGTCGGCGGGTCGGAGGCTGCGGGACACCAGCATCGGGATCAGGGTCAGCGCCACGATCAGCGACACCAGCAGCGAGAACGCCACCGTGAGGGCCTGGTCGCGGAACAGCTGGGCCGCGACGCCCTCGACGAAGACGATGGGCAGGAACACGCAGATCGTGGTCAGCGTCGAGGCTGTAATGGCGCGCCCGACCTCCGAGGTGCCGGTTCGGGCGGCCTCGACGACGTCGAGACCCTGCTCACGTTTGCGCTGGACCGACTCGAGAACGACGATCGCGTTGTCGACGAGCAACCCGACCCCGAGGGTGAGCCCACCGAGCGACATGATGTTGAGGGAGATCCCGGCGGCGTACATGAGGAAGAAGGTCGCCACCACCGACACCGGAATCGACAGCCCGATGATGAACGTGTTCTTGACCGACCGCAGGAACAGGTAGAGCACCGCGATCGCCAACAGGCCGCCGAAGAGGGCGGTCTGGAGGACCTCGCGGACCGCCTGGCGGATGTAACGGGCCTGATCGGTGATGACCTCGACCCGGAGCTGGGGATCGATGCGCTCGAGGTCGTTCGCGAGGTCGCCGAGCCGGTCGGTGACGGCGTCAGAGACAGTCACCGTGTTGCTCCCACCCTCCTTGTAGACCGCCAGCTCCACGGACTCGGCGCCGTCGATCCGGGTGATGATCTGCCGTTCCTTGTGACCGGTCGCGACGCGGGCGACGTCGGACAGCCGGACAATGGCGTTGCCGGTCCTGCGGACGACCACGTTGCGGATGTCCTCGGCGCGCACGAACTCGTTGCGGGTCCGGACCAGGACCTCGGTGTGGCCGTCCCTGAGGGTGCCGCCGGTGATGTTGACGTTCTCGGCGGCCAGCCGGCTCGCGATCTGGGCCGCCGACAGGCCGAGGGCGGCGAGCTTGCGCTCGTCGAGCTCGACCTGGATCTCCTCCTCGAGCCCGCCGGAGACCACCACCGCGGCGACGCCTTCGATGCGCTCGAGCGCGCGTTTGAGGTCCTCGTCGGCGATGAACCGCATCCGGCTCAGGTCCGACGACCCGTGGAGCCCGATCCGCATGATCGGGTCGAGCGACGGGTCATAGCGGAGCAGGATCGGCTGCTCGGCGTCAATCGGCAGGCGGACCCGGTCGAGGCGGTCGCGGACGTCGAGAGAGGCGAAGTCCATGTCGGTGTCCCACGCGAACTCGAGGGTCACCTCGGACACGTCGGCCCTTGATGACGAGGTCACCCGGACGACGTTGTTGACCACTCCGACTGCGTTCTCCACCGGCCGGGTGAGCAGCGACTCGACCTCGACCGGAGCGGTGCCCTCGTACTCGGTGCGGACCGTGAGAGAGGGGTAGCTGATGTCGGGCAGCAGGTTGACCGCAAGGTTGGTGAAGGCGACGGCCCCGAAGACCACGGCCGCGACCGCCAAGATGAAGACCGTGACCGGTCGGCGGATCGAGAGATCGACGATCTTCATTTCGCGTTGCGAACGTCGGCGACCGCCTTCTCGATCGCCTCGTCGGACATGCCGAAGGACCGCATCCGGTCCTTGATCCGCTCGAGCTCCTCGGGTGATGCGGATCGGATGCGCTCGACGAGAAACGGTGGCAGGGTGCCGGAAGGTGGACCGGCGCCGGGCGCAGGCCCACCGCCTCCCGGACCAGCGCCCGGTCCGGCGGCGCCGGCCTTGACCTGCTCGATTCGGGCCTCGATTTCGGCCTCCGACAGCCCACGCTCCTTCATTCGTTGGCGCATCGCGACGATCGCCTCCTCCGAGGGCGGCGAGACGGCGGCCGACGGGCCGCTCTGGCTCGTGGCGACCCGCTGCCCGGTCTCGTCGAGGATCGTCACTGGAGTGCCGTCCGCGAGGCCATCCTGGCCGAGGACGATGAGCTCGTCGCCCTCGGCGAGGCCGCTCAGAATCTCCACCGAGTCCTCGTCGCGCAGCCCGAGCTCGACCTCGCGCCGCCGCGCCTGGTCGCCGTCCCTGACGAAGACGGTGTCGCCGAGGGAGTCGAGCACGAGGGCCTTGCGCGGAATCACCAGCGCGTTGTCGTGGCGTTCGGTCTCGAGAAAGACGCTGGCGAACATTCCTGGCCGCAAGCGGTTGCGGCCCTCGACCTCGAGGGTCACGGTGAAGGTGCCGGATGTCGGATCGACGGTGGGTCGGAGCCGGGCCACATGGGCGTCGAAGCGCTCGTCCGGGAAGGCCTCGACCCGGAGGTAGGCGGTCTGGCCGATCTGGATCCGGGGCAGGTCCTTCTCGGGGACCTCGACCCGACACAGCAGCGGCGTGAAGTCGGATACGCGGAACAGAATGGTGCCCGGCGTGACGTACTGGGCGAGCTTGATCGAGCGGGTCACGACGAGGGCGTCGAAGGGGGCCCGGATCTCGGTGTAGGCGAGCTGGATCTCGGCGCTCTCGAGCTGCGCGGAGGCCGCGTCGAGCTTCGACCGGGACGTGTCATACGCCTCCTGGCTGACCAGCCCTTCGTGCCACGAGGACTCGGCCCGGTCGAAGGCGAGCTTCGCCTCGTCGCGGGAGACGGTGGCGATGGCGACCTGGTTGCGTGGCTCGCGGTCGTCGATGGTTGCCAGCAGCTGATCGGCCCTGACGAGGTCGCCCTCCTCGACGAGGATCGTCGACACCGGTCCCGAGGTCCGGGCGACGATGTCGACCTCGTTTTCGGCCTCGAGAGTGCCGTTGGTCTCCAGATGCTGCGAGATCGACCGCCGGGTCACCGGCTGAACCTGAATCGGAACCGCGGCGGACGGGGCCGAAGCGGCCATGGCGCCCGGTCCTCCAGTCCCATCGGGTCGGCCGCCGCCGGCGCCTCGGGCGCCGGCCCGCGAGCTCGTGTCGCTGCTGCCGCCGCAGGCGACGGCCAGCATGACGATGGCGAAGATGGCGATGGGTCGTGACAGGTTCATGAGCGCCTCGTTGAGCGATTTCGAACAGTCGTCGGGGATCGATGAGTCGAGGATGCGATGCCGGCGGGGGTACCCGGGATGGGCGCCCGGCTCCGACCTTTCGTCCGACGAAAGGTCGGGTGCCCGGCACCCCAGCGTTGCATGGCGACGTCGAAGGAGGTCATCGCGCCACCTCCGCCACGACCCGGCGGCAGAAGACGGCCAGGTCGTCGACGAGCGAGTAGACGGTGGGGATGACCATGACGGTGAAGAAGGTCGAGGTGGTGAGCCCGCCGAGAATGACGAGACCGACCGGGGCCCAGAAGGCGGCCCGTCCCTCGGGAGCGCCGAAGATCCCTGGCAGGAAGTAGCCGGCGACCATGGGCGATAGCCCGAGCACGGTCGTGATCGCGGTCATCAGTATCGGCCGCAGGCGGTGGCGGCTGCCGAGGACAATGGCCTGCTCGCGGGGCAGGCCTTCGCGCCGCAGCTGGTTGACGTGGTCGACCAGGACGATGGCGTTGTTGACAACGATACCGGCGAGAATAATGAGCCCCATGTCCGAGCTCGACGATCGGGCCTGGCCGGTGATCCACATGACCAGCCCGACGCCGACGAAGGCGAAGGGCACCGAGAACATGATCGTGAAGGGCTGAGCGAAGCTCTCGAACAGCGACGCCATCACCATGTAGATCAGCACCAGTGCGAACACCAGCATGAACAGGGCCTGGCCGGCGTCCTGCTCGCCGCGCATCCAGTCCTCGCCCTCCACGACCTCGTACCCGGCGGGCAGTCCGATCGACGTGATCGCGTTGTCGGCCATGCGCTGGGCGACGAAGGCCGGCATGCCGGTGGCGGTGTCGGCGGTGAGTGTGACGCTCGACCGGCGATCGATGCGCTCGATGGAACGAGCACCCGGGGCGGCGTCGAAGTCCGCGACCGCGCCGACGGTGAGGGCGGTCCGACCGAGGGGCAGCTTGCGGAGCTGGTCGAGGGTTTGGCGATCGGACTCGCGGTGCTGGACGACGACGTCGAGCTCGCGATCCTCGACCGCGAAGGTGCTCACCGCGCGTGAGGACAGGGCGGAGGCGACGCTCTGGCCGACCACCTGGGACGACAATCCGGCGGCCAGCAGGCGCTCGCGGTCGGGTTCGACCGTGACCTCCTGGTCGCCGCTTTCGAGGGACGAGTCGGCGCTCAGGATGCCGGGCAGCGACGCCAGGGCCGCCACCGCCCGTTTGGCGTAGACCTCGAGAATCTCCATCCGGTCGCCGCGCAGCTGGACCTCGATGCTCGAGCCGGATCCCGAGTGACCTCGGCTCGAGCGGGAAATGGTGAGGACGACACCCGCGCGGTGTGGCAACAGGGCCTCGACGCGGTCGCGGATGGCGCCGGTGTCGAGCCGGCTCTGCTCCTCGTCCACGAGATAGAGCTCGAAGCGGTTGTCCCGCGACCAGCCCCGCGATCGGCCCGAGCCGCGCCGGAAGCTGTGGGTGATGGTGGCGATCTCGAGCTCGTCGCGGTGCTCGTCGAGCACGGCGTAGACCTCGTCATAGAGCGACCGTTTCTGCTCGACGTCGAAGCTCTTGGGCACATCGACGTTGATCGTGATCCGGCGCTCGAAGGAGTGCATGTCGAAGTCCCGCTGGATGCTCCGGTAGAGCTGCCACGAGGCCACGAGGGCAACCACGACCACCACCGAGAACGCGAAACGGTGGCGGAGCATGAAGGCCAGAACCCGACCGTATCCGGCCGAGATCGCCTCCCACAGGCCGTGCGGCTTCCGGCGCTCGCCGCCGAGCAGCTGCGCCGCCACCATGGGGACGACCGTGACCGCCACCACCAGCGACGCCACCATCACCACCACGACCGTGAGGCCGATGTTCTTCATGAAGAAGGCGAAGCGGCCGTTGCCCGACATGAAGACCATCGGCAGGAAGACGCAGATGGTGGTCAGGGTCGAGGCCGCGATCGGCAGCGCCACCTCGGAGGCGCCGGCGAGCGCGGCGGATCGCGCGTCGGCCCCGAGCTCTTCGTGGTGACGGAAAATCGACTCGATGACCACGATCGAGTTGTCCACAAGCATCCCGATCGACAGCATCAGCCCCATCAGCGACATGATGTTGAGCGTCAGGTCGGTCCAGCCGGCCTGCCGGGAGAGGTACATGAAGACGAAGGTCATGACGATCGAGACCGGGATCGCGATCGCCACCAGCAACGTGCTCCGCAGCCGTCGCAGGAACAGGTACATGAAGAGGATCGCCAAGGCGCCGCCGAGCAGGCCCGTGTTGCGGAGCTCGCCGAGACCGTGCCGCACGTCATCCGAGTCGTCCCGAAAGACATTCACCTGCAGGTCCTCAGCCTCGGGCAGGTCCTGGATGGCTTCGAGCTCGGCCTTGGCGCCGTCGATCATCGCCAGCAGGTTGGCGGTGGACGACTTGTAGACCGTGACGGTCAGGGCCTCGGTCCCGTTGAGGAAGTCCCACTCTTCCTGCTCCGGATAGGCCATGACGACGGTGGCGACGTCGCCGAGCCGGAGGCCGCCGCCGAGCGGCAGGTCGCGGAAGCCGTCGAGGTCGTCGATCTTGCCCTCGATGCGGAGCAGAAAGCTCCGTTATCCGTCGCGGACGGTGCCGGCGGACGCACTTTGATGGTTGGCGCGGATCACCGTTGCGACGTCCCGGACGTCGACCCCGAGCGCCGCCATCCGGTCGGGGATCAAGTTGATCTGGACCTGGCGCGTCTCGAGGCCCCGGACCTGGACATCGGCGACGCCCTCGAGGCGCTGCAGGCGACGCACGATGACATCGTCGACGAAGCGGTAGAGCTGCTCGCGGGGCCACGGAGCGGTGACGTGCAGGTGGAGCACCGGCCGGTTCGAGCTTTGGAAACGGCGAATCTCGACCCGCTCGAGGTCGTCGGGCAGACGGTTCCGGACCCGATCAACCCGGTCGCGGACATCGACGGCGGCGAGATCCATGTCGGTGCCGTCGACGAAGCGGAGGCTGACGCTGCCCGAGCTGCTCGATGACATGGCGGACAGGCTGTCGATGCCGTTGATCGTGCTCAGGCTGTCCTCGAGCGGGCGGACGATGAGACGCTCAGTCTCCGACGGCGATGACGACGGATAGGGTGCGTCAACCGAGATGAACGAGGCCGAGAACGTGGGCAGGAACTCGAGCGGCAGACGTTGCAGCGACAGCCAGCCGAGAACGAGCACGCCGAGCACCGCCATGGCCATCGTGACCCGGCGCTCGACTGCGAAGCGAACGATGGGGTTTGTGCTCATCCGTCCTTGAGCCAGGGGAAATTCAAGCACGAACGGGCTCGGCTGTCACCCGGGTGTGCCGGCAGGCCGACTGCCGCCGTCGCGGCGGTCGGTCGACCGACCGCGGACCCCTGAACGTCGGGAGTGCAGCGCGGTCGGCTGCGGCGAGGGAACGACGTCACGGCGACCGCCCCCGGTCACCGGCTCGACGATTCCGGGGCGGGGACCAGGTCGGCGACCAGCCACTCGATCTCGGAGTCGGCGATGCCGCGACCGCTGCCGGGGCCGCCCCCCGGAGGTGCCCCGCCGCCGCCGGGGCCCATGCCACCCATGCCGCCCATGCCGCCCATCCCACCCATGCCGCCGCGATCCCAGCCTCGTGCGCCCTCGACGAGCTCCCGCTCGGCGTCGGTCAGGCCGCCGATCTCGACGCCGATCGCGATCCGGCGGCGGGCCGAGGGGGGTGTTTCGGCGAACGAACCGCCGATCTCGGAGATCGGGATTCGCAGCTCGTAGGCGAAAACGCCGTCCGATCGGGTCGAGGCGGCTGCGAAGCCGACCGGGTCGTCGTTCCCGACCTTCGCCTTGGCGCCGTTGCGGATGACGACGAACGTGCCCGGCTCAATGCGACCTGGCGCGCGCTCCGGGGGCCGTTCCGGGCGGTCGCCGTCCGGGGGTGGTCCGCGCCGGGCCGGCGGCTCGTCTCCGATCGGCGGCTCGTCTCGGGTCGGTGGCTCGCCTCCGGGGCCGGGCCCCCGGTTCGACGGCCGGAGCTTGAGGGTATCGGCGATCTCCCGCGAGCCGGCGTAGCGGACGCCGAAGGCGTCGTTCCGGTTCTTTTTCTTGCCGTCGCCGTTGATCCAGAGAACGACGCCGCGACGGGCGATCTGCTCGGCGAGCCGAACGTCGCCGAAGCGGAACATGAGGTACAGGAAGCGGTTATCGTGGCTCATCGCGAACACTCGCAGGCTGTCCTCGAGGTAGGTGACCGGCACGGCGTACCAGTCGTCGGGCGCGCCGTCGATCACGATCGGCTGCGCCGGAGCTTTGCACTCGATCCGGTGGGCCGCGAGCGCAGCAGCGGCGGGAGTGACGACGACGGCGGCCAGGACGGCCGCGCGAATGACAGGGGCTTGAAGGTCGAAGCGCATGGGCGACTCCATCGAAGAAGGGGTGAGACGGCCCCGGATCCGGGGCCGCCTCGGTGGGGGAGGAAGTCCGGGCTCGGGGGTTGTTACCGTCGTCCGAACCGCCTGCCGCCGCCGAACCGCTTACCGTTGCCCTGACCGGGGCCCATGGCGTCGAGCTTGTCGAGAACCTGCTGTTGCTGGTCGGCGTTCAGGACGTCCCAGACCTGGGCGACGGCGCGCGCGCCGAGCAGCTTGGCTTCAAGGTGGATCTTGTCCTGGGACTCGAAGAAGGCGCGGTACTCGGTCTCGTCGAAGTCACCGGGGCCGTGGTTGGAGCGGAAGGTCTCCGCCGCCGTCCGGGCCTGGTCCATGAGCTCGTGGATTGCCGGCAACTGGGCGTCGACGATGGCCTCGATCTGGGCCAGCTGCGTGTCGGTCAGGCCGATGTCCTCGGCCATTCGAGGAATCATGTGGACCAGGCCGAGACCGTCGGGCCCGCCCGGGCCGCCCGGTCCGCCCTTCACCTGCGGTCCGTGGGGACCGGTGCCGTCACAGTCGCCGGGACCGTTCTGGGCGAAGACGGCGGATGGTGCGGCGATCAAGGCCGCTGCTGCGATGGTCAGGATGATGGTTCTGGCGTTCATGTGCACCTCCGTGTGCTGGGCCGCCAAGGCGGCGTTTCTTCTGTCGTGGATAGTACGCCGCGGCCATCTTCATTGTTGATGGGTCAGGCTTTGGTTGTGTTGTCCGTATCTCAAGAAAGGTGAAGAGGTCGGCGTCGGGTACCATCAGGCTCGATGAGCCAACGACCGGACCGGGCCGGGCGTCTGTCGCGAGGAGCAAGGGTGGCCTTCGGCGCGCTCTTTCTTGTCGTTGTCCCGGTCGCCCTCTTCGCCCAATGGCTGCTGACCTTCGAGCGTCAGCTGTGGCCCGTTGCCGGGGGCCTGTGGCTCGGCGCGATTGTCGGTCTGGCGATCCTGCTCCGCCGCTTCGACCCGAGAGACTCTGCCGGGACGACGGTGTGGGAGGCCGAGCCCGATCCCTGGGGACGGGTCTGGCTGCTTCCGGTTGCTCTCGGCCTCGTGTGCTCGGCGGCGGCCGGCGCGCTCGCGCTGCGGCGGCCGGAGACAGAGTCCTTCGGTGACCTGGCTGTGCTGTGGGTGATCGGGATCGCCCTGGCCGGGCTTGGATTCGTGCTGGTCGACCGGAGGCATGGCGGGTCGCCGAACGACGCTTGCCGGGACCCCTGGCGGTGGCCCGAGGTGATCGCGCTGGTCGCGCTCACAGCGGCGGCCTGCGCGGCGCGGGTCGTGGACCTCGAGCATATTCCGGCCAACCTCGCCGGCGACGAGGGGACCTTCGGGGTGATGGGCCTGGACCTGCTCGAGGGACGGCTGGGGAATGTCTTCGGGGCCGGGTTCTTCGGCTTCGCCAACCTGTCGTACATCCCGTGGGGGTTGTCGGCGAAGCTGCTCGGCGGGACAGTCGCGGCGCTGCGGTTGCCGTCGGCGGTGATCGGGACGGCCGCGGTGCCGGCGACCTACCTGCTCGCGCGTGAGCTCTGGGGCCGGCGCGAGGCGTGGGTGGCCGGCGTGCTTCTCGCCTTCGGCCACTACCACCTTCACTACAGCCGCGTCGCCATCAACAACATCGCGGACACCGTGGTGGCGCCGCTCGGCCTGTGGCTGATGCTGCGCGGGATTCGATCTCGCCGAGTCCTCCCGATGGCGGCGGCGGGCGCGGTCTTCGGCCTCGGTTGGTACGGCTACTTCGGGGCGCGGCTCGCCGGGATTGTCGCCGGCGTCGACCTGCTCGGCAGAGCGACGACCCAAGCCGGGTTCTGGCGCGCCCATGGACGACAGATCGCGGCCGCGGTCGTTGCTGCGGTCGTGGTCATGCTGCCGCTGCTCATGCTCTACGTCGACCAGCCGGAGCACATCACCGAGCGCAGCAGTCAGGTGGGGATCTTCAGCTCTGGGTGGCTGGCCCAGGAGCAGGTCCTCACGGGTCGTTCGATGCTGAGCATCCTCGCCGAGCAGGCCGGAAGATCGGTGCTCGGCTTCAACTTCATGCTCGATCGTTTTCTCTGGTACCACCCGCGAATCCCGCTCCTGCACGTCGTCGGCGCGACGTTGCTGGTGGTCGGTCTCATCTGCTGCTGGCTCGATCGTCGGGACCACCGGAGCCTCTTGCTCCTGCTCTGGTTCGGGCTGGCGGTGCTCTTTGGGTGGTTCCTGACGGAGTCCCCCCCGAGCAGCATGCGGCTGGTGATCGTGACCCCGGCTCTGGCGCTGCTGGCGGCGAGAGGCCTGCGGGGGTTGACCGGCGTCGGGGAGGCCGTCTTCCGTGGCCCGAGGTGGCTTTGGTCGGGCCTGGTCGGGCTCGTCCTTGCGGTCGCTGTCGTTGTCAACCTGCACTTCTACTTCCGGGTCTACACGCCTCGGCGGGTGTTCGGGAATCCGAGCTCGGAGGTTGCGACCGTGCTCGCTCGGTCCCTCCGTCGCGCCGCCGACGATCGCCCGGTCTTCATGCTCGGCGCCCCCGAGCTCTACTGGGGCTTCGGCGCACTGCGGTATCTCGTGCCGGACGTCGACGGTGGCGACGTTCCACCGCCGACGCCGGGGCCGTGGCCGGAGGTCGACCTCAGCCGGGGGGCGCGGTTCGTGGTGCTGCCGTTGCGGGCTGACGATCTCGACGACCTCGAGGCCCGATTCCCGGGTGGCGTGGCGACCCGGGTGGACTCCACCTTCGACGGACGGCCGCTGTACACGGTCTACTCGGTCGGGGCGGAACCGCATGCCGAAACCGAAGGTGAAGACTGATCCGTGACGATTCCGAAACCTTAAGAATCCTCAACAACTTGGACCGAAGCCACCGGCGTGGGATACGATCGCACCATGGCGGAGATTCTGCTCGTCGATGACGATGTCGAGCTGTGCGAGCTCGTGACCGAGTACCTGGGTGGTGAAGGTTTCACGGTCGAGACCGCTCACGACGGCGCCTCGGGGCTCGAGCGCGCCCGGCACGGCGATCACGACCTGGTGGTTCTCGACGTCATGCTGCCGGGACTGTCCGGCTTCGAGGTCCTGCGCCGGCTCCGTGAGTCGTCCTCGGTACCGGTGCTCATGCTGACCGCCAGGGGCGAAGAGGTAGACCGGATCGTCGGGCTCGAGATGGGGGCCGACGACTACCTGCCGAAGCCCTTCAACCCCCGCGAGCTGGCGGCGAGAATGCGCGCGGTGCTGCGCCGCGCGGCCGCCGAACCGCAGGTCGGCGAGCGGCTCACGGTGGACGACCTCACCGTTGACCTGGCGGCTCGCCGCGTGACCGTCGGCGGGGACGAGGTGTCGTTGACCGGGGTGGAGTTCTCGCTCCTGGAAACGCTTGCCAGGGCCGCAGGGACCGTGGTCGACCGAAACGAGCTCTCCCAGACCGCCCTGTATCGGAGGGCGAACGCCTTCGACCGGTCTCTCGACGTCCACCTGTCGAATCTGCGGCGCAAGCTCGGTCCGGCGGGGGACGGAGGGGAGCGCATCAAGACCGTGCGTGGGGTCGGCTATCAGTACGTCCGCCGCGCCGGGAGCTCATGATGCGCAGCCTGTTCGTACGCATCTTCCTGTGGCTGTGGCTCGCCATGGCGGTGGTGGCCGCCTTGCTCGTGATCACCTCCCCTTTCTTCACGAAGTCACGGCCGGCCCTCGAAAGCTGGCACGAGAGTGCCGAGACCTGGGCGAGCGGCCGGGCCGAGGCGGCGGCCCGCCAGATCGCCGAGGGTGGGGTGGACGGGCTGCGGATGGGCCGCGGTCAAGGCCGGGGAGGTCCGGGCGGGCCCCATCCTCCCGCGCGGGTCTTCGTGCTCGACGAGGACGGCGTCGACCTGCACGGCGCGCCGGTGCCGCCGGAGGTCGTCGATGTCGCCCGGCAAGCCGCATCCACGAAGGTCGAGCAAACCCACCGAGAGGGCGCTTTCTACCTCGTGGCGCGGCCGGTCGTCGATCCCGACGGCCGGTTGCTGGTCGTGGTTGCGGCCCACCACAGCCCGCCGCGGCTCGTCAACCTGCTCGAGCCCAAGGCTCTGGCGTGGCGTCTGGCCGTCCTGGTGGTCGTGGTCGGAGGTCTCAGCTTCTGGCTGGCCCGCTACCTGAGCTCGCCCATGGGCGCCCTGCGCCGAGCCACTCGTCGCCTGAGCGAGGGCGATCTGAGCACCCGGGTCGGCGGTCGCGTCGTACGCCGGCGGGACGAAATCGGCCAGCTGGCGCGGGACTTTGACGCCATGGCCGAGCGCATCGAGGCCCTGGTGGGCTCACAACGGCGACTGCTCGGCGACGTCTCCCACGAGCTGCGGTCGCCGCTGGCCCGGCTCGTGGTTGCCCTCGAGCTGGCTCGTGCCCGGGCCGGGGATGCCGCGGGCGAGCTTCTCGACCGGATCGGTCAGGAGGCCGACCGGCTCGATCGGCTCATCGGCCAGCTGCTTCTGCTGGAACGGCTCGAGAGTGGCGGGGCGGAGGGCGAGGCCACACCTGTGGACCTCGGACGCCTGCTCTCCGAGGTTGCCGACGACGCCGCCTTCGAGGCCGCCGCCGAGGGCCGGGAGGTTCGGTTCGACGCTCCCGAAGGCGTGGTCGTCGACGGCCGGGCGGAGCTGCTCAGGAGCGCCTTCGAGAACGTGCTTCGGAACGCCGTCCGCCACACGCCTTCCGGAACGGCGGTGGAGGTCGAGCTGGGCATCTCGGACGATGAGGTCGAGGTGGCGGTGCGGGATCACGGCCCCGGGATCGCCGAGGATGAGCTCGATCGCGTCTTCGAGCCCTTCTACCGTGTCCAGGAGGCTCGCGAGCGCGCAACCGGCGGCGTCGGCCTCGGTCTCGCCATCGCCGCCCGCGCCGTTCGTGCCCACGGCGGCGCCGTCAGCGCCGCCAACCATCCCGAGGGCGGGCTGGTCGTCACGGTACGCTTGCCGAAACGGTGAGTGCCGGGTGGTGCTGCAATGGCTTCCCCGAGCCGAGAGGGCGGCGGCACAATGGCAAACCTGACACGTCCCGGTGGAGGCGACCAGTCCGCGCATCCCGGGGCGACAGGCGCTGCGGCTGCCCGTGCCGCTGCCGCTGAATGCTGCCGCTGTCCCTGCCCCTGCCGCTGACTTCGGACACGGGCGCGGGTCAGACCACGATGTTGACGAGCCGGCCGGGCACGACGATGACCTTCTTCGGCGCCTTGCCTTCCATGTGTTTTCGGGCGCGGTCGGAGGCGAGGGCGAGCCGCTCGAGCTCGTCCTTCGCCGTGTCCTTGGCGACGGAGAGCTCGTCGCGCTTCTTGCCGTTGACCTGGACGACGACGGTGATCATCTCGTCGACACACAGCGCCGGGTTGAAGGACGGCCAGTCGGCGTGGGCGATGAGATCGGGCTCGCCGAGGCGGCGCCACAGCTCTTCGCACAGGTGGGGCGCGTAGGGCGAGAGCACACGAAGAAAGGTTGCCGCCGTTTCTTTGGGCAGGGTCGCCGACTGGGTCGCGTCGTTGACGAAGATCATCATCTGCGCGATACCGGTGTTCATCTGGAGGCTCTCGGTGTGCTCGGTGATCTTCTTGACGGTCTTGTGCAAGGTCCGTTCGAGCTCCGGCTCGGCGCTCGGCGGGGCGTCGGTGAGGCGCTCGCTGAGTGAACCGGTGCGTTCGTCGACGATCAGCCGCCAGGTTCGTTGCAGAAAGCGGTAGACACCCTCGACGCCTTTCATCTGCCACGGCTTCTGGACCTCGAGGGGCCCCATGAAGAGCTCGTAGAGACGCATCGCGTCGGCGCCGTAGTCGGCGATGACGTCGTCCGGGTTGACGACGTTGTACTTCGACTTGGACATCTTCTCGATCTGGGTCTCGAGGATCTCGCTGGTGGCGGTGAGCACGGCGGTGCCGTCGTCCCGCTCCGTGACCTCCGACGGCAGGTAGTACTTGCCGTTCGCGTCGCGGAACGAGTAGGCGAGGATCATGCCCTGGTTGAAGAGCTTCTGGAAAGGCTCGGTGGTCGACACCCAACCACAGTCGAAGAGCACCTTGTGCCAGAACCGGGCGTAGAGCAGGTGGAGCACCGCGTGCTCGACCCCGCCGACGTAGAGGTCGATCGGCATCCAGTAGCGCTCGAGCTCCTTCGACCAGGGCTCGGCGTCGTTGCGGGGGTCGATGAAGCGCAGGTAGTACCAGCAGCTGCCGGCCCACTGAGGCATGGTGTTGGTCTCGCGGGTCGCGAGCCGGCCGTCGGGCAGCTCGACCCGAAGCCAGTCGTCGCCGGCCCGGGCGAGCGGCGGTCGACCGTCCTCCGTCGGACGGTACTCGTCGATGGCGGGCAGCCCGACCGGCAGCCAGCTCTCGTCGAGGGCGACCACCTCGCCGTCGTCGGTATGGACGATGGGAAACGGCTCGCCCCAGTATCGCTGACGCGAGAACAACCAGTCCCGGAGACGATACTGGACCCGGCCGGTCCCGAGCCCGCGCTCGGCGAGCCAGGCGGTGATGGTGGCGATCCCATCGGGCACCTTGAGCCCGTTAAGGCTGAATCCACCCTTGCCGGTGGAGTTCACCAGGACACCCTCGGCGTTGTCGGTGTAGGCCTCTTCCTCGATCGGCCGCTCGCCGCCCGAGACGACCTCGACGATCGGCAAATCGTAGGCGCGGGCAAACTCATGGTCGCGCTCGTCGTGGCCGGGGACCGCCATGATGGCGCCGGTGCCGTAGCCCATGAGCACGTAGTCCGCGACCCAGATCGGGAGCTCCTGGTCGTTGACCGGGTTGACGGCGTGCGCACCGGTGAAGACCCCGGTCTTGGACTTGGCGAGGTCGGTGCGGTCGAGGTCGGACTTCTGGGCCGCCTCGCGAACATAGGCCTCGACCGCGGGCTGCTGTGCGTCGGTCGTGATCTCGGCGACCAGCGGGTGCTCGGGGGCGAGCACGCAGTAGGTTGCCCCGAACAGGGTGTCCGGGCGGGTGGTGAAGACGGTGAAGTCGCGGTCCGAGCCGGCGATCCGGAAGACGACATCGGCGCCGTGGCTCTTGCCGATCCAGTTGCGCTGCATCTCCTTGACCGACTCCGGCCAGTCGAGGCCCTCGAGGTCGGCGAGCAGCCGCTCGGCGTAGTCGGTGATCTTGAGCATCCACTGGCGCATCAGCCGACGCTCGACCGGGTCGCCGGTCTCGACGTAGCGGCCGTCCTTGACCTCCTCGTTGGCGAGCACGGTGCCGAGCGCGGGGCACCAGTTGACCGGGACGTCGGCCATGTAGGCGAGGCCCTTGTTGTAGAGCTGGAGGAAGATCCACTGGGTCCAGCGGTAGTAGTTCGGGTCCGAGGTGTTGACCTCGCGCTCCCAGTCGTAGCTGAAGCCGAGGCGCTTGATCTGACGGCGGAAGGTGTCGACGTTGCGCCGGGTGATGTCAGCGGGGTGGAGGCCCTCACGCACCGCCGCGCGCTCGGCGGGCAGGCCGAATGCGTCCCAGCCCATGGGGTGGAGGACGTTGTAGCCCTGCATTCGCTTCATGCGCGCGACCACGTCGGTGGCGGTGTAGCCCTCGGGGTGGCCGACGTGGAGACCGGCGCCGGACGGGTAGGGAAACATGTCGAGGACGTAGAACTTGGGCTTCGTGGCCAGGACCTCGGGGTCGGACGGCGTGGCGAAGGTCCGGCGCTCCTCCCAGACCTTCTGCCAGATGGGCTCGATGGTGTGCGGGTCGTAGCTGTGGTTCGGCATTCGGACTCCAGGCCGGCAGCCGCCGGCGGTGGCGCGTATTCTACGTGGCCGACGCCGACGGTGCCAGTCGGGCCCATTCCGCGTCAGCGTCCATGCCTCGCGCGCCGCACCGTGAGTCGTGAGTCGTGACCGGGGTGGGGGCAGGGACAGCGGCGGCAATCAGGGGCAGCGGCGGGGACAGCGGCAGCAATCAGCGCAGGAATAGTGATCAGGGATCAGTGTCCGCTCCGGCCGCGATCTGCCTCTGCCGTAGATCGCTGATCCTGCCGCTGACTGCTGACGCTGACGCTGCCCCTGTCCCTGCCCCTGATCCCTGATGACCTCTCACTCAACCTCATGTCCCCCCTCCGCAACCGCCCGAACCACGTAGCGTAACGGCCCGCCGGGCCGGACGGTCTCGAAGGGGTAACAGGTCAGCAGGGTCAGCGTCGGTACGGCAGTCGGGGCGAGCACCCCGACGTCGCGCTCGTCGATCACCTCGCCGGAGTCGACGACGTATTCGATTCGGCGGTCATTGGCGGTCTCGAGCCAGACACGGTCGCCGGGCCGGAGCTCGCCGAGGAATTGGAAGACCGTGTCCCGATGGCCGGCAAGAACGACGTTGCCGTCCTCACCGGGCGCTGCGGTGCCGTCGACGTGACCGGGGGCGAAGGCCAAGGCCGCGCCCTCGGCGCCGGCGAGGACGATCTCGTCGACGCCGAGGGACGGTGCCTGGAGGCGGGCCACCGGCCAGGTCCTAGCCCACGGCCAGGGCCGGACGGGCGAGCTGCCGGTAGCCGCCCAGGCGCGGCGGAGGAGGTGTTGGGCCACCACGGCCTTGGCGGGGATCCAGGCGCCCCAGGCGACGGCGGCGGCGCCGAGGGCGACAGCGACGATGGCTGCGCGGTGCAACCGGGTCACGGGAGCCACCTGCGTCCGATGGCCAGCCCGGCGACGCCGAGCGCGAGCAGGACCAGACCGAGCCTGCGCAGCAGGGGTGCGGTGGTTCCAGCTCGTGTGAGCACGCGATCGGGTGATGCCGCATGGAGGGCGGTGAAGTCGGTGGGGATCTCCTCGCGCAGACTGACCTGGACGATCTGACGGCGCAGCTCCGGATCTCGGAGCCGCCGGTACTCAGCCGTCCAGTCGTCGAGCCGACCGCGGAAGAAGCTCCGCCGCACGGCGCGACCCATCCGGCTTGCCGGGTCGAGCGCTTCGACCTCGATAGTCCGCTCGATCACGCGGCCGGCGACATCGAGCTCGACGACGACCGGTTCGAAGGAGGTGCTGGCAAAGTCGAGGCGGAGCAGGCCGCCGGCAGCGACCTGCATGCGGGGTGCGCCGACCGGCTCGAGCTCGGTGCGACCCTGACGCGCCGAATGGAGCTCGAGGACGGGCAGGACGAGCTCGTCGGCGAGAGCCTGGAGCGCGGCAACGGGCTCCTCGTCGGGCCGGGCGACCCGCGCCGACCGGCCCAGCACGTCGTCGAAGTG
>Ga0316576_10000491_pt1 | contig 18543 bp, 13 predicted proteins | sample S0NA_FD_203075 | JGI IMG/M metagenome (GOLD analysis project Ga0316576, IMG submission 203075) | Rhizosphere microbial communities from salt marsh grasses in Alabama, United States - S0-2_050615r3r5 | ecosystem: Host-associated > Plants > Roots > Rhizosphere | place: USA: Alabama | collected... | reverse complement strand
ACGGGTACTCGACACCGTCGGGATCGAAACGCTCGATGTCGGCGAAGTCGAACAGGACCTTGCCGTTGGCCGTGCAGTACGCGCGAATCTGATCGTTGCGTTCGCGCAGGTTCCCGTCCGGCCCCGAGCCGTCGAGGTGACCGGTCATGTAGACGAAAGTGACGTCGGGGTACTCCGCCTCGAGCTGGTTCATAGCGTCGAGATAGGCATTGATGCCTTCGGTGGTGTTGTCGGACACGCCACCGCACCATGACCACATGACGACCCGGTAGTCGGGGTGAGCGGCGAGGGCTGCGTGCGTCGAGGAGACCCATCCCAGATCCCCGTTCTGCCCGAGGTCGTTGCTCTCCTCGACGAAGTCCGGGGGAACGTAGGCGGGGAGCTCGGACTCGACCATTTCGAGACCGGTCACGATCTGGCTCCCGTGGGAGGTGTGGCCGTAGAAGATGGTGCCGAAGCTGGTCCCGATCTGAGAGACGACGCCGGCGGGGATGGCCGCGAATGCCGCCGCTGCGGTGTGATCCGCCGCGATCGATCCGCCCACGGGCGATGTCGAAGCCGCAACCCGTTGCGCGGGAACGAAAATCGCATCCGCGGTGCGGTTGTCGACGACCGAGGCATAGGCGAAGAACGACCCGGCTGCAGTCGTGGTGCGGGCCAGAATGAAGCCATCTGCAACGTCATCGTCGGCGACGTCAGCGAAGGCGTCGTTGACCTGCCGATGCTCGTAGGGCCGGAGGTCGACCGAAAGGGTTCCGAGGGCTACGTCGTAGGCGTTGAAGAAGCCCAGCTCGACGGTAATCGTCGCGGCCGTCGCGTTCACCAACCCGACATTGGTCCGGAATCCGGCGTTCGGAGCCGCCGAGTGCGACAGCTGAATGAGGGCCCCGACCTCGCCGTACGCGAGCGCCTCGGTTGCCGGGAGCGCGGGAATGAACTGCCCGTACGTGCCCTCCGACGCATCGGCGAAGGTCCGACTCGAGACGATCACCGAGCCGGCCGTCGAGGTCACCCTCAACGCGGCTGTTCCGGACAGCCCGAAGGCGTCGCTGAGAACGTCTTCGTGGCGTCGGCACGAGCCTGCCGAGAGAACGAACGAACGGATCTCCGGCGTCGTGTTCGCCTGGTTCGTGACCAGGGCTTCCACGGTGTAGCTTGCGGACTCCGCTCCGCTGCATTTGACCTCGAGGTCGGTACGCCAGCGCGTGCCCGCAACCCCGGTGACGTGGGCGGACGCTGGGACGTACAGGGTCTGGGCTCCCGCACTCGGGATGAGACCGACAACGATCACGATCACGGCGCAGCACAGCTGATGTCTCATCATCCTCTCCTTCGGGTCGAGACCGGCCGTTCGAAGCCCTGTCGATGAGTCGTGCCCGGGTCCGGCAACCCCGATCTCGGATGGCTCGGTAGCTTCGGCTTCGGACGATTGCATCTGCCGAGGGATTATGAGTCGAGCCGCGACCACGGAACGTGTCGATGGTCACCTTCTGAGACCGGAAGGCTACCCGTTCCCGCCAGGTCTTCTGGATGGGAACGAGCAAGCTCCGCTCCGCCCGACCTCAGTCGTCGAGGAGCTGCTCGAGATCGGCGACGATCTTCTTGAGGTGGCCGAGGGACCGGGTCAGAACCTGGCGAATCTCCTCCTCCCGAGGGTCTCGGGAGTCCGTGTAGGCGTCCTTGATTGCCGCATACAGGAGCATCTGGGGCGCGACGAAAGGCTTCAGCGTCATCCCGCTCCGCCGTCCGAGCTCGGCGAGAATGTTGGCGTCGCCGGGGTCCGCGAGGGCCACGCTCAGCGTGCTGTCGCGGATCCAGAGGGGCAGGGCGCCGAGGCGCATCGCCGAGGTCAGATCGAGAATCTCGAGCGCCTCCGCCTGTGGCTCGATGCATTGCGGGTTGATCCCCTCGACCTGATGCTGCTCACCGAGAAGGCGCACCAGCATCGACTCGTCGATCTTGCCCAGCCGCACCAGGGTCGAGCCGAGCCGCTCTCCCGACTTCCGCTGCACCTCAAGGGCCGATTCGAGATCGTTGTGATCGACAACGTGTTGGTCCAGCAGCAGATCCCCGAGGTTCTTCGTCGCCATGGATGCTCCAGTCGCGTTCGACCTGTTTACGGCCAGTATATTCCAGTTGGAACCGATCGGGATGAGATGGGCCACGGATGGGAAGCACCCCGGCCTCCAACCATGCCCTGAGAATAGGGCACCTTCTCGCGGGAGTCGCGGTGTGATGCCGTACGGATCTTCCTTCGGCGACCTTCATGGACTCGGGATCCGCGACCCGGATGTCCCTCGTCGCCTATCCGACCCGATCACGGCGTCACCCGACCGGAACCCGACCGGGTCCGCTCCCCAGCCAACGCGACGTCGAGCCCAGCAGCTGCATACACGAGGGCGGCGTTCCAGTTGATCGCGACCTCGTTGGTCGCGTAGCTACACACGTTGTCGAGGTAGGCCAGGGCCGGCAGCTGCGACGGGAACAACATGAGGCAGGCTGGCGGATCCTCGCCACCGTCGTGCGGTCCCCCGACCATGAAGCCCGGCACCGGGTCAACGACCCCGTCAGCTTGCGACGGACGATGATGGGGATGGTGGGGGCTCCGGTGCCCCAAGCCGGTAACGAAGCAGTAACCGGTCGCGTTGCGTCCGAGAACGTAGTCCAGGCCGGACAGCGCTGCATCTCGGAAGCTCGCATCGCCGGTCAGCCGATACGCCCACAGCAGCACCATGGACTGGCAGGCGGCAACTCCGTTGCTGCCCCAGGAGAAGTCGCGCTTCGGGTGATGAGCCTTGAAGCGCGAGGGCGAAGCGCCAAGGGCCACCCGATAGCCGGACGACACCGCCTGATCGCGGAGAAGCCCCGCCGTCTCGACGATTCTTCCTACGATCGTCTCCGATGTCATTCCGGGCGGCCGAGCGTCGTGAAAGGCCAGCGACGCCCAGGCGAATGGCGCCACCCAGGGCCACGACGGCACACCCCCCGCCAGTTGGTCCAGCTCGATCCCGTCGAGGTACCGGGCCTCGCCGGTGGTCACAAAGAGCTCCACGGCGGCCCATGCCCGCTCATCCGCGAAGTCGTCGCCGTCGATAGCATAGGTCCCCGTGTGAATGTCGGACGGCTGGACATAGGGTGTGCCCGGGTTTGCTTCGGCCCACGCCCACGCGTGCTCGGCGGCCGCCAAGCAGTCGTCGGCGAACGGCTCGAGGTCGGGCCAGCTCGGGAGGATCCGGGCCGCGATGGCCGCGGTCGCCGCGAGATCGAGGGCAGCCGGAGTCGACTTCTGAACGACGAAACGTTCACCGGCCGCCGCCGCCGGCATCACCATTCCCTCGAAGTCGCGGGTCGTCAGCTTGTGGTAGACCCCACCATCGTCGGGATCCTGCATGGTCAGCATCCAACGAAGGTTGAACACGGCCTCGTCAATGATGTCCGGAACCTCGTTCGCGCTTTCGGGAATGGCGCCACCGAAGCGGTCGAAGTATTCGGAGTAATGCTCGTAGGCGGTCAGAAGGGTGGCGGTCGCAAAAGAGGCGTTGACGATGTACTTGTTGTAATCGCCGGCGTCGTACCACCCTCCAGGGCTCGCGATGATCGTGCCTTCGGGGCGCAGAGGCGACGACGCCGAGACATGGACCCGAACCTGATCGTCCGGGTGTCCGCCCGGTCGCGCCCACCGGCCTGCATACGCAGCTTCGAGGTCGATCCGGCTGCGCGCGAAGTAGAAGGCCTTGAGGGCGGCGGCGATCACCGGACGATGCACGTCCGGACGAATCTCGAAGGGTGGAGAATCGTCGACGCCGTCAACCGCCACCACGTACCGCCCCAGGGAGCGCAACGGGCTGAAGTCCGCAATCCCGATGTGCTCGTCGGAAAAGGGCCAGTAGACCGGGGCGGTCAGCTCACCCGAGAACACGACCCTGCCGTCGCCGGTCCGGACCTCGAAGCGGTCTGCCCCAGTGCTCGGCACGACCGCGAGCTTCTGCGACGCCGGGGCAAACCCGACCTGGTTGACCTTGATCTCGCTCGCCGAGGACGCCGTTGCCGCGGAGTTGCAGCCGGTTCCCGCCAGCACCAGGCTGACGAAGGCGGCGGCAACCGGTCGGCGACCTCGCCGCCGCTCCTTCCCCACCTTCCGGGTCGCCCCCACCGAGCTCTCCATGATCAGGCCTCCATCCCGCATCATCCGCATCATCCGCATCGTCCGCATCCTCCTGCCACCCGCTGCCACCAGCGTCCGTTTTCGACCGTCGATCGGTCTCCCCGTACAACCAGTTGTCTGCGGAATGGGGAGCCCAAGGTCATCCGTGAAAGGGTCGTACGCCGAACGAGTGTAGCGCTCTCGTTCCCATCAAGACACGAGCGGTTTTCGAGTAAGGTTTCGCCCGGACTATTCACGAGCTTTCCGCTGCGGCCGGCGATGCATCCGCCCAGGCCGCGGATTCTCACCTCGGGGTGCTCGATGTACGGTCAAGTACGCCGCACAAGGAAACCCTCAGGTTGACGTCGAGTTTGCCGAGACGCGCCGTCTCTGGACGGGAAAGGGCTGATTCGGCGTCTACTCGACCGCGACCTGCGACAGTGGGTACCAGCCGTCCGTCTGCCGCCCTGCGATCCCCAGGTCCAGGGGTTCGAGGGCCAAGGTAGCGGGCTCGGTCCCGTTACGGTCCAGAACCGCGACTCCGACATCGTAGAGCCCGGCCGGCAGATCGATCGGGACCGTCAGGGTATCGACGACCGTCGTCGTCCCGGGCAGCCACAGTCTGATGTCGGCGTCACTGACGAGCACTCTCGTCTCGGTGCTGTTCGTGAGTCGGTAGGCCACGGACCGGGGGTTGTAAGGCGGCGCCACTCCGAGGTTGAGCCACGTCGTGGCGATGGTCATCGGGCCGCCCTGTTCGACCTGGCTCCGATGGCTGACTCGGTCGACCACCAACCGATAGCCGTTATCCCGGAGGAGCGAGTCGATCGCTGCCACGTAGTCGGTGGGGATCTCGGTGAACTTCGCGTTCAGAACCGACGCGTGCTGCTCGAGGGCCCACTGGAAGGTTCGATAGACCTCTCCATCCGGCGGAACGACCGTCCAGCCGAGGCTCCACCACTGCGGCATCGTGCCACAGACCTCGAGCTGGATCGGGGCTGACTGGAAAACCTCGGGAAACTCCGGGTCGACCGCCGTGGCGTTCGCGATCATGACCGGATACAGGTCCTCCATGTGATTCCACGCGGGACCCCAGAGCCCCCAGTCCCCCCAGCAGTCCACCCGCCAACCGGCGCCGTTGCCCGTTGCGTGGAGCATGGTGAGCAGCTCCCAGTTGGTCTCGCCCGACGGCGGGTTCGCGTCGAGCCCGAGCATGACGACCGGAGTGTCGGGGAAGGCCTGGAGGACATGGTCGATGAGCTCCGAAAAGGCGTCGAGGATGACCTGGCGTTCGGCGTCGTTGGCGGGATGCAGGACCTCGAAGATCCCGTTGGCGCCGTTCAGACAGGCCGTGTTCCACTCTCCCCAACATCCCACCGAGCCGATGTCCACATGATCCATGGCGGGATGGCCGTTGTACCTGGCCCCGAGGGCGCTGATGAACCGGAGGTGCTCCGCGCGGAAGACCGGGTCTCGGTAGTCGGGCCAGAACGTGCCGTCCCAGTCCTCACCCGGCACGTTCCACGGTGGCCCCAACAGCCAGGACGGCACCCCTTCGCCACCTTCGAGGATGGTCATGACCCTGAACCCCAGCGTTTCACCGAGGAGGTTGGCCGATTGGAGGGTGGCGTCGATCAGGTCAAAGTCGATCTCGCCGCGCACCGGTTCCAGGTCGGCCCAGGTCCAACGAAAGTAAGCGGTCCCGGCATCCGGGTAGTTGAGGGGCCAGTGGAGACGGGTCCGATCGGCGCACTCCTGAGGGGTGAAGGTCACGGGCGGCAGGTTACACCACCATCCAAAGTGAAAGTTGGCGAAACCCATTCCCGGGTTTGTGAGCACATCGTCGATCTGCGAAGGAAATACTCGCTCACACGCAACGTCGGGTTCGGTTGCCGCCCATGCGCAGGTGGATCCGTCTTCGAATGAGCTGCTGAAGACCTCGAGCCCGCCGCCGGCGTTCGCCGAGGAGGCGACGATCGGCACGAGAGCTGCGACGGTTGCCAGGAAACGTGGTTGCATGATCGACCTCGGGCTTTTCGCCCACTGTGGCGCCGACGACAGGAGCGCGCAGTGCTTGAGGTCACATAGCTCGGGCGAGGATCAGGCTTCGATCACGTAGGTCGGTTTCGGCTCGATTCCTACCGGGTCAGCTCGGCGACGAAGTCCCGGGCCGCGTCGTCCGCACGACGTGCCTTGCGCCTCCGGTCCACCGGGACCTTCAGCCGACGCCGGCGCCGCTCGGAGCCGGAACGCCGGTCCACCGTCGTGTCGACCGAAGAGCCGAGACCTCGAAAACGACGCATCAGCACGACCACGAGCATGGTAAGCGTCACAACAATGATCAGAAACACCGCCTCGTTCATCTCTGCTCTCTCCAAACCCAATCGACCGGATCTTGTCGCGAGCAACACGACGCGACCGCGGCGCATTCTCCCATCGGTCCGAGAGGGACCGGAGGGACATCGGATTCGAATGGACTCGTGTGTCACCAACGAGAGTATCAGACCCGGCGGCGGCACGGCCTTGTCACCATCTGCCTGCCAGGGATCAGTGCGTAAAGTCGGTCCGACCGCCGATCAGCGCCACCGTCGCCAGCATGACACCGGCAGCGACGATGAGGTGGCCGAGGACGAGATGGCTCCAGGTCACGACCTGCCACGCGAGGGCCAGGTACAACGCACCCAACATCAGCACCGCCGCGATGAAGGTGAGCCAGGCGATCGCCACCGCGCGGGAACGCCGCTGACGATGCGCTGCGATCGCCTCCTGGGCCAACAGGCCTATCTGGGTGTATGCGAACAGTTGGCCGCCGACGAACCCGGCGATGTTCAACGCCTCGAGCTCGAAGCTACCGACAATCACGGCGCCGACCGCAAACACCAGACCGGCGGCCACCACTCCGATTCCGAGCAGGACGACCGGCAACAGCACGGCAACTCCGCCGAGCTGACGGGGCGTTAACGGTCCCATGAGCAGCAGGCGTGCCCGCTTCTCCTCCGAGCGTGTCGCCTGGATGATGAAGCCGACGATCAGGGGCGCCATGATCATGAACATCCCGCGCATCCCGGTTGCGGCGAAGCTCGGCGGACCGTCCGTCCCGACGAGGCTGAACACCACCGTCAGAATCACCACGACACCTGCGGCAACAGCCAGACCACCGATGAGATACGGCCGTGAGTAGACGAGCTCAGCCCGCAGTGCGTGCCACATCGTGCCCCTCCTTGAGAATCTGGACGGCGATCTCGTCGACGCTCATCCGCGAGGCCTCCACCGTCTCGGCGCCGAGCTCTGCGAGCTGGCGAAGCGTGATTTCAGCATCACGCGTGATCACCTGGTGCTCCGCTCGGACCCGCCTGTGCTCGACCACGCCGTCGAGCTCGAAATCATCGCGCTGAAGTCGGAACGAAACCCGACGCCATCGATCGCTCAGCTCCTCCCGGCCCGCACGGAGGACCAGCCGCCCGTCTCTGAGAAAGGCGAGCTCGTCCGCCAGACGGCTGATGTCCGCCAACACGTGGGTGGAGTACAGCACGGTATGCTCGCCGTCCTCGGTGATCTCCCACAGCAGATCGAGAACCTCCGACCGGACAACCGGATCGAGGCCGGCCGTGGGTTCGTCGAGCAGGAGCAGGCGCGGCGCGGGCGCCAGCGCCGCCACCAGCGCGAGCTTGGTCCGATTGCCTCGGGACATCGCATTCACTGGTTTGTCCAACGACAGAGACAGCCGCTCGACGAGCCGATGGGCCCGGTCCCGCGACCAGCCGGGGAGAAACGTCGCCAGAAACTCCAGGTTGCGGCCTGCGGTCCACCGCTGGAAGAAGCCGTTCTCCTCACCCACGTAACCGATGTCAAGGCGGACCGCAGGCCGGTTCGGGTGGACGGCCCGGTCGTAGAGCTCCACGGAGCCGGCGTCAGGCACGAGCAACCCCGCGATGCAGTTGAGGGTCGTCGTCTTCCCAGCGCCGTTCGGCCCCACGAGGGCGAGCACGGTCCCTGGCTCGAGCACGAGGTTCATCGGTCCGAGCTCGAACCCGGGGAAGCGCTTGACCAACCCGTCCAGGCAGATCGCGGCTGCTGGCCGCGCCACACTCATCTGGCACCCCAGGTCCGAAGGATCTCATCGAGGATCTGCCGCATCTCCGATGCATCCAGCCCTTCCGCCACGGCGTAGGCCACCAGCTTCCTCAGGGCATCGGCGAATCGTTCTTCGGCCATTGCCTTTTTCCTCCCTCCGGCGAGCGGCGTCACCCAGAAGCCCTTGCCACGCCGGGACCGTACGAGCCCTTCCCGCTCGAGATCGTCATAGGCGCGTTGCACGGTGATCACGCTCACCCGCTGCTCTCTGGCGAGGCCTCGGATCGACGGCAGAGCGGTCCCGCCGGTCAGATCCTCGGACAGGATCTTGGCTCGGATCTGACGTGAGATCTGCGCGTGCAACGGCTCATCGGACAGCTCCGAAAGGTTCAGGATCACGATGCCCCTCCGGTCCCGACCGGAACCAGCATGACCGCCGTCCAGTCATCGTCGGGGAGATGCTCGGTCCGTCGTTGGACCCTGTCGAAGAGCTCCCTCAGCCATGACGCCGGCGGACCAATCCGTGCCTGATCCGCGAGAATCGACTCCAGGACCTCATACCCCAAGGGCTCGCCGTCGGCATCACGGGCCTCCGGCAACCCGTCAGTCAGGAGGACGAGACTCTCGTCGGCGCCGAGCTCCACCCGTCTCGACGCATAGGAGACCTCGGCACGGAAACCGAGGGGCAAACGGGGGCCGGGCGCCGACAGGGGTCGCGGCGGCTGACCGCGCCCAACCACGTAGGGATCCGGTGCACCCGCATTCGACAGCTCGACCGTCCGGATCGACGGGTGGTACCGCGCCAGGGCGAGAGCGACAAACTCGCCCCTCCCCAGCTCGGCCGCCAGCCGGCGGTTGAGGCGGGACAACGACTCGGCGACAGCCGCCTCAGCGGTCACGAAGGGCAGCATCGCCTTGACTGATGCCATGATCAGGCTGGCGGCAAAGCCCTTGCCGGCAACATCGGCGACAACCAGGTCGACGCTGCCGTCGGCACGTCGAAGAATGTCATAGAAGTCCCCGGCGACAACCCTCGCCGGCACACACCTGGCCGCGACCTCCCATCCAGGCCCGGCAAGCTCCGAAGGCGGCAGCAGCCGTCGTTGCACATCGCGGGCCATCTCGAGCTCCCGTCGCCCGAGCTCCCGCGCCACCAGCTCCTCGAGCTGAAGTCGTTCCACGAGCTCGCGTCGATGATCCGCGCCGAGAGCCGCGACCCGAACATGGCGGTCCGCCGCACCGATGATCAGACCCTCGGCGATCAGGCGTTCGTAGGCCGCTTCGACCGTCGATGGTGGAACCCGGTGCTGACGGGCGAGCCTTCTGTGACTGGGCAGCGAGGCTCCCTCGGAGAGCTCGCCGCGAACGATCCGATCGCGGATCTGGCGGGCGATCTGCCGGCGGAGCGGCTCCGGACCGCCCGGGACAAGATGGAGGAGCATCGCAGGTGCATCACTGTTCATATACGGTATATACGGTAGGATTCGGATTCGGTTCTGTCAACGCTCGGGCGTCGCGGCGCCCGGTCGGCCGATATCGGGTTTGGATCCTGAGACAGCACCTCCAGAACGGAGTACCATGCCCGCAGGGAGGATCACGATGAACCGGACCATCCTGAGATCGTTGTTAATCCTGGCCCTCGCATGCTGGTTGCCGTCGCCGGTCTGGGCATCGCCCGTCGACCTGGAGTCGGCCCTGGACGTCGCCGCGGCAACCCTCGCCGAACGAGGCGCGACCGCGACGGTGAGGTCGGCGACAACGATCGAGGCCTCCGGGAAACCGTTGGTCTACCTCTTTGAGCTCGATCCGACCGGTTTCGTCGTGATTGCGGGAGACACCGACCTGCCGCCGGTGATCGCCTACTCGTGGCTCGATCCTCTCCCGAACGATCCGCCTGAACGGGACATCTACCGCGATCTCGTGCAGACTGACCTCGAGCTGCGCCTGACCCAGCTCCCCGCCTTGCCGTCCGACATGATCGCGGACCGTCACACTGCCTGGGACCGGCTTCTGGCCGCGGAGGACGCCGGCCTCACACCTCGCTTTTTCCAACAATGGCCACCTTCGGGAAGCACTGCCACCGGGGGGTGGCTCGAGGTCAACTGGCACCAGAACGCGCCGTACAACGACCAGTGTCCGCTCGACCCGGTCGCCGGCGGCCGCAGCCTCGCCGGCTGCCCAGCGGTGGCGATGGCAACCATCGTCGACTACAACCGGAGCACCAACGGGACCCGTCTCGACGACTCGGACGACTACTATCACAGCTACTCGGGTCGCCAGTACTGGATCGACGACGATTGGGCGACCCTCGAGTTCCCATCCTTCACAACTTTGTCCGACTCGCTCGCGATCCTGGACGAGCACTACCGGACCCACAGCGCCACCACCGACGCCGATGCGGCGGCGCTGGTCTTCGCCTGCGGCGTGGCCGAGCGCCAGGTCTACACGGCGTCGGCTTCGGGAACCTTCGGTGTCGACCAGGCCGTCGACGGCTACCTTCGTTTCGGTGTCAACAACATCGAGCTCGTCCTCGGAACCGACCCGGACTTCTACTCGAAGCTGTCGGCGGACATGATGAGCGCCCGTCCCGCCCACCTCGCGGTCCTCAACCCCACACACACCGCCGGCCACAACCTGGTTGTCGACGGCGTCAACACCGACAGCTACTATCACCTCAACTTCGGATGGGGCGGCACCGCGAACGGCTGGTACCTGCTGCCGGATGAGATCCCCTATGGCCTGACAGTCATCGACGGTGTCATCGTCAACATCCGTTTCTCGCTCTTCCAGGATGACTTCGAGGACGGCACCACGGATGGCTGGTCGACGGTCGTTCCCTAGCCCGTTCCCGTCCAGAAACGGCGCTTTTCGGCAATCTTGGCGTCAACCTGCGGGTTTCCTTGTGCGGCGTACCGAAGTACACCTCCGCGCAAACCCTTGGTTTCCTAAACCTTGCTCGAGAACCGCTCGTTTCTGGATCGGGAACGACGCTGTTCCCACCAGAGTCTCTGAGCGAGCTTCTCGGAAGCGGCGCTCGGCGGAGGCCCGGCGCCGGTTCACGTCATGATCTGCCGGCAGGACGTTTTCGGCCGTAGGAGGCGTTTCGTCACCTCCGCAGGACCGCCACCCCAGTGATCGCCATGATCACGATCAGGATTGCGAGACCGATCGGAGACGCAGCCGGCACCTTGGTCGCGAACTGAACCGTCACGGTCGTGTCGGCGTCGAGAACCACGGTGCAGACATTCGCGGCCACCGCATCGCAACCGACCCACATGACGAAGTTGTAGGCGCTGTTGGCGGTCGCCGTCAGCTCGACCATGGTCCCCAGATCGAAGACCTCGGTGCAGTCGGTCGGGCACGCAATACCGTTCCCGGCAACGCTTCCCCCTTCCGAAGGAGTGACCACGACCTCGAGGGTCGCCACCGGCTGGAAGTTCGCCGTGACCGTCGCGTTCGCATCCATGGTCATCGTGCAGGTCGCACCCGCCGGGCTGTCACAGCCGGTCCACGAGTCGAAGATGTAGCTCGGGTTCGAGACGGCATCGAGCACGACCACGGTGTTGAGCCCGTAGATCTCGCTACAGTCGCCCGGACAGGCGATACCGTCCCCAGTGACGCTCCCACCCCCGGTCGGGGCAATCACAACGTCGAGCGTCGCCACCGGTTGGAAGTTCGCCGTCACGGCCTTGTTGGCATCCATGGTCATGGTGCAGATCTCGCCGGCCGGGCTGTCGCAGCCGGTCCACGAGTCGAAGGCGTACCCGAGGCCGGCAGAGGCTGTCAGCACCGTCGTGTCGTTCAGGGTATAGACCTCCCAGCAGTCTCCTTCGCACGAGATCCCGGACCCGGTCACGGTCCCCGAACCGGATGGGGCAACCGCAACGGTCAGGCTCGCGTGTTGACCGACAGCACAGCCCTCGCACGCCAGGGAGTAGTCCTGGGGCGACTGGGGCACGGTCGTGGCGGCAACCCGAGCCAGCCACTTGCCGACGATCACACTGGTCGCGGGCACGAGAACCTGCTCCTGGTTGTCGACCGTGTTGACGCCGCGCGTCGCCGGAACGCCCGGGTTGCCGGGGTCGAGGATCCAAGGTCGCCAGACGACACCGTCCGGTGCAACCAGCTCCAGGTCGAGGTCGTTGATGAGCGTCGGGTCAGCGTTCAAGGTGGCCTCGAAGTCGTCCCACGCCAGACTCACCAGGACGTCGTCCGTCGTGCCGACGACGTCGAACGAGAACTCGTCGATCTGAGTCACCGCAATCGAGTCCTGACGGAAGGCGCGACGTGTGATGAGATCCACCGCGGCCTGCATGTCCACGTCTCCGTACCCCCACTCGTAGTCCGGACCTGCGTTCCCCCGGTCGACCGCGGTCTGAATGAGAATCGCCTTGGCGGTCGAGGGCCAGAAGTTTCCGGAGGTGCCGTACTCGTTCCGGTAGTGCTCGAGCATCAGGGCGATGCCTCCGGTGACAGCGGGCGTCGCCATCGACGTGCCGCACATGACTGTGTAGGTGTCGACCGGGTTGTCGTCGGTCGACGTGATGCCGCCGTCACCGCCGACCTGGCAGGCACCCGCGGTGATCGTGGGTTTGACGCGCCCATCGCCAGTCGGACCCCATGCACTGTGTGCGTACTGACTGCCGTCATTCGTGTTTGCGCCGCCGACGAGGATCGGGTTCTTGGCCGAGGCCGGTGGCGCGATTGTTCCGTAGGTCCCGCAGGACGTCGCCCACCCTCGCTCATTCCCCACCGCCCAGGCCGCGATGTACTTGTCGCCCATCCCGACAACCGAGTTGCCACCACGAACGATCTGGTCGACGAGCATCGCGGAGGCGCCGTACACCCCCATGAGATCGCACCGGCTCGGGTAGTTCGAGTAGATGTTGGACCCGAGGCTGGCATTGGCGACATCCGCGCCGTAGGTGTTCTGGGCTGTCGCCCAGTCACTCTCGATGTCCGGAACGTTCTCGTAGAAGATCACGCCCGTTCCGCTATACGCGGTGCCGAAAGCGATCAGATCGACTGCGGGCGCCATCCCTCTCCACTCGAGGGCCGTCCCGCCATGGCTCGCACTGTTGCTGCCATCGCCGCCGATGGTGCCGGCGACGTGCGTCGAGTGCTCGCTCACGGTGTCGGCATCCCCATTGACCAGTCTCGATCCGAAGTCGACGTGGGCGCCGACCTGCCCGCTGTCGTAGACAAGGACGTCGATCAACGCACCGTCGAGGTTGTAAGGGCTGGCCTGAAGCAGGTCGACGTTGATGTACGCGCGACTGCCGTCGTTGACGCCTTCGAGGGGCATCGCTGCCGGCTCGACCCACTGCACGGCGTCCTCCGCCGCCAAGATCCGGAGCATCTCCTGCGGAACCTCGGCCATCAGCAGGTTGGTGCCGATGACCACGCCGGTCACTCGCCCCCCGAGCGCCGTTACGAGCCCGCGTCCCAGATCGGTCGACTCGTCCTTGTGCATCGCCACGTAGACCGCCGCCGTCCCGTCAGACGCCAGGTTCCACATTCCCCAGAGACCGCTCCTGATGGCCGGATCGAGCTTGTCATCGACCGCCAGCTCGCCAGCCCAGGCGACCCCGGGCAGGGTCGCGATCCTCGACGGATCGTCGGCCGGAAACGAGGCGATCCAGGTTGAGCTCGGAACGTACGCCAGAAGGGTCAGACCGAGGGCCTCCAGGTCGCGCTTGTCGGTCGGGTCCGGGATTTCCCGGAGCTGAACGAGGAGGTGAATCCGCTCCCGATCTCCCCGGTGCAGGCGTCGAAGATCGTCGGTCCAGGACGGGTCCGCGATGTTCGGGACGAACTCACGCGACCGGAGGCGAATGGGGAGGGCCGAGGCCGCCGTCTTCGCGACAGGAAGTCGCACCAGGGTCGGGTCCGTCGTCGTCCCGGTTGTGTCCGCGGCATCCCCGACCTCTTCTGCGGTCCGTGCCGGAATTGCGCTCGATGTCGACGGCGCCACCGACGCGATTACGGCAACCACACTCACAACAACCGCCGCCTTGAACCACGAATCTCGCGAGCTGACACATGTTGCAGCCATGACCGGTCCTCCCTTCGGCTCCGGCGTCGGCCGGCCGCCGGCGAAAGTCCGCGACCGGTCCAGCTGCCACGAAACGGCGTATTCCGGAGCTCCTCCCACTTCCTGATAGGCCGCAGGGGCGAGAAGGGCCATGATCGGCAACGACAAAACCATGGAGAAACACGCCAATGCCACTGACGGAACTCGCGAAGCGCGCCGCCCGGCTCGAAACCCGGTCAGCGCGGCGTATTTACCCGAAGTACTCTTGAGGTTTTGGCGCGAGGCCGGCGAGGCACCGATGCCAATCGAGTCTTCTCAACATGGGGCGCGGAGGCGTACTTGACGGTACGCTGAGTACACCATGGTGAGAAAACGCGATCGGCGCGGATGCATCGTCGGCCGCAGTAGACACCTCATGGATACTTCGGATTAGACCTGGCTGGGAGGCGGCTCCACAGCATCGACGGTATCCCGGAGCTTGACGAACCTCGGCTTCTCCCCCGGTCCCACCGCCACCACGACCGTGCCGGGGTTCGGGTTGCCGCTGCCGACGTGCCCTTCGAAAAACCCGTCGGTGCTCACGACCTCGCTCCCCGATTCCTTGAGGGTTTCGATGGCAACCGGATGTGGGTAGAGCCACCGCGTCACCGCGGCACCTCCGTGGGTGGCGGTGCTCTCCTCCTGCCGGCTCGAGAGAATCGCCAGAGCGGGAGACATCCTTTCGTAGACGTCGAGCGGGGTGCTGTGCATGCTGCCGTGGTGCGACACCTTGAGCACGGCACAGTTGAGGAGATTGACCGCCTTCTTGACCAATGGGTCGTGTTGACTGGTGCGCTCGACGTGCGGGTACTCCTGCGTGATCTGGGCCCAGTTGTCGTACTCCGCATCGGCACCGAGGATCACGACCGAGTCTCCCGCCTCACGAAGCACCTCGGGATCGTCCTTGTCCCGGTATCGCACCGATTCCACGACAACCACGTCGTCCGCGCAGTTCTCCAGCCGCAACACGATGGACGCGTTGTTCATGTCGACCCCGTAGGTCGCATACCGGTTGCGCAGCGCCACCGAAGGGCCGAGGGCCGTGACCCGCAGCGTCCCGAAGTAGAACTCCATACCCGAGGAGATCCGGCGCATCGGGATCGCCTCCCGACGCAGCGTTTCGAGAATCCGGAGGTACGTCGTCGTCTTGTGTCGGAAGCCGCTGTCCCAGAACTCCCGCGGTCGCGTCAGCGGATCCGTCAACAGCCCCTCGATCCCCGCGATGTGGTCGAGGTGGGGGTGGGTCGCACAGATGAAGGCGACACCGTCGAAGGGTCGAATGTCCTTGAGCCTGTTGATGTAGGAGAGCATCTTCGCACCCTTGTAGCAGTCGACGATGCCAAGCAGGTTATCTCCGGCCAGCGTCGTCGGCAGCTCGAGCAGGATAGCGTCGCCGAAGCCCACATTCATCACATGGACGACGAGGTCCGTCTGTCTGATCGGCCTTGGCATGGGTCAGCTCCCTTCCTTGAGCGCCTCGGAGTAGAGCTTCTTGTGCCTCGTCTTGATGCCGGGAATCCGGTCTACGCGAATCACCGAGGATGCCCCGGCACAGGCGACGATCGAATCCGGCTGGCTGCGATCATCGCCCGCAATCTCAATCTCGCCCACGAAGAACACCTGTCCCTCCTCGAGGGACCTCCACAAAGACGCTCTCAGATCCGAGGCATCAGCCTTCGGCGCCAGCTCCCCGGCCAGCGTTGCGAGAAGCGGGTCCTTCGCCCTCAGGCCGAAGGTCGTCAGCATCGTGCGGGGGCGGATCAGCCGCACGACCTCGTCCGACCAGCCGTCGAGGACATCGTCGCTGATGTCGACATGACCCGGCAGGAGCTCGGCAATGCCGATCTTGATGAGGTCGCCATCCAGCCGTTCGTCGATCGTGATTCTTCGAACTCGTAGGCGTTTCGTCCCGGGTGGTTTCATGATCGCACCTCCACAACGGTGAGCCTCGATTGAAAAAGGTTGCCGAGCTGCCATCAATCTATGCTCTCGAGCCGCCACCCGCCAGACGACCTGCCTGGATGCACCCGGCCGGACCGTCCCTCGGAGGGGTCCGGGAGGCAACGGCGATCGAGCGAGGAGAACTCGTGTGCGACCGAACGGACCGATGGTTTGCCGCCCCTCAATACGGGCGGATCAGGGTTGATCCAGCGGGACTTGTGTCGGGCATCCCGGTTGCTAGCCCGTTCCCACCAGAGTTTCTGGATGGGAACTAGTCAGGTCTGCGAGCGATCCGGCCTCAGGGTCACGAGCCCCACTGCCCGGTCCCGCCGTCCTCGAACCCATCCGAAAAGATCAGGGTGACGGCTGCAGATTGGTGATAGGGAAGCGGCTCATCAGGGGGAAGATCGCCGACGGTGCTCGCAGCTGGCTTTGGGTCCAGGATCTTGGTCGACCGTGTCTTCAGCCCCGGTTGGGCGATGATCGTGCCGTTGAAAACCCCGGCGCCCGGGTAGTTGAGGATCAAGATCAGGTGGTAGCCGGTCTCATCCGCAGTGAAGCTGAGGGTGTCGTTGTCATACGTTGCTGCCCAGTCGTCCGACCAGAAGCTGCCGGGCTCCCAGTGGTACACGTCGATGTCGCCGCTCGCTCCCGTGCCACCGATCGTGAAACTCTCGCCGGCCAGCGCGTACATAAGCGTACCCCACGGCTCACCGCTGGAGAGAACGAGCGATTGCGGGAAGGTCGTCGTGGCGGACTGGACCGCCGGATCGGTCATGTTTCCGGCAGCGTCCGCAAACCACGCGTACACGGCGTGCGTCCCCGACCCGGAGTGCAGCGTCCACGGTTGGCTGGTGGCGTAGGGAACCCAACCCCCGCTGTTGGGACCAGGAGAGTAGGACAGGCTCCACGTGAAGCAGTTGCCCTCGAAGGTCCCGTGAACCACGTAGTGAGCTTCCTCGAGAAACATCCAGGCGGCCTCGAGAGCGAAGGGCGCAACACCGATGTCGGTCGTAGGCGGGGTGGTGCCGATTCGCGGCGAGGTGTTGACGTGCGGCATCAGCGGCGGCGTGAAGTCGAAGCCGTTCGGTGGCCAGCCCCCGGGGCACCGGAACCACCAGACGACACCGTCCCTTTCCGCAATCAGTAGATACGGATCCGGACCCTCGACAATGGCCTGGTTGAGGATTTCCTCCTCCGATGCCAGTCCAGGATCCATGTCGTTGCCGACGGCATCGTCGGTGTCGTAGAGGTACGGTCCGTTGGTGTGGGTGATGAACAGGCCACTGCCCGGGTCGAACTCCTCGTAGACGTGGCGGCTCAGAATCCTGGCGCCCGAAACGAACGGACGCTGGTAGTGCCCCGCGACCCCGGCCCAGCTCAGCGGCAACTGGGTCCAGCTCGCGCCTCCGTCAGTGGAGATGTAGCCAGTATCGAGGACGTCGGCGTACAGGCTTCCAGCAACGAGGGTGGAGGTTCCCGACCCGCTCAACCACGCCTGACCGCCAACGTCGAGGACCTGATTCCAGGTGTCGAAGGCACCGGTAGCGGAGTACCAGATGCCCTGCCCTGCGAAGCCGCCGGTGCCCGCCGCTGCGCACTTGGTGCCGTTCGTCCAAACCGCGGTGATCTGGTATCCAGCCGATGAATCCCACAGGACCGGATAGGCCGCCGGGAAGTTGAAGCCGCCGTCGACGGACCGATCGACACCCCAGAGCGTGGCGACGAGCGCCGTGTCGCCCGCAATGGCGAGATCACGGATTCCACGTACGATGGCATCGTCGAGCCCGTTTGCAGCGACCATCGTCTGGAGCGAATCATGGGACACGTAGACCACGCTGCTCAGGCCTTCGCTCTCCTCCCAGATGACACGGGTTCCCGAGCAGGCGACCAGCGTGCACGCCGCAGCGCGGAGGACTTGCCAGTCCTCGGGATCGCCCTCCGATCGGAGTAGGCCCAGAGCAGTCGCCGCGTACACCGTCGTGCCGCAGACAGCGAAGTCATTGACGCCGGCAAGACCCGGCGCCGCGCTCCAGTACATGTCGCCGGCGGCGGCCGAACCGCTGACCAGAATCGCCACCGACACTGCGAGAACGATGAGAAGGACGCGAGTGTTCATGCTGATCGGACTCCTGTCTCCCGACGGTGAATGATTCGGGCTCGGTAGAGCACCATGGCGCGCGCCCCCTCCGGCATCGCAGACTCGATTTCGATGGAATGCGAGCCCGCGGACCGAACCGACGACCCGACTCACGTGTCAGGCAAGCTGGGTGCCAGGAATCTGCTTCAGCTGGCGAGCTGGAACGAGCTC
>Ga0316576_10000490_pt1 | contig 18561 bp, 11 predicted proteins | sample S0NA_FD_203075 | JGI IMG/M metagenome (GOLD analysis project Ga0316576, IMG submission 203075) | Rhizosphere microbial communities from salt marsh grasses in Alabama, United States - S0-2_050615r3r5 | ecosystem: Host-associated > Plants > Roots > Rhizosphere | place: USA: Alabama | collected... | reverse complement strand
CGCTGCGGGTCGAGCACGTGCTCCCGGTCCACGACGTGGATCGCCGCCGTCCCGGCGTAGTCAAGCGCCACATCCTCCGGCCGGCCAGCCCCGCAGCTCACGCTGTCGAGCTCGAGGGACAGGATGAGCTCGCTGCTACCGCAGCCCACCACGGGTAACCAGAAAAGGAGGCAGACGGCTCGCCCGACGCGCATCGCGCGGATACTACCACGTCCCCGGGATCGCACCACCGGGCGTGCTCAGGGCGCCTGCCACGCTGCCACGGGGCCGGGCCCCACCGGGCCGGTCCAGGGCTCGCCCAGCTCCCCCAGCGCGTTGCTGCCCCAGCACCACAGCTGACCCCCGGCCACCGCGCAGCTGTGGGCGTGGCCCGCGAAGATTTGGCTGACGGCGCCGGGCAGGCCGCTGACCTGCACCGCCTGCGCCGAGGTGCTGCGGCTGCCGTCGCCCAGCTGTCCCGACGCGTTCTGGCCCCAGCACCAGACCGCCCCGTCGGCGAGGGCGCAGGCGTGGTGCGCACCGGCGGCGACCCGGGTCACCGTGGCGGTCGAGGCGAGGCCCTGGACCTCCACCGGCAGGGAGCGGCTCTCGAAGCTCTTGTCGCCCACCTCACCGCGCTCGTTGCTGCCCCAGCACATCGCCCTGGTGCCGACCACGGCGCAGCCGAAGTGTTGTCCGGCGGTCACGGCGCTGACCTGGCCGAGGGGCGCGGGACAGACCTGGGGCGTCGAAGACAAGCCCCCGGGCGAGCCCGTGGCGCACTGGCCCTCGACGTTGCGGCCCCAGCACGCCAGCTTGCCGCTCGCCGCGGCGCAGGTGCTCTCGTAGCCGGTCGTCACCGCGGTCGCGGGCGAGGCCAGGTTCTGCACCTTGACCGGGCCAAAGGAGCTGTCGGTGGTGCCGTCGCCCAGCTGGCCGTTGTTGTTCCGGCCCCAGCACCGGATCCCGTCGGTGGTCACGGCGCAGCTGTGGCGGTCATAGGACGCGACCTGCGTGGTCTTGAGGCCCGCGAGCCCGGAGACCTGGAGCGGCGTGCCGGACGCGCCCGGGCTCGAGCTGCCCAGCTCCCCCTGGCTGTTATTGCCCCAGCACCAGAGCGCGTCGCCGCCGGACGCGATGGCGCAGGCGTGGTCCTGGCCGCAGGCCACCTCCACGCAGGCGCCGAGCTGCGACACCGGCTTGGGGCTCGCCCGGGTGACCTCGGTGCCGTCGCCGAGCTGGCCGGACCAGTTGCTCCCCCAGCAGTGGACCGACCCACTCTGGAGCGCACAGGTGAAGCCGTCGCCGCCCGCTCCACCGCTGACCTGGCCGGTCCCCTTGACCTGCAGCGGCACCGCGCTGGAGAGCGGCTGGCCCCGGCCCAGCTGGCCCGCGTCCGCGCGGCCCCAGCACTGCACCAGCCCATCCGACACGGCACAGGTGTGGTCCTCGGCGGCCGCGAGGTGGGTCGGCTGGGCGACGCCGTTGACGACCACCGGCGTGTCGCGGTCCACGAAGGTGCCGTCGCCCAGCTGGCCGTGGCGGTTGTAGCCCCAGCAGCGCAGCCCGCCCTGGACCGCGGCGCAGCTGTGGTCGGTGCCGACGGCCAGGGCGGTGACCCCGCTCCCGCTGCCGAGCCCCTTGACCCATGTCGGCGAGACAGTGCTGCCCGCCCCGGTCCCCAGCTGGCCGGTCCAGTTTGCCCCCCAGCACTGCACACCGCCGTCCACCACCGCGCAGGTGTGGCTGCACCCGGCGGCGACGGAGCTGGCCGCGCCGCCCAGCCCCTTGACCGCCACCGGCGCCTGCTGCTCCAGCTTGTCCCCGTTGCCCAGCTGCCCGGCGGAGTTGTTGCCCCAGCAGGCGATGGAGCCGCCCGTCAGCACGGCGCAGGCATGCTGGCACCCGACGCCCAGCTGGACGACCCCGGACAGCCCGATCACCGGTGCCGGCTTGGCGCTGCTGCCGGCCGGCCCGTTGCCCAGCTGCCCGGCCCAGTCGTTGCCCCAGCAGAGCACCGCGCCGCCCCCCAACAGGGCGCAGCTGTGCAGGTACCCGACGCCCACCTGCGTCACGTCGGCGAGCCCGGAGACCTGGACCGGGGACAGCCGGACGGTCTTGCTGCCGTCGCCCAGCTGGCCCGAGCCGTTGCGCCCCCAGCAGTACACCGCGCCCGCCGCCGTGGCCGCGCAGGTGTGAAGCCCACTCGTGGCGATCGAGACGACGCCGGAGGGCGCGGACCCGCCGCCTCCCACCGCCGCGGGGGCGAGGCGGCCGGTCCGGGTGCCGTTGCCGAGCTCGCCGGTCGAGTTGCCCCCCCAGCACTGCGGCGTCCCGCCCGCCACGGCGCAGGTGTTGTCGATGCCAGCGGCGACGGCCGTGGCCGGCGCGCGGGTCTGGACGACCAGGCTGCCGGAGGCCACCTCCGGGTGCTGCGGCGCGGCCGCGACGGTGACCGACCGGACCAGCGCGGGCCCGCTGTCGCTGAAAAACACCGTGGCCTGGCTGGCCAGGGCCAGCGTGCTCGTCGGATTGAGGCAGGCCGGATCGGCGAACAGCCCAGCATCGACCACGTCGACCGAGAGCAGCGTCTGGACCGCTGCGGGCAGGGTGGCGAGCTGGTTGCCCTGGTCCTTGACCGCCAGCTCGACCTGCCGGCAGGCCCCCTGCACCACCGGCCCGGAGGAGGCCAGGGTCAGCTCCACGCGGTACGGCGTGGTCATCTGGTCGCCGAGGGCGTCGCCGTCGGCCACAGATGCGCCGTCGCGCGGGCCATCGCGCGGGCCGCCGTCAGGGGTCGGCCCGAAGCCCAGGCGCATGCAGCTCCCGGCCAGCAGGCCGACGAGGAGCATCGCGGCAGCCGCAGGGGCACCGCGCGAGCAAAAAGCGCTCCCTCTTCTGGTGTGGCTCATTCGTTCCCCCTCGGGCGCGACCTTTGGAGACATGATTGTCTCACCCTCGATCGGTCGCCTGCAATCGACGCCTCACCTTCTCGGTCGCCGGCCGATCGCCGCCTACCTCAGCCGCACGCGGTAGGGCCGGGCGCTGGGGACGGTGACCCAGATCTGCTTCCTCCGCTTGAGGACCGGGTTGACCAGGGTCAGCCGGTGCCGCCCGCGTGGGAGGCGGAGGCCGCGCAGCGGGGCCTCGCCGACCTTCTTGCCCCTGAAGTAGACGTAGGCCCACGGCTCCACGTGGAGCTGGATCTCCCCGTATCGCTCTCTCGGGCTGGCGACGCGACGGGGAGCGGGGCGCAGGTCCGGCCCGGGCCCGGTCGGACGCGCGTCGGGGAGCCGGGCGTCGGGCACCGGGGCAGGAGCCCGGGAGTCCCGGGCCACCGTCGCCGGGGCCCCCGACGGCGCGAGCAGCTCCCAGACCGCCATGGCCCCCGCGGCGAGGACCGCGACGGCCACGGCGGCCACGGCGAGCCGGAGGTGGTTGCGCCTCGAGGGTGGCGGTCGCACGACGGTCTCGCTGGCCCACAGCGGCAGCCCGGTGTCGTCGGTGCCCCGGCGGGCGATGATGGTCGTGGCCTGCGCGCTTGCGGCCGGCGAGAGCTCGATCTCCGGTCCGCAGGGGGACGCCTGTGTCACGCGTTCGGGGGACGCCGAGACGCCGGCCGCCGCCAGCTCTCCCTGCAGCGCCGCGTCGAGCACTTCCGCTTCCGCCTCGCGGGGGCGCGCGATCGGCTCGACCGCCCTGGCGACGTCCATCGGGGTGGGCATTACCTTGACCGCGAGGCAGACCTCGTTGAGGGCGTGCAGCAGCTCGTCCGCCGTGGGGCGGCGCGCCGGCTCCTGCGCCATCGCCCGTGCGACGGCGAGGTCGAGCGCGTGCGGCAGGTCGGGACGCAGCAAGGAGGGCGGCGGCGGATGCTCCAGCTGCCGGCGGAACCTGTCGTCGCGGTTGCGAAACACCTGTCTGCCGGTGAGCAGCTCCTGGATCACTACACCCACGGCGAAGATGTCCGAGCGGGGATCGGCCGAGCCGCCGAGGGTCTGCTCCGGCGCCATGTACCCCCACTTGCCCACGAGGTCGAACTGGCCGCTCAGCTCGTCGATGACCCGCGCCACGCCGAAGTCGGCGATCTTCACCTCGCCCGCCCGGGAAAGGAGGATGTTGGAGGGCGAGATGTCGCGGTGGACCACGCCCCGACCGTGGGCATAGGCGAGCCCCTTGCACAGCTCGACGGCGATCTGCAGCGCCACCGCCAGCGGCAACCCTGTTCCGGCGTGGGCCTTGACCAGATCTCGCACCGTCGGGCCGTCCACCAGCTCCATCACGAGGAACAGCATGTCGTCGAGGAGCCCGAAGTCGAACACCTGCACGATGTTGGCGTGAGAGAGCGTCACCGCGATCTTGGCCTCGGTGATGAAGCGGCCGATGTACACCTCGTCGTCGGCGTGCCGGCGGAGGAGCTGCTTGATGGCGAACAGCTTCTCGAACCCGTGGGGCCCGCGCGCCCGCGCCCGGTACACCTCGCCCATCCCGCCGCCGGAGATCCGGTCGAGCAGCTCGTAGCGGATTTGGCTGGCGTCGGCGCGGCTCATTCGGCTGGCAGCCGGGTCTACTGTAGCACGCGGAGGCCTGCCGCCGAAGCCGGGCCCTGCCGTCCTGCCGCCGCACCGGGTTGCGGTCGGCAGCGGATTGTAGGATGCTGCATCCTGCCCGGTGAGCAAGGATGCAGACCCCGTCGGTCCAGACCGCGATCCTCCTCGCAGCTCTGTGTCACTCAGCTGTCTCGATCGCCGAGAGGCGGGTGGGGATCGTCAACTGCGTCCCGGGCACGGCCGGGACGCGGGCCATCGGCCAGCTGCACGCCGTGGTGTCCGATCGCCCCGGCTGGTCGCTCCTCTCCGCCGGGTTGCGGCGGGCGCTCGAGGCGCCCGTCGCCGACCCCGTGGCGCGTGCCCGAAAGGAGCAGGCGCGGGCGAGCCGGGCCCTGACCCGGTTCGAGCACGACAGGGTGCTCGAGGCGCTCTTGGCGGCCGAGGCCCTGCTGGGCAGCGGGCCACCGACCCGCGAGCTGACCACCGTGCTCGCGGAGCTGCACGTCACGGCAGGGGTGTCATACTCCCTCTCCGGCGACCGTGACAGCGCGCTGGCGTCGTTCCGGCTGGCCAGCCAGCTCGATCCGGGGCGGCCCGCGCTCGACCCCGGTCGCTACCAGCCCAGCGTGGTACTGCTCTACGCCGAGGCGGTGGCCCGCCCGCCGGGCGACGGGAGCCTCGAGCTGACCGCGCCGGCCGGCGCCAGGCTCTGGCTGGACGGCGTGGAGCTGGGCCGGTCGGAGACCCGGCCCGCCAGCGTCCCGGCGGGGATCCATTACCTCCAGGCCTCGCTCCCGGGCCACGCTCCGGCCTGGAGGAAGATTTCCATCAAGGTGGGCGACCAGACCACCGTACGCCTTGAGCTGCGCCCGCTCTCTGCCGCGGAGCAGCTCGCGGAGCTGCGCGAGGATCTGTGCGCCGGCCGCGAGAAGGAGAAGGTGGCTGCGCTGGCGAGCCTCACGGGGGTCCACGCGGTGGTGCTGCTCCGGCAGGCCGGGGCCACGGTGTTCTCCGCCGGCGGCTCGCCGCTCGGGAGCCCCTTCGCCCCCGACCGGCGAGGGGATCTCTACGCGGCGCTGGCGCAGCTCGATGCCACGGCGCCGCCGCCGGCCCGTCCCAGACCGGGCCCCGGGCCTCCACCCCCGCGACGGTGGTACCAGACCTGGTGGGGCAGGGGCGCGATCATCGGCGCCGTGGCCGCGGTGGTCGCCGCGACGGTCGTGGTCTCCTACGCCGTCACCCGGGAGGAGGAGCCCTACAGCATCGGCGGCTACTGCTGGCGCGGCGCGTGCCCGTGACCCGCGGTCAGGAGCGGCCCCGCCGCTCGATCCCGAGCCGCTCGATCATCTTGTGGATGGTCATGCGGTCGACGCCGGCCGCCCGGGCCACGGCCGAGACGTTCTGCCCGTGATGCTCGAGGGCCTCGAGCAGGTAGCGCCGCTCGAACTCCTCGGTTAGCCGCTGTCTGGCCTCCTTGAGCGGCTCGTCCAGGTCGATCGCGAAGCGCAGGGCCCGGGGATCATCCGCCTGGAGGAGGTCAGCCTCGCTGAGCGCGGGCGTCGGCAGCGGCGCGTTGTCGCGCAGCGCCTCGGTCGTGGTCGGCTCGTCCTGCAGCATCACCGCCCGCTCGATCATGTTCTTCAGCTCGCGCACGTTCCCCGGCCAGCTGTACTTCTGCATCATCTCCAGCGTCCGCTGCTTGAGCTGCCGGCTGGGCCCCGACAGCTTGCCGATGAAGTGCTTGACCAGCAGCGGAATGTCCTCCTTTCGCTCGCGGAGCGGCGGGATCTCCAGCCTGGCGACCGCCAGACGGTAGTAGAGGTCGGACCGGAACTGGCCCTGGTTCACCTCGCGGACCAGGTTTCGGTTGGTGGCGGCGATCATCCGGACATCGGTGGTCAGGGTCTTCTCGCCGCCCAGCGGCTGGACCTGCTTGGTCTCCAGCACCCGCAGCAGCTTGGGCTGCACGTCGCGGGAGAGCTCGCCGATCTCGTCCAGGAACAGCGTGCCGCCGTGGGCGCGCTCGAAGACACCGGCCCGGGACGAGATCGCCCCGGTGAACGCGCCGCGGACGTGGCCGAACACCTCGCTCTCGATCAGGTTCGGGGGGATCGAGCTGCAGTCCAGCACCACGAACGGGCCGTCGCGGCGGCGCGAGGCCTGGTGTACCGCCGCGGCCACCAGTTCCTTGCCGGTGCCGGTCTCACCGGTGACCAGCACCGTCGCGTCGGATTCGGCGATGACCGGGATTCTGGCGAAGAGCTCGCGCATCACCACGCTTGTCCCGACCAGCTCGCCGAATCGGTCGGCCCCCCAGAGGGAGATCTCGTTGGTCTCGTCGAGGAGCGTGAGGCGGAGCCGCGTGCCACCGATGCCGATCACGGCCCCGGGCTCGAGGTAGGCCGCGACGATTCGGCAGGCCCCGACGCGGGTCCCGTTGGTGGACCCGAGGTCGCGCAGCATGTAGCCGCGCTGCTCGACGCGGAGCTCGCAGTGGATCCCGGAGACCTTGGGGTCGCTGAGCTGCAGGTCGGCGGTGGACCGGGCGCCGATGCGAACCACTCGCGCCCCGAAGTCGCGGGCGAGACCTGCGTCCGGCCCCTTGACCACCTCGAGGCGAAAGCGGCGCAGGCAGAGCCGGTCCAGCTGTCCCTCGTGCTTGGTGATCCAGGTGACGTCGTCCGACATGACCGCATCATAGCACCACACGTCCGGCTGCGCGCGGCCTCGATGTTTGATGTGCCAGCGCATCAGGTCGAGGCGGAGGCGCATCAGGTCGCCTTGTTGCGACGTCCTCGGCCGCAGCGATCTTTGGGTGTTGGGCGCTGGCCCGCCGGTTGCACATCGTTCGGGAACAACCCAACCACAGGAGACACACATGAAGATCGTGAGGAGGACATGGGCGGCCGTCACGGCCGTGTCCACCCTAAGCCTGCTGGCCGCCTGCGGCGGCGAGATCGAGTCGGAGGTCGCCTACCGCGAGCAGACAGCCGCCTCCGGGTGCGGCCCTCAGATCGAGAGTGGCAAGGTCGCGGCGCTCTTCGTCTACCAAGACTGCGACGGTACCTGGCGGGTCCGGGCGACCGCGGGGGGCGGCAGCGCGACCTACGCCGGGGTGCTCACCTCCGACAAGCCGGTGAAGGTCAAGGCCTATCACCTCGAGAGCCACGACCTGCTCGACGCGAGCAACCCGAAGAAGGTCCGCTTCGAGCACACCATGTACCAGTCCTTCCTCGACGGCTTCGACATCGTGCTGCCCGCCGGCGCCAAGGCCGTGCTGACGCTGCAGCAGGGCGGGCCACTGCTCGCGGGCAAGGAGGGCAAGAAGGTCAGGTCGCCACTGGTGCTCGAGGCCAACGCTGGGTCGGCCGGTGGCACCGAGCCTTCCCCCACCCCCACGCCCCCCCCCGGCACGCCGCCCGCCAGCACGAGCAAGCGCAAGTGGTTCCCCGGTCAGTACTCGAAGACCGAGGGAGGCTCCGGGCCCGGCTTCACCGGCTGGCGTGTCAACGTCAACTGGTCGATGCTCGAGCCGAAGGAGGGCCAGTACGACTTCTCGCAGATCGACGGCTCACTGAAGCGCGCACAGGCCCAGGGGAAGAAAGTCATCATCTTCTTCCAGGTCCTCACCTACGGTGGGCAGTACGGAACGGCCCCGGCCTGGGCCGCGCAGCAGGGAGCGACCTATGCGGGCACAGACAGCCAGGGGCGCACCTTCGGCGTGCTCAAGGTGTACGAGCCCTGGGTCACCTCGAAGCTGATCGCCATCTGGGAGAAGCTGCGTCAACGCTTCGACAGCCACCCCGCCCTGGCCCTGGTCACCGTGAGCGAGGCGACGATCCTGCCGCAGCCAAAACCGGGCTTGACGCCGGAAAAGCTCCGGGATCAGTGGTACCGCTGGTGTGACCATTTCGAGACCTGGGCCCAGACGCCTCGAACGCTGACGATGACCTACGGCGCCGCCAAGTACAAGGAGCAGATGTCCCGGTATGCCGTTGACCGCCGCATCGGTGTTCGTGCTCCGGACATGAGGAACGTCCAAGAGAATTGCGCCAAGGTTCCGCAGGTGTGCCACTGGTCGCATGCCTGGCAGGACTACAAAGGCGAGGCCATCTATCACATCATGTGCAGTGCGCCGAGCAGCGGGTGTCTCCCGTCGCCGCAGGCAACGTACGACGAGGCCGTACAGACCGGGATTCACTTCCTGGTCTGGGTAGATTCTCCGAAGAACTGGAGCGCTTCGGCGCAGAAGGCCTTCGTGCAGAGCAAGGCGCATCTGCCGGCCTGCGGGATGAACGCGAAGCGGCCGTCCATGTGGCTCTGATGTGAAGGAGAGCGGCTGCTGCAGCGTGACGGTGGCGCCGCGGTTGAGCGGCTTGGCGTTGCAGGTGCCGCCAAGCACCGCTCCGACCGTCGTATCGGATCACCAAGGCGCAGCTGTCGCCTGGCCCCATCGCGGCTCAGGGGACCAGCTCGAAGAAGTAGATCGCGCCGGCGGTCATACCGTCGGCTCCTGGGGCGGCGGCGCCAGGAGGGCATTTGCTGCCCTGGCAGACGGAGACGTCATAACGGCTGGGCCTGTAGCAGCCCCGCCCCTGCTCGAAGGTTGCGAGCAGTGATGTGCCGGCGCGTCAGGTTGATGAGCCCGCGCATCAAATCGCGGACCGTGCCGTGGGCCGGAACAGCGATCCCGGGGTCTTGGCCGCTGGCCCGCCTGTTGCACCTTCTGGTGATCACCACCAACCACCAAGGAGACCGTCATGAGAAGAATGGCATGGATCGTCACCGCGGCGGTCGCCGCGCTGGGCCTGCTGGCCGCCTGCGGCGGAGAGATCGAGTCGGAGGACTGGGAGGAGGCCGCCTACCGCGAGCCGACAGCCGCCTCCGGGTGCGGCCCTCAGATCGAGAGTGGCAAGGTCGCGGCGCTCTTCGTCTACCAGGACTGCGACGGTACCTGGCGGGTCCGGGCGACCGCGGGAGGCGGCAGCGCGACCTACGCCGGGGTGCTCACCTCCGACAAGCCGGTGAAGGTCACGGCCTATCACCTCGAAAAACACGACCTGCTCGACGCGAGCAACCCGAAGAAGGTCCGCTTCGAGCACAACATGTACCAGTCCTTCCTCGATGGCTTCGACATCGTGCTGCCCGCCGGCGCCAAGGCCGTGCTGACGCTGCAGCAGGGCGGGCCACTGCTCGCGGGCAAGGAGGCCAAGAAGGTCAGCTCGCCACTGGTGCTCGAGGCCAACGCTGGGTCGCCGCCCGGCACCACGACGCCGCCCACCAGCGCGGGCAAGGTGAAGACCAAGTGGTATCCCGGACACTACTCCAAGACCCAAGCGAGCTGGGGCCCTGGATACATCGGCTTCCGTGTCAACACGAGTTGGCGCATGCTCGAGCCCCAGGAGGGATCCTACAACTTCTCTGCGATCGAGACCGCGCTGAACCAAGCCGAGAGTCAGGGGAAGAAGGTCATGCTCTTCTTCCAAGTTCTGGATTACGGGTCCTCGACGACGGGTTCAGCGCCTCAATGGGCGGCAAACAAAGGCGCGTCCTACGCTGGACATTTCGGCGATGGTCGGCAGTTCGGTGTGGTGAAGGTGTGGGAGGAGTGGGTGAGCGACTACTTCATCAAGCTGTGGGACGCGCTGCGCAAGCGGTTCGACTCCCATCCAGCGCTGGCGATGGTCGCTATCGGCGAGTCCTTGATGTCACCGGCCCCCGCACCTGGTCACACTCCCGAGAAGATGCGCGATCAGTGGCTGCGCTGGTGCGATCACTTCGCGACATGGGTTCAAACCCCCAAGGTCTTCACCATGACCTTCGGGGCCACGAAGTACGCCAAGCAGATGTCGCAGTATGCCGTGAATCATCGCGTCGGCATTCGAGATCCGGATCAGACCACGCATCCCGAAAAGTGTGGTATTCATCCTCAGGGACTTTCCTGGATTCACGCCTGGCAGGACTATCGAGGCCAGGCCATCTATCAGGAGATGGTGAGCTTTCAGTCGTCCCAGTGCCTTCCGAGTGTCCAGGCAGCCTTCGATCACGCGGTCAAGAACGGCATCCACTACCTCGACTGGGTCAACGCTCCGAAGAACTGGTCGCGCGAGACGCAACAGGCATTCATCCAGAGCAAGGCGAACCTGCCTGCTGGTGGTCTGCTCGCGGATAGGCCGTCTCAGTGGCCAGAGTACATCGAGATCACCAAGTGAACCCCTCGCCATCGAGGTGCTCGCCATCGAGGTACATTGACCAGCACAAGCACGAGACGGACGACGAGAACGTGACCGATGGAGCCCTGCGCCGATGGGCCGTCGATTGCAGCGTCCGAGTCACACAATTGAACAGGAGCTCGCGATGACAAGACCACTACTGCTCCGACAGAAGAGGAGAACAGCATCATGGCGCGCCATCCCCCCCACGGCGGTCGTCTCTGCTCTCCTGCTCCTGAGCGCCTGCGGCCCGGAATCCGCCGCCGAGTCGACCCGGGAGACCTTCCATGCCGCGATTGCCAGCTGCAACGCCAGCACCCCGTCGACTCTGCGCTCGTGCGTCAGCGAGGCCAACGCCGGCACGATCGACGTCATCAACATCACCGGTCTCATCACCTGCAGCGGCGCCAACGCCTGCGCCATGAACTTCACGTCCGGAACACGGGCGGTAACCGTCCAGGGCAGCGGGACGTCGTCGGGACTCAACCGTACTGACAACAGCAACTACACGCTGATCCGGGTCGCCCGGCCGAACATCACGCTCAAGGCCTTCAGGCTCTCGGATCCACCCAACGTGCCGGACTACACCAACCCGACGAAGCTGCTCACGGCGACCAACAGCGCCTGCGCCGTCAAACCGAACAGCTGCTCCCCGACCATCGACATCGTCAAGACGTCGGTGGTCACCGTTGACGGCCTGCTCCTGCAGAACGCGAAACACAACGCGATCAACGTCAGCAACAGCTCGGGCATCACCATCAGGAACTCCACGATCACCGGGGCCTGGATGTTCGGGGTGCAACTCGTGACCAACGCCACGAACGTGACCATCGAGGGCAACACGTTCCAGAACATCCGCAGCAACGCGGTCGTCCTGTCCGGCAACACCATCAGGCTCAAGTCCAACACGTTCAGCGACTGCCATCGCGCCGCGGCGTGGTGGGCTGGTGCCAACAGCCGGACCGCGTCTTCGGGAGGCATCGTCTTCGTGTACAACAACAGCGTCCACGTCACCGTCGACGGGAACACCATTCGAAGCTCGAGGATCGCCGAGAGCATCAATCCCACCACAGCCAGGGTCGAGTACGGGATCCACGTTCACGGCATCGAGCTCGACTGGTTCAGCCCGACCAGCATGTCGGACATCCGACTCATCGGCAACACCATCCACGATCTGAGCGGGTACGGGATCTCGGTGCCCATGAACTACGTCCGCAACGACCCCAACATCGGCCTGGTGATCACGGGCAACCGGTTCTACAACCTGAAGTCCAGCGCGTGGTCCGGCTGTCCGATCGACGCCATCCACCTGTTCTACTCCGGGCCGAGGAGCTATCCTTTCGCCCACAACTGTTACTCCGCGACGGGCTGCGCGCCGCAGCCGCCCGTGCCGGCCGCGCCGACCGCGCCGGTCATCCGCAGATCCGGGCTGGGTTGCGCCGGCAACAACGGGATCTGGATGATCACCGCCGGCGCCGGGACCAGCGGGCGGATCAACACGCTGACCTCGACCGGCAGCGTCCTCAATCGCTATCAGGGCAACAACGTGGGTCCCTACGACGTGGACGGGCGCACGAGGAGTGGGGACGCCTTCAGCTTCTGCCTGCGGACCCAGGCCGAGAAGAACGCTCTCACCGGCAGCGGGCTGAAGGTATGCCTCGTGAGCGTCGAGTCCTTTCTGCACACGTGCGAGCAGTTCAGGAAGTAACCCCTACCGCACTACCTGGACAGCGGCGGCGGCACCTGGCGGCTGGTCTACGACGCCGCGGCGAACGCGACGAAGCAGGCGTTCAAGGTCACCAACAGCGGCAGCGGCAACTGGAAGGCGGTGACCGCTGCCTTCAGCGACCACGCGTTCGAGCGCCGCGGTCCCGGCGGCAGCGACCTCGCCCTGGAGCACATCGGCGGCGCCGGCGTCACCGTGCACATGGTCGAGGTCGAGCGGCTGTGAATGGCGGTCCCGGCCGGGGACCTCGGCACGCCTTGGTGGGTGCATCCGGCGCAGCCCAAGGCGGACCTCTGCTCCGCGAGTGATGTGGCCTCCCAGCGATCGACGTTCAGATCAGCGTGAGCTCCCGGGCGGGCACGTCGGTCGGGCCAGGCGGTGATGTGGCGGCGCATCAGGTCGATGTGGCGGCGCATCAGATCGGACACGGTGCCGTGGGCCGGATCAGTGATCCCGGGGCGTTGGCCGCTGGCCCGCCTGTTGCTCTTCTTGCCGGAGAGCAACAGCAAGGGACCACGAGGGCCTCGCACCGAAAGGAGACCGTCATGAGAAGGACCGCATGGATCAGATGGACCGCATGGATCGCCGGCGCGGCGCTGGCCGCCCTGGGCCTGCTGGCCGCCTGCGGCGGCGAGCTCGACGGGGGGGAGGACTGGGAGGAGATCGCCTACCGCGAGCCGACAGCCGCCTCCGGGTGCGGCCCCCAGGTCGAGAGCGGCAAGGTCGCGGCGCTCTTCGTCTACCAGGACTGCGACGGCACCTGGCGGGTCCGGGCGACCGCGGGGGGCGGTAACGCCAGCTACGCCGGGATGATCACCTCCGACAAACCGATGAAGGTCGAGGCCTATCACCTCGAAAAGCACGACCTGCTCGATGCGAGCAACCCGAGGAAGGTCCGCTTCGAGCACACCATGTACAAGTCCTATCTCGACGGCTTCGACATCGTGCTGCCCGCCGGCGCCAAGGCCACGCTGACGCTGCAGCAGGGCGGGCCGCTGCTCGCGGGCAAGGAGGCCAAGAAGGTGAGCTCGCCACTGGTGCTCGAGCCCCGCGCCGTGGTGCCACCGCCGGCGGGCAACGACCCGCCGACGGGCAACGACCCGCCGACGACGACGGGCAAGCAGAAGACCAAGTGGTTCCCCGGTCAGTACTCGAAGACCGAGGGCGCCTGCGGCCCCGGCTTCACCGGCTGGCGCGTCAACGTCAACTGGCGCCAGTGCGAGCCACAGCCGGGCAAGTACGACTTCTCGATGATCGAGAGCTCGCTGAACCGCGCCCAGGCCCAGGGCAAGAAGGTGATCGTCCACTTCGCTATCCTCGGCTACTTCGGGCCGGCCGGGACCGCCCCGGACTGGGCGAAGAACCAGGGGGCGGTCTACGCGGGGCACTTCGCCGACGGACGGCAGTTCGGGGTGCTCAAGGTCTGGGAGCCCTGGGTCAGCTCGAAGCTGATCGCCCTTTGGGAGGCGATGCGCAAGCGCGTCGAGGACCACCCCGCCCTGGCGATGTTCGTCATGTGCGAGGCGCTGATGGTGCCCCAGCCGGACCCCGGCCAGAGCACCGGCCACACGCCGGAGAAGATGCGGGACGAGTGGTTCCGCTGGTGCGACCACTTCAACACCTGGGTCCACACGCCCTGCGTGTTCACGATGACCTGGGGCTCCGCCCAGTACAAGAAGCAGATGTCCGACTACGCGGTTAACAAGCGCATCGGCGTCCGTGGCCCGGACCTGAAGACCGAAAGTCGCAGCTGCGCGCTCGTTCCAGACATCACCACGTGGAAACACGCCTGGACGGACTACCAGGGCAAGGCGGTCTACCAGATCATGGTGAGTCAGCCCAGCACCAAGTGCTACACGTCCCCGCAACAGGCGTACAACGATGCGGTCAAGCTGGGGATCCACTTTCTGGACTGGGTGGACTACCCGAAGAACTGGAGCGCCGCGGAGCAGAAGGCCTTCGTGCAGAGCAAGGCGCAGCTACCGGCCTGCGGGATGAACGCGAAGCGCCCGTCCATGTGGCCCGAGTACCGGTGAATCCAGAAGGGGGTCCCTGCGAGGAAGTGGACCATCCCGGTCGGTGGCTCGTCGGTTGCACGTCGTGTGTGTTAGGCTGCCATCATCACGGGTTCTCAGGAGCAGTCGATGAAGCGAACAACAACCGCACCGCTCGTTCTCCTGCTGCTTTCGGCCTGCGCGTCCCGGACACTCCCCGAGGGCCCCGACGTCGGGTCCGGTCCGGCGCTCGACGGCGGTCCGGCGCTCGACGACGAGCTGATCGTGAGCGGAGAGGTCTGCACCTCGACCGCGGAGGATCTGCTCTTCCCGGTCAAGGTGGTGCTCGTCGTCGACAGCTCGGGCTCGATGATGTTCTCCGATCCGTCGACGAAGAACACGACGACGGTCATCGATCCCCAAGGGACGCCGATCTACGACGCGGACGCCCATCACACCTGCCTCGAGACATGCGAGCAGGCGGGGACACCCGAGGCGAGCTGCGCGTCGATCTGCGGCACGCCGACCGCGCCGGCCCGTCAGGCCGCGGCCGCGGCGCTCGTGAAGAAGCTCCAGGGAAACCCGAGCGTCTCGTTCGCCATCGTCCGCTTCAACAGCCGGATAACGGTCAACGGGACCACCACGCTGCCGACACACCCGGGCGAGTTCACCACCGACTCCAGCAAGCTGACGAAGGCGATCGACCACCTGAGCCAGGCCGATCTGGTCGCCGACTACCAGGGAGCCCTCACGGCGACGCGGCTGCTCCTCGAGCACGACATGAAGCGCCAGAGCCGGGCCGACCGCTCCCGCACGCGGTACGTGGTGATGTTCTTCTCCGACGGGGGCGTGGGACCGGTCTGCAAGCCCGGATGCGAAAACGACGTCTTTTTCGAGTGCGACGTCCCCCGCGACCAGTGGTGCTACACCTACAGCATCGACAACCAGAAGCATTGCATGGACATGACAAACTGGTACCCCTACCTCACGGAGACGTGCGCCGAGTACAACACCGACGACAAGATCCTCGACGAGGTCAGATCCATCGCCAAGCTCGAGGACCTCTACGGGGTCGGCGGGCTCTCGGTCAACATCACCTACCTCCTCGACCCGACGCTGCCCGAGGCGATCCAGGACCTGATGGGGGTCCACAAGAGCAGCGACGCCGCGTGCAGCACCGACAAGGACTGCGCCACGGGCGAGCGGTGCACGCAGGTCCCCGGCCTGAAGCAGAGGCGCTGCAAGGCGCCGTCCGAGCGGCTGCTGGTCGAGATGGCCAGGGCGGGCAACGGGAGCTTCAGACGGTTCAGCTCCAGCGGCCAGATCGAGTTCCTCCCTTTCGACCACGGCATGACCAACCTCGTCGTGACCAACGTGAACTCGCGCCCGGGCGTGGGCGGACCGACGGCGGACAGCGACGGAGACGGGCTGTCCGACGGGGCGGAGCTCTCGGCAAGCCCGCCAACGAACCCGGACGCGGCCGACAGCGACGGCGACGGCTACGGTGATTCTCTCGAGCACATCCTCCGCGATCAGGGCTTCGATCCAAGCGACCCCGGCAAGCCGCAGACCGCCTGCTCCGCGGCGGAGCGGGTCGACCTCGACGGCGACGGGCTCAACGCGTGCGAGGAGCGCGCGCTCGGGACACACGCGGACGTCGCCGACACCGACCACGACCGGATCCCCGACGGGATGGAGCTGGTCTGGGGCACCGACCCCTCCACCATGGACGACAAGGTGGATCTCGACCTCGACGGGGTGCTCTCGGGCGAGGAGATCAGGGCCCACACCGATCCACGCGCGGCCGACTCGAACGTCTCCAGGGGCCACGGCTACACCTATACGGTCAAGCAGGTTCCCTCGCAGCAGGGCCAGTGCTTCGGGTTCACCGTCCGCGGCGTCCGGCTGGTCGCCACCCGGGCCGCGGTCGGGGCGAGCTCCGCGGGCCTGAACCGGATCCTGGTCTACTTCGGCGAGTCGCCCTCCGGCCTGCCGCAGGACCCCGGCAGCTTCAAGGCTGCCTGCATCCGGGCGCGGCTCCTCGCGGGGGGAAAGGAGCCGGCCGGGGGCAGGGTCACGCTCGAGGCGACCGACTTCGTCTCGCCGTTCGAGCTGCTGAGGGATCTGGCCCAGGCCAGGAACGACCCCGGCTGCAGGACGAGGCCGCCCGCCGCGAGCTGCGTCGATCCGTGCAAGGGGATCCCGCTCCCCTGAAGGCCGGCGGCGGTGGCTGCCATGACGCCGGTGAACACTCACGCGAGGCGTAGCATCAGGCCATCCCACGACAGGAAGCAGCTGACCGGGCTCAGGGGAGCTCGAAGAAGTAGACCGCGCCCTCGTCGGTGGTCACATCGTCCTTGCCCGGTGCGGCGGCGATCACGGTGTTGACGCCGATGGCCACCGCCGCGCCGAGCTTGTCGCCCGCCTGGCCGTCCAGCGCGACGATCGCCGGGCCCTCGACCCACGTGCCCCCCAGCCGGCGGGCGATCCGCACCGCGCCGGCGTCTCCGCTCGCGGTCGTGTTCCCGACGACCAGGGTGTTTCCGGCGATGTTCTCGCGGTTGTTTCCGCCGATGCCGTCGGCCTTCTTGTCCACTGGCAGCGAGAACTTCCGGGTCCAGGTGGACCCCGCTCGCTCGAAGACGAAGGTGGAGCTGGGGGCCCCCACGAGCGCCACGCCGGCGTTCAGCGCCACCACCGTCCCGGTCTCCTTCGCTGACGTCTCCAGCCGGGCGACCTCCTTCCAGCCACCGTCGGTCTTCTCGTAAACGTAGGCCGCGCCGTTGGCCCCGTCGTCCGGTGCGCCGACCAGCATCGTCCCGCCGTCCAGGGCGATGGAGAACCCGAAGCGGCCGGGCCGATCGATCCGGGCCGTCTCCTTCCAGGTCTGGCCCACAAGCTCCAGGACATGGACCTGGCCGTCTTTCGTGGCGGGGTTGAAGGCACCCGCCGCGGCGGTGGTCCGCTCCAGGGCCACGGAGACGCCGAAATAGGGGAGGGTCTCCTTCGGGTCAAACCTGAGCTGGCTCCACTTGGTCCCCTCGCGTCTGTAGAAGTAAAGGGCCTTCACGAAGTGTGCCCCCACCACGGCCCAGTCCCCGTCGATCGCCACGGCGTGACCGAAGCCAGCCTTGTTGACCGGCGCCAGCCTCTCCAGGCTGAGCCACTTGCCCGCCCTGCGCTCGAAGATCTGGGCGTCCTCGAATATCGGGGGCTGATCGCCGGGGCGGTCGACGCCGTTGCGGATCCCGACGATGGCCAGGTCTCCCGCGATATCGACGGCGACCTCCACCTTGGCAACGAGCGGCTCTGTGCTCAGGGGCAGCCGCTGCACGCGGTCGGCCGCGTCGAGAGCGACGAACCTCGCCTCGACGGTCCGGTCCTCGCTCATCGTCAGCTCGCAGGCGCCCGTGGAGCACGCGCCGCTCCAGGTCTCGAGGCGGTGTCCGGGCTCCGCGGTGGCCAGCAGGGCCACCCTCTCGTCGGCGGGGAGCGGATAGCTGCAGCGCCCGGCGCAGGCGATCCCCTGGGTCGCGGCGGTGACGACGCCCTTTCCGGTGACCGAGACCTCGAGGAGATGCGTCGCACCCTCATCGTGCGCGCAGCCGATCAGCCCGAGGGCAAGGATCACCGTGAATCTCATCGTGATCGATCCGTGACGTCAGCGGGACGTCTGAACGAAAGCAACGATGAAATCGTACCATCGGTCCGGACAGAGGGAAACGGTACCCTGCAACCGACCGGGCCCGGTGGGGCCTACTCTCCCCAGTACCCCTTGCGGTTGCCCTGATCCCGGGTCACCTCCACCATGTGGAACACGTCGTTCTCCGTGTCGGGGTTGACGAGGACGACGTCCGTGCTGTTCGGACAGCGGTGACCGAAGTAGCCGTCGTTGACGGCGATCACCTTCTCCTTCCAGAGGCCGGTGTCTGTCTTCGAGAGCGTGTAGGCGAGCTTCTGCGGGTTCCCGACCGCGTCGTACTTCAGCTGCCAGCTGTCCTTGCCCTTGTCGAGATAGACGACCCGGATGGTGATCGGGTAGGCGCCGTTGTGCGGCTTGCCGAAGAAGAAGTTGTCGTCGATCTTGAAGTACATCGCGT
>Ga0316576_10000489_pt1 | contig 18595 bp, 13 predicted proteins | sample S0NA_FD_203075 | JGI IMG/M metagenome (GOLD analysis project Ga0316576, IMG submission 203075) | Rhizosphere microbial communities from salt marsh grasses in Alabama, United States - S0-2_050615r3r5 | ecosystem: Host-associated > Plants > Roots > Rhizosphere | place: USA: Alabama | collected... | reverse complement strand
ATGGCCCGTCATGGCTGATCGACGACCGACCACCGACCACGACACCGCCGGTCCCTGGCGAGCGAGCCCGTGGCTGCACCTGGAGGCCGAGCGGTTGTACCAGCCATTGACCGGTCGCGAGCTCGGACCGGCCGCGCCGGGCTACGACGAGCTGCGCAGCCTCGCTGCCTCCGGCGCCACCCTCGACGCGCTCGACGACCGCCACCGGACGTGGCTGGCCGACGGCTGGCTCGAGCCGGCGGCGGCCGACCGGTCGCACGACTACCGGCTGCGCTACGTGTCGCTCGAGACCTGCTCCAACTGCACCCAGGGCTGCTACTTCTGCCCGGTCGGAACCGCGCCGAGGGCGACCGAGCTCATGCCGACCGAGCTCTTCGAGTCCATCGTCGGTCAGCTCGCGGCGTATCGGGACACCATCGATGGCGTCGGCCTGTCCAACTACAACGAGCCGACCGCCGACCGCCGCTTCGTCGACCAGGTGGCGCTGCTCCACTCCCACCGGCTGCCGCCGGCGGTGCTGTCCAACGCGTCAGGGTTCACGCCGGACAAGGTCGACGCCGTGATCGCGCTCGGCGGGCTCAGCTATCTCGGCATCAACATCTCGACGCTGGATCGCGAGCGCTACCGCCGCGACCGCGGCAAGGACCATCTGCCCCGAGTGCTCGAGCATCTCGACTACATGAAGGACAAGCGGGTCGCCGAGACGATGGCGCTCGTCGTTCTCGGCCACGACGACGACGCCCACCGGCGGGAGATCGCGGCGTTGGAGGCGCGCTTCGCCGGGTCGAACTTCGTCGTTCGGCCGTTCGACATCATGGACCGTGCGGGCTGGCTGTCGGTCGGGATCGGTCCCGAGCGCCCGCACCGCCGGCTGCGCGGGTGCGACAACCTGGGCTCGCGGCCGCTCGAACACCTCCACGTCACAGCGCAGGGGAATGTGGTGTTCTGTTGCGAGGACTATGACGAGGTCCACACCGTCGGAGACCTCAGCGAACAGACCATCGACGAGGTCCTGTCCGGCGACGAGATGGCCAAGCTGCGCCGATGGACGTACGGTGTCGACGGCGCGCCGGACGATTTCATCTGTCGCAACTGTCTGTTCGCCCTCACCGAGTGATCTCCGTGCCAGCTTGCACGATCGATGAGGTCTCGGTAGGGTCGTCACCTCAGGATTCCGGTCGGAGTGCGGGGTCGGCCGTACCGTCAAAATCGATCCCCGCCACCGGCGAACGCGAGGGGGGAAACTCGATGAAATGCGTGATCACCGTCGGCGTCATCATCATCGCGTGTTGTGCTCTGGTCGTGATCCCGGCCGAGGCCGGCAAGTCGATCGACCGACCCGAGCGATCCACCGTCGGCCACGGTGTCGACCTCGAGGTCGTGCCCGATCTCGACCGCGCGGTCAGGGTCGGCGGCAGTCGGATCTGGAGTGATTCCGTCGTCATCAAGGATGCCTTCTTCCTCAAGCCTCACTTCGTCGGCGTCAACCTGCGCGCCGGTGACGAGCTCATCGTGCGCTCTGCAACCGGACACGTCGTCGAGACCATCACCGGCCGCGGGCCCAAGGGCATGGGGTCGTTCTGGGGTCTGTCGGCGCGCGGTGAGGAGCTGTACTTCGAGCTCCACCTCCGGAGCGACTACACGGAGCCGCCGTTTCGGATCGACCAGCTGATCGTCGGTGACATCGACCCGCTGGCCGGGTCGAACTCGGGTCCGGAGAGCATCTGCCCGCCCGGAGATTTCGAGGACGTCGTGTGCTACGACTCCGACGCCGGGAAGTGGGCCAACGTCATGGCCTCGGTCGGCGTCATGACCGTCGGTTCGACGCCCACCAGCGGCCTGTGGTGCTCGGGCTCCAACGTGTCGCCGAACAATTACGTGCTGTCCAACGACCACTGCGTCACCAGTCAGGCCGAGTGCGACACGACCGAGTTCGTCTTCAAGTACTACAACCAGAACTGCGGCAGCGGACCGACCACTCCGGACTGGCAGGGCTTCCGGTGTGACGACATTGTCGAGTCGTCGCCGTATGTCAGCTGCGAAGCGACGGTCAGCTCGTTGGATTTCACGCTCAACTCGGTGATCGGCGACCCTGCGTCGACCTTCGGTTACGCCACGCCCGACCCGAACCCGATCACCGACGGCGAGGGCATCTACATCATCCAGCACCCGGCCGGGCGGCCGCACGAAATCACCCACGGCGACGGCTCGAACGTCGATGCCGACGCGCCCAACCTGCGCTACTACGACACGCTCGACACCGAAGGCGGCAGCTCGGGCTCACCGATCTATCGAGACGCGGACGACAAGCTCATCGGGCTGCACCACTGCGGCGGTTGCACGACGCCTGGGACCGGGAATCGCGGCATGATGATGTCCGACATCTACCCGATCATCGAGAGCTACCTGTGCTCGGCGAGCATCGACGTCTCGGCCGCCGGCATCCAGGGTCTGGCTGAGGTCGCGGGCAATGGCAATGCGGTGCTCGAGCCCGGTGAGAGCTGGCAGTTCACGCCGATGGTGCGCAACGCAGCGTGCGACCTGGCCGCTCTCGGCGTGACGGCGGACATCGAGCTCAACACCGGTTCCGCCGGACCGGTGACCATCTACGGCGGCGCCGTGTCGTTCGGCGATGTCTCAGCCGGCGCGACGGCCCCGGCACAGCAGCCGGTGGTCTTCGATGTCGGACCGTCGGCGGTGTGCGGCGAGGACGTCGTCTTCGACATGACGAACCTGACCGCAACCAATGGAGGACCCTTCGGCGGGGCCCCGGGCATGCTCACCGTGCCGATCGGCGAGCTGGTCTACGACTCGCTCATGCTCGAGACCTTCGCCGCCGGCATCCCCGTCGACTGGACCGTGGTGCACAACGGTACCGCCACGGGTGCGGCCGCGACCTGGACGACCGACAACCCGGGCGGCCGGACGCTGGCGCTCACCGAGCCGTTCGCCATCGTCGACTCCGACGCCGCGGGGTCGAGCGCGACCCACGACGAGCAGCTCATCGCGCCGCCGGTCGACTGCACCGGCTACCAGCAGGTCGAGCTGCGGTTCAACCACGACTTCCACTGGTACAGCGGTGGCGGCGACGAGCAGTGCGACGTTCACGTCCGGTCGGGCGCCACCGGCGGCGCCTGGGTCCAGGTCGCCAACTTCTCCGGCGGCGACGCGTCGGGCCAGGCGGTGGTCGACATCTCGGCGCAGGCGGTCGGTCAGACCGACGTCGAGGTCCGCTTCCACTACTACGACGCCGCGTACGACTGGTGGTGGGCGATCGACGATATCGAGATCGTCGGCGGGAACTTCGTCTGCGACTCGTTCGACGAGGTCTTCGCCGACGGGTTCGAGTCGGGCGACAGCTCGGCGTGGTCGGGCACGACGGCACCCTGACGCCGCCGCGGTCCGATCGACATCACGGGTGGCCTCCGGGCCGCCCGCGTGCTAGTCGACGTAGCCCAGCGCGCGAAGCTGCTCCTCAGTGGAGGGATCGATCTCGGTTCGGGCGGAGGTTCCGTCGGCGAGCTGCGGCCGCGCCTGTCGCCACGCCTCGAGCTCCGCGTCGAGCCGGCCGGCGAGGGCTGGGCGGGCCGTCGCAAGGTTGCGCCGCTCGCGCGGATCGGCGACGAGATCGAAGAGCTGCAGCGCGCCCCCTCGGTGCCGGATCAGCTTGAAGCGCGGCGTCCGGATCGAGTAGAGAGCGTCCCGGTACTGGGCGAAGGTTCGCTGCTCGGCCCACGGCGTCGGGCCGGGTGTCAGGACGCTGCGGCCCTCCATCACGGGCGGCGGTTCGACACCCGCGGCCTCGAGCAGCGTCGGTGCGATGTCGACGGTGCTGACCAGCGCCGGGTCGACGACGCCCGCCGGGACGCCGCGGCCCCAAACGATGAACGGAACCCTGACCAGCTCGTCGTAGAGCGTGCCGCGGTGGAGCAGCCCGCCGTGGTCGCCGAACTCCTCGCCGTGATCGGCGGTGACGAGCACGACCGCGTCGTCGAGAAAACCGATGTCCCCGAGCTGCCGGAACAGCGTGCGCAGGCAGTCGTCGAGGAACCGGATCTCGCCGTCGTACTGTGACACGAGGAAGTCGAAATCGGGCGGGGTGAGCTCCCGGGCAGCCGTCGCCACCAACGGTCGCAGAGCTTCGCTCGTCGGTTCCAGGGTGCTCGGGAACTCGCCGTAGAGCGCACGGTAGCCGTCCGGCGGCAGGTATGGCGAGTGGACCTGGTAGGTGTGAAAAAAGGCGAAGATCGGACCGCCGGCGTCGGCCGCGCGGTTCAGCGTGTCGATCAGCAACGCCGCGCCCTGGTCAGCGTCGCGCCCCTGGTCCGAGAAGACGTCGAATCCGCGGGAGAAGCCGTAGCTCGCCGACATCCACCCGCCACCGGTGACGGCCGCGGTTGTGTAGCCCGCATTTCGGAAAACCTCCTGCACGAGCTCCACCTCATCCGGAATCGACGGTGCCCGACGGTTGCCGGAGGCCGGATTCGCCCACACCCGGTGGGTCTCCTGGTAGAGCGAGCTCAGCATGGTGGTGTGGGACGACGGTGTGCCGTGGGTGTTCACCGAGGCGTGGGAGAAGCGGGTGCCTCCGGCCGCCAGCTCGTCGAGGAACGGTGTGGTGTGGCGGAGGTAGCCGGAGGCACTCAGGTGGTCGGCACGCAGCGCGTCGAGCGAGATGAGCAGCACGTTGGGCGGCGACGGCTCGCGGGTTTCGACGGGCGTTCGGCCGCAGCCCGCGGCGGCGACCGTGACGAGCACGATGACGGCGCACCTCAAGCCCTGCATGACCGAGATTGTGGCATGGCCGGACGGTGACGACGTTGCGCGGCGGTATCATCGCGGGGATGACGGCCGCAGCAGACAACCGCACGCACGGCTGGATTGCGCTGTGGGGCCTGGCCGACCGGCGTCTCGACTCCGTCCTGACGCTGCTGACGGTCGGGGTGCTCGCGGCGTCGCGCTTCGCGCTCCTCGCCTCAGGGCCGTGGGAGTGGGACGAGACGATCTTCGCCCGGGGCATGCTCGATTTTTCGCTTGCCGCCCACTTTCCCCACCCTCCGGGTTTCCCCGGCTTCCTCGCCCTCGGCCACCTCGTGCTGCCGCTCGCCGGCGAGCCGTACCGGGCGTTGCAGCTCGTATCGGCGGTGGCGTCGGTGGTCGCACTTTGGCCGCTCGCCGCGCTCGGCCGCCGGGTGACGTCGCCCGCGGTGGCGACGGCGTCGGCGCTGGTCGTGCTCTTCCTCCCGGGGCCGTGGCTGTTCTCGGTGCGGGGATTCTCGACCACCGCCGCCGCGGTGGCGGCGCTCGGTGCGGCGGCACTCCTGATCCGCGCCCTCGACGGTCGACGGACGACCGTGTTCACGTTGCTGCTGACCCTCTCGTTTCTGATCCGGCCGATCCTGCTGCCCACCGTCGCCCTGCTCTGGCTGGTCGGCGCCGACACGGTGCGGCCCCGCCGCCGGCTGCTGCCGGGCGTTGTCATCGGACTCGTGATGATCGGGGTGGCGGTGGTGGTGATGGTCCGACTCGAGGGCGGTTGGACCGCATTCACCGAGCCCTTCGTGCGGCACGCCAGCTTCCACATCGACCGGCTCCACCGCAACACCGACGTCGTCGGCGACCTCGGCCTCGTCACCGGCGTCGGCGGCGTGCTGCCGGCGACGGTCCTGGCCGCCGCGGCGCTGATCGGCCTCGGCGTGTGGTGGCGGCGGGTGGGGATGCGGGCCGCGGCGGCCTGGGCGGTGATCCTCGGTCTGACCGTCGCGCAGCTGATCATGCTCCAGAACCGGTCGTACGCCCGGTACGCGGTCGGCGTCCAGATGGCGTCGGCGCCGTTGATTGCCGGCGCCGCATCGCTCGCGTCGCCGCCGTTGGCGGTCGCCGGTCTGCTCGGATTGGCGACGCTGTCGGCCGGAGCCGGACTGCCGCTGCTGCGCGAGCAGCACGACGAGGTCTTCGGCGCCTGGCAGGCGACCATCGATGCCGCCGACCGAGCGGCCGGCACCGGCTGGGCTGCGGTGGTCGGACCCGAGATCCACGTCTTCTCGTCCTACCGGTGGTCAGTGCTCGAGTGGCGCGGCGTGGCGGCTCCGCCGATGGTGCTCACACCGCGGGCGCCCGAGCCCTGGCGCGGTGTCGACCGGCCGTGGCTCGTGGCCACCGTCCATCCGGAGCTCTACTGGCCGTCGCTGACCGGGTCGGCCCGCGCCTACGGTGGTGTGTCCGATCGGCTCGAGCCGCTCACCCAGGGGCGTTTTCTGTCGGCGGCGGTGATCGACAACCCACCGCTGCCGATCGGACTCTGGTGGACCGTCGAGCGACTCGACGACGGTCGTCCCTTCATGTGGGCCGGGCCGTCGGCCGAGCTGTGGCTGCCGCCGGTGCCGGCGGGCACCCTGATCGGCGTCGAGCTGAGGCCGGCGCCCGGACCGGCGCCGCTCGCCGTCGACATCGGCCACGGCGGCGGCCGGTACGTGCTCGACGGCCGCGCGCCGGCGACGCGGCTGTGGACCCGAACGGCTGTCGCCGGTGTCGCCGAACCGCTGATCATCCGTCTCGAACGCTCCGGCGCCTACCCGCCCGGCGGCGGCGACGACCGACGGCTGGCGGTCGAGCTGCTCGACGTCGTGGTCCGGCCGCCGGGGTCGCGCTGGCGCGGCAGCGCCGCGACGCCGTCCGAGCGCGCCGGGCTCCGGCTCGAGCTCGACGGCGCCTACGACGCCGAGCTCTTTGCCGAGCTCGGCCGCGGCGTCTGGCTCGCACCGACGGCACGGTTCCGCCTGACAGTCGACGAGCCCGGCACCGTGACGCTGCGGCTCGCGGCACCACGACCGACGCCGGCGGCGCCGAAGGTGGTGCGGGACGGCGCGGTGGTCGCGGGTCCGGTCGACGTCGACCAGCATGGATCGGCGGTCGTCATCGATGCCGACGACGACGCCGTCGAGCTCGGCGCGCTCGAGTTCGAGCTGGTCAGCGAGCCGTACCTCCCGGCCGCCTCCGGCTTAGACGATCGGCGCGAGCTCGGAGTCGTCCTGCTCGGTCTCGAGTTCGAGCCGGCGCGCCCGAGCGAGGGATGGTGGAATCAGCAACCGTGAGCGACGTCGCGTGCGCGGACCGGGCGCATTCACACGTCGCCGACGTTTCGGGTCGAGGAGGTCGATGTGACGAACCATGACACCGCGCTCTTCCCCGGGCTCCGGGCCTCCATCGATGACCGGCTCGCGGAAGCCGCCGACATCTCTGCCTCACGTCGCGAGCGTCTGGACACGATCGCGACATACATCGCCGACCGGGTCGGCCAAGGTCGGCCGGTCCGGCTGGTCTTCATCTGCACCCACAACTCACGGCGAAGCCACATGGCCCAGCTGTGGGCGCAGGCCGCGGCACGCCTGTTCGGTGTCGATCCGGTCGAAACCTACTCCGGCGGCACCGAGGCGACCGCGTTCGACCCGCGGGCGGTGGCGGCTCTGGCGGGCTCGGGTTTCCGAATCCGGCCTTCGTCCGGCGGCACGAACCCGGTCTACGAGGTCACCGTCGGGCCGGATATGGAACCGATACGGGCATTCTCCAAGGTCTATGACCGGCCACCCAATCCGACCGAAGGCTTCGCCGCGGTCATGACCTGCTCGGCTGCCGATGCCGCATGCCCCATCGTGCACGGCGCCGACGCCCGCTTCGCCGTTCCCTACGACGACCCCAAAGCCTCCGACGGTACGGAGCGCGAGGCGGAGGCGTACGGCGAGACCTGTCGCCGGATCGCGCGCGAGATGCTGTACGTGTTCTCGATTGCGGCTCAGGGGTGACGAGCGGAGGGGCTGGAGTGAGGCGCCGTGCCATCCGCATGTCGTGTCAAACCACTGAGTCGAGTCGTGAGCTCTCAACCCCTAACTGCCAACTCCTAACTCCTAACTTCTGACTCCGGTATCCTTGTCGGGTTCGATCGATGAGATCGGGTATCGGAGGCCGAATGGACCGTGACGAGCTGCGGAAGATCCTCGATGAGCTGGCGTCGACGACCATCGACGTCGATGCCGCGGTCGAACGTCTGGTCGCGGCCGGTGTCGAGGACCTCGGCTTCGCTCGGCTCGACACCGACCGCGAGCGGCGCACCGGGCTGGTCGAGGTCGTCTACGCACCCGGCAAGACCGACCGGCAGCTCGAGAGTCTGGTCGCGCGCTGTCTGGAGCTGCACGGCAAGGTGCTCGTGACCCGGCTCGACGCCGAGCGGGCCGCGCCGCTGCTCCGACGGTTCTCCGAGCTCCGCCACCACCCGCTGGCGCGCGTGCTCGAAGCCGGATCGATAGACGGTCCGACGCTGCCGACCGTCGCGGTGGTGTCGGCCGGCACCTCGGACCAGCCGGTCGCCGAGGAGGCAGCGGTGGTGCTCGAGCATCTCGGTCACGCCGTCGACCGCGTCGCCGATGTCGGCGTGGCGGGGCTGCACCGGCTGGGCGCCGTGCTCGATCGGCTGCGGTCGTCGAGGGCGATCATCGTCGTCGCGGGAATGGAGGGTGCGCTGCCCTCGGTGGTCGCAGGGCTGGTCGACCGGCCGGTGGTGGCGGTGCCGACCTCGGTCGGCTACGGAGCGAGCTTCGGCGGCCTGGCGGCGCTGCTCGGCATGCTCAACTCGTGCGCGGCCGGGGTCGGTGTGGTCAACATCGACAACGGATTCGGCGCGGCGACCCTGGTCCACCGGATCGCGATCGCCGACCGTTGCGGGGACTCTAGATGAGCCGCAGGGCGCTCTTCCTCGACTGCGCGGGCGGCGCCGCCGGCGACATGCTGGTCGGTGCTCTTGTCGAGGCCGCCGGCTGCGCCGACGCAGTCGAGCGACTGCCGGTGATGCTCGGCTTCGACGACGTCGGTGTCGAGTGGCGGCCGGCGCCCCGCGGCGGGTTCGCGGCGCGCCGGCTGACGGTGCGGTTCGACCCTGGTGCGCATCCCGAGCACCGCAGCCTGACGGATGTCGAGACGCTGATCGATTGCGCCGACCTGCCGCAGCGCGCAGCGGAGCTCGCCATGAGGGTGTTCCGTACGCTCGCCGAGGCCGAGGCCGCGGTCCACGGTTCGACCCCCGACGAGGTGCACTTCCACGAGGTCGGTGCGGTCGACGCGGTGATCGACATCGTCGGTGCGTGCCTCGCCTTCGACCGGCTGGCGCCGGACGAGGTCGTGTGCTCGCCCCTACCGATGGGCACCGGGACGGTCGAGTGCGCCCACGGTACGCTGCCGCTGCCGGCGCCGGCGGTCGCAGCGATGCTCCCCGGCGTTCCGGTGCATCCGGCCGGAATCGTGGGCGAGACCGTGACGCCGACCGGCGCCGCGCTGGTGACGACCCTCGCCGATCGCTTCGGCCCGATGCCGGCGATGACGGTCGACGTGGTGGGCGTCGGCGCCGGGACGCTGGAGCGGCCCGGTCTGCCGAATCTGCTGCGTGTCTTCGTCGGCGAGCTCACCGAGCCCGCTGACGAGGGTGATGTGGGGGACGAGACATGACCGACTACGATGCCCTGCTCAACTGGTTCTCCGACGCCGGCTCGGCGCTGGTCGCGTTCTCCGGCGGCGTCGACTCGACCCTGCTCGCCCGGGCGGCGCACGATGCGCTCGGTGACCGGGCGGTGGCGCTGACCGCGGTGTCTGCGTCGCTCGCACCGGCCGAGCTGGACGAGGCGAAGGCGCTCGCCGAGGCGATCGGCATCGTCCACCTGCTCGAGTGGTCGAGCGAGACCACCCAGCCCCAGTACCTGATCAACGATGCCGACCGCTGCTACCACTGCAAGCGGGAGTTGTACGGTATCTGCGCCCGGGTCGCCGCCGAGCGCGACCTGGCGGTCGTTGTCAACGGTCTCAACACCGACGACCTGTCGGACCACCGGCCGGGCAACCGGGCGGCTGACGAGGCGGGCGTTCGATCGCCGTTCGTCGAGCTCGACTTCGACAAGGCGGCGATCCGCGCCGAGTCGGCACGGCTCGGCCTGCCGACCGCCGACAAGCCCGAGCTCGCCTGCCTCGCGTCGCGCTTTCCGACCGGCACGCCGATCACCATCTCCGGCCTCGAGCGGGTCGCCGCCGCCGAGCAGGTGGTCGCGGAGCTCGGCTTCTCGCAGCACCGGGTGCGTTTCCACGGCGACGTCGCCCGCATCGAGGTGCCGGTCGACGAGCTGCCCCGACTGCTCGACCCGGGGGTCCGCGAGCGGCTGCTCGACGACGTCCGGCAGGCCGGGTTCCGCTTCGTGACCGTCGATCTCGCAGGCTACGCGCGCGGCTCGTCGAACCCGATCGCGATGGGCACCGATGGGAGAGTTGACGGGCGCGAGTGAGCGGCGGCCTCGCAGGCGTTGTCATCGGCCTTCCAGGGCAACTCCGCCGCTGAGCGGAGGTGACCCTGCGCCGGCCGAACAACCCGGAGTGACCATGCCGGTGAGCGGTCACGGTCACGGTCACGGGTACGGCGACGGTTCAGAAAGCGGGAAAGACCGCAAGAACCGGGTGGATGGCGAGCACCGTGTGACCTACAGTGACGCCATGGACACCACCGAACCGCACCGCGATTACGATCGAATCGCCCAGGCTCTGGAGTACCTCGACGGCCACAGCACCGAGCATCCGGGTCTCGAGGCGGTCGCCCGCCACGTCGGCGTCAGCCCGTTTCACCTGCAGCGGATCTTCAGCCGGTGGGCCGGCGTCAGCCCCAAACGCTTCCTCCAGTTCCTCACGGTCGAGCACGCACGTTCCTGCCTCGAGGGCTCGATGTCGGTCTTGGAGGCGACCTTCGAGGTCGGGCTGTCGTCGCCGGGCAGGCTGCACGATCTGACGGTGGCGGTCGATGCGGTGACGCCCGGCGAGCTCAAGTCGCGCGGCGCCGGTGTCACGGTGCGCTACGGCGTCCACGACAGCCCGTTCGGCCGGTGCCTGATCGGCAGCACCGAGCGCGGCGTGTGCTGGCTGTCGTTTCACGACGACGTCGACGCCGCCGACGGTGTCGAAAGCTTGCGCGACGACTGGGCCAACGCCGAGCTGGTTCCCGACTCCGACGGCGCCGCCCGGTGGCGCGACCGGATCTTCGAGCGGATCAACGGCGGCGTGCCCGGACCGCTGCCGGTGCTGCTCGCGGGGACCAACTTCCAGCTCAAGGTGTGGCGGGCTCTGCTCCGGGTTCCGCCCGGCGAGCTGTGCTCGTACGCCGGCCTCGCGGCGGGGATCGATCGGCCGACGGCGACCCGCGCGGTCGCGTCGGCGGTGGCGGCCAACCGGATCGCCTACCTGATTCCGTGTCACCGCGTGATCCGCTCGATGGGGGTCATCGGACAGTACCGGTGGGGCTCGGTCCGCAAGCGGGCGCTGATCGGGTGGGAGCAGGCGCGTCGCGTCGGTGCCGCGGGCTGACGCAGTCGCGACTCGTCGATCGCCGAACGGTCCACCGCCGTGGCCGTTGCCGTGGCCGTAACCGTGGCCGTGGCTGTACCCGCAGCCGTGGCCGCGACCCACCCCGACCCTGGCGCTGTTTCGGTCCCGTCACGTCGGAAACGGCCCCGGAATCGGTCTCGGATTCGGAACCGGGCTCGGACTGGGATACGGGAACCGCTACGGACGCTGAGTTTGAACGCCGCGGGGGCTGAAGAAGCCTCATCCGCTGGGAGTTCAGCGACGGATCGAGCGACCGCTTCCGGGCCGACTGACGCCGTGACCGTCGCGACGGCCGAGACCTTGCCCGTCGACTTCGCACCGGACGGGCTGCGCCGGGCGGCGGCGGCGCCCGAGCCGATGCTCGAGACTGGCGACGCTCGGTTGCTCGACGAGCTCGTCGACTCGACCCACCCGGCCGACCCGGCGGCGCTGCTCGGCGTGCTGGTACCGTTCTTCTTCCGGTTGGTTCGGATCGATCCCGCGATCGCCGCCGGTCCGGCGGTCACCACCATCGACGACATCGTCGCGATCGGCATTTACTACGTCGTCGCGATCCTGCTGATCACCGCATAGCCGCTGCCGCAAAAAACCGGGCGCCCGAAGGCGCCCGGTGGACGGGTCCGAAGGAGATCGGCGGATCAGGGATTCGACCCCGACCACGCCGACGACGAGCCGTCGTTGAAGTTGTCGGCGAACAGCCCGGTGGCGACCTCGCCGAGCGCCCAGCCGAAGTCGTACTCGATCCCGTAGATCGCCGACAGAGGAGACATCGGGAAAGTCTGGTCCGGCCAGCTTACCCAGCCCTCGTTGTCGCGCACGGCCCTGCTGTTGGCCGAGGCGAAGTCGTTTTCGTCTCCGACGATCGCCCACTCGACCCAGTACCGGCCGGCGCCGAGCACGATCGGGTCGAACTCGGCGAAGGACGTCATGAGGGTCCGCCCGTACAGCAGCCGGTCGGTAATGGTCCCGGCCAGGAAGGTCACGTTGGCGGTGGCGAGCACGCCGCCGGGGCCGTCGATGCCGGCACCGCCGCCGTTCGGGTCATTGGCCCGGATCAGGATCTCGACACCGTCGCCGCCCGATGTGCCGCTCGAGTTCCAGGCGTGGTACCAGCGGAAGTGGCGCAGCGTCCAGGTGTCGCCGGCCGGGATCGTGAAGTCGTCGAACACCGAGCGTCGATCGGGCAGAACGGGCGCGAACCCGTTGCTGAAGCCGTTGGTCCGGTCGGTGTCGCCGTTGTCCCACAGCACGCCGGGGAACGGCCGGAAGGCCGGCGCACGGAAGCCCTCGGGCAGAAACGCGCTGGCGCCGGCATTGGTGATCCCCATGTTGCCGATCAGCGAGGCGGCGCCGGTGCCCCGGTTGACCTCGAAGAGGTCGCCGCTGTCCGTTGTGAGCAGCAGCATGTCGAGATCCGAGTGGTACTCGAGAGCACTGTAGTGCTGCCCGATCGAGATCCCCATCGAGCCGACGCCGGACGCGGCGCCGGTGCCCCGGTTGATCACGTAGAGGTTCGAGCCGTCGACGCCATAGAGGATATCGGTGCTCGAGTCGTAGGCGAGGGGCTGGACGCCGGGTCCACCGAAGGAACCCACGCACGTCGATTCACCAGTGCGGCGGTCGATGATCGACAAACCACAGTTGGTATCGGCACCGTACAGAATGTCATGGAACGAGTCGTAGGCGAGGCCGTGCACATCATTCGTCGTCACGTGCGGACCGACGATTCGGATCTCGCCGGTCAGCTCGTCGAGCTTGCCGAGCCCCCACGACCCACCGGGGGGAATCGTGATGTCGGAGACGTAGAAGGTTCCGGTGCTCGTGTCGAACGCCATCCCGGAGTACGACGGGTCTTCGACCGTAGAGCCGACGAAGGTCGATGCTCCGGTCAACGGGTTGACGGTGTAGAGCTCGTTGGCGCTCTCGTCGATGACGTAGAAGGTCCCGGGCGGCGGACCGGCGATGTCGCCGTTGATGATGAACGGGAAGCCCTGTTGCGTTGACGTGCCGCTGTCCAACATGGGCGCCCATGCGGTGGTGTACTGCAGCGCGTTGCCGGTGGTGGTCTGACCGAGGATGCTGATCGGCGGCGCCCACGGGCCCGAGCTCAGGGTGCCGTCGGTCGACCACTGCAGCCAGTAGGTGCCCTGGGGGAGCGTGGTGCCGATGGCCGCGACGTTCTCCATGACCGGCCGGTTGGTGTCGGTGGGGTTGGTGTCGGAGGCGCGGTAGATGTTCGACCAGCCCGTGGTGAGCAGCCGATTGGTGGTCTGGTCGCCCCAGATCACGGTGCCGCCGGCGTCCGGTGGGCCATCCCAAATCGCGACGTAGACGCCGGTGATGGTCGAGGTGGTGGTCGAGCCGGTCTGGTAGGCGAAGAACGTGATGTCGTCGATCACCCACCCGTTGGGATCAGTCACCGTGAAGTCGTCGGCGATGCTGTAGCCGAGCGAGAACTGGTGCCCGGCGCCCAGGGTGTTCATTCCCAGCGAGACCTGCAGCGCCGACAGATCGGCGCCGCCGGCGCCACCACCGGGGTTGGTCACCAACGGACCGTTGTCGTACAGCACCACGTCCGGTCCGTCGACCAGCGCGGCTGGCGGCGTCAGGTTCGGCGGCGGCGGATCGGAGACGGCCCGCTCGTTCGGGTTGACGATGTCGAGCGCCTGGCCGGCGACGATGCCGGGTGTGAAAGCCAGGGCGAAGACGAGCAGTGCAAGACACGTTCGACGCATGGTGACCTCCTGTTGGTCCTCGGTTGTCGAGCTCCCGATGGCGGACAAGATAGTCCATGCGAGGAAATTGTGCAAATTGTTGCAGGTTTTATATTTAGAGACCAGGAATCATTGTTGGGACAGGTTGGAGATCCGGTCGAGAAGAGCGATGGTCCACGCCATCCATCACGGGTCGCGTCGCCTCGAGGTGGCTGATCAGATCGGCTCGAAGTGGCAGGTGAAGTGACGCAGCATCTTCGGCTGTCGGGTGATGCGGTGGCCCGGGATCTCGTCGCGTCGCTGCCAGACGCCGTCGATGACCTCGATCAGGTAGTCGAAGTGGCTCTGGGTGTAGACCCTGCGCGGAAAGGCGAGCCGGACCAGCTCGAGGGGTGCCGGCTGCTCCTCACCCGACTCGTCGAAGTGGCCGAACATGACGCTACCGAGCTCCACCGCGCGCACCCCGCCGGCGAGGTAGAGGGCGTTGACGACGCCGATCCCGGGGTAGTGCAGCGGATCCATCTCCGGCAGCATCTGCTTGGCGTCGAGGAAGACCGCGTGGCCGCCGGCCGGCCGCACCATGGGCACGCCGACGTCGGCGAGCCGGGTCACCATGTACTCGACCGTGGCGTGGCGGTAGACCTGGTAGTCGTAGGCGAGCGCCTCGCGCAGCCCGACCGCGATCGCCTCGAGGTCGCGGCCGGCGAGGCCGCCGTAGGTCGGGAAGCCTTCGCGCAGGATGAGCAGGTTGCGGAAGCGCTCGGCCCAGTCGTCGTTCCGGCAGACCAGGAAGCCGCCGATGTTGGCCAGCCCGTCCTTCTTGCAGCTCATGGTGGCGCCATCGGCGAGCGCGAACATCTCGCGGGCGATGTCGATCAGCGGCCGGTCGGCATAGCCGGGCTCGCGCTCTCTGACGAAGTAGGCGTTCTCGGCGAAGCGGCAGGCGTCGATGATGAACGGGATACCGTGCGCGGCGAGCACCTCCTTGACCGCGCGCATGTTGGCCATGGACACCGGCTGGCCGCCGCCGGTGTTGTTGGTCACGGTCATCATGGCGAACGGGATCTTCTCCGGGCCGTGCTCGGCGATGCACGCTTCGAGGGCGTCGATGTCCATATTGCCCTTGAACGGCGCCTCGTGCTGGGTGTCGAAGGCCTCGTTGCACGGCAGGTTGAGGGCGACCGCGCCGCGGTACTCGATGTTGGCACGGGTGGTGTCGAAGTGGCTGTTGTTGGGCACGACATCGCCCGGCGCCAGCACACACTCGGCGAGGATCGCCTCGGCGGCGCGGCCCTGGTGGGTCGGCAGGATGTGCGGCATGCCGGTGATGTCGCCGACGCTCTCGGCGAACCGCTTCCACGACCGGCTGCCGGCGTAGCTCTCGTCGCCGAGCATCATCGCCGCCCACTGCTGGGTCGACATGGCGCCGGTGCCCGAGTCGGTGAGCAGGTCGATACAGCAGTCCTCGGCATCGAGCAGGAAGACGTTGTGGTGGGCGGCGGCGAGCGCCGTCTCCCGCTCGGCGCGGCTGGTGATCTTGAGCGGCTCGGTCATCTTGATCCGGAAGGGCTCGATGATGGTGTGCATGGCGGCCTCCTCGGTACGGCGTGGGCGGTGCGATGGTCGGGCCGTTCCGAGCCTACGCGGTTTCGCCGACCGGTCAAGCACGGCCCCGGGATATACTGGGAGAGCAGCCAGCCGAGGGGGTGTGGCGTGATGCATCAATCGGATCGCAGGTCCTTTCTTCTGGTGTCGGTGGCCTGGCTCGTGTCGATCGTGGCGGTGGTCGGGCCGGTCGGCGCCACGATCAAGGAGCTCGCCAACGACACCTTCTCCGGCATCGGCACCGTGGGGTGTCAGACCGGCTTCATCGAAGGTGAAGCGGCGGCGGCCAAGCTGACCGCCGATCCCGGCGACTACCCCTACAAGATCGAGAAGGTGCGGATGCTGATCTGCCCGGGCTCGACCTCCGGATTCGTCGTCCTGAGAATCTCCGAGGACAACTCCGGCACGGTCCAGCCCGGTCCGGTGCTCTACGAGGAGTTCGTCCAGGTCACCGGCTCCAACGACGCCCTGAACGAGCTCGACCTGTCGGCCAGCAACATCTTCGTTCCGAGCGGTGCGGTCCGGGTCGAGCTCGAGTGGTTCCAGGACGGGCCGCCCGGGCTCGCCAATGACCTCGACGGGTTCATCCCCCACGTCAACTACATCTTCGCCTCGCTCACGCCGACCGTGTTCCAGTGGTTCTACGCCGAGGATCTCGGCGTTCCCGGCGACTGGATCATCCGGCTCGAAATCGACACCGGTGCCGATCTGCCGATCTTCGCCGACGGCTTCGAGTCGGGCGACACCGGGGCGTGGTCAGCCGTGTCGCCCTGACCGTCTGGATCGCGTCGCCTTCGATGTGATCCGCAACCCGTCGACCAACCTGGGTTGAGATATGCTCACCTCCCGGTCCGTTCGGAGGACCGCCAAAGGAGCAGACATGCGGATCGGTTCGCGCAAACCGCGGCGGCGCCTGCGCGTCGTCGGCATTCTCGTTGCCGTGGCCGCGCTCGGCGTGGTCGGCTGGCTCGCCTTTCGGGTCGGTCCCGAACCGACGGTCGCGATCGACACGGATCGTCCGGCGATCGGCCGGGCGACCGTCGTGTCGGCCCGATTCCTCGAGCCAGAAAACGGCCTGACCGATGTCCGGCTCGAGGTCGCCCAGGGTGACCGCGTCGAGCCTCTCGGCTCGGAAACGTTCACCGCCGGTTCGTGGCTGCCGTGGTTCGGCGACCGGGGGACGGCCGAGACCGTGCTCGCGGGGACGGTGGGGCGCGACGTACAGCCGTGGCTCGTCGAAGGCGAGCTCACCATCAGGGCGACCGCGGTGCGGGCGACCGGCTTTCTCCGGCCGTCCCGTACGGTCGTCGAGGAGCTCCGGTTGCCGGTCAGGCTGACACCGCCCCGTCTCGAGGTGCTGTCGTCGCAGCACTACGGCCGTCAGGGGGGGTCCGGGGCGGTGCGCTACCGGGTCGGTGACACCGCGGTCCGGTCCGGGGTGCGCGCGGGAGGGCACGAGTCGACAGGCTCCCCGATGCCGGACGGCGGCGCGGGTGAGCGCTTCGTGCTGTACGCCCTGCCGTGGAACCTCGACGACCGGGCCGAGATCCGCCTGTTCGCCGAGGACGACGCCGGCAACCGAGTCGAGCAGCCGTTCCTCGACCTCTTCAAGCCCCGGCCGCCGAGCACCGACAGAATCACGATCACCGATGCATTCCTCGCACGCGTCGTGCCGCCGATCGCCGACCGCAGCCCGGAGGTCGACACATCGGCACCTCTGATCGACCAGTACCTGGTGATCAACGGCGAGCTGCGACGTGCCGCCCTGGATTACATCGCCGAGCTGTCGCGTGCCTCGACGCCGACCTTTCTGTGGTCGGGACCGTTCGTCCAGATGGCCAACTCTGCGCTTCGCGCCAACTTCGCCCAGACCCGGACCTACGTCTACGACGGTGAGGTGGTGGACCACCAGACCCACCTGGGTCTGGATCTCGCCTCGACCGCCCGCGCCCCCGTGCCGGCGCCGAACGCCGGACGGGTGCTCGCGGCGGGCTGGATGACCCTGTACGGCAACGCCGTCGTCATCGACCACGGCGGCGGTCTGCTGTCCCTGTCGGGCCACCTGTCGAGCATCGATGTCGCCGAGGGCGAGCTCGTCGAGCGCGGCCAGATCATCGGCCGGAGCGGCGCCACCGGGCTCGCCGGCGGCGACCACCTGCACCTGGAGATCTTCGTCCACGGCCAGTCGGTCGATCCGCTCGAGTGGCTCGACGGCACGTGGATCGAGAACAACATCACCACCAAGCTGAGTTCTTAGTTTTGAGTTTCATCACACATGGCCACCCTTGCCATGGAATCACACTGCGATGGAAACTAAGAACTGAGAACTGAGAACTAAGAACTGAGAACTGAGAACTGAGAACTCAGAACCGCTGGCATCAGCTTTCGGTGATGCGCCGTTTCCGCGGCTGGAGGAAGCGCCAGAGTCGGGAGGCGCCGCGCCCGATGGCGGCGAAGGCGTCCTCGGACAGTGCAGCGGTGGTCGGCAGCAACAGGCTGGTCAGAAAGGTCGAGACGAGCAGCCCACCCATGATGACGAGCGCCATCGAGTAGTAGTAGACGCCGGCCAGTGCCGGGCGCTGGACGACGATCGGCACGAGGCCGACCAGGGTCGTGATCGCGGTCATCAGGATCGGCCGGAGCCGTTCGCGGCCGCCGAGCAGCATGGCCTCGGTGCGCTCCATGCCCTGCCGGCGGTAGAGGTTGATGTGCTCGATCATGACGATACCGTTGTTGACCACGACGCCGATCAACAGCAGCAGTCCGATGGCGGCCGGGGCGTCGAAGTCGGTTCCGGTCAGCCACAGCGCCCAGAAGGCGCCGGCAAGGGCGAACGGCAGCGCCACCATGATCCCGACCGCCTGCCGAAC
>Ga0316576_10000488_pt1 | contig 18658 bp, 8 predicted proteins | sample S0NA_FD_203075 | JGI IMG/M metagenome (GOLD analysis project Ga0316576, IMG submission 203075) | Rhizosphere microbial communities from salt marsh grasses in Alabama, United States - S0-2_050615r3r5 | ecosystem: Host-associated > Plants > Roots > Rhizosphere | place: USA: Alabama | collected... | reverse complement strand
TAGAACCTCGGCGGTGTCGGCCGACCGCACGAAGCAAGCGCGTCCATCCGGCCCGTCGATCACGATTCGGTGCCGGCTGTCGCCGTCGATCGGATTGAACCGAAGCTGCGTGCTGTCGGCCTCGACGACGCCACCGGTCGGTGGGTCGAGATCCATGATGTCGGCGAGCTCCTCCTCGCCGCTCCGAACCCTGCCGGCGGCAGTGTCGATGCCGAAGTTGGCGGTTGGATCGATCGAGACCATTCCCGCGATGACGGGCAACGTGCCGAGGAGCCGGGCTTCCCCGCGAACGACCGATGGCCCGTCTGCGGCAACGACTGCCACCGTTCCGGAGGTGAGCTCGTATCGACGGCCGTCGAAGAGCACGATGATCGCACGGGAGTCACGGTCGACGCGGATCTCGGCGCCGACCGGCAGTTGGTCGAGGACCGTTGCTGGCTCGGGGCCCCTTCGGTCGGGCACGACGACCCCCACTCGACCTTCGATCAGGCAGACCAGTCCGGCGGAGTCGCCACCTCCAGCAAAGGCGACTGCGGATACCACGGTCCATACCAGCACGCACCATCGAGCTGCCAATCTCACGGTTCGGGTTTCCAATCGGCGCCCGCAAACCGCGTGGGGTCGAGGTGCAGCTTCTTGATGCGGCGGTAAAGCGTTGACCGGCCGAGGCCTAGCGCCGCTGCAGCGGCGGGAACGTCGCCGGATGTCTGCTGCAGGGTCGCTGAGATCTGACTTCGTTCGAATGCGTCGAGTCGTTCGGTCAGAGGGGTGTCTCCGGGGATGTCCTTTTCGGCAACGATCTTGGCACTCAGGTCCGTGACCTTGAGCAGTCCTCCAGCGGGGACGAAAAGTGCCGCTCGTTCCATTTCCTTTTCGAGCTGACGAACGTTGCCGGGCCAGCGGTACGACTCGAGGACGGCGAGGGCGGCGCGCGAGACCCCGGCAATCGCGACGCCCCGTCGTTTGGCGGCGCGCTCGAGGAAATGGGCGGCGAGGTTCGGGATGTCACCGCGACGATGCCGGAGTGGAGGCACGGTCACCTCCCAGGTGGCGATGCGATAGTAGAGATCTTCGCGAAAAGTGCCGTTGGCGAGCAACCGGCTCATGTCGCGGTTTGTTGCCGCGATGATCCGGACGTCGGCGCCTCGCGGCGACTTACCGCCGATTCGAAAGACCTCGCCCTCCTGGAGGACGCGGAGAATCGATGCCTGGGTTTCGAGGTCCATGTCGCCGATCTCGTCGAGAAACAAGGTGCCACCGTCGGCAGCCTCGAATGTGCCGGGCCGGGCGTCGACGCCGGTGGCAACCCGCCCTTCGATGCCGAACAGCTCGGCTTCGAGAAGGTCGCGTGGCAGCGCGGCACAGTTGAGCGCGATGAATTGGCGCTTGGCTCTCTGCGAAGCGGCGTGGATGAAGCGTGCCAACAGCTCCTTGCCGGTGCCGGATTCGCCGCCGATGAGCACACCGATGTCGCCACCCGCCACCGCGATCGCGTCGCGATAGACGCGCCTCAGCTCGGCTTCGACCGTTTCGGGAACGGGAAGCGACGGAGGATTCCCGACAGATGGTCGACTCGGTTCACCGGCGTTACCTGCCGCGATCTCGATGAGACAGCCGGCGCTGTCAATCAGCGCCTGGAAGGTGCGTTCCATGGATGGGTGAACGAAGTGGACCTCGAGGTCGAGGGGACCGCAGTGTCGGGAAACCGGAGGGCATGGCGTGGCGCCGTCGACGGAACGACTCGAGGCATACACCACGCCCTGGGCATCGTTCCCGCTCGTTGTGATCTCGACGGTGAGGACCGGGAGGGCGTCAAACAGAGCAGCACCGACCGATTGAACGAATTGATGCGGTGGATCGCCGTCCCGGAGCTGCTCGAGGAGCCCCGGCAACCACCGGCGCGTGAACACGTCGACGGGGCGCAGGCCGAGGGTTGATGTGGTGCGTCCCTGATCGTCTTCCGTGCGGTCGTCGAGAAGCTGGAGGCCGGGTTCCAGATCCGCGTCCGAAACCTGGTCGAGGCGCATGGTGACGGACCCGAACACGACCTCATCGCCATCGTCCAGGAGCTCTGTGGTGATCCGGCGCGATGCGACAAAGGTCCCGTTGCGGGAACCGAGGTCGACCACCTCGACCCGATCATCGCCGACCACGAGCCTGGCATGCCGGCGCGAGACCGAAGGTTCGACGATCCGAAGATCGCAGTCCGATCCCGATCCGACGAGCATGGCGCCGAGTCGAAGTGGTCGATCGACCCTGATCTCGTTGACGACTCCCACGAGGCGAAATCCCATGTTGTTCGCCACTCCCAGCAGTCAATTCAGAGGTCCCCAGCTGCTGCCGTCACGGTATCACGGGCGTGGCCGCAACGCTCGATGAACCGCGGCATACACGACGACGACGCCGACCACCGACAGGATCGGAGCTGCGGTCGGGAGCAGGAGACCGTGCCAACGCAGCGTCAGGTACCCGGTGATGGGAAACCAGACGACCAACGCCGCGGCGCTGAGCAGCCACTGGCGGGGCTTCGACGAAACGAACAAACCCCCGGCAACGGCGGCGGCAGCGATTACCGTCCAGATCGACCCGACCATGCCCCCAAGGTCGCGGATTGGAGCTCCAGCGAGCAGCGTCTGGGTCATGAGCCCCTGGAGGGCAAGGCCGGAGATTCGGCCGTCGCCTCCCGCGGGATGTGGCTGGCGGCGAAAGACGTCACCTCCTCCCGCAGCCTCGATTCCGACGATCAGGATCCGTCCGGCGATCACCTCGGGGCGGTCGGTGACGGCCCGCTCGAACTCCGACCAGGACAACCGATCCAACGAGCGATGATCGATCCTGTAGTCGATCCAGACGTGATCGAGAGTGGCCGTGTCGCCTTGGAGCGCGCCGCTCGCTTCAACCAAACGTGTGGCAAACAGTGGCAGGTTGCCGCCTTTCGAGGCGGCAACACGAGGCTCGAAGCGCAGCACGCGTCCGGCGCGATCCGAGGCGACGTTGGCAAGTCCGAGCATCCAAACGGTACGATCGGAACCGAGGATCGCGGTTGCGGCGCCGTCGATGCACTCGGTACCGATCAGGGAACCATCCTTCTGAGCAGCGACCGCAATCACCACAGCGCCGGAGTGTCTCGCGATGAGCCGGACGAACGGCGTCGAACGGGCCCATTGCGACGGAAGAACCAGATCGAGACCGACAGCCGCGGCGCCCGCTGAAAATGCAGCGTCGAGGACCTCGCCGACCGAGTCGGCGCGGTCGATGATCGCAGTTGGATCCTCGGCGAGCGATGACTCGTCGATCGAGACGAGAAGAAGGCGATCGTCGGGTGCCCGGGGCGGAATCAGGGAAAACTGGCCGGATGCGACCACGTCCTCGATCGCCTGGAGGCGGCCGCTGCGGCCGACGAGCCCGACCGCGCTCAAGACCAGGATCACGACGACGGCGGTGAGCAACGAACGTCGCGGGCGCTCGCGCCTCGCCCAGCGCCGGCGCCGAGCCTGAAGATCTGCGGCCGCAAGCTGAGCGACGAAGGCTGTGGCGGTGGAGGGGCGTTGGGTCGGGTCCTTCGCCAGGGCGTGAGCGATCGGAACGTCGATCTCGGGCGGGAGCTCCGGATTGCAGCTCGAGGGCGGTTCGGGGCATCGACAGACGTGGCCGAGCATGAGGTCGCGGGCTGGTCCGGAGAACGGTGGAGACCCGGTCAGGAGCTCGTAGGCGAGGACACCGAACGCATAGACGTCTGAAGCCGGACCGGGCTGACCGTCGGTCAACAGCTCGGGGGCCATGTAGGGGAGGGTGCCGACGAGGTCTCCCGGCTGAGTCATCGTCGCGAGTCGGCCGTCGGGTGGAGCGTGTTCTCGCGAACCGGATGGGGCACCGGTGTCGTCGTCCCTGTCAGGCTCCTCGATGGGGCGATCTCGGTGGCTCGAGGGAGTCGCCAGGCGCGCGAGGCCGAAGTCGACGAGTTTCACCGGAGGATCGCCGTCGTGGTCGGGGATGGTGATCACGTTTTCGGGCTTGACATCGCGGTGAATCACACCGTGCGAGTGGGCGAAATCGAGGCCTGCGGCGACAGCAGCGAGGATCGGGAGGGCCTGGTCGAACGGCATGACGCCCTGGTCTTCGAGGTAAGACCGGAGCGAACGGCCGTTGAGGATCTCCATCACCAGGTAGGGGAAACCCCCGCCACGAGGGTCGATTCCGAAGTCGGTGACGCGGACGATTGCGGGATGGTCGAGGCGACCGAGGGCGGCCGCTTCGAGCCGAAACCGACGCCGTGCATCCTGATCGAGGACCCGGTCCGGTCGAATCAGCTTGACCGCAACCGCCCGGTCAAGTCCGATGTGGACGGCATGGGCGACGACGCCCATCCCGCCGTGGCGAAGCCGCCGCTCGAGCCGATAGGTTCCGTCGAGCAGGCGCGGTCCGCCGAAGGCGCGCGTCAGCGATGGGCCGTGCGCCGGGCAATGGGCTTCGTCGTCCTCAAAGAACCGGCCGCAGTGGCGACATTCGAGCATCGGCGAGTCTCACGGAAACCGAACCACGCTACTAACAAGCGCAGTTGGGCCCGATGAGACGGGTTTGTCGGCCATCCCACCGGAATATCGCGCTTCGGTCAACCCGTGATTCTCATTCTTCGGCCGGGCGAATATACGTTCGAGAATGCAAGATCGTGGTGTCCGGGGGCCCTTCCCAGGTGACGGTGAAGTGGATGATCGCGAAGCACGGGTTTTTGACCGTGTAACACAGGTCGACGGTATTCCCACCGGCCAGCTGACCCCAGTTGAGAGTCACGGAGTTTGGTTTCTCATCAGCTTCTTCGTCCTCCACCTCGAGCTCGATCACGGGGTCGGTGATGATGTCGGGATCGCCGGATCCTTGGAGACTGACGCAGACGTCGAAGCTCCCGGCGCCGAACTCGTTGCTGAGGACGCCGTAGCTCAGCCGGACCGGCGAACACGGATTTTCTTCTTCACATCTCGCCAGCCACGCGTCGCCTTGTGGATCCCCGAAGTCATGCCGCATCTGGCCGCTCGTCCAGTCCTTGGACGTCTCTCCCGACAAAGTGCACTGCGTGCCCTGTGCGTCCTTGCGCAAGGTCACCACGGCAAAATCGAGCTGGTCGATTGCGGAGTAGGCGAGCCAGAAGGTGCCGTCGCCCTCCGAGTTGGGGCCACCTTCGCCCCAGCTGTTGCGACAGAGAAGGGCCCCAGTGCCGTCTGACGACGGCTTGTCGTCATCCCAACCGATGAGCTGAACCGCGTGGCCGCCGGCCACCGTGAATGGCGGGTGAGGAACCACGTAGGGCTCGTCGGTCGGTGGGTTCTGGAAGAAGTAGCTGAAGAAGTTACCGGGAACGTCGAATCTCGCGTAGGAGATGCCGTCGAAGTAAATCGCTCGCTTGATCTCGTTCAGATCGGTCGTGTCGACTGCGAGATACTGTGCGGGAAACGGCCACGAGAAGCTGGCACAGCCCATGTTGTGAACGGTGGTGCACTCGACTGGAGGGTCTTCGCCCGGACACTGCGTTGCGGTCTCGGCGTAACCCGTACACGATTCATCGAGGAGGGGGTGGGTTGACAGCCGTTGAAGGGCACTGAGGTCGCCGCCGCAGCAGTCCATGTCAGGGATGCAGGAGATCCACTCCTGTTCGGATGGATCGATGTTGATCAAAGGCCGATACTTGATCCAGAGGTCAGCACGAGCGACTGCCAGGGCTGTGAACGCCCACGACGAGCCACACAGGCCCTGGTCCGCCACCGGGCCGAGGATTCCGCCGGGACCGGGCCCGATGTCGCGCCAGTCGAAGCTCGAAGGCAAGCGATCGGTGTCATACGCCCGGGGGAAGGGGCTCGCGGAGTACCCGCCGGGGACTCCCAAATCGCCGAGGCCTCGGGGCGGGTCGCCGAAGGCGGTGGGCGAGATCAAGGTTGCGACCAGGGTGAACGCCAGACCCGGAAGAAACACAAGGCAGCGACGAGTCATTGCAGCCCTCCTCGTTGTCAGACGGCGGCGAGACATTGCGGGTCCCGCACTCTTGCGTCTGCGTTCAACAAATCACAGCCGCCACGCGACCTCTTGGGAAAGCGACGGCAGGAACGCGGGTTCGAAGCGCTGGAGAGTTTTCATGTCAGCAGACCTTGCTGAAGCCAGACTATGGACCCTGCGCCAATGTCTTGTCAAAGCTTTTCGCTTATGATCGTGCAGCGATGGGGATTGGTTGTGAGCCTCGTCATCTCATTCATCGGCCGCCAGGACATGAGATCTCGACCGGGAAGCCGACCAGGATAGACCGAGAGTCCATGCGTGCCGGCGTCGGGGTTCGGACTGCGGGGCACGTTCGGCTGCTCCGAACTATCATTGATGGTCGGTGAAGACGGCGCGGATCCTCCTCGTCCCGATCGCGATGCTGGCCGGGTGTGGCGATCGACCGCAGCAGCGTCCTCCGGGGGTGGTGGTGCTGGAGGTCGGCGCTGATGGTGGCGCAGCGGCAGCCGGCATCGAGGTCGGGGACGAGCTGACAGCATGGCGTCGTGCGGCGGCGCCTCCGGCGAACCCGGTCGCCGCCGGCGGCGAGCTCCATTCGCCCTTCGATCTTCGAGCTGTCGAGATCGAGCAGGAGCCTCGGGGAGCGGTCACGCTGGTCGGAGTGCGTGACGGTTCACGATTCGAGTCGGAGCTGCCGCCCCGTCGGTTCCGGCTCGAAGTGCGGCCTGTGGTCGGCGCCGAGGAAGCAGCGCAGTTCGACATCGCTGAGAGCAAGCTCGACGCGGGAAGGATCGAGGAGGGAGCTCGCGATCTCGAAAGGCTTGCGGGGGAGGTGAGTCGGATCGGCGAGTGCCGATCGGCGGCGTGGATCCTGATGCATGCTGGACAACGGGCCGTTCACCATGACGAGACGGACCGTTTGTTCGCAGGCGCGCTCGAGTTGCTGGATGGTTGCGACGGATCGGCTCGCGACCGGGCATACCTGCATGAGGCCTGGGGTGTTGCGTGTCAGGCCCAGGAGCGCTGGGAGGAGGCGACTGACCACCATCGGCGCGCGCTGTCGCTGCAAGCAGAGATCGACCCGGACAGCCTCTCGACTGCCGACTGTTACAACGATCTCGGCCGGATCGCCCTCAAGCTTAAGGATGTCGACGCCGCCGACGGGTGGTTTCAGCGGGCGCTCTCGATCCGCGAGAGGGCCGCGCCCGGGAGCCGCCAGCTCGCCGCGACGCTCAACAACATGGGGAATGCTGCGATCTTTCGCGGCGACCTCGAGCGGGCCGAGGAGTGGGTTGTTCGAGCGCTGTCCATCAGGGAGAGCATCGATCCTGACAGTCTCGACACCGCATCGAGTCACAACAGCCTCGGCGCCATTCTGGAGCGGCGCGGCGACCTGGCCGGCTCGGAGCGCTCCGTGACTCGAGCGCTGGAAATCCGTCAACACAGATCGACGTCGCCGGCAGCCATCGCCAGGTACCTCAACAACCTCGGCGCGGTGTCCCTCGAGCGAGGAAATCTCGAGTCGGCAGATACTCTCTTCCGCCGGTCGTTGAAGATCCAACAAGGCCTGGCGTCGTCGAGCCTCGACCAGGCGTCGACCTGTAACAATCTCGGAGTCGTCGCCCTGCGGCGCGGCGACCTCGACGCAGCGGAAACGTACTTCCAGCGTTCGCTCGACATCAGGGAAGCCAACTCCTCCGGAGGCTTGGATCAGGCGAAGAACCTGACGAACTTGTCCCTCGTGGCTTATCGAAGGGGCAATCTGGCCGCAGCGAAGCGTCTCGCCGAGCATGCTCTGGCGCTGCACGAAGCGATCTCGCCGGACGGCTCCGGCCTTGCTGCGATGCTGCACAATCTCGCCTGGATCGCGCGGGAGGATCACAAGGTCGAGGAAGCCGAGGCGCTGTTGCGTCGTGCCCTCAAGATCAAACAGGACGCAATGCCCGGCAGCCTGAGTACAGCGCGAACCATGCGCGAGTTGGCCCTCGTCCGACTGGAGAGAGGTGACGCGGGGCAAGCGGAAGATCTACTCGACAAGGTGCTCGAGGTCCGGCGGCTCCTTGCTCCGAGCAGTCTCGGGGTCGCAGAGGCGCTCAATGATCTCGGCCGGCTGTCCCGATTGACCGGTCGGACCGAGGACGCGGAGCTGCGCTTGGCCGAGGCGGTTGCGGTCTTGGAGTCGCAGCACGGAAGGATTGGCGACTCGGGACGCAACCTGACGAATGTCAGAGCTGCGCACCTCTCGTACTACAGGGACTGGCTCGAGCTGTTGCTCGAGGAGGGGCGCGGCGACGAGGCAATCCAGGTTCTGGAACGATCGCGCGCGCAGGGGATGCTGGCGATGCTCGCCGAGCGCGACCTGGTGTTCTCGAAAGATCTGCCTGCGGGCCTGGAGCGGGAGCGACGGATGGTGGCTGCTCGTTACGACGCCATCCACGCCGAGCTCGACGAGCTGTCGCCGGGAACTGACGCAGACAGAATCGCGGCCCTGCTGGACGAGCTCCGCGAGCTTCGGGTGCGACAGGGTGAGATCCGCGACGAGGTTTGCCGGCGATCGCCGGCACTCGCCGATCTGGAGCGTCCGACACCGCTCGATCTCGATGGAATCGCGAAGTCTCTCGACCCCGGCACAGTGCTGGTGACCTTTGCCCTTGGCCCCGAGCACAGCCATGTGTTCGTCGTGTCTCGTGCTGACGACCCGGGTTGCCGATTCGCCGAGCGATTGATCGGAATGAACGAGGACGATCTCGCCGACGAGGTTCGCGACTTCCGCGACTACATTGCTGCGGGGCGTGTGCCGGGCGCGGACGAAGAAGGGCTTCGCCGCCGGGCGGGACGACTCTACGATCGTCTGCTGTTGCCGGTGGAACCGTGGCTGGCAGGTGCCGAACGGATCGTCGTGTGCCCCGAGGGACCGCTGCATGCGTTGCCGTTTGCGGCACTGGCCCGAACCGTGGACGGCAGCGGCACTCGCCAGTACCTCGTCGAGTGGAAGCCGGTCCACACCGTGGTGTCAGCGACGTTGTACGCCCGGCTCAGGGAAGGTCGAGAATCAGTGAGGCATGGTGCCGATGACATCACGGTCGTGGCGTTCGGCGATCCTGATTACGGGGCGCAGGGATCGAATGACCAGGATGCGGAAACCTGGCTGCCGCCGATCCGAGGTCACGAGCTGGAAGCACTTCCCGAGACGCGGAGGGAGGTCGAGGGAGTCGCCCGAGTTTGGGGCGAGCGAACGGTCGTCCGGCTGGGCGATGAAGCGACAGAAGAAGAGATGAAAAGAATCGGGGGCGAGGCGGACATCCTCCACGTTGCCTGCCACGGGGTTCTCGACCGCCGATTTCCGCTCGATTCGGCGTTGGTTCTGAGCCTGCCGGATCCGACCGAGGAGGGACGCGCAAACGGCTATCTCCAAGCGTGGGAGATCTTCGAGGACGTACGCCTCGACGCCGATCTCGTGGTGCTGTCGGCCTGCGACACCGGTCTTGGTGTCGAGCTGGGCGGTGAAGGGTTGATCGGACTCATCCGGGCCTTCCAATACGCCGGAGCTCGTTCGGTCGTCGCGTCGCTGTGGAAGGTCCCCGATCACAGCACGAGTGTCGTGATGGAGCGATTCCATGCCGGTCTGAAGATGGGTCTGAACATCGATGAGGCTCTGCGGCGAGCCCAGCTTTCGTTGGCGCAGGCAGATCAGGACGATCCGTTGTCGCGGTATCGGCACCCTTACTACTGGGCCGGACTTCAGGTCGCCGGAAACTGGAGGTTTCGGCGCGCTGAGCGTCGATATGATGAAGCAAGAGCCCGAGCCAGATTTTCAGATTCCATGCGAGCGCGCCGATGATCATGTGAACCCAGTTGCCATAGAAAGTTCCACGGGCTCGGTGCGGCTGATGTTCCCACTCGGCGAGATGCTCTGATTCAAGCACCAGCTCCTTGAATCCCTTGTCCTCGACTAAGAGCGCGAGCCGGTTATCTATCAGCTCAGCAATCCCCAGGCACTGCACCACGCTCCGCATCAGCCCAATGCCTCCAGCATCCGTGGCTGAAATTCGATCCGATACCTCGTAACGGATGTTTGCGGGCTCCATGACAGGCCGCGTGCGCTCTGGCTGCCATTTTCGATCTAATCGCGTTCGAACCTGCTTCCGGCGGTGCTCGGTATTCGCTAAACTGTTTACCCCTCTTCTGATCGGTGCTATCGTCTTTTGGTAAAGCGATAATACCATTAGAATGAGTGGTTTATTCGTGCCTTTTCCGCCCCGGACGGCTGCCAGCGCCTATTTTGAGCCTAGATCTTGTTCTTCTGGAACATATCCCGCAAGGCGAGCAGGATGTTCGCGAAGTTCGAGTCGTTGAGGTAGCTCTGAATCTCGGACTTCGGAACCCGGGCCTGCCGCTTGGCCCGGATCTGGCCGATGATGTCGTAGAAGTCGGACAGTGGTCTCAGCTCGAGCTTCGAGAAGTTCTTTTCATACCATGGGTTGGTGGAAACTCGATCCCAGACTCCGGTCGTCGGAATCTCCTCGGTCGTCCAGATGACCTCGGCGATGCCGGTGACCTCGCGGTAGAGCTCCCGGAGAAGGGTTGCGTGATCGTTGCTGTCCATCGCCCGTTTGAGGGTCGCGGACACGGTCTCGCGGTGGTTCGCTGCGGGTTGGTCGACGGCACCGTCCTCGTCGACGATCGGGGTCTCGTCGTCGTCCTTTGATGTTGTCGCGTCTGTAGCCGGCGACGGACCGGTCGGAGCTTCATTCTTCGTGGGCGGCGACGCGAGCCTTTGCGGCGGTCGTGGCGAGGACTCGGTTTGGGAGGAGGTCGGCTGATCGTCGGGCGCCAGAATCGTCTCGGCTGTGATTTCATCCGGGTCGGGATCATCGGCGAAGCTGCGGGGCCGGTCGGCCGACCGGCCCTCGGGCTTGCTTCGTCCGCCGGCAGTACTCCCTCGTTCCGATCGGTGAGAACCGGACTCAGAACCGGCGGCAGATTGTAGCTCTTGCATCGCCTTTCGGAAGCGCAGGTGGAAAGAGGTCAGGAAGTTGATCTCGGCGTCGCTGACCTGACGGGCGCGGCCGATTTTGGAGCGCATGACCTCGAGCTCGAGAAAGCGTGTACTGAGCAGAGACTGGCTCGGAGCGAGCTTGAGAATCGGCTCGAACAACCTGGCGTTCGCGATCACGATCTCGAAAAGGTCCGAGAACAACGCGTAGTCGATGATTTCCTGATACCGGTTCTCGTACCAGTCGATCGACGCCTCGCGCTCCTTGCTCCGGATGAGGCGGTCGAAGACCTTCTCCGGAATCCCGTCCTTGAACCACTCGCGGCCGAACTCGGCCTCGAGCCGCTCACGAACCAGGGGCCGGAGATCAGTCAAGATCTCAGCGATCACTCGATACGCGTCCAGATTCTGGTCAATCCAGCTCATTCTCCGCCTCGTGCTGCGATACTGTACCACCGACGGACAGACAGAAAAAGTCGGTCTGCGCGGTCGGGTGCCGCGTCGGACCACAGGGAGATACGAGATGGCGTTGGAAAAGGATCTCACCAGACTTCTGGCGGAAGCCCGCACCATCGCGGTGGTCGGCTGCTCACCGAAACCCGATCGCGACTCCCATCGCGTCGCCGCCTACCTCGTGTCGGCCGGCTACCGGGTGATCCCCGTCAACCCCGTGGCGGACGAGATCCTCGGCCTGCGCGTCTACCCGGACCTGGCATCGATCCCGTCGGAGGTGGTGATCGACATCGTCGATGTCTTCAGAAGCACCGAGCACGTTCCAGGAGTCGTCGACGCCGCGCTTGCCCGCGGCGCCGGTGCGCTCTGGCTCCAGCTCGGCTGCGGCCATCCCGAGTCCGAGCGGCGAGCCGCCGATGCCGGACTTCAGGTTGTCTCCAACCGGTGCATCAAGGTCGAGCACCAGGCTCGTTTTGGGACGTAACCCGGACGATCAGTGAGGCTTCGTCGCGAGGGCGACGAGGCGCCGATGTTGGTTGCGTTTCTTCAGCTTGAGGCGCGGAGGCGTACTTGACGGTACGTCGAGCACCCCGAGGTGAGAAAACGCGGCCAGGGCGGATGCATCGCCGGCCGCAGCAGAAGGCTCGTGAGTGGTTCGGGCTCAGCAACCGAGCTCAGAGACCCGAGGCGAGAGCCGCGAGGTCGGGACGTTCGGTGGCGTCCTCGACCAGGAACACATGACACGTGTCGCAGTCCATCGGAATGACGTGCTGACCATCCGCGGTCGTCATCTCGTCGTCATGGCAGCGCCAGCAGCCGGGTGAGGTCTCGTGGCCGATGTGGTTGGGGTGAGTCTCCCAGTTTGTCTTCATTGCCGGGAATACGGTCCGACCGTAGGTTTCGGCCGCGGCGGCGGCGCCCCGTTCTACGAGGTCGGAATCGGTCGCCGACAGCTTGGGGCTCTGTTTCCGATAGAAGTCCACGATGGCCTGGTGGACGGCGGCGACGCCCTCGGCGTGACTGGGGTAATCACCCTTGACGGCGCGAACGGCCTCTCGTTTGAAGAAGGGGAGCGTGCGGAGATCCGAGTCCCGTTCGAGGATGTCGTCGATGGCCCAGTCCGGTTCTCGGAAGAGGTGGGTCGGTCGGTTGTGGCAGTCGATACAGTCCATGATGCGAGCTTTCTGCTCGACCTCATCTGTGGCGGGGGCCTTTGCGTCGTCGCGGGAGTAGACGCGAACCTCGCCGGATGGGGTGGTGAGCTCGACCCAGACGATCTCCTCGCGACGTTCATCTCCCGCGATGTAGCGGATTCGGTTGTCGGAGTAGATGTGCCACCAGTGGATGCCACCGTGGCTTCCGAGATCGAGGCTGCCGCCGCCGGTCTTCAGGAGCATGGCGGTATAGGAAGGGGTGTTGGCCTCGTCAGAGCTGAATCGAGCGAAGACCCGCAGCTTGTCGCCGTGATGCTTGTTGGGCCAGTGGCACTGCTCGCAGGTTTCACGGGCCGGCCGGAGGGTCTCGAGCGGGGTTTGGATCGGACGGTGGTAGGTGTTTCGGAAAGTGTGCCAGACCTGGCGCAGGCCATCGAGCTTGGAACGAACGAACCATGACGCACCGGGCCCGATATGGCAATCGACACACGCCACCCGGGAGTGGGGCGAGCCGGAGTAGGCGGTGTACTCGGGTTGCATCACCGTATGACAGGTCTGGCCGCAGAAGGTCACCGTTTCCGAGTACTCGACCGCTAGAAACGAGATGCTTCCGAGGATGACGGCGTTGGCGGCCGTGAGTCCGAGGAAGGCGGTGGCGAGGCGGCGCAGCCGGGGATCGTTGAAATCGAGCTTCGGGTACGCGCTGAGCTCCTCGTCGGTGACACCCGATCGAAGGAGGCGTCGCCGACGCAGATGCATGCCGAGAGGAATCAGAAGGAGACCCACGACAAAGATGAACGGAAGGATGACATAGGCGAACATGCCGATGTACGGGCTCTCCTCGAGGCCGCCGAGGAGGTTGACGATCAGAAAGGTGACGATGGCGAGGCCCGAGACGGTCGTCAGGGCGATCCCGGCGAGAGTCGTTCCGTTGTGGGCGAGGTTGAACAAGCGGGCGGTGTTGTCGGAGCGGCCAGTGACCATTCAAACCTCCTCGTGGCGACAGGGCATCGACGACGGAATCGGTATGAGTCTATGTTCAATCTAGCAAGTCCGTGCTTGCCCGTGATTCTCGAAGCTCGTAGGATGGCAGGAGCATGAACGGAATGAATCGGCTGATGCGTCTGTGTCTCAATTCGAGGCGCCTTCATGAACTTGAGAATTTCCTCATTTGTCGATACAGTGATGATGGGTGGAGGAGGCCTCGAGTGACTGCTCTTCGATATGGTTCATTCCCGGCCCACAGCCGATCCCTTCGCATGCTTGTCGTCCTTGCAGCGGTGACCGTGGCTGGGATTCCCAGTGCCATTGGGCAGAGCAACGAGGACTGCCTGATGTGTCACGAGGATCCGGAGCTCAAAGGGGAGCACGGCGGGACCGAGGTCTCCATGTTCGTCGACCCGGCGGCCTTCGAGGCGTCGGTTCACGGTGATTTCGGCTGTATCGACTGTCACATGGACCTCGACGGCGCAGAGCTGCCGCACGACGAGGTCCTCGACCCAGTCGACTGCGCGATGTGCCACGACGACAAGGGCGAAGAGCTTGCCGCCGGCCCGCATGGCAAGTGGGCCACGGACCCTGAATCGCCGTCGGCTCGTTGTGTCGGATGCCATGGCGTCCACGACGTGAGCTCGAGCAAGACGCCCGGTTCGCGGACGGGGCCTGGGCGCGTCAACCAGATCTGTGCCAAGTGCCATCCCGCCACACTCAGGTCGGTGGGCGGAAGCCCGCACGGGCAGCGAATCGAGAATCGTCCGGCCGCGACCTGCGTCGATTGCCACCGTGGCCATGACGTTCACGCGCCCGTAGAGCCCCTCGCCCAGATCGAGAGCTGCGGGGTCTGCCATGAACGGGAGGCGCGCGAGAACCGCAACTCGCTCCACGGACGGGCGGCGGTGAAGGGAGACCCTGCAGCGCCGAACTGCATCGTCTGCCACGATCACCACGCGATCAAGCCCCACACGGACCCGAAATCGCCGACCGCGGTTCAGAACATCCCGTTACTGTGCGGCCGCTGCCACCGCGAGGGCACAGAGGTCTCTCTCCAGCACGACATTCCGCAGAACCGAATCCTCGAGAACTTCTCGATGTCGGTTCACGGTGATGCCCTGTTCAAGAAGGGCCTCACGGTGACCGCGGTGTGCACGTCGTGCCACACCGCCCACAACATCCTGGATCACAACAATCCGGAATCGAGCATCAGCCGCGCCAATGTCGCCAGGACCTGCATGAAATGTCACTCCAGGATCGAGGAGGTCCACGTCAAGGTCGTCGAGGGTCGTTTGTGGGAGGAGGAACCGCACAAGGTCCCGTCCTGCGTCGAGTGCCACCAGCCGCACAAGATCCGGCGACGGCTGCCCACCGCTCAGGAAGCGACCTCGCAACGCTGCCTCGAGTGCCACGGAAAACCGAATCTGACCGTCGAGCGGGATGGCAAGACCGTCTCGCTCTACGTGGACCAAGCGCAGTTCGCCATCGGTTCGCACGCTCAGACCGCATGCGCTCAGTGCCACACCGAGGTCACCCCCGATCATCCGGAGCGGGCCTGTGCCACGATTACACTGCCGGTGTCCGTGGACTGCGGCATCTGTCATGCCGAGCAGGTCGAGCAGCACGACCTCAGCCGCCACGGGGAGCTGGCGGCGCAGGGGGACCCTGACGCGCCGTCGTGTGCGACCTGCCACGGCAAGGTTCACTTCATCGCGAATCACCGCCTGCCGATGTCGCCGACGTACTCGAGGAACGTGCCGACGTTGTGCGGCAGGTGCCACGCTGCGGGGAAGGTCGCCGCGTTGCGCCTGGGCGACGAACGTGACATCGTAGCGAGCTACCTCGAGAGCACCCACGGTCGCGGCCTCATGGGCAGCGGGCTGGTCGTCTCGGCGAGCTGTATTGACTGTCACACCGCGCATTCGGCTCTGCCCCAGGACGATCCGCGATCGACGATCAACGAAGGAAAGATTCTCGACACCTGCGGCGCCTGCCACAAGGGCATCGAGGAGGAGTTCAAGACCAGCATTCACTTCCCGGCCAACGTGGTGACCAACGAGGAGCTTCCGACCTGCGAAAGCTGCCACACCTCTCACGAGATCACTCGCATCGACGCCCAGGGATTCCGGTTCATGATGATGAACCAGTGTGGTCGATGCCACGAGAGCTTCGCGGAGACCTTCTTCGAGACCTATCACGGCAAGGTGACGCAGCTCGGGTCTGAGGGCGCCGCTAAGTGCTACGACTGCCACGGCACGCACAACATCCTGCCGTCCGACAACGCCGACTCGACCCTGAGCCGGCGCCACGTGGTCTCGACCTGCGGTCAGTGTCACCCGAGGGCCCATCTCGAGTTCGCCGGCTACCTCAGCCACGCGACCCACCACGATCGGAACAAATACCCGTACCTGTTCTACGCGTACTGGTTCATGACCGCACTCCTGGTGGGAACGTTGACCTTCTTCCTGATCCACACCATGCTGTGGCTGTTCCGGCTCTGGCGTACGCGCGACGTCTGGCGGTCGGTCAAGGAGAAGGGACACGCAGAGCAGCGCTTCTACATCCGCTTCACCTCGAAACAGAGGATCATGCACCTCGTCATGCTGCTCAGCTTCTTCACTCTCGCGCTGTCCGGGATGGCGCTCAAGTTCTCGTACATGGGCTGGGCCCAGGTGGTGACTCGGATTCTCGGCGGATACGCACGGATGGGTGACCTCCACCGCGTCGCCGCGGTCACGCTGATCGCGCTCTTCGTCTATCACATCCGCGACGTGTTCAAGGCCAAGTCCGCCTCGGGCACGAGCTGGCTGCGCTTCATCTTCGGTCCCAACTCGTTGATGTTCAACCTCAACGACATCAAGCAGTTCTTGGAGAGTGCCAGGTGGTTCCTGGGGCGCGGCCCGCGGCCGCACTTCGGTCGATTCACCTACTGGGAGAAGTTTGACTACTTCGCGGTCTTCTGGGGTGTCTTCGTCATTGGATCAACGGGCCTGGTGCTGTGGTTCCCAGAGTTCTTCACCCGTTTCCTGCCCGGTTGGTCGGTCAACGTCGCCACCATCATCCACTCGGATGAGGCGCTGCTGGCGGTCGGCTTCATCTTCACGATCCACTTCTTCAACACCCACTTCCGGCCCGACAAGTTCCCGATGGATCCCGTGATCTTCACCGGTCGGGTGCCCCTGGACGAGCTCCGTCACGACAAGCCCGGTGAGTATGAGGAGTTCGTGGAGGGCGCGACCGATGACGAGCTGACCAAGCGGGTCAAGGGCCCGGCCAAGGCTCGACTGGAAAAGGCGGCGCGGATCTTCGGTTTCACGGCCCTGGGCATTGGCCTGACGCTGATCTTCCTGATCGTGTATACGATGGTCTTCGGGTATCTTTAGACCCAGAGTGATCATCAGGGATCGTCGCGAACGCCGAGGGGCCCAAAGGTAGCGGTGTTTCTCGTAACACAACAGTTGCTCACCGTGCCGTAACCCGTGGGGCCCGATGTCCTGGAGCCCTGTCCTCAGCTACGAGGCATCCTCTGCTTCAGGGTGGAGCTCGCGCACCAACCCGGCGTATCGGCGCTCGACCGTGAATCCGTATCGGTAAAAGAACTGAGGTCGGAAGAAGCCCGTGGTGAGCCATCGGTAGCTCTCGGCACGTAGCCGGTTGGCGAGCTCCTCGATGAGGTGCCCGGCGACGCCGTGGCCGCGTGCACTTTCGGTGACAACGACCTTGTCCATGTGGGCTGACTGAGTTTCCGGCTGAACCTCGTAGAACAGCCCACCCAGGAGGTGGCGGCGGTCAGAAACGGCGACCAGAAACCGGTGCTCAGGTCGAAACTGGACCGGCAGCTTGGCGGCGAGAAAGAGGCGATGGAGGCGGGCGATCTCTTTGGGGTTGAGGGCGTGGCGGATGCGATAGGGTCGGCCCTCGGGATCGTCGTAGGTCACGACGATCTCGCTGTGCCTGACGCCACTCGCCATGGCAGCGACGTACTCGGCCTCGTCCTCGGGTTGGAGGTAGGGGTACGAGAGGCGCGCCAGGAAGTAGTCATTCTCTGGCTCGAGGTCGAGTTGAGCGCGAAGATCGGACACGGCCGAGCTCAGGTCGTCGGTCCGCAGGACCCCGACCCGAAGGTCGGAGATGATGGTGTCGAGCCCGAGGGCAAGCGGTTCGGCGACATCATGGAAAACGGTCTCTCTGAAGAACCGCGCCCGGCTCTCGGGATAGGCATGGCGAAGATCGGCGAGGCGATAGGTCTCGTAGAGCTCCTGAAGCGTGCGAGCGCGGACCGTGTGGGTTGCGTTGTACGCGAGCCGGTCCCATTTCTGGAAACGCTTGGCAGCAAAGAACAGCCGTCGCGGCAGAAAGCCCCGACGAGTCACAGACTCGAGATAGCGGTCGAGGGCGCCCGTCAGGGCCGGGTCGCTGTCTGCAGCGAGATCGCGGATGTCCTCGAGCAGGTCCCGACCCTCGGACTCGCCGACGATCTCGAGCACCGACGAGAACAGAACCGACCAGTCGACCAGACCCCGCAGGTGGGGATGGGTCACCTCCACGGGCGCCAACAGATCGCGGCGGAAGCTCTGGAGCATGTCGTAGAGGTTGGTGAAAGGCCGCCGCGACGCGATCGAAACCAGGCGGGCGCCTGTGTGGTAGTCATGAGTTGGCACAATGACGTTGCCCGGTGATGGATCGGCGACGACCAGACGGCGACCGGTGCGGTTCCAGAAGTCGACATAGGCCGACATGGCGCTCCATGCGGCGAAGGGCCACAGGGTCTCGAGCCGCTGGCGGTCCAGGTCGCGTCGCGACAGACGGGCGAGAGCGCGATCCAGGGTCTCGCCCGGGATGAACTCCTCGGTCCAGAGCCCATGCTCTGGCCAGTAGCCCCCGAACTCCTCCACGAGAGGACCGATGTCGCGCTCCTCGGAGCAGACGACGAGCCAGTCGATCTCCTCCAAGACCGCGTCGTGGCTGAGGTCGCGGTTGAGGTTGACGGCAAGGTCGAAGTGCCCCCGCGTTCGTGTCTTCACAGCGACTCGGTAGACAGACTTGCCATGCTCGGTGCCGAGGTGGCGGACCCAGACCC
>Ga0316576_10000487_pt1 | contig 18664 bp, 15 predicted proteins | sample S0NA_FD_203075 | JGI IMG/M metagenome (GOLD analysis project Ga0316576, IMG submission 203075) | Rhizosphere microbial communities from salt marsh grasses in Alabama, United States - S0-2_050615r3r5 | ecosystem: Host-associated > Plants > Roots > Rhizosphere | place: USA: Alabama | collected... | reverse complement strand
AGCCCCCCTCCGGATGACCCCCCTCGACAAGAAGTTCCTCCGCTCGCTGAAGATCACCGTCGACCACGACGAGGAGTGAGGCGGAGCGCTGGGGCGCCCCGCCGCTACGGGGGCCCACCGCCACGGATTGCCGCGCCGGGCCCGTCGCTGCGCCCGGGCGGCGTCGCTCGAGGGCTCGCTTCGCTCACGCGCGAGGGTTGAACGCGGCCTTGCCGGCGAACGTGGCCATGGGGCCCAGCTCCTCCTCGATGCGGAGCAGCTGGTTGTACTTCGCGATGCGGTCGCTTCGTGAAGCGGAGCCGGTCTTGATCTGCCCGGCGCCGGTCGCCACCGCGAGGTCGGCAATGGTGGCATCCTCGGTCTCGCCGCTGCGGTGGCTCACCATGCAGGTGTAGCCGGCGCGCGCGGCGAGGGCCATGCAGTCGAGGGTCTCGGTGAGCGTTCCGATCTGGTTCACCTTGATGAGGATCGAGTTGCCAATGCCCTTCGCGATGCCCTCGGTGAGGATCTTCGGGTTCGTCACGAAGATGTCGTCGCCCACCAGCTGGATCTTCGCGCCGAGCGCCCTGGTCAGGTTGGCCCAACCCTTCCAGTCCTTCTCCCCGAGTCCGTCCTCGATGGAGAGGATCGGGTAGGCCTTCACCCACTTCTCGTACATCGCGATCATCTGGTCGGAGGTCCGGCTGGGCTCACCCGACTTCTTGAACACGTACTTCCGGCCGTCGTGGAGCTCGCTCGCCGCCGGATCGAGGGCGATGCTGATCTGGGAGCCCGCCTTGTACCCCGCCGCCCGGATGGCGTCCACGATGGTGCCGAGGGCCTCCTCGCTCGAGCTCAGGTCGGGGGCGAAGCCACCCTCGTCGCCGACCGCGGTCGAGTAGCCCTTCTTCTTGAGGACCGCCTTCAGGTGATGAAACGTCTCGGCGCCAGCCCGGATGGCCTCCGAGAACGTCTCGAAGCCGTGGGGGACGATCATGAACTCCTGGGGGTCAAGCTTGTTGTCGGCGTGGGCGCCGCCGTTGATCACGTTCATGCACGGGGTGGGAAGCGTCCGGGCGTTGGCTCCTCCGATGTACCTGTACAGAGGCAGTCCCGTCGCCTCCGCCGCCGCCTTCGCCACCGCGAGGGAGACCGCGAGGAGCGCGTTGGCTCCCAGCTTCTTCTTGTTCTCGGTGCCGTCGAGGTCGATCATCAGCTGGTCGATGAGGGCCTGGTCGAGAGCATCCTCGCCCATGACCTCGACCGAGAGCAGGTCGTTCACGGCCGCGACCGCCTTCTGGACGCCCTTGCCGAGATAGCGCTTCTTGACGCCGTCGCGCAGCTCGACCGCCTCGCGCTCCCCGGTGGATGCGCCGGAGGGCACCGCGGCGCGGCCCATTGCCCCGCCTTCGAGGACGACCTCGGCCTCGACGGTGGGGTTGCCCCTGCTGTCCAGAATCTCCCTGGCGAAGACGGAATCTATGGTGGTCATCATTTCTCCTTCGAACTGAGGATCGACGAGTGGCGTCAGCCGCGCGACCTGAGAATGACGCGTGCCGGCGCCCCGTCCCCGCCCGCCACGCGGAGAGGCAGGCACGTCATGTCGTATTCGCCCGCCTCCACCTCCGAGAGGTCCAGGCCCTCGACGATCACCACCCCCGCCTCGAGCAGGGCATGATGAGCCGGGAAGTCGGCGGCGCCGTATCGGTCCACAGAGAGATAGTCGAAGCCGATGAGCTTCAGCCCGGCCTGGGCGACGTAGGTCGCGGCATCTCGGGAGATGTAGAGGTGGTCCTCCTGAAACGCCGACTTCAGCATCTGGCCCGACATCCGCGTCTTGAGAAGGATCCGCAGGTCGTCGCGGAGATCCTGCGATTCGAGGTCGGCACGCTCGACGCGCTCCCGCGAGAGGATCTCGATGACGCGGGCCTTGCCGATGAGGATCTCCGGCGGCAGCGCGTCGACGGTGGCCCCGCCGGCAACGAAGTGGGCGGGAGCATCGACGTGAGTGCCGGTGTGGGTGACGAGGCTCATTCGCGACAGATTGTAGGGCGCGGCGCCGAGCCGCTGGATGGACTCGATCTCGAACGGCGGGTCGCCCGGATAGACCGGGAGCCCGGGGGCGAGGGGGACGGTCACGTCGTAGGTGTTTGGCATCCGGAAACGTGCACTTATAGCACGGGTCGCGCCCCACCGCACCAGCCGGGTGGCAGGAGGGAGGCTGTTCACATTGACAGGGACTGCTCGCCCCTGCTACGGTCGACATTGTCAACGGGATCAGTCTCTCTGGAGGGCTGCTTGAGTTTCTGCCGACGCCTCGGGCCGGTGGTGGCCGCCACGTTCATGTTGGCCCCGGCGGTGTGCGCGGAGGAGGGGGGCAGTCTCGTCGGCTGGGTGGAGAGCACCCGCGGGGCACCGGTTGCCGGCGCGGTGATCTCGGTCTTCGGCAAGGGCATCAGCGGCGGGAGCCTGATCACCCTGGCCGACAGCGACGGCCAGTTCAGCCTGCCGTCGCTCCCCGCCGGATCCTACACCCTGCGGGCGCTCGGGACCGGGCACCTCCCGTCCGCGGCCGAGCGCGTGACCGTCTTGCCGAACCGCGATTCGCTCTTCACCCTGAGCCTCACGCCGGTGGGCGAGGTCCAGGAGACCGGAGTCTCGGAGGAGGAGGACGAAGGAGAGGACGAGGGTCTCGGCGAATGGCGCTGGCTCATGCGGCACAAGCGCCGATCGGTCCTGGAGACCGCCGCCCACACGGTGCCTCTCCCGGACACGGCGACCGAGACCTCGATCGACACCCCGGCGCTGCCGCGCTACGCGGCGGTGGCGCCCCTGGGGGGCCGCGTAGAGCTGCTGGCGCTGTCGCAGGGCGGCAGCCAGGCGGCGGAGCTGGACCCGGGAAGCCTGCCCACCGGCCTCGGCACGCTCCAGCTGCAGGGCAGGCTCACAGAGGGTGTCTACTGGAGCGTGGGCGGCCTGCTGGCCGAGAGCCAGGGTCGAAGCTGGCGGATGGCCGCGGAGTTCGTGCTGGAGCCCGGGAGCGGCCACGAGATCCAGACGGGGGCCGGATACGGTGCCGGATTCGCACGGGCCATCCTCCCCTCGGAGAGCCTGGCGGTGGGCGATCGACCCGTTGGGGCCTTCTTCATCAGGGATCGCTGGCGGGTCAGCGAGCGAATCACGACGTCGTTCGGGACCCGCTACACCTACATCGGCTTCCTGTCCAACGCGCATCACGCGGATGCCATCGTCGAAGTGGAGGTGCGCGGCGACTCACAGTCGGTCGTCCGAGGATCGGTGGCAACCCGGACGCTCGCTCCGGGAGGCGACCTCCTGGCGCTGTCCACCGACTCGGCGTCGCCCGCGATCACGTGGGCCGACCTCGACGCCGGCCTCCGGCCCTCCCGGACCCTCCACGTCCAGGTCGGAGTCGACCACTCGTTCCCAGGCGGCGCCAGGGTCGGTGCCTTTGCCTTCCACGAGCGCACGCGCGACCAGCTCTGGACCGCGTTCGAGAGCAGCGGAGCCCTCGAGGTGCGCAACGCCGGGGACGTCGGCCTCCAGGGCCTCGGCTTCACCGTGGGACGCCGGTTCGGGTCCCTGGTGGATGGCTCGGTGACCTACCGCTTCGGCCGGGGAGCGCGACGATCGGTCCCGGCCTTCGGGGCACGGCCGGCGGCGCTCGCGTTCGAAGAGGCCCAGTTTCACGATCTCGTCGCCCGGCTCGAGACGTTCATAGGCTGGACCGACACGCGGGTCGCCGCGCTCTACCGAGTGAACGCCTTGTCCGACGAGGGCGAAACGGGGACGTCTCCGCCCCATCCGCCCTCAGCGACGGCCCGGTTCGACGTGCACGTGACCCAGGGACTGCCCTTCCTCCAGCCGCTGACTCGCGCGGATTGGGATCTGCTGGTGGCGGTCAGCAATCTGTTCTACGAGGCGTCCGAGGGGGGGCTCCTCGACGAGCTCGCGGTTCAGGACTCGCCCACTCGGGTCGTCGGAGGGATCTCCGTCCGGTTCTGAAGATCGGGTCGGGAGGGCAGGATCAGGCGCCGGCGGAAGTGAGGGCTCGGCTGGGCCTGTTTTTTTGGGCCGTCTCCGGTGATCCAATCCCTTGGTTTGCGGTTCGAGCAGCTGGATTCAATGAACGCCGGCCCAGGCAAAGCTCCTGAAAAAGCGGGACTTGTTGACCCGATTTCCGTGTCGTTTCCGGCACGTGGCTTGCATCCCTTTTCCGATGGCTCAAACCGTGGTTTGGTGACCACCGGTCCAGTGATGACCCAACGCCGCCTCAAGAACACGCTGGCCGTCCTCGTCGGGCTCGCCCTGGCCGCGCTCGGTGTCTACAACATCGTCCTCAAGGCGACCTGGACCCTGATGGACGACGGTGTCTTCTGGGAGGCGGCGCCCCAGGGACTCGTCGCCGCTCGGATCGATCCCGGGGGACCCGGTTTCCGGGCCGGCATCCAGGGAGGCGACATCCTGGTCGCGGTGGACGGGCAGGAGGTGCTGGTCCGCGCCGATCTGGAGGCCACCCTGGCCTCCCGGCGGCCCGGAGACCAGGCTCTCTACAAGCTCCTGCGGGAGGACGTGCCGCGGGAGCTCAACCTGACCGTGCAACCCCTGCCCAAGGGGGATGTCTCCGGCTTCTACTACCTGTCCCTGGTCGGCTTCTTCAGCCTGGTGGTGGGAACGGTCGTGATGCTGCGCCGACCTGCGGATCGCTCGACGCTCCACTTCTACGCCATCTGCGTCCTCTTCTTCCTGGCCTACTCGATCTCCTACATTGGAAAGCTCAACCTGATCGACTGGGGGCTGTTCTGGCTCGACGCCCTGGCCCGGTTGTTTCTGCCCGTCGTCTTCCTGCACTTCTGCCTGACGTTCCCCGAGCGACGCCTGAGGGCCCAACGTCTGTGGCTCGTGCCCGCGCTCTACATGCCCGCCCTGGTGCTGGCAGGGGCGGTGGCGATGAGCCAGGCCCTGGGCGCGGCCGGCGAGGGCACGGGGGCTCTGTGGGGCATCGTGGAAACGATCGACCGCTTCCAGCCGCTCTACTTCGCGATGTTCTTCGCGATGGCCTTCGCGGCCCTCCGGGACTCCTACCGCCGGACGCGCAGCCTCACCGCTCGCCGGCAGGTGAAGTGGCTGGTCTGGGGCACCGGCGGAGCGGTGGTTCCGTTTCTGGCCTTCTACGCCCTGCCGTTCGCCCTGGGCCGTGAGCCGGGGCTGGCCATGAAGCTGGCCGGCTACGTGCCGCTGGCCCTCATCCCGCTGTCGCTGGCCTATGCCGTGGTCAAGCACCGCCTGATGGACGTCGAGCTGATCGTCCGCCGCGCCCTCGGCTTCGTGCTGGCGGTAGCCGTGCTCGTGGCCGTCGCCCTCCTGACCGCCGGCTTGACCGATGTCCTCTGGGAGGAGCCAGGCAATGCCGTGATCGCGCTCCTCAGCGCCATGGTGGCGGTTCTCCTGTTCACCCCGGTCAAGAGCCGGGTCCAGGAGGCGCTGGAGCGGCTCTTCTACCGGGAGCGCTATAGCCCTCGGAAGGCCCTGGTCCGGTTGTCCGAGGACCTGAACGCCGACCTCGACCTCGAGAGAACGAGCGAAAGGTTGCTCGAGGGTGTCGGCGCCGCGCTCGGACTCCGGGAGATGGCACTCTTCCTCCCCGCTCCGGACGGCGGCTTCCTGCCCTTCCGCGCCCGGGGCGTCCCGCGGACCGAAGAGGCCCGGCTGACCGACGAGGGTCTTCTCGAGCGGCTGGAGGCCGGGCAGGCGGTAGACGTCGAGTCCGCGCCCGACGACTACCCCACGCTGGCAACCCTGGGCCTGGGGTGGCTCTTCCCCTGCCGGGTGAAGGGCGAGGTCATCGGCGTCCTCGGCGTGGGCCGCAAGGACGGGCTGGACCCCCTCAACAGCGAGGAGGTGGACACCCTGAAGACGCTGGCCGCCCAGGCCGCGACCGCCATCATGAACGGCCGCCTCTACCGCAGCCTGCACTCCAAGGCGGAGGAGCTGAGCGAGCTCAAGGACTACTCCGAGAACATCCTCGAGAGCCTGGACTCCGGCATCGTGGTGGTCGGGCTCGACGGCCGGATCACGAGCTGGAACCGCGCCATGGAATCTCTCCACGGCCGCAAGCGAGAGGAGACGCTGGGCCGTGCCCTGGAGGAGGTCTTCCCGGGTAAGTTCCTGGAGGCGCTTCGCCGCTCGATGGTCCTCGGCAGCCAGGGAGAGATCGCCCACATCTACAAGCTCCACCTCCCCGCCTCCGACGGTCGCAACCTGATGGTCAACGTCTCGGTCGCGCCCTTCGAGGTGAAGCCCGCCGAGCACCGTGGGACCATCCTGATCCTCGACGACGTCACTGCCCGGGTGCGCCTCGAGGAACAGCTGCAGCACACGGAGAAGATGGCCTCGGTGGGCCTCCTCGCCGCCGGTGTCGCCCACGAGGTCAACACCCCGCTGGCCGGCATCTCCTCCTACACTCAGCTGCTCCGCGGCCAGATCGAGGAGTCCGATGCCCGCCGGCCGCTGCTGGACAAGATCGAGAAGCAGAGCTTCCGCGCGGCCAAGATCATCAACAGCCTTCTCAACTTCTCGAGATCCGGTGGCGCCGAATTCGAGCGCATGGACCTCAACAAGACACTCCTCGACGTGCTTTCCCTCCTCGAGCACCAGCTGACCGGGTCCCGGATCAGGGTGCGGCGCGAGCTCGCGACGAACATGCCGCCGATTCGCGGCAACGAGAACGGCATCCAGCAGGTGTTCTTCAACTTGATCTTGAACGCCCGCGACGCGATGCCCCGGGGCGGCTGGTTGACCCTGGTCACCTACGCCGAAGGCGACACCGCGGTGGTGGAGGTCAGAGACACTGGACACGGGATCCGCAAGGAGCATGTCCGACGCATCTACGACCCCTTCTTCACCACCAAGGGCATCGGGCGGGGCACCGGGCTCGGGCTGAGCGTCTCCTACGGAATCGTGCAGGAGCATGGGGGCGGCATCTTCGTCGAGAGCACGCCGGGCCAGGGCACCACGTTCCAGGTGGCGCTGCCGACCCTCGTTGCCTCCGAGGCCGCGCAGCAGGGTTGAGATGAGCCAGGAGTCGATCCTCGTCGTCGACGACGAGGAGGTGATGCGCGACGTCCTCGGGAGCCTGCTGACCCAGGCCGGCTACGAGGTCTCTCTCGCCCCCAACGGGGCCGAGGGGCTCGAGCTCGCCCGCAAGGGGATGTACGCCGCCGCTCTCGTGGACATGATGCTGCCCGAGATGGACGGAATGACCGTCCTCGAGGAGCTGAAGAAGACCGACCCCGATCTCGTGGTGCTGATGATCACCGCCCACGCCTCGGTGGAGACCGCCATCGCCGCGATGCGGAGGGGCGCATTCGACTACGTGGCCAAGCCCTTCAAGCACGAGGAGCTCCTGCACGCGCTGGACAACGGACTGAACCAGCGCCGCCTCACCGACGAGAACCGGCAGCTCCGCGCCGCGCTTCGGGACCAGGGGCGGTTCATGGAGATCGTGGGCAAGAGCCCGCGAATGCTCCAGATCTTCCAGCTGATCGCACAGGCCGCGCCCTCACGATCCACCATCCTGGTGGCCGGCGAGAGCGGCACCGGCAAGGAGCTCGTCGCCAAGGCCATCCACGCCAACTCTCCGCGAAAGGACAAGCCCTTCGTGGTGGTGAACTCGGGGAGTCTTCCCCACGATCTCCTCGAGTCGAACCTCTTCGGCCACGTGAAGGGCGCGTTCACCGGCGCGGTCTACGCGAAGAAGGGGCTGTTCGAGCTCGCGGACAAGGGCACTCTCTTCTTCGACGAGATCGGGAACATCCCCCTCGAGACCCAGGCCAAGCTCCTGCGCGTGATGCAGGAGCGCGAGTTCATGCGGTTGGGCGGCGTGGAGACGATCAAAGTCGACGTCCGCGTCGTGGCCGCGACGAACATCGACCTCCGGAGAGCGGTCGACGAAGGACGGTTTCGGGAGGACCTCTACTATCGGCTCAACGTGATCGCGATCCCGCTGCCCCCCCTGCGCCAGCGCAAGGAGGACATCCCCGCTCTCGTACAGCACTTCGTGGACGAGTACGCGGCCGAGAACTCGAAGCAGGTCGAGGGCGTCACCCCCGAGGTGATGCAGACGCTCATGGACTACGACTGGCCGGGCAACGTCCGGGAGCTGGAAAACGTCATCGAACGCGGAGTGGTCCTGACCACCGGCCCCCTGATCGGCAAGGACCTCGTGCCGGAGCACGTGCGCAGCCGCCCGAGCTTCCACATCCCGCAGGTGGCGGTCCCGCCCGAGGGCATCAACCTGCGGGAGGTGATCGCCCACTTCGAGCGCCGCCTCATCGAGTCCACGCTCGAGTCGACCGGAGGAGTGCAGAAAGACGCCGCCCGCCTGCTCGGGCTCAAGCCCACGACCCTCAACGAGATGATCAAGCGGCATTCCATCCTCCTGCCGAGGGACCGGGACCGCCGCGGCACGACTCGTGACGAGGGCTCGGCGGTCAAGACGACCTCGGCCTGAGTCATCGAGACGCGCCCTTGACATCTCCAGCCCGGGCTGATAGCGTCAATCGCTGTAATTTGCAGTAGCCAAGGCACTTATCCTGGCCCCCAGGCCCAGCCCATGACCTTCCAGGGTTCCCTCGCCGAGCTGCACCTTCCCGATATCATCCAGCTCGTCAGCGTGAGCGGCAAGACCGGCGTCTTCCGTTTGACCGGGGGACCGTACGGGGGCGAGATCTACCTCAAGAAGGGCAAGATCGTCCACGCCGAGCTGGGTGAGCTCGAGGGAGAGGAGGCAGTCTACTCCCTGGCGATCTGGCGGGAGGGCGAGTTCCGCTTCGACGCTGCGGTATCCGCGCCGCGTCAGACGATCCAGAAGAGCAACACCAGCCTCCTCATGGAGGCCGCCCGCCGGCTGGACGAGTGGAGGGTGCTGTCCCGCAAGATCCCTTCCGTGGACCTCGTCCCCGAGTTCGTGATCCTCGAGAACCGCGAGGGCCAGATCAACCTCAACACCATGGAGTGGCTGCTGCTGTCCAAGATCGACGGCGAGCGAAGCCTGCGGGCCATCGCGGGCGCGGCCGGCCTCTCGGTCTTCGACGCCGCGAAGCTCCTCTACGGGCTGGTGGCCACTGGCCTCATCCGCTTGAAGGATCCCGCCGGCGCCGGCCCGCTGGACACTCCCACCCCACCGACCTCACCGCGCACATCACCGGCGTTGCTCACCCGGCTGGCTCACATCAGGGACGAATGCGTGGCGCTTCTCGGGCCGGCGGGCGAGAGCGTGGTGCAGAAGCACTACCTCAAAGCCCAGACGGAGATCGAGGAGGGAGCCGGCCTCGAGGCGGTGGAGGGCGCGGTCCACCAGATTGCCCGGGCCGCTGGAGTGCTGAAGGGCAGCGCCGTCGCCGACACCATCCTCCAGCTCGCACGGGGGCTCCGCTAGGGAGCTCCCGCCGCCTCGTCACCCACGCGTTGCGGCAGGGCGCGTGGGTCTCGGTGAGACGGGCGCATCCGGTAGACGTGGACCGAGCCCCGGCGCCCGGGCTTCGTGAAGCCCGCCAGGTGCGTGAGCTCGAAGGGCCCGTCGGCGACCACGGGTTTCGAGACCACGAGCCATCCCCCCCCGCGGCCCGTCCAGTCCGCGGCCCGCACCAGCTCCGACGGGCTCCAGACATCGAACGCCTTGACCGCCACGCCCCGCTGCCCCAGGAATGACGCCTTGAGCGTCCAGTGGTAGGGCTCCGTCGCGACCCGGTGCGGGAGAGGCTCGCCCGCCATCTCGCCGAGAAGGAACTCGTGGGCCTCGGCCCAGCCGTACCCGGAAGGCCAGCCCTCCACGTACTGCCACCGGTCCACCGGGGGGAGCCGAACCGAGGACGGGTCCTTCAGCAGCGCCTGGAGGAACAGCGCGCCGGGCACGAGCGAGCCCACCAGGAGGAGAAACACCGAGACCCGCCCAACCGTGCCCCGAGCCCGGGACCACGCCTCGCCCACGGCGCCCCCGGTCAGGGCCAGGAAGGGTGCGACGGTGAAGAGGACATAGCGCGGATACCACACGCGAACCCCGAGGACGAAGGCGGCCAGGGGGAAGACCCAGGCGAACACCAGGAGAACCTCCACACGCCGCCGCCGGGCCAGGGCCAGAAGGGTGGCCAGGAGACCGAGGGCGAGGATCGTGGGTGTCACGTACACCCACAGCCACGCGCCCAGCTGGACGAGGTTCTCGCGGGCCAGGGCCCAGCGGTCCTCGGAAAAGGGGGCGACCTTCTCGCCGATCTCTCCTCCGCCTCCGACGAAGCCCCGCACCGGGATCCAGAGAAGAAGGCCGGCCACCCCCCAGGCCAGCCCGAGGGCGCGCCAGGCCCGAGCGTCGCGGCCAGCGAGGAGAGCGACACCCACCAGCGAGGGTGCGAAGGCGACGACGCCGAGGACCTTTGCCGCACCCGCCGCGGTGAGCGTCAACCCGAGTAGCGCTCCGCGACCGACGCTCGGATGGTCGCACAGACCGATGGTGGCTACCAGCGCCAGGGTTGCGAAGGCCGTGACGAAAGGATCGACGAGGGCCATCCGATCGTGGAAGAGGAGGAAGGGACAGGCGACCACCAGGACCGCCGTGATCACCCCACCCGGAAGGCCTCCGATACGGCGCCCCAGCCAGAAGGAGGAGAACAGGGTCACCAGCCCGATCAGCACGACCGCGAGTCGGGCGGCCCGGAGGGGATCGTCCGGGCCCAGCCTCGCGGCCGCCCCGATGGCCGCGACCCCCAGGAGCTTGCCCCCCCAGAGGGCTCGCGAGAGGCCGTGGGGACCGTGCCAGCGGTCGCCCCAGAGGATGTGGAAGGCCTCGTCGAAGAACATCGGCAGCGCGGTGAGGTGCCACGTCCGCGTCACCAGGTAGGCGGCCGCCGCCAGCGCGAGCCAGATGAGCCCGCGATGCCCGGGACGAAGGGTCATGGCCGCGGCCCGCCGCCGGCGGACGACACGAGCTGCACGAGGGACCGCCAGCTGTCGAGCACGGCGTCCCAGCGGTAGTTCTCCCGGACGTAGGCTCGGCCGTTGACGCCGAGGGCGTCGCGAAGCGCATCGCGGCGAACGAGCAGGTCCAGGGCTTCTCCGAACTCCTCGCCGTCGTCGTAGAAGAGGGCTGCGTTCGACCGGAGGCTGTGGTCCTTCAGCACCTCGGAGCGCCCGTTGACGAGCCCGGGGACCCCGTGAGCCATGCCTTCGAGGAGGACGATGGAGAAGCTCTCGTAGGGGCTGGGGCAGACGACCACCCGAGCCCCGGCGATGGCGGCGGCCTTCTCCTCCTCGGAGAGGTAGCCGAGGTAGCGCACGCCGGGCCGCTCGACGTCGGAGAGGGCCAGGCGCCCGATCAGGAGGAGGTCCGGCGGGTCTTCGGCCGTTCGCCGATAGCGCTCGTAGAAGTCCAGCATCTCGGCGCATCCCTTCCCGGCATCGATCCGCCCCGCGTAGAGGATCCAGGGACCGTCGATCCGGTGGCGGGCGCGGAGGGAGGCCACGTCCGGGGACACGGGCACATCCACGCCCATGCCTGCCACCTGCGCCGGCCTCGCTCCCAGGTCGAAGCGGCCCCGGACCAGGCGCTCCTCGGCCGGAGTCAGGAAGGCCAGGGCCCGGGGAAGCGCGAAGACCTCCCGGTAGAGCCCGAAGCGCAGGGGCGGCTCGTCGTGGGCGGTGGGGACCAGGATGGCCCGGTCCCCAGCCGCCCGGAGCCCCCAGTACGTCGGGTAGTAGAGGTAGGTGAAGAAGACCACCGCCGCGAACCGGTCGGCTTCCTCCCCCAGGGCGTCCACAAGTCGGGGGACGTGGGGCCCCTGGCGCCGCAGCCACTCGAGCTCGTCTTCGGCGGAGTGGGGCTGGCGGTAGAGGGTCTCCGAGAACGCGTTGAAGGCGTCGAGGTCCCGTTCCTCCTCCACCGGGAAGCGGCGGACGACGACGCCGTCGTGCTCCTCGCGTCCCTCATCCAGCTCGTTCCGCCAGGTGACGTAGTCGCGGGCACAGGTGGTGAAGACGGTGATCCGATGGGTCGGGGTGAGGCGCTCGGCCACGGCACGGGCGAGCGCCTCCGAGCCCCCGGTGACATCGGGCCCGTAGCGCTGGACGACGAAGGCGACGTCGGGGCGAGGGGTCACAGCGAGTCCACGTGGGCCCTCAGCGTGGCCTCCACCGCGCCGGGGGCGAAGGCGGCGAGACGCCGGTCCTGCTCGGTCAGCACCGCGGCGCGCAGGGCCGGGTCGGTGACGAGGGCGGCGGCCAGCTCGGCCACCTCGGGCAGGCGCTTCTCGGTGAACTGCACGCCGGCCCCGCCGAGGGTGTGGGGCACGGCGGTGACCGAGTAGGCGAGCACCGGAACCCGCATCAGCATGGACTCGACCAGAGGCACGCCGAAGCCCTCGTGCTCGCTCATGGAGACGAAGAGACCGGCCGCCCGGTAGCTGGCGAGGAGGTCATCGTCCTCCACGTGCCCGAGAAAGACCACCTCGTCGGGCGTGAGCCCCTCCTCGTAGAACTGCGACTGCAGGGCATCGAAGTAGTGGCGCGGGACCGGCCGACCGGTGCCGGTCGTGCGTCGCGGGAGACGGCCCACGAGAACCAGCCGCACGCCGGGTGAGACGAAGCGCTTCCAGAAGGAAGCGAGTCGGATGAGGTCCTCGTGCTTCTTGTTGGGGGCGACGCGCCCCACGAACAGGAGGTTGGCCCGCCCGTCGGCGAGGCTCTCGTGGAGCACCGGGTTGGCCGGCTGCCGATAGCGGTCGAAGTCCATGTAGATCGGGAGGACCCCGGTGCGTCTGAATCCGGCCGCCTCGAGCTCGAGACGGTTGAACTCGCTGTCACCGAGAGCCAGGTCGACGCGAGGGGCGAGCCCCGGCAGCTCGGCCCGGGCCAGCCTGCAGATGTGGGCGACCTCGGGATCCCAGGGCTCGTAGTACTCGGGGGGGGTGACGTTGTGATGGATCAGGACGCGGCGGGTCGGCTGGTCGGCCAGGGCCGAGGTGAGGGGCGACGGCAGGGCGTAGTGGAGGATCACGACGTCGGACGAGCTCCCGGGACGCCAGTCGACCCAGCGCCTCACCTCCCCCTCCAGGTCCTCGTCCACGGTGAGGGAGTAGACCTCGGCGTCGTGCCCCCAGCGCCGAAAGGTGTCGCGCATGAGCAGCGTGGAGTCTCCGATCGCATCACCCCGGTGCAGCGCCGGAGTCCACTGGTCGATCCGCATTACCGAGAGGATACTCCAGCGAGAATGGGCTCCAGGAGACGGAGCAGGAGAGCCGGGTAGTCCAGCGCCCGCCGCCGTTCCATCGCCACCCGCTGGCCCTCGATCACCGCCGCCCTCAACGCGCGGTCCCGGGTGATCTGGTCGAGGATCCCGGCTACCAGCCCGGGGGCCTTCTCTCGAAGCAGGACACCCGCCCCCCCCAGGGTCTCCCGCACTGCCCCGGCGTCGTAGGCCACCACCGGCACCCCGAACTGCATCGCCTCCAGGAGAGGAGCGCAGAAACCCTCGTGCTCCGAGAGACAAAGCAGGACGTCGGCCACCGCGTAGAGGGCGCGCAGGTCGTCGTCGTCGACGTGTCCGAGGAAGACGACGCGCTCGAGTCGCAGATCGCGGACTCTCTCCCGCAGCCGACGACCGTACCCCTCGAGCCCTCGGTCGCTGCCGACCAGGAGGAGTCGGCTGCCGGGATCGAAGGCTCCCTGGTAGGCCGCAAAGGCCCCGAGAGAGTCCTCGACCCTCTTGTTCGGGGCGAGGCGCCCGACCACGAGGACGTTGGTCCGCCCGTCGGCGAAGAGACGCCGCGCTACGGGAGAGCGGGACCTCCGCGAAGCCCCGAGATCCAGGGCGAGGGGCAGCACCGCCGTCCTCCCGCACCCCAGGGCCTCGAGGTCGCGACGGTTGAACTCGCTGACACCCAGACCGAGCGCGGCCCGACCACACAGGGCAACGAGCTCCGCCCGGGCTTCGACCGCGAGCCGGGCCGGGCCGGTCGCGTGGGGGAGGAGGAGGGCGGCCGGGGTGACGTTGTGGTAACGAAGGACCAGGGGGCCCCGAGCCTCCGCCGCCCGTCGGCCGACGAGGCTGCCCGGGCCGTAGTGGAAGACGGTGATCGACTGAGGATCCTCACCGGGCCACTCCCCGAGGGGGCGCGCGTCGGTGGCGATCTCGTGGTCGACGACCCCGGCGAAGATCTCGGACTGGAAGCCGGCCCCCCTCAGGTGGCGACGCCAGGCCAGGGCCTCGTTGCCCACCGCATCCCCGTGATGCAGGGCCGGCAGGATCTGGTGGACGCCACGCACCGGCTCGGCAGTCCCGGTCGGATCGCCCATGGCAGGCGAATCTAGCACAACACCTGGTGCGACCCGGGATATACTCAGCCCCGCCGATCGCGGGGCTCGGCCCCGCGCCGCCCGGCGGTGGGGTGGCCTGCCAGCGGGGATCTGAGATGGCCGAGACCGCGAGCGCACCCGACCGCCCGGCGAGGAGGCTGCTGTACCTCGCGGCTCCACCCCTCGTCGCCTTCGTTCTGGCCCGGCTCCTGCTGTCCTGGAGTGCGGTGGGCGTGGACGTCGATCCCTGGCGCGCCCGGGCCTGGTGCCGGGGCGACTGTGGCCTCTACCTGGACATCGCCATGCGGGGCTACACCCTGCGCCCCTGTCCCGAAACCGGCGCGCTGGCCTGCGGGAACGCCGGATGGATGCCGGCCCAGCCCCTGGTGGTCAGGGCGCTCCGGTCGGTGGGGGTGCGCACACGGTTCGCCGCGGCCCTCGTTTCCGCCCTGGCCACCCTGGCCACGCTGGCCGTGCTCTGGATTCTCCACCTGGCGGCCTGGCCCCGCCGCCTCGGCCCGCCGACCCTCGCCCTGGCTGCGTTCTTCCCCGGTGTCGTGTATCACCACGCATCCTTCCCGATCTCGCTCTTCGCCTTGTGCTGCCTGGCCTGGTACGGCGGCCTGGCCCGCGACCGAATCGCCCGGGCTGCGGTCGCCGCTCCACTGGCCGCCATCACCTACACCACCGGGTTCCTGCTCGCCCCGGTCACCGTCGTCGCGGGGCTGGTGGCGCTTCGACGTGAGTGGACGCGCTGGCTCGTCGTCGCCGCCACCACCACTCTGGGCCCGGCCGCGGTGGTGATCTGGCACCTGCAGGTCCTGGGCGTGTGGAACGCCTTCTGGCGGGTCCAGGCGAAGTACGGCCACGGCCTGCACAACCCCCTCGCCACCCTGGCGTACCGTTTTCAGGCGCTGGGCGCCGACCCCATCGATCCCCACGCCGCGATCCCGGCGGCCCAGACCCTCCTCGTGCTGATCTGGGTCGTGACGCTCGCCGTCGTGTCCCTGAGAAACCGCAAGACCCTCGAGACCTCCGAGGTGCTGCTGCTCGTCTTCCTGGCCGCGTACTGGCTCGTCCCCCTGATCGCCGGCCGGGCGGCGCTGCACCGGGCGGAGTCGACGTTGCTTCTCACGGTGCTGCTGGGCCGACGCCTGCCCGTCGGCGTCCTGCTCGCCTTCGCGGCGGCCTTCGTGGTGGCGACGTGGGCGCTGGGACGCCTCTTCTTCGCGTCGGTGCTGGTCTGAGCGGGGCCCGGGAGCCCCCGGCCGGGCGGTCGTTCTAGCCGAGAACGGGCTGGAGACGGTCCGCCAGGAGCGCCCCAAAGTCGGTGGTCCGGATCTCCTGAACGGCCCGCGCCTGGGTGTCGAGGATTCTCTGGCGAAGAGCCGGGTTGCCCCTCACCTCGGCGAGGAGGGCGGCGACCTTCTCCGGGCTCTTGTCGTCGAGGAGAAGCCCTCCCCCATGCAGCGTCTCCGGCACCGCCCCGGCGTCGTAGGCGATCACCGGCACCCCGGCGTGCATGGCCTCCTGGAGGGGCACGCAGAAGCCCTCGTGCTCGGAGAGACAGAGGAAGGCGTCGGCAACCCGGTAGTAGGCATAGAGATCGTCGTCGTCGACCTGGCCAGTGAAGACCACGCCGTCCGCCCCCAGGGTGGACACCAGCTCCTGCAGACGGCTGAGGTAGCGCTCGAAGCCCCGGGTGTCGCCGACGAGAAGCAGCCGGCTCGAGGGATCGAACCACCTCTGGTAGTAGGCGAAGGTGCGGATCAGGTCGTCGATCTTCTTGTTGGGAATGATCCGTCCCACGAAGAGGATGTTGGTGCGACCGTCGTCGTACAGCCGGCCCACGACCGGGGAGGGGCGCCTCTCGTAGCGGGGAAAGTCGAGGACGATGGGGAGCACCGCGGTCCGGGGGTAGCCGGCCGCCTCGAGCTCCCGACGGTTGTACTCGCTGTCACCCAGGGCCAGCTCGGTGCGCGGGGCGAAGGCGGCCAGCTCCCGCCGCCCGTGGTGGCACAGCCCGGCGAGGTGGGGGTGGAAGCCGACAAAGAACCCGGCGGGAGTGATGTTGTGGTAGATCGACACCAGGCGGTCCGGGGCCCGGTAGATCAGGCGGCTCGAAGCGCTGCCGATGGAGAAGTGGAAGAGGCACACCGTCTCCGGGGAGGAGACCTCCCGGTACTTCCAGAGAGGGCGCGCGAGGTGCGACATGCGAGGGTGGACCTTCTCGGCGAAGATCTCCGACTCGAAGCCGGCTTCCCGCAGGTGCTTCTGGATGGCCAGGGCCTCGTTCGAGATGGCGTCCCCGTAGGAAAGGGCGGCCAGCAGCTGCGGAACAGGAGGCGTCACCCGCGATCGGGCTCCGCGCCCTCCGAGCCGTCCCGATAGACGACCATCGACTCGAGGGTCTTCTCCCTCCGGGCGAGCAGGTCGAGCCGGGCTGCGAGCTGGAGGTTACGGGACTTCAGCTCGCGCACCTCCAGGTTCAGCCGGGTCAGCTCCACGACGAGGTTGTGGAAGAGGTGAGCTGAGTAGCGATTGAGGTCGGACTGGCGCGAGAGGGCGGAGATCATCGGATTGGGGTTCCAGAACAGCTTCTGGATCGGACGAAGAGCCCGGCGAAACATCTCGAGAGCCTGCCCCACGGCACCCCGGCTCGAGCGATAGAGGGTCTCGGGGTCGAAGGAGTAGTTCCACTGAGCGTCCCGGGCCCGGAGCTCTTCGAGCAGGGCGCCGGGCACGTCGCCCGTATCCAGGACCGGCTCGAGATCCCGCTCCGCGAGGGCCTGGAGCTCGGCGTCGTCGTAGAGCCCCTTCTTCTTCTCCTCGATGCGCTGGCGGATCGCGAGCTGGACCGCCTCGACGTCGACTCCCTCGGCCTTGATCTCGAAGCTCATGGCTTGTCGTTACCCCCCTCGGGGCATCGGCGCCCCGGGCGCCCCGTAGACGATGACCACGACGGCCACTGCCCACAGCGCCACCGCCGCCAGCAGCGGCCGGTCCGTGAGCAGGATGTCCGTTGGGCTGCCTCCCCGCTCCCGGCGGTGGACGAGGTAAAGATAGCGGAAGATGCCGTAGAGCACGAAGGGAATGGTCAGTGCCAGCCGCTCGGTCTCGTACTTCGCCACCGTCTCCGGGGCCATGGTGTAGAAGGCGTAGGCGGTGACGCAGGACGCGGTGACGACCGAGATCATCTGATCGAGAAGGTAGGGGCTGTACTCGGCCAGGATCTGCCGGTGCTCGCTCGCCGCCGCGTCGAGGGAGACGAGCTCGTGGCGGCGCTTGGCGAGGGAGAGGAAGAGGGCGAGCAGGATGGTGCAGACGAGCAGCCAGCTGCTGAAGCGGACGTCGATCGCGAGAGCCCCGGCCACGGCCCGGATGACGAACCCGAGGGAGATGGCCAGCACGTCGAGGATGACGACGTTCTTGACCCCGAACGAGTAGGCGAGATTCAGCAGTACGTAGAAAAGGCCGGCGGCGGCGAAGCCCGGGCCGAGGGCCAGCGAGGCGCCGAGCCCACCGGCGAGCAGAAAAGCGACGGCCACACGCGCCACCCCCACCGGCAGCTCGCCGCTGGCCAGGGGCCTCGAGCGCTTCTGCGGGTGGAGCCGATCCTGCTCGAGGTCGCGGAGGTCGTTCACGAGGTAGACGGCACCGGAGAGGACGCAGAAGATGGCGAAGGCCAGCCCTGCACGCAGGACCGCGTCGGGCTCGAACAGGTGCTTCGAGAAGACCAGCGCAGCCAGAACCACCAGGTTCTTGGTCCACTGGTGGGGCCGGAGCGAGACAAAGAGCGCTCGGGGGAGGGTCATCGGCCCCCACTGCGGCACCGGTGGCGCGAGCGAGCCTCAGCGGGCCCGCCCGCCACCGGATCGTCAGGGATCACGACTTGAAGCTGTTGACTGCCTCGTCTTCCGACTCGTAAGTCTCGAATACGGTCAGGAGCTTGGTGATCGACAGGAGGTCCTCGATCTTCTTGGTGAGGTTCAGCAGCTTCAGCTTGCCGCCCTTGCGGCTCACCGTGGTGTACGTGCGGACGATCTCACCGAGTCCGGCGGAGTCCACGTACGGCACCTCTGCCAGGTTCAGAAGGATCTTGGTCTGCCCGGAATCGGCCAGCTTCGTCACGGCCTCCCGGAGAGCGTCGTCCCCCTCACCGATCAGGATCTTCCCGTGAAGATCCAGGATCACCACGTCATCAACCTGGCGCTCGACGATCTTCATGGCGGCTATTCTCCGTGTGGATAGTCAGTTGCGAAAAAGCGAGCGGTACGCTACCACGCACGCTCCGAACAAGTCAACGCGGCCGAATCGCCCCCGG
>Ga0316576_10000486_pt1 | contig 18670 bp, 12 predicted proteins | sample S0NA_FD_203075 | JGI IMG/M metagenome (GOLD analysis project Ga0316576, IMG submission 203075) | Rhizosphere microbial communities from salt marsh grasses in Alabama, United States - S0-2_050615r3r5 | ecosystem: Host-associated > Plants > Roots > Rhizosphere | place: USA: Alabama | collected... | reverse complement strand
CCAAAATCACGTAGAGGTAGAAGTAAGTCCATTTCGCTGGACCGAGCAGCTTCGTGATATCCCATGACCACACCTGATTGGGCGCCGTGGCAAGGAGCTGGGGCTTCTTGTAGGTCGGGTGACGGAGCTGGTTCCGGCGTTCCCGTACTTCCTGCTGAGCATCCAAGATTCGATACATGGTTCTCGGCGAGCACAGATAGGTTCCTTCGTCGAGAAGGGTCGCCCACATCTCTGCCGGCGACTTATCGACGAAACGCTCGCTGTGCAGCAAACCAAGGACCTGTGCCCGCTCTTGGCTGCTCAATGCCCGTGGCGGGGTTTTCCGAGGCGCTGACTCAGTCTTCGGCCTTTGCGCCCGGTAGAAGCTGGCACGAGGCACTTCCAAGGCGCTGCACGCAGCCTTCACACCGACCGACGGAGCGACCTCAGCGATCGCAGTCATTCGCTCTCGCCTTCGGGCGCACCGTCCAGCGGAATCCCCAGGATCTGAGAGACTTTTTTTTGGACGTCAATGATCGTCTCGGCCTGCTTCAGCCGTTGTTTCAGCCGGGCATTCTCCCGCTCGAGCTCAGCCACCTTCTTCGACAACGGGTTCTTCGCCTTCGCCTTTCTGCCCCGCTTACGAGGGGCAAGCCCCTCGAGCGTGCCTTCATCTCGTTGTCGGCGCCAAGCTCCCAGGTTCGACGAGTACAGTCCCTCGCGGCGCAGCAAAGCGCCGATTTCTCCGGGTTCCGTACAGGCATCTGCTTCCTGGAGAACGCGCAGCTTGTACTCGGCGCTGAAACGACGTCTCCTGGCTTTCTCCGGAACTTCCGGATCGGCGACCACCACGATAGGGGGTGGTGGTGGCGCGCCGGCCCCAGCCCCCTCCGCTCCTCCGGAGCCAGTGGTCTCGCTACGCTCGACCTCTGTCTCCTCCGTCGCTCCTGGGGCTGGGGCCGGGTGGGTACCTACCTGCTTGCTCATACCTTCTCTCTTGCTCCACCCTCTACACTAATTCTTCGGGGGCTCAGTGTCTCATCCACGTTGGCACAGAGGGCGGGAACCCCTCCGGATTACCGATTGAAGGCATTCGACTACGCGAATCCGGCCGCTCCGGTATCCGCAATGTCCTTCTGGTCGCATAGCTATTACTCCAATCTCGCGAGAGGTTTCATGATCACGACGGATTCTCCTCCTTTACTTCAGCTGCCCATCAGCTCGTTCGTGGTCTATTCAGCGGTTTCCCAGTTCACGACTCTCGGCACGGCGGGTCAAGTGGCTCGCTCCGGCAGGCACCTCTATGTTTCATCGTCGGGCGTCGTCGAGTAGGGTCCTCCGCACGGCCTGAGAGATCTGCCTCGCCTGGCTCACTCGCGAATGGCGCGAGCTCCGTTTCATGTCTGACCCTGCCGCCTCCCACGGCACACCGGCACCGTCCCACCCGAAGCCCCAGCCGTGCTAGGGTGAGCATCTCGAAATTCCGCCTGTGTTGAGAGGAGGCCGAGCCATGCTACGAATGATTCTGAGAAACCGAGTCGCGATGGCGTCCGTTTGCCTCGCTGTCTTTGTCGCGGCGTCGGCGCCACCCGCAGCGGCCGATGTCATCATCAGCAACATGCCGGGTAACGACGGCACCGGCACCATGCTCAACGGTGACGCCAGTACCGTCGACAACAGCAAGGCAGCCGGGTTCACAATGCCCGCGGGCTCGGACTACTTTCTCGACAACGTCACCATGCGGATAGAGATCCTCGACGCGGCCAACAGCCCCGTGATCCAGATCTGGAGCGACTCCGGCGGTCTGCCGAGCGCGTCTCTGATGACCCTCACGAACCCCACCTTCACGATCGGCGGAGTCGCCACCTACGTCTTCACGCCGCCGTCGCAGCTCACCCTCCAGGCGGGTCAGACCTACTGGGTGCTCATTTACAACGACAGCGCGGGTTCCGACAGCTTCGAGTGGTATGCGAACAGCCCGGCCATCACACCGACCGGGATCGCGACCAGTGCGGGCTATAGGTACAGCACCGGACCACCTCCCCCGACCGGCACATCGAGCTACTACAACTCCTACGAGGTCAACGGCTCGCTCGTCCCGGTCGAGCTCATGACCTTCACCGTGGAGTGACCGCAGCTCGGCGCCAGTCCCCGTAACCGCGCCCGCGCCCGACGAAGGTTCCAGCGGCAGGGACAACGGACAGCCGCGGACAAGAGTGTCCCCGGAACGCGTGGACGCCGGTCATCCTTCTGCCTTCTGCCCCTGCCCTCGCCACTTGTGTTGAGCCTCGCCTAGGAGCTTGTAGCGTGAAGGTGGCGGATGGATTTCGGAGAGTCGTGAAGTGCCATTTGAGGTGCGATTTCGGAGAGTACTCAGAGTACGGGCCGAAAATGCAACGAAAAAGGGCCTTCACGGAACCCGAAAGACGCCGCTGATCTTTGCGCTACAAGCTCCTAGTCCGGCTGGAACAGCCGGCGGGTCCAGACCGCGAGGGCAACGGAAAGGGCGAGCAGGAAGGCGCCCGTGGCCTGATGGGCCGTGGCAATCGTGACCTCGAGGATCGACGGCGCACCGACGACGGCGCGTCCCTGGGTCACGGCGAGAGCGGCGATGCCGAGGGCAACTTGCACGGTGACTGCCGCCATCAACAGCTGACCGAGCTGCTGGATCGGACGCACGCCGTGGTAGAGCCCCCACGCCCGAGCACCGACGGCGACGGCGATCACGACGACCACTGCCGCCAGACTGATGTGGATGATCAAACCCTGGGCCATGTGCCGCTGCACCGCGCCGAGAACAAGCTGGACCATCAGCACTGCAACCAGGATCGTCTGAAGCGTCCGGTCGCCGCCGGCGCTCCGTCGCCGCTCGGGCGGCAGGGCTACCAGCCAGCCCTTGCTGGTGACCACCGCGATGGCCGCAACCAGGCCGAGAAAGACCTGGCCGAGCACTCCGTGCGCCACCGCCAGGGCCACCGACGGCGCCATGTCGGCCTCCGCGGTCGAGAAGGTGAAGCCGCCGGTCACCCGGAGACCACCGAGAACCCCCTGCACCACGACGACGCCGACCGCAACCGTCGCCAGCCGTCGCAGCCAACGGCGTTCGTTGGTCCGCCACAGGCGCAGAGCGAGGGCGATGGTCGTGAGCCCGACCAGGGCGCCGAACAGCCGGTGGGCGTGCTCGAAATAGACGCCGCCGGTCATTCGCGACAAGGGAAACAGAAACATGTTGGTGCCGAAGGTGTTAGGCCAGTCGACGACGGCCAACCCGGCCTCATTGCTGGTCACCAGCCCGCCCGCCACCACGAGGAGGAAGGAGGCGATCAGCGCGACCTTGGCGTGCAGACCGGTCCAGTTGCGTTCACCTCCGACCAGGGAACCGCGCGAGGCGACCGTTGAGGCCACGGCAGCGAGGCCGACAACCACCAGGATCGAACCCGGCACCCACAGCAGAGCCGACGGCGTCCCACCACCAGTGCTCGTCGAGGTCAACAGGCTCCCGAGGATGAGCATGTTGAGAATGGCGGCGACGAGGCCGCCGCGGGCGCCGGCCGACCAGCCGTCGCCGGTCCAACGACCGGCGACGCCGCCCCACCACGCCACCGCAGCGAGTAGCAGCACGAGCAGCAGCCACGGCGGCGCCATGACTGCCGGCAGGCGGCACACGTAGGCCACAGCCCACATTGACACCGCCATCCCGAAGCCCAGGGGGACCGCGTACGAGCGATCGGCTTGTGTCTCCACCATCGTCGCCTCCTGAAGCCCAGCGACCCTCCGGCCGCCGAAATGTGAGCTCTGTCGCGTTGGTTATACTCGCGAGACCGGAGTCATGATCGCAGATCGAGCGAAGGAAGACGAGACGATGACTGAGTCCGCCGAGCATCTAGTCAGCGTTCCCGCGACCGCGGCCCCAGCGCGGGTCGTTGAGCTCGTCGGTTGCTACCTCGAGCTCGCCAAGGCACGGCTGGCGACTCTGGTCGTGCTGACCGCGACGGTGGGCTACCTGCTCGCTGCCCGAGGAGCCTTCGACGGCGCGATCCTCGTGTGGACAGTGCTCGGCACCGCTCTCACCGCCTTCGGCGCCAACATCCTCAACCAGTGGCTGGAGGCCGACCGCGACCGCCGGATGGAGCGAACCCGAACCCGGCCTCTTCCCGCAGGCAGGGTGGGCCGATCTACGGCCCTTGCCTGGGGCCTCGTTTCGGCGGCAACCGGACTGGCAACCCTCGGCCTCGGCACCAACCTCCTGACCGCAGCGCTCGCTCTGCTCGTGATCCTGCTTTACGTACTGGTGTACACACCGCTGAAAGTACTCACGCCCTTCAACACCGTGATCGGCGCGGTCTGCGGCGCCGTGCCTCCCATGATGGGTTGGGCCGCAGCCACCGGCCGCCTCGGCCTCGGCGCCTGGATCCTGGGCGGCGTCCTCTTTGTCTGGCAGATCCCACACTTCCTCGCCCTCGCCTGGCTCTATCGCGAGGACTACGCCCGCGGCGGCTTCCGGATGATGCCCGCAGCCGACCCGGAGGGACGCATCACGGGCCGCGCGGCCTTCGTCTACGCGCTCGCCCTGCTGCCGATCACCGGCGCGTTGGCCCTGGCTGGCGTCACCGGCGTCACCTATCTGGTCGCGTCACAGCTGGTCGGGCTCGCCTTCGCCGCGCTCGGGCTCGCATTCGCCCGACGTCGGGTCCGGCTCACAGCCCGGCGGTTGTTCCTGGCGAGCATCATCTATCTCCCGGTTCTCCTCGGGCTCATGGTCGGTGACATGGATAACAGAATCGCCCGTCTCGCCGGCCTCGGAAACCCGGTGCAACCGCAGGTGGCCATGGGCGTCCGTGAGCGCGGGCGGTGAGCCCCGACCCGGAACCCAACCCGGACGAAGCCGCGGTCATGAAACCGACCGGCAGCCCTGGACGCCGGCCGGCTCCCGCATCCACGGCGACCGTACTTGCGGGCAAGACACCTGCGGCCATTCCGGGTCTGCGCAGGGGAATCGCCAGGAGGATGTTGTGCCTACGCCCGGCTTGATCCGCAGCGGCTGGTGGGTCGCGGTTACGGCGGTCGTTGTGTCGGCGCTGGTGGTCGTTGCATGGCTGCTCGCACCCGGTCGGGCTCACCCCGTTTCGAACGTGGACGCTATCGCATTCGAGCCGACCCTGGTCGATCGCAGCGACATCGTCCCCGCCATGGCTCGCGACGGGCTCAAGGCCCTCGACCGGCCTGGCATGTTGACGCCGGCCGAGGTCGAGCACGCCAACGAAACCGAGCATGGCAAGCTGCTCGTACCGGATGATCTCGTCGTCGGCGTCAGTCTCGACGGCGAGGTCCGCGCCTACCCGATGCGGCTCCTGCGCTGGCATGAGGTCGTCAACGACGTGGTCGGCGGCCGGGCGGTCGCGGTCACGTCCTGCCCCCTGGCGGGCAGCGTCGCGGTCTGGGATCGACGCTGCGGCGAGCGCACTCTCGAGCTCGCGGTCTCGGGGATGCTGCTCGACTCGACCGCCCTGCTCTACGACCGGCACGGCAACAGCGAGCCGGCGAGCCTGTGGCACCAGCTCTCCGGGGAGGCCGTTACGGGGCCGGCGGTCGGCTCACGGCTGAGCCCGCTGCCCGCGGAGCTCGCGACCTGGGGAGAGTGGCGCGACGCCCATCCGGACACGTCGGTCATGGCCCCGGACCCGGCGTCAAACCCCCTCTACAGACGGGACCCCTACCACGCCTATCGGGGCTCGGACGTGCTCCGGTTCCCGGTCGATCCCCTGCCCCCCACAGGCCCACTCGCTCTCAAGGACCGGGTCGCTGTGGTCACGGTCAACGGAATCGACACCGCCTTCGCCCTGAGCGACCTCGCCCTGGCGGTGGGCAGCCAGCGCGGCGTCTGGGCGGCCGCCCTCCAGGGCGAGGTCATGATGGTCCGCTTCGACGCGATCACCGGCGCCATGGCCGTCACGCCTCACGATCCGGCGATGCCGGCGCCGCCGGTTCGCTACGCGTACTGGTTCGCGTGGTACGCGCTCCATCCCGGCACGGCGACCTACCCGTAACCCGCGCCCGTTCCCGTTCCCGACGAACGGTACGCCGTCAGGAGTGCCGACAGACTCTCGTGTTACGTTGCCGGTGGCTGCGCCCACTGTGGCGCGGGCGTCCCGCCCGGGAGCGATGCCGCCGTTGGTTGCCGACGTCGAGACCCTCGTCGACTACGGAACGGCCGATGACCACGCCGACGTGGTGCCCGCCTCAAAATCGTCGTCGAAGATCAGGGTCGATGCGCAGTCTGCACCGAGAAAGACCTCGAGGTCGTCGATGTACCAGCCGGCGCGTTCGACCACGGATGACGCCATCATGTGGAACTCGATGTCCACGACCTGACCGGCGTACCCGCTGAGATCGACGCACTGTTGCAGCCACTCGGTGGGAGCGGTGTAGGTGGTGCCGCAGTGCTCGAAGACCGTGTCGCCGTTGGCGTAGACCTGACCCCAGTCGTAGGCCAGGAAAATGTCGGGCCACTCCCACCAGCACATCTGGGCCGCGCCGGTTCCGGTCAGGTCGACCTGAAACGACAGGATGCTGTCGTCGGCCGGCGCTGTGTTGGTGCACGTGTCATAGCCTGCGTTGTTGCCAAAGTTCGAGTAGCAGTCGTTGAGCACGGTGCCCCACATGCCGGCACCCGAGTGGGCGGTCGGGGGCGGCGCCGGCGTGTTGGCGCAGCCGGCGCCCGACCACGAGTAGGCCGCCCCCCACTCCCAGTCGAGGGTCCCAACCAGACCGCCGTCATCGGTGTCGAAGTTCTCTGAGGAGAAGAAGACCGGAGGTCCGGACGCGGCAATGGCCATCTCGACGAGGTTGCCGTCCTCGTTGCCGCTGTTGCAGGGCCCGGCGCCGAACCCGGTGTCGTCCTCGGCGCGCACCACATAGGAGTAGAAGGTCTGGCTCGCGATGGCGGTGTCAACGAAGGAGGTTCCGGTCAGGCACGACGCCGCGAGGTTCGCGGGCCCCGGCGTGAAACCGGGGCTCTCGGACCGGTAGACGCTATAAGTGACTGCGGAGCCACAGAGCGACGGAGTCGCCGCCGACCAGGCGAGCTCGAGGGAGCAGTTGCCGTTCTGGGGGTTGACCAGCGCCTCGAGCCCCGCGAAGGTCGGAGGCTCGACGCATGCTCCGGTGGCCGGTGCGTCGCCGCACGGGCTCGGGACCGACTCGCAGTCCCCGCCGTTGACTGCGGCCACGACGTAGGAGTACGTGATCCCCCCCGACACCGTGGTGTCGGAGTAACTGGTTCCGGCGAGCCCCGTGGCGATCGTCTCGTAGCTGGGCTGCGGGCATGCGCCCACAGCCCGCTTGACGGTGTAGGTGATGCCGGAACCGGCCACCGCGTCCCACACCAGGTCGATCTGGTTGTCGCCCGGAACCGTCGCGGTCAAGGTGGTCGGTCCGGCGTAGGGATCGCATAGGGCGTCCGGCGGCACGTTGGCGCCGAGGGAGGCGATGACGTCCTGGATCGGCACACCGAGGTTGCGGACGTCACTGGGTGTCCCGCTCGAGCAGGAGCCCGGACCCTGGCAGTGGTGGAGCGCCACCACCTTGTGATCCGAGATGCCGAGCACCGGCGAGCCCGAGGAGCCGCCCTGTGTGTCGGTCCAGTAGCCGACGTCGACGTCGCCGACGTCGCCGCTGCACGGCGGCTCGTCGAGGCTGGTCACGTAGCAGTAGCCTCCAAGGCTCACGTCCTCGGGGTAGGTCGAGAAGACACCGATGCGCTTGCCCCAGCCGGCCGGGTGTTGCGGAAGGTAGATGCGCTCGCCGAGCACCGCCCCCGATTCCCGCAGCCTCATGAAACCGTAGGTCGCCGGCAGATCGGTCCCGAAGGCTGCGGACGTGTCGGGAATCACCAGCGCGTAGTCATAGGTGGCATCGGCCTGGACCAGGGTCCCACCCGAGGCTTCGATCGTGCCGGGACAGGCGAGTGGGCTCGCGCAGCTGGTGGCGCAGTCCGGACCCTCGGCCATGAACTCGAAGTCGACGTTGTCGAGAATCGTCTGCGCACCGATGCAGTGTTGGTTGGTCATGAGGTGGCCGGCGCTGCCCACGAGCCAGCCGGTGCAGTGGACGCTGCCGTTGAGCAAGAGTCTCGCGACCGCTCTCGACGCGTCGTAGATCTCGGGTTCGGAGACCTGGTAGCACTTGGCCTCGTCGGTGTCGTCAGTCCCGCAGTTCTGATCGGTCATGCCGGACGGCTTCGGAAGATTCATCTCCTCGCCGAGGCCTTGGCTCCAGAACCACTGAATCTCGTCGTTGTTGTAGCCGCGACCGTACCTGTCGACGGCATAGCCCCATCCCCCGCTCCCGCCGACGGTGAAGAGCTCGATCACCGCCGTGTCGCCCTTGATGTGGGTGGCATAGAAGCCGGCCGGGGTGGCGCCCAGATCGTTCCGGCCGAAGCGGGTGTAGGTCCAGCTCTGGGCGCCATCGGGGGAGCGGACGACCACGGAGTCCCCTGCCGCGAGCTCCATGCGTTCGAAGTGGACCGCAATGTAGGTGGCGCCCGGAAACTCGATCGTGTCGGCCCAGGTCAACATGGGTTGGGTCCCACCCGAGCTCACGTATGGATGCGGCGATTCGAAGCGCTCGAGCACATGCTCGCCGACGGTCACCGGCAGCTCGGCCCGAGCCGACGGCGCCACCACCACCGTTGCCGCGGTGGCGAGCACAAGGACAGTCAGACCCTGCATCGAGCCCCTCCATTTAGGAATGGTCACCCGGGTCACACCCAGATAGAGAAAGCGATTGCGTCGCGATTCCATTCCCGAGACTGCCACACGCCGAAGTATCGCGCGCGGACCCCAGGTTTCCCCCTGAGGGCTTCGGACCGTCGTCACCGCCGGGGGTTTCGCATCCCCGGCGACCGTGGGGATCGCCTCAGGGCACGACCGAGCTCCAGGCACCCGCCGTGCCGGACTCGAAGTTGTCTCGGAACACCAGCCCGGAGGGAGCATCGTCGAAGCCTCGGATGACTACGTCGTCGATGTGCCATCCGTCGCGGTTCGTATTGCTGTCCGTAACAATCCGGAACCGGACCCGTGCAGCGGAGGCATGATCGAGCTCCGGCACCGGCACCTCCACTCGCTCCCAACTCGAGGTCTGAACGCCGCTGAAGGCGGTGACGTAAGTCCAGGTGATGCCGCCGTCGCCGGTCACCTCTACAAGACCTGTATCATACGAAGTCTCGAGGTTGTAGATGTGCGAGAACTCGACGACGATCCCGGTCCGGTCGGACAAGTCGAAGCTCGGCGAGGTCAGTGAGTAATCCCAGTCATCGCCATAGTTGCCGCCAGGGCTGTCGGTCCACGAGTGGGTCGGGCTCGACGAGGCCTCGCTGGTGATGGCCCATAGCCCCTGAGCGGTCCATCCCTGGTTGCCGGCCTCGACATCGTCCTCTACGAGGATCTCGTACGGAGCGAGCTCGAAACCCTGGGTCGTCGCGGCCCCGGAGGTCGCGTGGACCCCGGTCGCCGTGACCGTGCCATACCCATCCGCAACGGCCGAGACATCGTGGTCCCCGGGCGGCACCAACAGGTCGAAGGCCCCAGTCGCCGGCACCGAGTCGGTGCTGAAAACGCCACTGCTGACGGTGGCCTCGAGCGGTAGCCCGGTCGCGGCATCGGTGACCACGCCGGCGATGTGCCCTGCGGTCGCCGGATCGAGCACCCCCACCCAGACGGCACGGACCGTCCCCCAGTACCCGGCTGCGTCGCGGCCCCGAAGGTAAACGATGTGGCGGCCGTCGGCGAGACCCGTGGTGCCGAATGAGCCCGTGACGGCCTCCACGGTGCTGTTGAACAAACCGTCGAGGGGACTCATGGCGATGGCCACTGCACCGACCTGCCACGGCGGCACGTCGATGAAGAGCTCGGCCTCGGCGATCGCTTCAACGGAGGTCGGCGGCGAAGACTCGCCGGGGCCGTAGCGGGTGTCGTCGATGGTGGCGGTCACGGTCACGGCCGCGCCCGGGGCGGCAACCGCCGGACTCACATCGGGCACAACGACCTCGGGGCCCGAGGACTGGGTGTAGGGCGCCCGCGCGGCCCGCGCCGCGTACTGCAGGGCTCTCAGATTATCCGGGTAGATGGAATGCTCGAAGGTGCCGCAGCTCTCGAAGAACGCGTCGCCGAGCTCGATCGTAAAGGCCGGGATCCCCAGCCGACCGTAGGCCCAGTCCTTGGTCGAGCCATCGACGGTATAAAGGCTGCCGAGCCGGGCGTCGTAATCGTTGAAGAACGAGAGCTTCCGGCCAAGCCGGAGGTACTGGGCGTTGTTGGGCGCCGGCGGATCCTGGAACCCGAACGCAGTCAGAACGTCCCCGCCGTAGCTGTGGACGTCAATGAAGATCCCGGTCGCGTCATCTGGAGCAGGCGTCGTCAGGTCGTCAGGTCGCCAGTCGGGGAAATTCACCCCAACCCACGCCTGGACCGCTTGAGTCTCTGGTTCCGAAGCCGGCGACGGTCCGCGATACCCATCGTCACACGGGTTTGGACTCGAACCGCCACAGCAACCCCATTCGAAGTCGAAGTTCCGATTGAGATCGGCGCCGCGGTTCGGTGAGGTCACACCGCAGTAGTTCTGATTGGTGTTCTTCCGCCACAACTCGCCGGTTTCGGCGTGCTTGCGGCCATCGGGATTGGTCTGCAGCAGCAAATGCACCTCGTGGTTGTCGAGCAACCAGGTCACGTCGGGGTCGATGCCGTAGTTGGCGAGCAGGTACTCGGCGAATCGGGTGACGGTCTCGGCGGTGGTGTACTCGCGGGCGTGAATAGCCCCGTTGACCCACAACTTCGGCTTGTCCACCGATGGGATGCCGTTGGTGGTGTTCGTAAGGCGCAGCACCATCAGGTCGTAGCCGTCGAGCCCGCCCGGTGTCGCCTTCTCCCACGAGTCGCCGATGTCGATCCACTCGGCGAGGTCCGGGTAGGCAGCGGCCAGAGCGGCACCTGTCGCCAGCGTTTCCTCGACCGTCCGGTAGCAGGGGTAGCCGGCGATGCCCCCGATCTGTTCCGGAAGCGGCACGAGGGGTCGGTTGTACTTCTCGGTGAGCTTGGTGTCGATCTCGTACCGGAAGCCGAGGTCGCGGAGCGCCTGCTCGCCCTCCGCATCCACCGCCGCGTCAACAATCCCCTTCTCGACGTGGTAGGCCCAGACGTCGGCGAAGTGCTCGAGCAGCGACACCTCGTCGGGGCTCGACACCTCGACCCGGACGACGAGGAAGGCCGGTTCGCCCCCGAGCTCGTTCGGTTCGGCGGCAGCCACGACCGCGGGTGCGATCGCCAGAACGGCCACAAACATCAGGATCACGCGGGCGGCTTCAATCGAACTCCGGCGCATGGGACCCCCTCGGCAATCACGAATCTCGGACGCGAAAATGGTACCAGAGGACGACACGATCGGTTTCGTCCCGGCCCGGAGGATGCCGACGCGTTGATGCCACTGCCGCTGATCCCCGCCACTGCAATCGGACGCGGACGTGGACGTGGGAACGGGAACGGGCGAGTCGACATAAACAGCGCGGGTCCGAACCGCAGCTGAAAACCGGGCGTCAGCGGCGAACGAGAAGCTTCTTGTTGGTGGAGGACAAGCGCCGGTTCTCGGAGAACCCGGCATCGTCGAGGGCCGTGAGCACCTCGGCGACACCGGCGCGGCCGATGACACGCGGATGGAGATCGATCACGAGGCGGTCAACGCCGTCCCACGGTAACAGGCGCACGAGCTCGCGCTCGGCGCCCTCGATGTCCATGGACACCACGGTCGGCCGGATTCTCGCCATCTCTCGGGTCACGTCGAGCTGCGGCACCTCGACTGCCACCGCCGTCGTCGACCGCCTGTGCACCGACGACGAGACGAAGGCATCTTCGACATGGAAAGTCACGGCGCCATCGCCATCGCCGAGGGCGCCGTGAATCAGGTGCGCTTCGACGCCGTTGAGCTGCCACGTCCGGCGGATCACCTCGAGCATCCGCGGGTTCGCCTCGTAGGCGGTCACCCGATCCGAGCCGATTCTGAGCGCTGCCAGTGCTGACAGAAAGCCCATTCCGGCGCCGATCTCGACGAAGGTGTCGCTCGGCTCGAGGATCCGGCCCAGGCAGATCGCCTCACGACGTTCGTATCGCTCGCGGTAAATGACCCGCCGAAGCTCGGGCGTCACGTGCGGCCCCAGCTCGAGGCGAACGCCGCGGATCGTCACCCGGTCCGGACGACTCCACGACCGCCACCACGATCGCGGGTACCGTGCGAGCTCGACGAGAAAGGCCACCGGGGGCGATTGTCCCGCACCCGGTGGCCGTTGTCGAACGGGGGCTGCTCAGCTCACTCGATCGAGAAGCTCTGGAGCTCGACCGGCACCACCGAGAAGGTGAAGTTGGGCCCGAAGCGGCCGTACGAGGTCGAGTTGCTTGCCGGGTAGACGAAGCCGAGCTCTGCGGCTGACGGGTACACCGACTGGACAAAGGCGACGTTCGGGTCGGTGGTCATGCTCGACGCCGACGAGATATAGCTGTCGCTGTCATCCGGGAAATACAGCGCTCCAATGGTGTAGGTCTGGCCCGGGACCAGAGTCGCCGGCGTGACCTCAGCATAGGTCCAGTCGCCGATGACCGTGCCGGTCGCGGGGTCCACCGTCACTGAGACAATCAGAGCTTGGGACCCGTCCCAGATTCCGACCTGGTGGGCCGCGGACAGCCCGCCGGTCGAGTCGGCGTTCCAGATGCCGAGCATGCCCACCTCGAGTGTGTCGCTGACCGTGAACCGGTACCCGACCACGTCGCCTGCAACGCTGCTGTAGTAGCTGCCGTACTCGGAACCACCCGAGAAGCCCGTCACCGCCTGACCGAAGGCGACCGGGGCGACCATCAACAGAACCATGACTCCAACAACTGTGCGCATTCCTGTCCTCCTGTATTCCGAATTACTCAATTAGACATGAGATAAAAAAGATAGAATGCCAATGACCGCCGAGACACCGACGGATTGAATCACAGTGCCTCGCGAATTTCAACCTCCACTACGGTGGCGGTATCCCGACTAGAGATGAAGCCCGGGCACACTCCCCTGAGTTGACTGCGACCGTTGCGAGCGTCGGGTCACAGGATGAGCATGGCGTCGCCGTAGGAAAAGAAACGATACCCGGTGGCGACGGCCTCGGCGTAGGCTGCGAGGACCCTGTCGCGGCCGGCAAGGGCGCTGACCAGCATGAGCAATGTGGATCTCGGAAGGTGGAAGTTCGTGAGCAGAGCGCCGACGCCACGAAACTCGTAGCCCGGGGTAATGAACAGGTCAGTCCAGCCGTCGCCTGGCTCCACACGGCCGTTTCCGCCAGTCAGGGCGCCCTCCAGCGCGCGGACCGAGGTCGTGCCGACACAGACAATGCGGCGTCCGTGGTCGAGCGCGGCATTCACCGCCTTCGCCGTCTCCGCGGAGAACCGGTACCACTCGTTGTGCATGCGATGGTCGGCGACCTTCTCGACGGTCACCGGCCGAAAGGTCCCGAGGCCCACATGCAGGGTGAGGAATGCAAGCTCGACACCACGCGCAGAAACGGCGTCGAGAAGCTCCCGGGTGAAGTGCAATCCGGCGGTGGGCGCCGCCACCGCCCCCGGCGCCGACGCGTACACCGTCTGGTAGTCGCCACGGTCGCTCGGTCGGACGCCGGCAGGCCTGCGGATGTAGGGCGGCAGAGGCGTCTCTCCGATCGCCTCGAGCCGGTCGAGGGTCAGCTTCGGGTGGAACCGGATCTGCCAACGGCCCTCGCCGCGCGGAACGACGAGCTCGACCTCGCCTCCATCGGCGAGGTCGAGCCGCTCGCCCGGCCTGGCCCGGGCACCGGGACGGAGCAGGCTCTCCCAGGAGCCATCATCGAGCGGGCGCAGCAGCAAGAGCTCGAAACGACGACCCGTCCTCCGGCGCGCATGCAACCGCGCGGGGATGACTCGGGTGTCGTTGAGCAGCAGCAGGTCGCCGGCGGTCAGCTGCGCGGGCAGATCGGCGATCGATCGGTGCTCGACCCCCGGCCGGCTGCGATCAAGCACGAGCAGACGTGAGGTTCCCCTCGGCGCCGGTTGTTGGGCGATTCGTTCCTCGGGCAGGTCGAAGTCGAAGTCGTCGGTCCGCACCACGGGATGATACGGCAGTCCCGAGTACCATGGCGCCGTGGATCGGCAGACATTCGGACGCCGTGCGGAATGGGCCGCGTTGCTGCTCCTGGTGACCAAGGGGTACCGACTTCGCCACCACAACTGGAGGGGCGCTGGCGGCGAGCTTGACCTCGTGGTGGAACGTCGTCGCGAGGTCGTCTTCGTCGAGGTCAAGGCCAGGTCGAGCGATCTCTTCGGAGGCGCCGCAGCCGCGGTGGACGCCGCCAAACGACGACATCTGATCAGGACCTCGTCCGCCTACCTTTCGGCCTACGGGTTGTGGAATCGTCCGTGCCGCTTCGACATCGTCACCGTCGAGCGCCAGCCTCGATTCCCATTCTGGCGGATCCGTCATCAACCCAACGCGTTTCGAGCGGACCTTGGTCGACGCCTGTGAGTCCGGGTTCGATCAGTCGCCAATCTTGTGGTACCACTTCGCGCGCTCGACCTTGATCGGTTCGTCTTCAGCGCCGAGGCGTCCCACATGGCCGCTGGGGTCGACCGCAACCACGTAGAAGTACACATCCTGATTGCCATGGAGATCCGGAGCGACGGTGAAGTCGTACAGACCTGCCTCGTCCGGCGCCAGCGGAATCTGGAGGTAGCCGTCGTCGGACTCGTTTCGAGCGTGGACCACCACGCGATCGATACGGAAGTCGTCGGCGACCTTCAGCGGAATCGTGATGGTCTGGTTTTTCTTGAACGCGAGCTCACGGCTGGTTGCGATCTCGATGGTCGGGGCAGTTGCGTCGAGCTCAGCCAGACGCGCCTCCAGTCGGGAGCGCGCCTGGTCGACTGAGCCCTGAAGACGGGGATCGTAGCTGATCGCCGCCAACGCCTCAAGTCCACTCTCGGGGTCCCCTGCGTCTCCCTTTGCGACCGCCCGGGCGATGGCGGTCTCCGCCCGCTGGTTGGCCTCGACTTGTGTCCGACACCAGGCGATGCGCGATGCAACGCCCTCTCGTTCCGGCCACACCCGTTGCAGGCTCTCAAGAACGGACACCGCATTGCCATACTCATGGGACACGATGTAGCCCTCGGCGCGGGCCTCGAGCTCTTCGGCCGCCTGGTTCTTGAGGTCGAGGGCCGAGGTGTACCCGGGCAGAACCTCCACCAGACGATCCGCACCCGCGATGGTTCCGAGGTGGTCACCGTCCTTGTGCGCCTGCCACATCTTGCCGTGAAGGAGCACGGCGGTCCGTGCCCGGTCGAGGTCGTCGGCGAGACCCGGAACTTCGTCCATTTCCTCCGGGGTCAGCCCCGACAGCCCCGCGACCGCCCGGCGAAGCATCGTCACATTGCCGTTCGCGAGCCCTCCGTGGAGGTCGGCGAAGGCGGCGTTCCGGTCGACCGCTCGGGTCAGGGATGCCACAAGGCTGTCGTACAGAGCCGCTTCGTCCGAGCTCAGCGAAACGGCCTCTCGTTGGTCGAACAGGTCGAGTGCCCTACGCGCCTCGTCGAGGTCGCCGACGTCAACCAGCTGCTGGATGGCGAGGAGATCGTCAAACAGATTCGAGTCTGGTGGCGGCGGCACCAGGGGCTCGCGACGCGTCGCGTCGTTGACCGGCGTCGAAACCACGGGCACCGGCTCGTTCCGCCCTACTCGTGGCCAGGTCAGGGCGATGATGCTGCCGAGAATCACGACGACGGCCGCGACTAAAGCCAGCTCCCACCGAGGCACCCGTCGGCCCGTCGCCGGAGGTACGGCGACCGGTTCGGGGCCGAGCGCGGCGGCGGCGGGCACCCACACGTCCTGCGGGACCGGATTCGAAATGTCCGTATCTTCGAGGTCGTCGCGCGCTTCGAGGCTGCCTGGAAGCTCCGGATCGCCGAACAGGATCTCGGGCCAACCGTGGTCTTCGTCCGGCGCCGGCTCTCCATCCACGCTGTCATCAGCCTTGACCTCGGCGCTTTTCGCGTCGATGGCGACTGATCGCGTCGGCCCGGACGCTGTCTGCTGTGCAACGACGAAGGCCGGATCGGTCTTGTTGGGATCGAAGGCGACCGGGGGTGTACCGGCCGCCTCCGGCGCCACCGACATCGGAGCGGCCGGTAGATCCGGAAGGGCCCGGATCAGCGTATCGCGCACCTCGGATGGCGATGTGCCGCGCCGCATGGGATCGGGCTCCATGATCTGGGCCAGCATGGCCTCGAGATGCTCCGGTTCCGCCAGGGCCGCTCGCACCGAAGGTGGCAGGGTGATCGTCGGGCGCTCGTACCCATCCCCCACGATCTCGGCGCCAAAGGCGCTGCAGGCGATGACCCCGAGGGAGAAGAGGTCGCTCCGCCACGCCTCATTCATGGAGAGGGCGTTCCCGGCCACCAGCTCGGGCGCGAGGTGGGGGTCCTCGGCCGGGACCGGGGCTCCGACGCCAGCGTGGCGGAGCGTGGCAGCGGTCCCGAATCCGAGTACGACCGCACGGTCGTTGACCGGTTGATGGGTCACGAAAACGTTGGCGGAGGTCAGATTGAGGTGAGCGGTCCCGGCGCGAGCGAGCCCCTCGACACAGCCCAGAACGTCGATGACGACATTGAGCGCTGCGACCGGATCGAGCTCGTCAATCGAATCCAGCGTCTGTCCCGAGACCTCTTCCATGATCAGGAAGCCGTCGCCTTCAGGCGTCAGCCCATAGTCCAGGATCAGGGGCATGGACGGGACCTCGCCGGCCTTCGCCATTTCAACCATGGACAGGAACAGCCCTCGGATCTCGTCCTCTGCGTTCGGCACCGAACAGCTGACCAGCTTGATCACCACGTCGCGGCCGGTGTTGGGATCCTGGGCAAGAAAGACGGCACCGGTGGCTGAGGTGGCCAAGACATTCTTGAGCTCGAACTCCTCAAGGATCTGCCGGGTCTCGATCACCATACCCTCACTCTCGCCGGGGGGATCAGGACGCACACCACCGTACCTTCACTCTAAACCACAACGGTTGAATAATCCGTGGTGCAAGTCACGTGGCTCCCACCTCGGGAATCAACGTCTCTCACGCGGGCGGCATCGGCGCCGAAGATGGCATCGGCGATCCCGGTGGGGGCAATCGACCCCCGCCGCACGCCTCACTCCTCGCCCTCGTCGGCGGCTGGCCGTTTTGCCGGGGCCCGGATCACCGGGCTGAAGACCTCGCGCACGCCTCCCAGGGAAATGCTCTCGATGTAGTAATAGTAGTCCCGAGTCGGGTCGATCTTGTCATCAATGAAGACGTAGTTCTGAGGCTCGTCGATCGTGCCAGCACCCGGGATCGGCTCAGCTGTGATGCGTTCGAAGGGCCCGTCCTCGCTCAGAGCCCGATAGATGTCGAACCCGAAGTTGTCGACCTCGCTCGCTGTGGTCCATTTGAGCGTGTTGACGGGTGGCTCCTCGGCTTCGTCTTGAGATTTCGTCCCACCCTCGTCGTCAGTTTTCGTTGCCTGGGCCGTCGACGAGCGGCTCTGCTCCTCCTGGGTCATCGCCCAGCTCCCCGACAGCACCATCAGCAGCCCCATCAGCACCACGCTCAGCCAGCTTCGTTGCATCGCTCGCCTCCCCCCGTGTCGCCGCATCGTCCTCCGGCATCGTCGTGAGATCGGGTTCCGCGGCGACCCACCCGATGCCGTCGACCTGCGCCGATTCGTCCCAAACATAGACTCGTACACCTGTGAACGCGACCTCTCCCCCGAACGAAGCCGGGTCGACGTGGAGCTTGAAGTCGTCCCCTCGTACAGCCATCGTATCCGTCCGAAGGGTCGAGCCGTCGCCCCCCACCCAGTCGGCGACCAGCTGGCCGTCATCAACGGTCACCGGCATGTCCACCTGGAGCTCGAGGCCGTCGGCGGTACGCTCGAGCGAGAGATCCAGCTCGACCTCGGGAGCCGCAACCGTGACCGCCGGATCGCCGAGAAGATTGTACGTCTGCACGAGCATGTCACTCCGAAACTCGCGCTTGGCGCGCATCACGGCCTCCCCGATGGTCGCGCCCGGCTTGGTCAACTCCTTGAGCAGGGTCTCGCCCATCGCCGGCGATGGGCTGTTGCGCCACGACGCCGCAAACACGGCGATGGCACCCCGCCCCGGGATCCGGATCAGCTTCTCACCAATAGAATCGGCCGTCGGATGGTCGAACGGCGCCGAGTAGCAGGTCAGGCTCAACACGACCGGCAGACGTCGGTTCGGAGCGAGCTCGTCGAGGTGCTCGAGTGTGAACAGATCATGGTTCTTCTGGAGATCGGGCGGACCGGTGCGCCAGATGTACCTGCCACCGTGGCCGATGAAGTGAACCGCCAGGACTCCGCCGTCGAGCTCCTCGATGATGCGACGGGTGTGGTGCTCGTTGGCAGGTTCGGACGGATGGGGGTAGATCTTGACCGGCACGTACCCGCGCTCGCTGAACAGCTTCGCGATCTGATCGCTTCGAGTTTGAAACGACACGCTCTCGTTGGCGATGAACAACAGCTTCCGCCGCCAGGGTCCGAGTGGCGTACCAGCGGCAAAGTCGATGGTCTTGTCGATGACACCGTCGAGCTCCTCGGGACTC
>Ga0316576_10000485_pt1 | contig 18670 bp, 13 predicted proteins | sample S0NA_FD_203075 | JGI IMG/M metagenome (GOLD analysis project Ga0316576, IMG submission 203075) | Rhizosphere microbial communities from salt marsh grasses in Alabama, United States - S0-2_050615r3r5 | ecosystem: Host-associated > Plants > Roots > Rhizosphere | place: USA: Alabama | collected... | reverse complement strand
GATCAAGGACACGGGGATCGACGGCTACCGCCTGGACGCGGTCAAGCACATCGAGGAGAGCTGGCTCACGGACCTGCGCACCCGGGTGCAGGCCGAGGTGGTCCAGCCTGGCCAGCGCTTCTACCTGGTGGGCGAGACCTTCGACGGCGACCCCGGCGTGCTCAAGCCGTTCATCGACCCCAAGACCAAGCTGGACGGTCAGTTCGACTTCCCGCTGCGGGCCCAGCTGGTCAAGGTGATCCTGATGCGCCAGGGGAGCTTCAACGACCTGGAGACCTTCCTCGCCGGCAACGAGGGGTACTACGGCGCGGGCGCCCTGATGGGCACGTTCCTCGGCAACCACGACCTGCCCCGGGCGATCCACCTCGCCGAGGACACGCCGCAGTTCGGGGAGTGGGACACGGGGAAGTCCCGGGCCTGGAGCAACCAGCCGGGCCAGCCGAGCTACGACCGGCCCTACCAGCGCCTCGCCGTCGCCTTCACCGCGCTGCTCACCCTGCCCGGGCTGCCGACGATCTACTACGGCGACGAGATCGGCCTGGCCGGGGCCGGCGACCCCGACAACCGGCGGTTCATGACCTGGAGCGGCACCAGCGCGGAACAGGACGGGCTGCGCGATCACCTGACCAAGCTCATCGGCCTGCGCCGGGCGCACCCGGCGCTGCGCGGCGGCACGCGCCAGCAGGTCTGGCTCGCCGCCGACGTCTACGCCTACCGCATGAGCGCCGGGAGCGACGTGCTCACCGTGGTGCTCAACCGCTCGGACAGCGAGCAGACGATCCAGCTCAGCGGCTCGGCCGCCCTCACCGACCTGCTGGCCGGCGGCAGCTACAGCCCCTCGTCGATCAAGGTCCCGGCCCGCTCGTCCCTCGTGCTGCAGTAACGTCGGCGCGACCGGGTCACTGGCCGGCGCAGGGGTGGTCTCCGGGCGGGGGACGGACCACGGGCTGGCCGCGGTCCCAGACCATGGGCACCTTGCGCCACACCTGACGCAAGAGCTCGCAGCGCTCGATGGTCAGCGGGCTGAGGTCCCAGACCAGGTGCTCTCCGAGATCGGTGGCAGCGTACAGCTTGTCCCGCTTCAGCAGCAGGTGCAGGGCCGCGCCGTGGAGCCGCCGCTGCGCCAGCCGCGTTCCGGTCTCCAGGCTCCAGATGCCGATCACCCCGTTGGCGAAGCCGGCGATGACCGTGTCACGCGGGCCGGGAAGCAGGCGCACCGCCGGGCTGGAGGGGACATCCTCGATGCTGGGCATCTGGTCGGCCTCGCGGCCGGGCCGGGTCGAGACCTGCACCAGGTGGTTGTCCTGGTAGCCCAGCACCAGCGCTTGCCCGATGCGGGTCACCGCCACCGCCCCCGTGCCTCCGGAGTAAGTTGCCCGGAGTGCCCCGTCGGCGTCGTGGCGGTGGACCTTGTCGCCGGCCGCGATCAGCACTTCCCCGTTCTCGGCCGAGATGGCCGTGGCCTGGCGTTGGAGGGCTCTCGCGCGGCCAGTGCGGTCGACGAGCTGTGCCAGCCCGTCGCGGGTCAGGGTCAGACAGCCTGCTCGCGTGGCCAGCGTCCGCCGCAAGCCGGGGAGCGGCCTGTGGTACAGGCGCCGGTCGTGAGCCAGGTCCCAGGCCTCCAGCTCCTCGTCGTGGGTCTGGACGCAGAGCAGCTGGCTCCGGGGGGCGTGGGAGGCGAGCCGCGCCTGGCGCTCCACCGCGCCGCGCCAGCGTCCGACGCGCCCTGGCCCGGCGTGGCCCTCCAGGCCAATCCAGCCCCGGTGGGTGTAGACCTCGGGCCGGTCCTCCATCAGCAGGGCGCCGAACCAGCGGGGGTGCCCGGTGGCCGCGTCCCACAGCCGCACGGTCTGGTCGTATCCGGTGGACGCCAGCAGCGCGCCGTCGGGGCTGTACGCCACATCGTCGAGCTCGGCGAAGTGGCCCCGCAGCACCCGGGCCGCTCCGGTCTGCAGCCCGAAGATCCGCAACGTGCCGTCCCCACAGCTCACGGCCACGGATCGCCCGTTCGGGTGAAGGTCCAGGTAGCGGGCGTGCCCCGGGCAGCGGCCCACGATACTCGACCGGCCGTCCCGAACCTGCCAGATCCTCACGGTCCCGTCCCAGGAGCTGGAAACCAGCCGTCGACCATCCGGGGTGAAACGAGCGCCATAAGTGTCGGAGGTGTGGCCCTGCAGCACCCGGAGCAACGTGCCGTGGCGCGGATCCCACAGGCGGAGGGTCCAGTCGTCGGAGCTTGAGGCCAGCAACCGGCCGTCCGGGCTGAAGTCCAGCGCGTTCACCCCGTCGCTGTGCCCGCGTAGCTCGTGGAGCAGCCGACCAGAGCGGGCCTCCCAGATCTTGATCACGTTGGACTGGCCGCCGGTGGCGATGAGCCGGCCATCCGGGCTGTAGGTCGCCCCGTTGGCCTCGGTCTGGTGCGCGCCCAGCAGGCCGAGGTACTGGCCGCTTTCCGCCGCCCAGAGTCGGATCGTGCCATCCAGGCTCGTTGAGACCAGTCGGCTTCCGTCGGGGCTGAAGTCCGCGAGCCGGAGCCCGCCCAGCCGCTCCCGAAGCACGCGTTTGACCGCGCCGGTGGCCACGTCCCACAGCCGGATCGAGCGATCCAAGCTGGCCGAGGCCAGAACCCGGCCGTCCGGTCGGAAGCGGACGCTGCTCACCGTTCCGGAGTGCCCGCGGAAGTGACGGCGGCCCAGGGCCGCGACCTCCCACAGATAGATCTTCCCATCGACGCTGACCGCGGCCAGGTACTTGCCGTCCGGGCTGAACCGCACGTCGAGGCCCCACCGCTCGAGGTCGAGCTGGTCCAGCCTGGCGCCGCTCGCGAGGTCCCAGAGCTTGACCGCGTTGTCCCGGCCGGTGGAGGCCAGCAGGCGGGAGTGCGCGCCGACGCCGATGTCCTGGTCGGTGTGACCGCGGATCACGCGGGTCGGTGCGCCGGTCCTCGGGTCCCAGACCCGGATGGTGTGATCGAAGCTCACGGTGACGATGTGCCGCCCATCCGGGGTGTAGACGGCGTCCTCGACCTGGCCGGTGTGTCCCCGGAGCACGGCCACGGTCTCGCCGGTCCGCGCGTCCCAGACCCGGGCGGTGTTGTCGACGCTGCTGCTGGAAACGAGCCGCTTGCCGTCCGGGCTAAAGTCGACGGTCGCGGCCACGCCCTCGTGCCCCTCCAGCCGCCGGACCACCTTGCCCGAGGAGAGGTCCCAAATCCGCACCAGCTTGTCGTGGCTTGTGCTGGCGAGCAGCTTTCCGTCCGGGTGGAAGCTCACCACGGTGCTCCCGTGGGACGCCTTGAGCGTCCGGAACGAACGGCGCGCGAGGTCCCAGATCAGAATTGTCCCGTCGAAAAAGCCCTCGGCGAGCTGCCGCCCGTCGTGGCTGAAGGCGACCGAGGAGCCCAGGCCAGCCTTGCCGCGCAGGCTGCGCACCAGCTTGCCGCTGCGCACGTCGAACAGGTGCACCGGGCCGTTGGCGCTGGCCAGGGCCAGCCAGCGGCTGTCCGGAGAAAAGGCGCTCCTGACGCCCCAGGATGGCGCTCTCCTCTTCCACACCTCGGGTCGGGAGCGCGTCTGCAGCCACAGCGCGCGGGCCAGCAGGGAGTCCGCGGTCTCCAGCGCGGCGCGCAGCTTGACGCGGGTTTCCAGCATCCGCCCCAGCTTGAGCGCGGCGTGGGCGCTGTCTGCCAGGGCCTCGGCCTTGCTGGCCACGGTCCGACCGCGGCTCTGCTCCACCTCGCGCTTCTGCCGGGTGATGATGGTCGCCGCCACCAGGGCGCCGACAGCCACCAGGGCCAGCAACGTGACGCCAGCCAGCGCCAGGCGCCGGTTCCTCCGGCTGCGGCGCTGCGCCCGGCGCTCACCGGCCCGGATGAACCGGAGCACCTGCTCGGGCACCGGCCCGCTGCAGCGCTCAAGGGCCACGCGGGCGTCCTGCAGCGGGCGGCCGGTCCACACCTCCTCGTCGCTGCGCCCACGTCTGTCCCACAGCTCGGCCGCCTGCTCGGCCTCGTGCAGGAAGCGCAGCTCTTCCCGGCTCTCCTCGATCCAGCGCTGCAGGCGGGGCCAGGAGCCGATCAGGGCCTCGTGGGCCAGCTCCACCTGGGCCTCTCCCTGTTGATCGGTGGCCTGGCTGATGGTCAGCAGCCGCGCCTCGGCCAGCCGGCCCAGCACGTCGCCTGCTGCCCGGTCCAGACCGGCGAGCAGGCGGTCGCGAGGCTGCACCCGGCGGGTGCTCTCCGGGGTGGCCAGCCGCAGCAACAGCGCGCGCGCCAGCTCGACCTGGTCTGCCGTCAGCCCGGCGAGCACACCATCCGCGTGCTCTGCCAGCGCGCCCACCACGCCGCCCGCCTCCTGGTGGGGCGCGCGGAGCAGCAGCTCGCGCTGGCGGTCCCGTCGTTCCCACAGCCGGTGTCCGGCGAACTGCAGCAGGGGCAGGCAGGCCGCCTCGCCCTGGACCTCGGCGATCATCTCCTGCACCAGCCCTCGGTCCTCGTAGCGGTAGCCCACCGCCTCCACTGGCCGCAGCAGGATCTCCCGCAGCGCCTCGGGGCTCGGGCTGCGCAGCAGGGTGACCTGGCTCAGGGCCTCGCGCACCCCCGGCCCCTCGGCCAGGCGGGTGATGAACTCCTCGCGCATGGTGAGCACCACGCGCACGGGGGTGTCCGGATCGTCGGCGGCGGCGCACAGGCCTTGCATGAACGCGATGCGCTCGTCGGCGTCGTCCACCAGGGTGTAGAGCTCCTCCAGCTGGTCCACGAACAGCAACACGCTGCCCTGCCTGGCGGCCAGCCGCTGGAGGTGCAGGTTGAGCTGCTGGGGCGCGGAGCGCAGCTGCGCCGCCAGTTGCCCGGCGGCGGTGCCGGTGAGCGTGGCTTTGCCCTGGGGGGTCCTGGCGCCGTCGAGGGTGGTCCCGAAGGGCGACTCCCGCGTGCTCCCGGAGGAGGGCAGGCTGGCGGCCGCCAGCCGGCTGGCCAGGGTGGCAAAGGGCCGGGTGCCCGGGCGGAGCGTGATCAGCTCCAGCGGCCCCTTTTCCCTCAGCCGGGGGATTACGCCGGCCTGGACGAAGGAGCTCTTGCCGGCGCCGGAGGGCCCGATCACGGGCATCAACGGCACCCGGCGCAGCCGCTCCACGAAGGCCTCCACCTCGGCCTCGCGGCCGAAGAACAGGCGGCTGTGGCGCTCGTCGAAGGGCAACAGCCCGCGGAACGGGCTCTCCCCGGAGACCAGCTGGCGCCCGGCCTGCATCTCGCGCAGGTCCTGGACCAGCTCGCTGGCCCGCGGCCGACCGGAGGCGTCTTTGTGCAGGCAGCGCCCCACCAGGGCGGCGAGCTGGTCCGGAGCCCGCTGTAGCGGCGGCACGGGCTCGGCGCTGCAGACCCGCATGGCCAGCTTGAACACGCTCTGCTCCTGGTAGGGCCGACGGCCGGTGAGCAGCTCGTGCAGGATCACCCCCAGGGCCCAGATGTCGGCGGCGGCGCCCACCGACTCCTCGCGCCACTGCTCGGGCGCCATGTACGCCGGGGTGCCTCGCACCCCCTTGCCCTTGCTGGCGAACGTAGCGTGCAGCGCGGCCAGGTCCTGGTCGGCGGCCTCGGGGGTCAGGGTGTCTCCCAGGGCGGCCTGCTCCCGGGCCCAGGAGCCGCCGTCGGCTTCGGAGACGCTGCGGGCGAGGCCGAAGTCCAGTACGCGCAGCCGGCCGTCCTTGCCCAGCATGATGTTCTCGGGCTTGAGGTCGCGGTGCGCGATGGTTTCGGCGTGGGCCGCCTCCAGGGCGCGGGCGACGGCGAGGCCCACGCGGAGCACCTCCTGCACCCCCAGCTGCTCCTGGTTGGTGCGTTGACGCAGGGTCTGGCCCTCCAGGTACTCGAGGGCCACGTAGGGCCGGCCGTCGATCTGCCCGACGAAGTAGATCGACACGATGTTGGGGTGGTTGAAGCGCGCGGTGGCCCGGGCCTCGAACAGGAAGCGCTGGACGGCGTCCTCGGAGCCCAGCGCCCTGGGCCGGACGAGCTTGAGGGCGACCTTGCGTCCCAGCTGGGTGTCCCTGGCCAGGTACACCTCGGCCATCCCCCCCCGGCCCAGGGGTCGCATGACGCGGAAGTGATCCATCCGGGTTCCGGGTGCGAGCTGCCACCCGGACTCCGGTCCGTGGTCCTCGGCGTATCCCACCACTGTCCCCCGCCCGGCAGCCTCTGACGGGCACGAACACCGTAACCTACCACGAAGGAGCAGACCACGGGCACGAACAGGCCAGGCCGTGCCCTGTCACGCGGGCCGGGCGCGGGCGAGCCTGACGACCTCGGTCAGCTCGTCGGCGGGCGCCGGCACGCCGATCAGCGCCCGAAATGGTCCCAGAACGTCGGCTTGCTGTAGCGGTGGTGCTGGCGAGCTGCCTCCGCCACCCGGGGGTCCTTTCGCAGCGAGAGCCTGCGGATCGTCTTCGCGTCGGCGTTGGGATGCTTGGCAATGGCCAGCTGCAGCTCCACCGAGTTGAAGCGACGTAACAGGGAGAGGACTTCGGGCGTCGTGCTCCTGTTCGTTGCGAAAGCCATGTGCACATCGTGGCCACCCGCCCGGACCATGACCTTGAGGCAGTCCAGGGGCAGCAGACACGCGTCGGGACGAGCAGCGACGACCGCCCTCAAGTGGTTGTGATCGGACCGGTTTGGGGCCTTGCGCAGCAAGCAGCTGCCGGGGGGGGGCTCGAGGTCAGGCACCGGAGTCATGACGACGCGGTAGAAGAGCTCGATCGGGGTGGCCGGGTTGGCCGCCAGGATACGCCATGCCTCGAGCTCGAAGTCCTGCGGACAACGGGAGCCCTCCTGGAGGTTCTTGGCCTTGAAGAACCTCAGTATCGTGTTCGTGTCGTTGAGCGCGGGATTGCCCACCGCGGCGAGGGCCTCGGGAGCATGAGGGTCCTTTTTGACGAGCTTCGTCAGCACATCCGGAGGAGTGTCGCTGCGACGCGCGATAGCCAGTCGCAGACCGGGGTCGTGCCACCGCGCGAGGAGGTCCGGCAAACCGTCGGGCAGACGCGGCATGCTCGCGACCATGCGGACTCGCGCGTTCTCCCAGCGGTCTCTCCCGACAAGTGCCACCCTCCAACGTTGCATGTCGCTTGGCCGTGCAACGATGTAGAAGTCGTGCGCCACGGGCTGTGGATGCAACGCCAGCCAAAGCTCATCGGGCAAGTAGTTGTCCGCCTGGCAGTAGCGGCAGGGGACCATGCGCTTGCTGCCGTCAACCGACAGTGTCGCCCCGCACTGCATGCACGAAAACACCACCGGGTGGGCCGACCGGACCGGTTCGTCGCCCGTCGTGCCTACGTCAGCCTCGCCAACCAGCAAGACCGCGCCCGGAACGACGCCCCGGGCCACGTCGTTCGCCTGACGGCAAGGCAGCTGCGCGCCGCACCGCGGGCACGCGAGCGCGGCCGTGGCGACTGCCTGTTCGACGCTCTCCGCCGGGACCTTGGACCTGCACGATGCGCAAACGGGATAGCCAGAGTGGATCGTGTAGTCGTCAAGCTCGAACGTGGTGGCTCTCCCCGTCAGCACGTGAGCCATCCAGAGACCGGCGATCGCGTCCGACCAGTACGCAACGTCGGTTGGCGTGTCCTTGCCGCATCGTGGGCAGTGGGCAACCTCGTCCATTCTGTTTGCCGGGATTTGGCTGGCGCAGTGGCCACACTTGATGAAGCCGCGGATGGCGACGCAGAACAGCGGTCGGTTCAAGAACTCGGTCAGTTCCTCTTCTGCTGAAGTGCTGGTCATGACTGCTCCGGATGAGCCTGGTTCCTCGGCGGGAGCGAGCTCTGGTCAAACGGCGTCTTGTCCTGACAACTCCACGGGGAGAGTAACTCGGGAAGGCCGACCGAGGTCAATCTCGGGCCTTGGGCACCGGACGACGGGGCTGTGCCCCCCGCCCTGTCGCCCGGAGGGCAACAGCGGCGCGCCGAAGCTCCCGAAGATCCAGGGGTGACTCTCTGGACCGCTTCTTGCTCTCCCTCCGGTCGACCAACCACGGAGGCTATCGATGACCGCACGGCTGACCCTCACCGCACTGATCCTCGCGCTGCTCCAGGGCTGCGCCGGCTCCTCGGGCGGCAAGACCTCCGGCCCGCTGGCCGACGCCGGCTCGACAACGCCGCCGTCCTCCGACGGCGCGGCCGCCAGCGGCAGCCTGAGCTGCCCCGACATCTTCTCCTGCTTCTACAACTGTCAGGACGGCGACGCGACCTGCGAGCAGAGCTGCGTCAACCAGGGCACGGCCCAGGCGCAGCAGCAGGTGAGCGCCATCGACCAGTGCGAGACGGCGACGAGCTGCGACTGCACGCAGGTGGACAGCGCCTGCCTGACCTGCCTCGAGCAGGCCTGCACCCCGTCCTACCAGTCCTGCGGGCTGGTGTTGAGCTGCGCCCAGATCCAGCAGTGCGGTGACGGCTGCGCCGACAGCGACGACGCCTGCTGGGACACGTGCTACTCGCGGGGCACGCTCATCGGTAGCCTTCAGTTCTACGAGATGTACGAGTGCTTCGACACCGCCGAGCAGGGGAGCTGCGCGACCCAGTGCGCGAGCTACACCGATCCGGCCTGCCTGACCTGCGTCGACACGGCCTGCGCGAGCCAGATCCAGGCCTGCGGCGTCACCTTTTGACGCGGTCGCTCCCGGCGAAGTAGCAGCCGAGCAGCGTCTCCACCGGATCGCCCTGCCCGTCGGGTTCGAGCGGGGTGCCGCGCTTCGCCCCCGCGTAACGCGCGGCCAGGCCGAGCTCCTCGGCGTCGAACCAGATCCCGTGGCTCAGGCACATGTCCACGACGATGCGGAACTCGGCGAACAGGGTGACCCGGTTCATCTGCTTCGAGCAGTAGGGACAGGCGAGGTAGCGCTTCTCGTCCGGAGGAGGAGGAGGAGGCAGCGCGTGCTCCTCGCCGGGCGCCGAGCGGTAGGGCGCGAGGACGACCACGGCGCCCCGCGCCTGCTGGATCTCCTCGAACAGCGGGGCGATGGCCTCGCGCCGCACGTAGACGCCGTGGCAGTTGCGGCAGGGTTGCCGCACGGGATCGTCCTGCACCAGGAGGTGCCGGCAGCGGGGGCAGAGGATCAACGCCATCGACTGAGAATAAGGGCGTGATAGAGTCGCTGACAATGTGCCGCGAAAAACCGACCCTGACCCTGTCCCAGCTCCGGCGTGACCTGTCCAGTCTGCCGCGCTGGATCGTCCGCCTCGCCCCGACGCTGCTCGGGCGCGGGCTCTCGAACCGCTTCCGCGAGGAGCTGATGCTGGCGGTGACCGGCGAGAACCGCTGCCGCTACTGCCAGGCGGTGCACACCGCCCTCGGCCGCGCCAGCGGGCTGGAGCGCGCCGAGGTGGAGGCGATCCTCGCCGGGCAGGAGGGCGGCAGGACCGAGGGGGAGCGGGTCGCGCTGGCCTACGTCCGGGATCTCGCGCGGCGCGGGTTCGAGTCGCGGGACGAGGGGCTGCGGGAGCGGCTGCGCGGGTGCTTCGACGAGGAGACGGTCGAGGCCATCGAGGCCACGGCGCGGGCGATCAACCTGGCGAACCGCTTCGGCAACACCTTCGACGCCCTGATCGGCGCGCGGTAGACCGGCGGCTCGCCGGCGGGCGCGCGGCGGGCCTGGAGGCGGCGAGACCGGCGGGTGCCTACTTGACGACGATGCGGGGGATTTCCGAGGGGAGGCGGACCAGCACCTCGTAGTTCAGGAAGCGGGTCATGTCGGAGAAGGAGCTCACCGTGATCTGCGCCTTGCGCTGGTTGCCGATGAGCACGACCTCGTCGCCCTTTTGGGCGTCGGGGATGTCGGTGACGTCGACCATCGTCATGTTCATGTTCACGGTGCCGGCCACCGGGGCGCGACGCCCGCGGACCAGCACGTGGCCCAGGTTGCTCATCGTGCGGGCGAAGCCGTGGAAGTAGCCCACCGGCACGGCGGCCACGCGCTGGCGACGGGTGGTGAGGTAGGAGGTCCCGTAACCGACGTAGTCGCCGGGGCTGACCTCCTTCACCGACATGATGGTGGAGGACCAGCGCATCACGCGCCGCAGGGGGTCCGCGGGGCGGGCGGAGCCGTGGGCGTCCATCTGCCGCACCATGTACTGCATCCGGGTCTCGGTGCTGGGCCAGAAGCCGTACTGCGCGATGCCGATCCGCACCATGTCCATCACCGCGTCGGGGTAGGCGATCGCCGCGGCCGAGCAGGCGGTGTGGCGCCGCCCGCAGGACAGGCCGCGGCCGCGGATCCGGTCGCAGAGGACGGCGAAGCGCTGCTGCTGCGCCTGGATCCGGAACGAGTTGGCCATGCTCTCGGCGCCCGCGAAGTGGGTGCAGACGCCCTCCACCCGCAGGTGCTCGGGGTTGGAGAGGATGAGGTCCAGCGCCGCGTCGAGCTCCGCGTCGGCGAGGCCGGTCCGGTTGAGCCCGGTCTCGAGCTCGAGGTGGACGCGCGCGGGCTGGCCCACGTCGCGGGCCGTGCGAAGGGCGGCGTCGAGCCGGTCGAGATCGAAGACGTAGAACGAGACGCCGTTGCCGACGGCCCAGTCCAGCGCCTCGTTGCCGACGAAGCCCATGATCATGATCGTGCTGTCGGCGGTGCGGCTCTCGAAGGCGAGCAGCGCCTCGGCGGCGCTGGAGACGGCGAAGTGCCGCACGCCGCAGCGCTCGGCCAGGGGGACGAAGGTCCGGATGCCGTGGCCGTAGGCGTTGCCCTTGACCACGGAGACGAAGCGCGTGCCCTCGCCGATGGCGCCGCGCAGGAAGCGCAGGTTCTTGCGCAGGGCGGACTCGCTGAGCTCGATGCGGGAGCTGTGGAGCATCATCCGGCCGCCTCCTCTCCGTCGAGGGAGCCCCCGAGCGCGCGGCGGATGATCGTGGAGAGCAGGCGTCGGCCGGTCTCCAGCAGCTCGTCCGGGAAGTCGTAGAGCCGGCTGTGCAGCGCCGGGTGCTCCTCGCCGGCGCCGACACCGACGAGCGCGCCGGGGCACGCCGCGGTGAAGTGTCCGAAGTCCTCGGACCAGGGGAAGGGCACCGGGGCCTCCAGGGTCTCCAGCCCGGCGTCGGCCGCCGCCCCGGCGACGAGCGCCACGGCGTCGGGGTCGTTGACCGTCGCCGGGAAGGGCTCGACCCACCTGGACGCGAGCTCGAGCCGGTGGGTCCTGGCGACGTCCCGGGCCAGCGCGAGGCAGCGCTCGCGGAGCCGCTGCATCACGTCGGCGTCGTGGGCGCGCAGCGTGGCCATCACGGCGCCGTGACCGGGCGAGGTGCCGAAGGCGGGCTCGCCCAGCCGGGCGTGGATCACGGTGACCTGGGCCGCCTCGTGGAGCGCGGTGTGGAGCTGGGGCGCGGCGCTCAGCCCGTTGATCAGCTCGGCCACGGCGAGGGCCGGGCTGCGCCCGCGGTGGGGCTCGGCCGCGTGGGACGAGTCCCCGGTGAGCTCGAGGGACAGGCCGACGGAGGCGGAGGCGAACACCCCGGACCTGAGGATCACCTGCCCCAGCGGGTGGCCGGGCAGGTTGTGCAGGGCGAAGACCCTGTCCGGCGCGAGCCCCGAAAACGCCGGGTCGTCCAGGACCCGGCGGGCGCCCTCGCCGGTCTCCTCGGCGGGCTGGAACAGCAGCAGCACGGCGCCGCGTTCCGGCCGCCGCGCGTGGAGCAGCGGCGCCAGGCCGGCGACCATCGCCATGTGGCCGTCGTGCCCGCACTTGTGGGCCACCCCCGCGGCGCCGGAGCCGTGGGGCAGCTCGATGGTCTCTGGGATGGGCAGCGCGTCGAGCTCGGCCCGCAGGAGCAGGCGCGGGCCGTCGGATCGGCCGCGATACTCGGCGACGACGCCGTGGCCTCCGAGGCCCTCGAGCAGCCGGTCGGGCGAGAAGCGCGCGAGGTGTGCGGTGATGGTCCGGGCCGTGCCGGCCTCGTGGTGGGCGAGCTCGGGGCACCGGTGGAGTGCCCTTCGCAGGTCGCTCAGATCCTGGTTGTCCATGTTCGTCGGTGTGTGCTCTATCCGCCGGGTTGGGGCTGCAGCTCGTCGAGAGTCGGGGGCACGTCCAGGTCGGGCCCCGGGTGGTTGTCCAGGAACGACCCGAGCTCCTCGAGCGGCGGCTGGAGCTCCTTGCGGATGTACGGGTCGTTCATCGCCCGAACAAACGCCGAGTAGTTCGGTCGGAACTTGATCGTGTCGCCGACCGACAGACCGCCGGGGTCATCCCCCACGTTGACGACGGTGATGTCGCTGGAGCCGCCGGCCACCTGGTGCTCCGGGTTCAGCGGGGTCAACCCTCGCACGTCGGTGTCGATCTCTCCCACGGTGAGCAGGGCGCGGTAGCCGCGCTGGCCGGGCTGACTCTGATCCGCAGACGGGTCGGGGCCGTGGCTCTCGAACGTCGGGTTGACCATCTCGCCCAGGGGCACGAGGCTCTTCTCCTTGAGCTCGGCGATCTCGGCCTCGAGCACCACGCCGTCGGTGCGCAGGCCGGGCAGGGTCCCGCCGTTGTAGAGGTCGGTGCCGAGGAACAGCGCCTCCCCGATGCGCAGGTGGTTGATCCCGCGGGCGAGCCGTCCGTCCAGGATCAGGGCGAGGGAGATCGACGATCCCGCGGAGACCACCGGCAGCTTGCGGTGGAACTTGAGCTCGAGGAGCTCGCGGTTGAGCAGGAGCTGGGTCATCTGGTCCATGTTGGGCACCGCGCCGGACAGGCAGGCCACCTGGGCGCCGAGGCCGAGCACGTGGATCGCCGGCAGCTCGATCACCTGACGGTAGAAATCGACCAGCCTGGCGATGGGGATGCCCTCGCGCAGGTCGCCCATCTCGACCATCAGCACGATGTGGTGCAGCCGGTTTCGGCGTTGCGCCTCGGTGCTAAGCGCGCGGACCACCTCGATCTCGGTGTTCAGGGTGACGTCGGCCAGCTCCACGACGTCGGGGACCACCGAGAGATAGGGCAGCCGCAGGTACCACTTCTCGAGGCCCGGGGCCACGCGGTTGATCGCCTCGAGGTTGTCGAGGCGCGAGTCCGCGACCGAGCGCACGCCCATGGCCTGGAGCGCCTGCAGGGAGCCCTCGTGGCCGCAGAGCGCCTTGGACACCACGCTCCACCACGCGCCGTGGCCGCGCACCATGCCGTCGATCTCGCGCAGGTTGTGGTACAGCGCCTCGAGGTTGATGATCACCCGGTTCATGGCTTCTTGTAGCGCATCTCGAGGTACTTGCTGGTGAAGCCGATGCGCTCGTAGAGCCGGCGCGCCGGGTTGTCGTGCTCGACGTGCAGCTTCACGTCCCCGTCGCAAAGCGCGATGCCGTGCTCACACAGACGGCGTCCCACCCCCTGCCCGCGCAGGGAGGGATCGACGACCACCATGAGCAGGATGTGCTTCGGGATGTAGCCCCCCATCCCGCTGTCGAGGAACAGCACCGCGCCGACCATCTCCTCGCCCCGCAGCGCGAGGACCATGAACCCACCCTGGCCCTTGCCGGGCACGAAGGCGTAGTCCAGCGCGCGACGGACGTCCTCCAGCGTGTCGTTGTAGGGCGCCATCTTGTGGTGGAAGAGCTGGGCCATCTGCTCCATCGTGATGTTCTTGGGAAGCTCATCGGGCTTGTGCACCTCGACCAGCCGTACTTCATCCGCGAGTGTCATCCAAACCGCCTTTCCGAGCATTGGGCCCTGACGCCTGGCGCCCTGACCGTCGATTTCCTTTGGGGATTGCCCGTTTGGGTTCCCCGGAGCATACCAGACACCTCCACGGCGGACATCTGAACACTTGAGCAGGTGGAAGGAGTCTTGGCCGGCGTGGGACGGCAAACCGTCGTCGGTCGGCCGCAGACAGGGTAGGCCCTGGAAATCACGGCCATCACAATGGGCTAGACCCCTCCCGTGGTGGCCGTACAATTGCATGTAGTGCCCCTCATGCTTCGTGCTCCCTGGCTCGCGCCGGTGCTCCTCTTCGTGGGAGGCTGCCCGGGTGTGCTGTCCGGGGGGCGGCCCGGGAGCACGTCGGAGCAAGGGATCGTTCCCTGGCAGGATGGCGTGGTCGTCGGCCTGGAGGCGGGGGGGGACAGCGGACCGGCGCCAGACGTGCCGCCGGGCGCCGATCAGATGCCGGCCCCCGACGGGATGTCGCCCACCGGCGTCTGGCAGCCCAAGCCCGGCACCACCTGGCACTGGCAGCTCACCGGGACCGTGGACCAGAGCGTCGACGCGAAGATGTACGACATCGACCTGTTCAACAACGACGCGGCGACCATCACGGCGATCAAGGCCCAGGGCCGGGTGGTGATCTGCTACTTCAGCGCGGGCTCGTACGAGGACTGGCGCCCCGACGCCGGTGACTTCCCCCAGGCTGCGCTGGGCAGCAAGATGGAGGGCTGGGACGAGCAGTGGGTCGACATCCGCTCCAGCGGCCTGCGGGACGTGATGAAGAAGCGGCTCGATTTGGCCCAGAGCAAGGGCTGCGACGGCGTGGAGCCGGACAACGTGGATGGCTTCGCCAACTCCACCGGATTCTCCCTCACGGCCAGCGACCAGCTGGACTACAACAGGTTCCTGGCCAGCGAGGCCCACAAGCGCGGCCTCTCCGTCGGGCTGAAGAACGATTTGGACCAGGTCAGCCAGCTCGAGCCCTACTTCGACTGGGCGCTCAACGAGGAGTGTTTGCAGTACAGCGAGTGCGGCCAGCTGAGCCCCTTCATCCAGGCGGGCAAGGCCGTGTTCCACGTCGAGTACTCCCCGGCGTCGAAGAACAGCGTCTGCCCCCAGGTCACGCCGCTCAAGTTCGACAGCCAGATCAAGAAGCTCGACCTGGACGCGTGGTTCGTGGCCTGCTGGAGCTGAGCGGTCATACTTGCCCCATGTCGAGACCCGCTCTCACGGCGTTCTGCGCCCTGTTCCTGTTCGCCTGCGCCAGCGCCGACGCCCGGCGCGAGCACCACCACCACGGCCATCACCGCTTCAAGGACCCCGAGACGTGGGAAAAGCGGTTCGAGGGACCCGAGCGTGACCGCTGGCAGAAGCCGGAGCGGGTCGTCGCGCTCCTCGGGTTGAAGCCCGGGATGAAGGTGGCCGAGATCGGGGCGGGCACGGGCTACTTCGTCGTGCGCCTGGCCCGGGCCGTGGGCCCCTCGGGGCGCGCCTACGCCGTGGACATCGAGCCCGGCATGGTGCGGCACCTGGCCCGCCGGGCGCGCGAGGAGAAGCTGCCTCAGCTCAGGAGCGTGCTCGGCGCGCCGGAGGATCCCCGGCTCCCCGAGGCCGTGGACATCGTCTTTCTCTGCAACACCTACCACCACATCGAGCAGCGCACGGGCTACTTTCGCCGTGTGCGGGCCCGCCTCCGCGGCGCTGGCCGGCTCGTCGTCGTCGACTTCAAGATGGGCGAGATCCCGGTGGGCCCGCCGGAGTCGATGCGGGTCACCCCGGCCCGGCTCGATCGCGAGCTCGTCGCCGCGGGCTACCGGCGTGTGACGCTGGACGAGACGACGCTCCCCTACCAGTACGTCGCGATCTACGAGCGCGCCCCCTGAGTTGCGGGGCGCCCCGGGAAGGGTTAGCGTGCAACTCATGTCCAGGCTGTCTGTCACCCTGTCTCTGCTTGTCATCGTCGTCGCCCCGGGCTGCAGCGAGGAGGAGGGGGGGATCCCCGGCGCCGAGGTGCGCTACACCGAGTCCCGCTCGCCCTGCACCGAGCGCGATCCTCTGCGTCATCTTTTCTGGGGTGACCTGCACTTCCACACCCGCAACTCCTGGGACGCCTATGGCTACTACCTGACGGTGAGCCCGGAGCAGTCCTACGACTTCGCCCAGGGCGGTGCGGTCCTCCTGCCGCCGCTCGACGCCCAGGGCAAGGGGACGCGCCAGGCCCGGCTCGGCCGGCCCCTGGACTTCGCCGCGGCCACCGATCACTCGGAGTTTCTGGGCGAGACGCGCCTGTGCACCACGAGCGGCAGCCCGGCCTACAGCTCCAAGAGCTGCACCAGCTTCCGCGCCATGGACACCCCGGCGGTCACCGCCTGGGGCCTGCAGCTCATCGTCCCCGAGGGGCAGAAGCGGATCGCCGACATCTGCGGCGCGGATGGCAAGGCCTGCCGCGACGAGGCCGGCAAGGTGTGGCAGGAGCTGCGGCAGGCCGCGGAGGAGGCCGACGACAAGAGCGCGGCCTGCAGCTTCGTCTCCTTCGTGGGCTACGAGCACACCGCGACGCCCAAGGCGACCAACATGCACCGCAACGTGATCTTCCGCAACGCGGACGTCCCGGACCTGCCGCTGTCCTACTACGAGGCCCCCGGACCCGTGGACCTGTGGACCGGCCTGGAGCAGAAGTGCCTCGAGGCGGGCGGCGCGTGCGACGTGATGGTGATCCCGCACAACATGAACATGAGCAACGGCAACATGTTCACCCCCAGCTTCGCGCCGTCCGGGACGTTGACCAGCGAGGCCGAGGTGGCCAGGCTGCACGCGCGGATGGAGCCGATCCTCGAGCTGTTCCAGCACAAGGGGGACCAGGAGTGGTCCGACGGGCTCTCCGGCGTGACCGGGGACAAGGACCCCCTGGCCGCCTTCGAGAAGGAGCGGCGGCCGCCGGTCACGGACTGCGGGGAGCAGCCGGGCTGGGGCGGGATGAACGACATGGGCTGCCTCTCGCGCTGGGACTTCCTGCGCGGGATCCTGCTCACGGGCCTCGAGGAGCACGATCGGCTCGGCTTCAACCCCTACCAGCACGGGGTGATCGGCAGCACCGACACGCACAACGGCACGCCGGGCAACACCTGGGAGCAGGGCTGGCCCGGACACGTGGGGATCAGCGACGACACCGCCGAGGAGCGCCTGGGGCCCGGCAACACCACGCACCGCGGCCTGGTCAACAACCCCGGCGGCCTCGCCGCGGTGTGGGCCGTGGAGCGCTCCCGCGACGCGATCTTCGAGGCGATGCGGCGGCGCGAGGTCTACGCGACGAGCGGCACCCGCATCCGCGTGCGTTTCTTCGGCGGATGGGGCGGGATCGCCGACGGGCTGTGCAACGATCCCGACCTGGTGGAGACCGGCTACCGCTCGGGGGTGCCGATGGGCGGCGTGCTCCCCGGCCGGGGCGGGGCGTCGGCCCCGCGCTTCGTGGTCCAGGCCGAGCACGACCCGGGAACCACCACGCGGCCCGGCGTCCCCCTGCAGCGCGCGCAGATCGTCAAGGGCTGGATCGACGACGCCGGCGTCGCGCGCTACAAGATATACGACGTCGCGGGCGACGCGCAGCAGGGGAGCGTGGACGGGAAGACCTGCAAGCCCGACGGCAAGGGCTTCCAGTCCCTGTGCGAGGTCTGGCAGGACCCGGACTTCGACCCCAGGCTGCGCGCCTTCTACTACGCCAGGGTGCTCGAGGCGCCGACCTGCCGCTGGAGCACCTGGGAGTGCCTGGCCATCGATCCGGCACAGCAGCCCGCGGGCTGCTCCGACCCCGCGGTGGAAAAGACGATCCAGGAGCGGGCCTGGACCTCGGCGATCTGGTACGAGCCGTGAGCGAGGGGGCGCTGCTGGAGCGGCTGGACGAGCTGGCCCAGCAGGCCGGGCGGATCGCCCTCGCGCGCTACGGCCGGGTCTCCTTCGAGCTCAAGGGTGACGCCAGCCCGGTCTCGGTCGCGGACCGCGAGGTCGAGGCGTTTCTGCGCGCCGAGCTCACCGCCCTCGACCCCGGCGCGGCCTACATCGGCGAGGAGAGCGCCCGGGACCCGGAGAGCGTCTCGGCGGCGCGGCAGGCCGAGCGGGTCTGGGTCGTCGATCCCATCGACGGGACCGCCGCCTTCCTCGGCGAGCTGGACACCTTCGCGGTCTGCATCGGCCTGCTCAAGGGGGGAGCGCCCAGGGCCGGCGTGGTCACGCTCCCGGTGCTCGGTCAGACCTATCGCGCCGAGCGCGGCGCGGGCGCCTGGTGGCGCAGGCCCTCTGGCCTGCGGCGGATCCGGGCCAGCGCCGACGAGGTGCCGTCGGTCTCCTGCCTGCTCGCCCCCTCCAGCGCGCACCGGTCGTATCGCATTCGCTACCGGGGCAAGGTCCGCTCCTTCGGCTGCACGGCCTATCACTTCCTCCTCGTCGCCCGGGGCGTGGGGATCGGCGCCATCTCCCGCTCCTACGTCTGGGACTACGCGGCGGCCGCGGCGATCCTCGAAGAGGCCGGCGGGGTGCTGCGCCACCTCGACGGCAGCCCCCTCGACTGGCTCGCGCTGCTCGACGGCGAGAGCGCCAGGAAGCCGGTGCTCGGGGCCCATCCCGGGCGCTGGGACGAGCTGGCCGGGCTCATCGAGCGCGCCTGAGAAGCACCAATAGAACGTAATCGGGCTCAGCGGATCCAGCCGATTTTGGCAGGACGACGCGCCGCGGCAACGCCGTTCGTGAATCGTTTTCTTAAAAAATAAATATACATTTCAAGATGTTGAACAATGCAAGGAAATATGCTCTTGGCACCTCGTATGTCACCTGTTAGACGCCGCAAGAGTACGTCACCCCACATGTAGGACGGGGTGAAACAGGGGGATTCGAAGTAGGGGATCCCCGAACGGTTCTCAAAGGAGGGAATCATCATGCGTATCGCAGGTTGTGTTTGTTCGTTGTTGCTGGTCGCGGGGCTGGGGATGTCCTGCGATCCTGGCCGGCCGGTCATCCTGCCGCA
>Ga0316576_10000484_pt1 | contig 18675 bp, 19 predicted proteins | sample S0NA_FD_203075 | JGI IMG/M metagenome (GOLD analysis project Ga0316576, IMG submission 203075) | Rhizosphere microbial communities from salt marsh grasses in Alabama, United States - S0-2_050615r3r5 | ecosystem: Host-associated > Plants > Roots > Rhizosphere | place: USA: Alabama | collected... | reverse complement strand
TGGGAGGCCTGCCCGGGCGATCCGAAAAAAGAGATTGCCATCAACAATCAGAATCAGGCGAATGCCGTACAGCGAATTATTTACGCACACCCTGAGTTGTGGTTTTGGATACACCGGCGCTGGAAAAGACAGCCTGACGGGATGTCCAATCCCTATAAGCAAAGATAGACGACATTATGCCAATAATTTCCTTGACAAATGCGTCACAGAGCCAATATATATATCATTTTTAGTTCCCATGGGAACGTTTTTACATATCCTTGCTCCGACAACGCATTGAATGCATTTGATTTCAAATCGGCGTCGGGGCTTTACATCCAAAAGGAGGCAGTATGAGAAGGTACGAAACAATCGCCATTCTGGATCCCGACCTTTCCGAAGAAGGCAGGACTCCCGTAATCGAACGACTCACCCAGCTGATCCCCGCGCAAAACGGTTTTCTGGTAAAACTAGACGAGTGGGGCATGCGCAAACTGGCCTACGACATCAAAAAGAAATCGCGCGGCTACTACATGTGCCTCGACCTGTGCGGTGATGGTGCCCTGGTCGACGAAATGGAACGCTCCTTTCGCATTGACGACCGGGTATTGAAATACATGACGGTCGTTCTCGATAAGGATGTGGATCTCGATGCCGTAAAAGTGGAAATGGAGGAAGCCGAAGCCAAAGCCAAGGCCGAAGCCGAAGCCATAGCCGAAGCGGAGGCCAAGGCCAAGGCCGAAGCGGAAGCCAAGGCCGAAGCCGAAGCGGAAGCCAAGGCCGAAGCCGAAGCCGAAGCGGCTCCGGCAGAAACCACCGAGGCAGAGGAAGAGACCGCGGAAGCAGCGGAATCCGACACAGTTGAAGCATCGACCACACCAACCGACAGCAAGGAAGAGGAGTAGATAAATGGCAGCTTACAATACCCAGAAACGCACTCGCGGCCGCAATATAAAAAAGAAAAGACGGGTGTACCATCGCAGAAAAGTATGCCGCTTTTGTGCCGATTCGAGCATCGACATCGACTATAAGGATCAGAAATTGCTACGGTATTTTATTACCGAGCGTGGAAAAATCATCCCCAGAAGAATATCGGGCACATGCGCCAAACACCAGAGGGCCCTTACCCATGCCATCAAACGGGCACGGACTATAGCCCTTCTTCCTTATGTGGGCACATTGGATCACTAATACCCCATGACTGCCAGACAATCTAGCAGGAGAAAAAGACATTGCCCCGGGCGGTGAGTGGTGGTGCGGCAAAGGATATCACCACAGGAACCATAATTACGGTCCTTTTTTTGGCGGTCACCAGTTATCTGCCGCTCATTGGTTTCTTTTGTGCGCTTTTTGTCCCTCTGCCGACCCTGTTTTATCGAACCAAGCTGGGTAGAAAATTAGGTTTAGCCGTTCCGGCGGCGGCCTTTTTCATCATGACGGCCCTGCTGGGCGGCATTTCCATGGACCATGCCTTCTTCCTGGAACTGCTGCTGCTCGGGTTTGTGCTGGGAGAGTTCCTGTCCATGGATCTGTCCGTGGACAAGACGGTCGTGTACGCCTGCGCCACCGTACTGCTCTGCGCCTTGGCGGGTGTGCTCCTTTACGCCAATATCAGCGGTAAAAGCATAGGCTCGCTTGTATCTGCTTACATCGCCGAAAATCTCAAACTGACCATGTCCCTCTACGAAAGCATGGGGGTTCCGGAAGAGGCACTGGTAAATCTGTCGAACTCTCTCGATAAGATACAGTGGGTGCTGGTAAGAATCATCCCGGCCATGGTGGTCTGTTCGACGCTGTTCGTAGCGTGGGTCAATGTGTTGCTGGCAAGGGCCGTCATGGTGCAGAAAGGTATTTTTTTCCCGAATTTCGGCGCCCTCAATCGCTGGAAAGCCCCGGACCCACTTATTTGGGTCCTGATCTGCTGCGGCGGCCTGCTGATGGTGCCGGCAGTCGGCATAAAAATGATAGGACTCAACGGTTTGCTGATCCTTCTGACGGTGTATTTCATGCAGGGAATTGCCGTGGTCTCCTACTATTTTGAAAAAAAGCGGTTCCCGAAGGGGTTGCGGTTGTTTCTTTACAGCCTGATCGCGCTGCAGCAAATTTTTCTGCTGCTGATTATCGGTCTGGGAGTTTTCGACATGTGGCTCAATTTCAGAAAACTGAATAGCGAAAACAATGTGTAGTACATGATAAACTGAACCCTTCGCCGTTAGAAGAGGGATTTTCCCCATTCCCCGCATGGGACATCAATAATGTTACGATAACGGAGGTTAAAAAATGAAAGTCATTTTAAAAGAAACCATTGATTCGCTGGGTATCATCGGCAGCGAAGTCAGCGTCGCCAAAGGGTATGCCCGTAATTACCTGCTGCCCCAAAACAAGGCCGTGCTTGCCACTCCCGAAAACAGGAACGTATTGGCGCAGGAAAAGGCCAAATTCGAACTGCAGATTGCCAAGGAAAAGAAGTTGGCCGAGGAGATGGCCGAACGCCTGACGAACGTGGCGTGCAAAATCACAGCCAAGGTCAGTGAAGAGGACCGCCTTTACGGCTCGATTACCGTCCGCGATATTATCAAATCGCTCAACGAGCAGGGGGTCGACGTCGAAAAACGCATGGTGCTGCTAACGGAACCGATCAAAACCATCGGTACCCATAAAGTTCCCATCCGCGTGTACAAGGAGGTCGAACCCGAAATTACCGTGGAGATCGTACCCGAATAAAATCGTGTTCCACGATTTTCGGATAAAGATAACTATGGACAAGGACCCTGCCCTCCATAAAGTTCCACCCCAGAATCTCGAAGCCGAAGAGTCGGTTCTCAGTGCCATTCTGTTGGACAACAGCACGCTCCTGGACGTGTTGGAGACGCTGTCACCGGAGGATTTCTACCGGTCGGCCCACGCCAAAATGTTTGCCGCCATCACCGAACTGTTTGCCAAAAGTGAACCGGTAGACCTGGTTACCCTGGCAAATATCCTGAAGGAAAAAGGCCAACTTGAAGAAATAGGGGGCGCCACCTACCTGGCAAAACTCGTGAATACGGCGCCACTGGCCATAAACGCCCAGCATTATGCCAGGATCATCCGGGACAAGGCTTCCCTCAGGCAGCTCATCGAAAGCGCCAACGCAATTGCCGCCCGTTGTTTCGAAGACCGGGGGGATGTCGACGACGTCATTGACTTCGCCGAAAAAGCAGTTTTCGAAATCGCCGGCAACAAGAACAAAAAGTCGTTTCACGCGCTGTCCGAAATTATCGGGCAGAGCATCGATACGCTGGAGGAACGGCAGGGTCAAAAAACCCTTGTCACCGGCGTTTCGACGGGCTTCAGCCGGCTCGACAACCTCACTTCGGGTTTTCAGAATTCCGACCTGATCATCCTGGCTGCCCGCCCCAGCATGGGTAAAACCGCCCTGGCCCTCAACATCGCCCGCAACGCGGCCGTCAATGCCAAAACGCCCGTGGCCATCTTTTCCATCGAGATGTCCAAAGAGCAGCTCTCCATGCGGCTCCTCTGCGCCGAAGCCAGAATCGATTCCTCCCGAATCAGAAGCGGGTTCTTCAGCAAGGACCATTGGCTCAGTCTTACCAATGCGGCCGAGGTCTTGTCGGATGCCGACATCTATATCGACGATTCTCCGGACCTTTCGGCCATGTCCATCAGGGCCAAGGCGCGCAGGCTGAAAATGGACAAGAACATCGGCCTGGTTATCATCGACTACCTGCAGCTGATGAAAGGGCGAGCTTCCGCCGAAAGACGCGACCTCGAAATATCGGAAATTTCACGGGGCCTCAAGGCGCTGGCCAAGGAGCTGGACATACCGGTTGTGGCGCTCTCCCAGTTAAACAGAAAGCTGGAGGAACGCCACGACAAAAGGCCCCAGCTTTCAGACCTGAGGGAATCCGGAGCACTGGAACAAGATGCCGATGTGGTGCTTTTCATCTACCGGGATGACGTCTACAACAAGGAAGAGAACAACCCCAACAAAGGCATTGCGGAACTCCTTCTGAAAAAGCAGAGAAACGGACCCACCGGCGATATCAAACTGGCATTCATCAATACCTACACCCGCTTCGAAGACCTTGCCGACGACAAGTACATCAAACAATAACCCCGCCGGGGATCACCACCGCCTGCGGCGTTGTTACGCATGAAACGATTACACGGTAACCCGAAAGGGCTTAAAAAAAATCAGATACGGCGCTTGGAAAACCTTTACCGCCGGCGTACGCCGCCACACCTTGTCCTGACGCCGGAGCTCGGTCGAGATCTAAGCCGCCTGTCCCGTGAAGTCAATCGACAGATCGGTCTGCTCATCGACCGCAAGGGACGGGTTGCCGCAGTCATCATCGGTAATCATCACGCCATCGTTATCCCCCAGATGCGTGAATACCGGACGGCCCCCGATCGTCTGAAAGGCGTCCGTTGTGTTCACACCCATCTTGACAGCCAGGCACTTACCCGCGATGATCTCAACGACCTGGTTTTGATGCGCCTCGACCTCATGGCGGCGATAACCGTGAATGCCGACGGGCTCCCCGGCAAGCTGCACATAAGCCACATCCTCCCCGGCAAAACCGAAGGGCCCCCCTATCGTCTTCTCGACCCCATCGAACCCGGTCAAACAGACATCGGTTGCGACGAACTGATCAGCTCTCTCGAATCGGAACTTGCACAAACGGGTGAGCAACTGACCACGGAACCGCAGACCGAACGGGCCTTGCTGGTCAGCGTGACGACAGCTTCCAGGGGAAAGGCCGAAGACGCTCTGGACGAACTGGAAGAACTCGTCGGCTCCGGCGGCATGCAAGTGGTTGACAAGGTTCTCCAACAGCGACGAGCCGTCGACGGCAAATTTTTATTGGGTTCGGGAAAGCTTCAAGAACTCACTATCCTGGCACTCCAAAAGGGAGCCAGCCTCATCGTTTTCGATCAGGAACTCAACCCGTCTCAAATCAGGTCCATCACGGATCGAATCGAGATGAAAGTGATCGACCGAACGCAGCTCATCCTGGACATCTTCGCACAGCGCGCCCGCACAAGGGAAGGCAAGCTGCAGGTGGAGCTGGCTCAGCTCAAATACCTGCTGCCGCGCCTGGTGACGAAAAACACCGCCATGTCGCGCCTGACGGGCGGCATCGGCGGCAGGGGGCCGGGCGAAACCAAGCTGGAAATCAACCGTCGAAGGGCCAGAACCCGAATCGCCCAATTGGAAAGCTCCCTGGACCTGGTTCGCAAACAGAGGCACCAGCGCAAGGCAAAGCGCGCCAAACGGGATTTGCCGATTATTTCCATCGTCGGTTACACCAACGCAGGCAAATCCACGCTGCTGAACACCTTGACCAAAAGCCACCTGCTGGCGGAAAAGCGCCTCTTCGCCACTCTGGACCCATCGAGCCGACGCCTGCGCTTCCCCCGCGACACGCAAGTGATCATCACCGATACAGTGGGTTTCATACAGGACCTGCCTGAAGATCTGAAGGTAGCCTTTCGCGCCACGCTGGAAGAGCTTGAAAACGCCGACATCCTCTTGCATGTGATCGACGTCAGCAACCCACGCTGCCTGGAGCAGGTCGGTGCGGTGGAAACCATCCTGGCCGATTTGAACCTGCACCGGATCCCGACTCTGAAGGTGCTGAACAAACAGGATCTCGTTTCCGCAGCAATCATGGAAAAAATGATCAACAGCATCGGAGGCATTTCCATCTGCGCTAAAAACAGAAAAACGACCCTGCCGCTCATCGAAGCCCTCGAGGCAATGCTGGAAAAACGAAGCCTCACGCCGACACCCTCCGAGTGAAAACAGAGGCCGGAGGTCGGAAGCCTTAAGCAAGAGCAATTTAACCGCAAAGACGCGGCGGATGCAGAGAAATTTATTTTACCCTGCGGGGCTTGCCGAATGCCAAAGGCAAATTTGCGCCGACTTGGCCCCTGGTACCTTGCACCGAACACCGTACACCCTATACCTAACACTCACTTAACCACCTACCCTACTGGCACAACTTTAAATCGTGTTGACATCCATAGGCCATACCATATAAAAGGCCTACACATATGGACCTCGACTACATCAAAAGAACGGGGATAGCGGCAGCCTTCAACGGGGGGCGCGTGCTGCGGTCCTATGTCGGCAAAGACCCCGGCGTGCGAAAAAAAGGGGCGATCGACCTGGTCACGCGTGCCGATACCGATTCAGAAAAAGTGATTATCGAAACCATCCTCGAACGGTTTCCCGGTCATGCGGTCCTGGCCGAAGAAAGCGGCCTCCGGCAGGCAAACCGGGAAACGGTACAGGCCGACAGCCGCCAAAACGGCGATGGGTGCCGATGGATCATCGACCCCCTCGACGGGACCACGAACTTTGCCCACGGACTGGGTATTTTTTCGATATCGATCGCCTTCGAACGCGACGGGGAAATCATGATCGGAATCGTCCTGAATCCGATCAGCGGGGAGCTCTTTTCGGCCGTGGCGGGTGAAGGCGCCTTCCTGAACGACCGCCCCATTTCCGTGTCCGCCGAGACGCGATTAAGCGACAGCCTGTTGGCGACCGGATTCCCCTATAACCTGCCGGAAGTGATGCCCGAACTGCAAGCTCGGCTTAAAGCCTGCATGTTGAGAGCCCAGGGTATCCGGAGGCTCGGTTCGGCTGCCCTGGACCTGTGCTATCTGGCATGCGGCCGCTTCGAAGGCTTCTGGGAACAGAACCTGCACCCATGGGATACCGCGGCCGGTGTGTGCATTGCCCGGGAAGCCGGTGCCGTGGTAACCGACTTTTCCAACCGGCAGTTTACCATCGATAAAAAAGAAATCCTGGCCACCAATAGCCGCATTCATTCAGAGATGCTCGACCTGATCACATTAAAGGAAGCGTAAATGATATATCACCTGGAATATGACGAAATAATAAACGACCGGTTGGATTGCATCGGCGAGTTCAACAGCGAAGACGACATTTGCCGGAAGCACTGTGCCCTGAGATTGCGATGCGCCATCGAACACAGTCAAAAGGCCCGCCAGGAACTCATCGAGGACATCGTAGCGTCCAACAGCACCTTCATCAAATTCCAATAGTAACAAATGACCGGTCACGGGCCCGCGTTCCGCGGGCCCGTGACCGGTCACTTGTTACGTAACGCGGCTGCGCCGCTGCTTTACCCCAGCGTTGCTGGGTTTATTTTTTTGCCGCCACCCCCGGCATCGCAAAAGCTCACCTGCCGCATGCCGGGCGTCAGAGTTTGCCCGTTTCCAGCTTACCGCTCAGATATTCGACGTGTTTGCGAACATGGGCATCGTTCCTGAGGCCACGCTCCACGGTGTTGATGGCATGCAGGGCCGTTGCATGATAGCGGTTGAAGCTTTTTCCGATAGCCTGCAGCGGATTGTCCGTATACCTGCGGGAGAGATAGATGGCAACCTGGCGCGGTCTGACGATTCGCTGTTTGCGGGACCGGGAAACGAGCTCTTTTTGCGTAACCTTGTAGTACTTGCAAACGAGTTTCTTGATCGTGTCGATGGTGATGACATCCTTCTGCCGGGCAATGTTTTTCACGATGCTTTCGGCCAGGTCCCGGTCGATGGGCACACCCAAAAGAGATGATTTGGCTGCGACACCGATCAGGCCGCTTTCCAGTTGCCGCACATTGTCGGTCAGTTCTCCGGCCAGGTATTCAATGACATCATCAGGAACATCAAAGTCGTTCAGGATCGATTTTTTCTTCAATATGCGCACTCTCGTACGAAAATCCGGCGCCTCCATCGAAGAGATCAACCCGCAGGAAAGCCTAGACCGCAGCTTATCATTGAGTTTGGGAATGTCGCCGGGCAGGTAGCAGCTGGAAAAAATGATCTTTTTGTTGGCATCGAACAGCGTATCCAGCGTGAGGGCCAGCTCAACCTGCGTGCGATTCTTGCCGGTCAGATAGTGAACATCCTCCAACAGCAGCACATCGCACTTTTCACGGTATTTATCCTTGAATGTATTGATCGCGTTGGTCTGAAAGGCGCAGACCATTTCATTGGCGAAATCTTCCGCCGTGACGTAGCAGACCCGCTCCGATGGAAATTCGGCAAGGATATGGTGACCGACCGCCTGCGACAGGTGGCTTTTGCCGTTTCCGGTCTCTGAAAGTAAAAAAAGCGCGTTCTGTTGATGGCTCGTTTTCGATGCCAGTGACAGGGCTGCCGAGTAGGCGAATCCATTATTCTCCCCGACAACGAATTGATCGAAGGTATAGTTGCCGCGCAACATCCTGCCGCAATACTGTCCGGGAGTGATAGCCGGCAGCGCCAGCTGGCGGTGTTTGGGGGTGGATGCTTCCCCTTCCGGCGCCTTTCCCGACACATTGATGTGCAGCTTGCAGTCGACGTTTGCCAAACGGCCCATTTCCGACTCAATCAGCCCGGCATAGTGTTCTTCGATTTTTTTCTGATAGATCAAGTTGGGGCATGTGACAGCAATACCGTCCGGCGTGGTTTCTTCAAACACGACGGGCTCGATCCACATTCTGTAGCTGTGTTCGGGTATTCTCCCCTTTACCGCATTTTTAGCTTCATTCCATATTGCTTCCATACGAGGATGTCTTTCTCCAGTCCAGATCAATGAAACTTACAAATTGTTATGGGGATTGCAAATCGAGACAAAAAAATATAAAAAATTTCGGTTTGTTAGAATTACAACCAAACTCGTTGAGAATCCCGTCAAACCGAGGTGAGATTTATTCAATTGGCCCAACAATGTCAAACCGGATGGTGCCGAATCTGGCGAGTGGTTTAAAACGGCAATTACCCACCTCATATCATTTTGATTTTATTGTTTTAAATAATATGCTACAATACAACCCGCTTCAATTCAAGGGTCTTTCGTTTTCAATTTTTCTCCAAGGATTTTAAGCAGATCCATCCTTATCAACAAGTTATTAACAATTCCCTTTTCTCCTATTTTCTTTGATTTATACCTATTTCCTCCTATTTTCATAATTATTTTTTCGGCATGCTAACAGAACGCTAACCCTGCTTTATTATTAATTTAATGAAAACACACCGCGACAAGCCGCTGGGTATCGTCCGATCGAACGGCGTCATCCAAATCGAATCGCCATCGAAATCGATACGACCCCTCCCGATTCCGATAGCGATCCGATTCGCGCTGCGAAAATACTGCCCTTGCTGAACACCGAGAGATTCTGGTATACTGGATTTTTATGCAAACCGACGAAATCATCATCCGGGGTGCGCGCCAGCACAACCTGAAAGACATCGACGTCACCCTGCCGCGCAACAAGCTGGTAGTCGTTACCGGTCTTTCAGGATCAGGCAAGTCGACCCTTGCCTTTGACACGCTCTATGCCGAGGGCCAGCGCCGGTATGTGGAATCTCTCTCCACCTACGCCCGCCAATTCCTGGAACGCATGGAGAAACCGGATGTTGACCTGATCGAAGGCCTTTCCCCGGCCATCGCCATCGAGCAGCGGTCGGCCGGACACAACCCCCGGTCCACCGTGGGGACCGTAACGGAAATATACGACTACCTGCGACTCCTTTTTGCCCGGGTTGGAACGGCCCACTGTTACCAGTGCGGAAGACCGATAACTCCCCAGAGTGTCGACCAAATTCTGGACCGTGTCATGCAGCGGCCCGCAGGGACCAAACTGATCGTACTGGCCCCGCTGGTCGCCGATCAGAAAGGAAGCCAACGGAAACTTTTGAACCGTCTGACAAAAGAGGGGTATGCACGCGTCAAGGTTGATGGAACCATCCGGGAACTCGAAACGATCGGCACGCTCGACAAGCGCCAAAGGCACACCATCGATGTCGTTGTCGACCGTCTGGTGGTGAAAAACGCGATGCGCAACAGGCTTGCCGATTCTTTGGAGCTGGCCCTGTCGCTGTCAGGCGGCCTCGTCACCTTTGACATTCCCGGGCAGGACAGCATCCTTTTCAGTGAAAAGGCCGCCTGCCGGCATTGCGGGATCAGTTATCCGGAATTTTCACCGGCCTCGTTCTCCTTCAACTCCCCCCAGGGTGCCTGCCCGAAATGCAACGGACTGGGTGCCATTACCGACATCGACCCCGACCTGATCGTTCCCAACCCCGACCTGTCCATAAGAGAAGGGGCCGTGAAACCGTGGGCCAACCGAAATACGGTTCACTTTGCCGAATTTCTGGATGCCCTTACCGCGCACTACCGCACCGATATCTACACCCCCTATAAGGATCTCCCGCAGCAATTCAGGAACGTCCTTCTTTATGGGTCCGAAGGCGAGGAAATACCCTTCTACTTCGAACGCAACCGGCGCCGTGTCACCTACCGCAAAACTTACGAGGGCATCATCCCCAATCTTACGCGGCGTTACATGGAAACGGGATCCGCCAGTTCCAGAGAGGAGATCAAGCAGTACATGAGCTTCAACCCCTGTCGGGCCTGCGGGGGGGCCAAGCTGAACAGGGCCAGTCGCGCCGTCAAAATCAACGGTCTCAATATCCACGAAATCAGCAAGTTGTCCGTTTCAGGCGCCATCGAGTTCTTCGGCGTATTCCAACTTTCCGGAAAAAAAAGCATCATCGCCGAAAAAATTTTAAAGGAAGTCAGGGAACGCCTGGGTTTTATTGCCCACGTGGGGCTGCCCTACCTGACCCTGGACAGATCGGCCAACACCCTGTCGGGAGGCGAAAGCCAGCGCATCCGCCTGGCCACTCAGATCGGGTCGAAGTTGAGCGGCGTGCTCTATGTCCTGGACGAGCCCAGCATCGGTCTTCACCAGAAAGACAATCAACGCCTTTTGGACGCATTGAAGAGGATGCGCGATCTGGGCAATACGGTGATTGTCGTCGAACATGACGACAACACCATTCAGACGGCGGACTACGTGGTCGACATGGGACCGGGAGCCGGTGTCAACGGCGGCCGGGTGGTTTTTTCAGGCCCGCCCGAGGCGCTTGTCAACCATCCCGATTCCCTGACCGGGCTCTACCTCTCCGGCCGTAAACGCATCGAGCTCCCCGACCGGCGACGGGCAGGCAACGGGCACAAGGTCACGCTGCACGGCGCCGCGCAGAACAATTTGAAAAATATCGACGTTTCGATACCGCTGGGACGGCTGACCTGCATCACCGGCGTGTCGGGTTCCGGAAAATCCAGCCTTATTCTCCAGACCCTTTTCCCGGCCCTTGCTCAGAAGCTGTACCACGCCAACATTCGGGCGGGAGCTCATACGGCCATTACCGGGTTGGCACATGTGGACAAGGTCATCCACATCGACCAGTCCCCCATCGGAAGGACTCCCCGGTCCAACCCGGGAACCTACACCGGTGTGTTTTCCCCCATCCGCGACCTCTTTTCCAGAACGCCGGAGGCACGCATGCGGGGATACAAGGGCGGCCGTTTCAGCTTCAACGTCAAGGGCGGCCGGTGCGAAGCCTGCCGCGGGGACGGCATCGTCAAAATCGAAATGCACTTCCTGCCGGATGTTTACGTCGCCTGCGACGTGTGCCACGGCAAACGGTACAACCGGGAGACGCTCGAAGTTAAATACAAGGGGCGCAACATTGCCGACGTCCTGCACATGACGGTTAACCAGGCGCTCAGATTCTTTGAAAGAATAGACAACATCAGCACGAAGCTCCGGACCCTCGTGGAAGTCGGCCTGGGCTACATCCAAATCGGCCAGCCGGCCACGACGCTTTCCGGCGGGGAGGCGCAACGCGTAAAGCTGGCCCGCGAACTCGGTAAAAAAGGTACGGGCAGGACCATTTACATCCTGGACGAACCCACCACCGGACTTCACACGGACGATATCCACAAACTGCTCACCGTTCTGAACCGTCTGGTGGACAGCGGCAATACGGTCGTGATTATCGAACACCACATGGACGTGATCAAAACGGCCGACCACGTGATCGATCTCGGGCCGGAGGGCGGGGACGAAGGCGGGTATGTAGTGGGCACCGGCACCCCTGAGGCGATTGCCGCGATTCCGGAATCGCACACGGGGCGGTATTTGAAACGCTACCTTGCAAAATAAAAAGGGCCCCGACCTGCAACGCAGAACGGGACCCTTCTTATTGGTACTACCAGTTGCTCTTAATGACCACCCAGCAGACCGGCGATCGCCGCGGCTTGCGGATGTGCATAAATAAGAATCAGAGAAACAACCAGTGCGTAAATACAGAGAGATTCGATCATGGCAAGACCGATCAGCAGGGTAACGGTAACCTTACCCGACGATTCCGGGTTTCTTGCAATGCCTTCAACGGCCGATTTGAGGCCGAGGCCCTGACCCAGGCCGCAGCCGAAGGCCGCAATGGCGATTCCGAACCCTGCTGCTGTTACGCATGCAATAAAAAAACTTAATGCTGTTGCTTCCATACCTACTGTTCCTCCTTGTTAGTGATTAATAGTTCGCTTCTTCCATCTACCCATTTATCTCATCACTCGGACCGCCGCCCATTCAGCAGGCCGGTGACACCAACTGCGAGGGAGTTTACGCCTCCCTTTTAGTGCGCGTGCTCCATGGCACCGGTAAAATACATGACCGACAGCAGGAAAAAGACAAAGGCCTGCACCAGGGCCACGAAAATACCCAGGGCCATGATCGGCAGCGGTGCGAAAAAGGCGCCCGCCAAAAAGAAAAGAATGCCCAGAACCAGTTCATGCCCCATCATGTTCCCGAAAAGCCGGAAGGAAAGGGAAAGTATCCGGGCAAGATGCCCAATGATCTCGATGGGCAGGATGATGGGGATCATCCACCATACAGGTCCCAGGAAATGTTTGATGTATTTGGCCCCGTGATATTTGATGCCGATGACATGCGTGAAAACGACGACGCAGAGGGCGCATGCCAGGGTCGTGTTGAGGTTGGCCGTCGGCGGAAAAAATCCGGGTACCAGCCCGATAAGGTTGCTGGCGGCGATAAAAATAAAAACGGTGCCTACTATCGGAAAAAGCCAGCGCCCCTCATCGCCGGTGATCGTCACGGCGAACTCTTCCAGACCCGAAATGAGGATTTCAAAAAAGTTCTGGCCTTTGGAAGGAACCAGCGTGACCGTCTTAGCCGCAATGGCACCCAGGATGATAAGAAGTGCCATGACAACCCACATGTAGACGACGTGCGGGTAGGCATGCGCAAAATGCGCTAAACCGATCACTTCAAAAAACTTTACAAAAAATAGATAGGGGTGTTCCATCCTTACAGTGCCTCCTTGAAAATTAAATTTTTAACCTCGATCAGCGTGGCCAGCATGATGCTGGCGACCACGACGGACAGGCCGACAAACAGGCCCAACGGCTCCACGTAGCCCCTGGAAATCAAAATGAAGAGGATCAGTCCGCTTACGAAGAACCGCAGGTAGTATTTAGCCAGAACAACGTTGTGGGATGTGAGCCTGGGCGGAGTCAGGGCCTTGCGGAGGGTCCGGGACAAAAGATGAAAATTGATCGTTACGATGAGCCCACCGAAGATAATGCCACTGGCAAAGCCGGCCTGACAGAAAAGAAGCCCGAAGGTGCTAGCCGCGACAAAAAGGATCCAGTTGGATCGGGTTACGAATTTTAAAAGTCTTTCCTGTATGTTCACTGTGGATATTTCGGTTTCCGTTAGAGTTTGCGACTTTTTCTGATGGCCAGGCCGATATTGCGGTATCCGGCCGCGATCCCCATGAACAAACCGACAAACATCAGCCAGGGGGCGGTGCCGAATTTACGGTCCAGCCACAGTCCGAAAGCGAGACCGATAAAAATGGACAGCGCCACCGCGAGGCCTATGCTGCTGAAGTAGGCAAGCTCCCTTATCGAACGCTTGGTATCCTCTTTCATTTGAAAGAACGCTTCATACCGTTGGAATCCGCCGCCCCCTGCCGGTTCGGCTCAGAATAAAACGACCTAACACAGGATTTTGGGCAAGTCAACGAAAAATAAAAGCGCGTGCCGCCCTGTCATGTGACGCGGCTCCGCCGCTTTTTAAACCTCTGCGGGCTCTGCGAGTGATGTAGCCCTTGCCCGGGGGCAACCGCCCTCCTGCCCCTCACAGAACAATCTCTCCGGCATCGAATACCGGCCCATCGATACATGCATGCCGGTAGGGCGAGTCCGGCGAGCTGCTCTCCACGGCGCACCCCAGGCAGGCTCCCATACCGCAGGCCATGAGCGTCTCGATGGAAACCTGGCAGGCAATGCCTTCCTTACGGCAAATAGCCGACACCTCACGCAGCATGGAGCTGGGGCCGCACGCGAACACGATGTCCGGTCTTTCACCGCCCAGGCTTTCGGCCAGCGGTTGCGTGACCAGACAACGGCTTCCGGCGCTGCCGTCATCGGTGGTAATCCTGATACGGATGCCCAGGCGCTCGAACCTGTCAAGGCACACCAGGTCTCCAGCCGACCTGCCGCCGATGAAAAGCGTAATCTGCGAACCGGACATGCCCCGCCGCCTCAGGTGTTCGGCCAGGAAAACAAACGGGGCGATGCCGATGCCGCCTGCTACCATGTGGACGGCCTTGAATCCGTCTCGAATCGAAAACCCCCGTCCAAGAGGCCCGAGGACATCCACCACATCCCCGGGCCGGCTCATGGAAAGCGCCTCCGTGCCGGCGCCAACGGTCTTGTACAGAATGTCGAAGCCGATCGAGCGACCCGCTTCCCTCACCAGATTGTGAATCGAAAAGGGCCTTCGTAGCAGGGGCGCCGTTTGCCCGGTCAGGCGGATCATGACAAACTGCCCCGGCACGGCTTTCCGGTAGCCCTCGTCACAGGCAATGCGCATCTGAAAATATCCCGGGCCGATCTCGCGGTTTGAGCATATCTTCGCGCCTGACAAGCACCGTTTGGTGTTGGTTTTTTTCATCTCTTCAGCAGGGTCCTGTCGGCAATTATTTTCCTGAGTCTTCTGGATCGCTTTATGAGATAAAGCCTGAAAAAATCAAAAGGCGTCGGAAGAATCTGTTGGCCGGTTTGCCACGATTTCAAGCGCCGGTCATCGCGGATATATGTTTGGAAATCCTCTTCCCGATTGTGCTTGAACCGCCCGGTTTCCAAATGGACCCTCGATCGCAGCGCCAGGCGTTGTCGCATCTGGGGAATGGAACGATATTGGTAGTGGCGATTGACAACCTTGCGGGGAGACCGTTTCCCCAGTCCGTTTGGATAGGAAATCTGAGTGGGGTTTCCCCGGTCGTCCAGGTCCGGCCACTCGAGAGAGGACGTGTGTTTGAAAAGCCTCGGTTCGCTATAGTTAATCTGGAAATGGGCCGGCAGGACCTCGAAGCTGTCGATCGAATCGTGGCCTTTCCGGTACCATGGTTTCTCAAAATCGCGCGGGGTAACGTAAAACTGGGCCTGGAGGGTGAAAATCAATTCAAAGCCGCGGCCCTCACAGTAGGCGATGTCCGGTTCGGGATCGTTTTCGAGAAATTCGTCGCTGTCGAGAATCAGGACCCAGTCACCTTCTTTGAATTCCCGGCGGACGCGGTTGTAGATATACCCCCGCAGCCCCACGCCGTAGCGACACGCCTTTTTTTCAAATGGAACGATCGCCGGGTTGCGTGCGCTGAGCGCTGTCACGCGTTCCCACGTGTCGTCGGTGCTGCCGTTGTCGAGGACATAAATGGCTTTGCAGAATCTGGACGCGTGCGTCAGCGAAAAAGTGATAATGTCCGCTTCATTCTTTACGATGCAGACGCCATACAAGTTGTTAGCCAATACACTGTCCCTTCCACAGGCGATGGCCTGAATTCGCTTTTTTTTTCGTGATCGCGCCTCACGGGTCCTGCCGCAAGCCGATGGCGGAGGCGAAACGTCCCGTGACGCCGTGGGCGCGGTATGAAAAAAACCGTGCGTCATGGCATTTCGTACACACCCTGCTTAACCATATGTTCTCTCTTGGCAGGCCTGCCGCCGCAAGCTGATCGAAACTGACGGCCCACAGATCGAATCGGTCTCGATCGTCCCGGTAACGCCAGAATTCCCGAGGGAATTCCGTCCGATAATTGACGAATTCCGCACAGCAGGGGCCGAGAGACGGACCGACAGCCGCTCTCACGTCCGAAGGGTCGCTGCCGAACCTCCGCTGCATCTCGCCTACCGTTCGACCGAGAATATTCTGCGTATTTCCCCGCCATCCCACATGCGCATTGGCGACTACATTTTTCTGCGGGTCGACCAACATGACAGCCTGACAATCCGCCGTCTGAATGACCAGGTAAACGCCCGGAAGATCCGTCATCATGGCATCCCCGGTGCCGGCGTGAAAAAAAGGGGGATTCACGCCATGCCCGGGCACATCTTCGATGACCAGGATATCGCTGCCATGAACCTGCCCGGCAAAAGCCAGCCGCCCTGCCCTGAGATATTCGGCAACCGCCTCGCGGTTCTTGGAAACCACATCGTCGCGGTCGCCCACACTGAACCCTACATTGAGACTGTCAAAAGGGGCCTTGGAGAACCCGCCGTTGCGTGTAAAGACAGCGTGCTGAACATGTGAAATTTCCGAAAGCATCGGAAATTGCAGTGTCTCCAAATTTTCTCTGGATGCCGTCACCGCGCCCCCTGCATTTTTCCGGCTCATACGGCCCGCGCCAGTGTCAGGATATCCACCTCCCTGGCGCCTCCTTTTAAAAGCGTCCGGGCACATTCGTTCACCGTGGATCCGGTGGTGTAAACGTCGTCCACCAGCAGAATACGCCTGTTTTTAACTTTAGCCGGGCTTTTGACCGAAAAGGCCCCTCGGATGTTCGTCAGCCGTTTCCGCCTCCCCAGGCCCGTTTGGGATGCCGTCTTCCGTCGGCGCACAAGAACGCCCTGGTCCACCGGGTCTCCCCAGGAGCGCGTCAGCAGATAGGCCTGGTTGAAACCACGCGCCCGGTAGCGTGAGGGGTGCAGAGGGACAGGTATGACCAGGTCGATCGTCCTTTCCCGCCAGTGGCGCTTGTAAAGCGCGGCCAGAAGATCCGCCAACGGAGGGCCCAGCTGGATCCTTCCCTTGTATTTGAAGGCGTGGATAACCGCCATGAGCGCCTGGTCGTAGACGCCGGCCGCCCTGGCGATGCCAAAGGGCTTTTCGCCGCCGAGACACTCCCCGCACAGGTGATCCCCGCCTTGCCTGCTTTTGAATATGAGTCCGCAGCGAACACATATGGGAGATTCGGCGGCCTCGAAACGCTTCAAGCACCCGTGACAGAGGTGCTCCGCCATCAGGCGGCGAAAGAGCGCCTCCAGTCCGGCCGGTGCTTTCGCGGCGGCCGGGTCCCGCCCATCGATCGCCACGTGAAAAAACCGGCCGCACGCCTTGCAGACAGGCGGAAACAAGGCGTTTTTCAGGATATTATAAATTCTTAGCAATCCTTTCGGCAAACGCCGAGCATTTGACCTTTCTGGCGCCGGCGATCTGGCGGGCCAGGTCATAGGTAACCGTGCCCTCCTTGATGGTAAGCTGCAGGGATCGGCGAATCGCGGACGCCGCTTCCTTCCACCCCAGATAGTCGAACATCATGGCGCCGGAAAGAATGAGCGAACTGGGATTCACCTTGTCCTGGCCGGCATATTTGGGGGCGGTGCCATGGGTCGCCTCGAATACGGCACACGCGTCACCAATGTTTGCCCCCGGGGCCATCCCCAAGCCGCCGACCTGTGCCGCCAGCGCGTCCGACAGGTAGTCCCCGTTCAGGTTCGGCGTCGCAATCACCTGAAACTCTTCGGGCCTCAGCAACACCTGCTGGAACAGCATATCCGCAATTCGGTCCTTGATCACCAACTTGCCCTCCGGAGGCTCACCGCCGTGTTTCGCAAATACGCTTTCTTCGGTAATGACCTTGTCGCCGAAGCGTTCCGCCGCCACTTCGTAGCCCCAGTTTCTGAAGGCCCCCTCCGTGAATTTCATGATGTTGCCCTTGTGCATCAGCGTTACGCTCGACTTTCGGTTTTCCAGGGCATAGGCGATGGCGGACGCCACCAGGCGCTTCGTTTTGGCCGCGCTGATGGGTTTGATGCCGATGCCCGCATCGGGAGGCAGCACCGTCGCCATCTCTTCCGACAGAAACTTGCTTACTTTTCCGGCTTCCTCACTGCCGGCCTGCCATTCGATCCCCGCATACAGGTCTTCGGTATTTTCCCGGAAGATAACCATGTCCACCTTCTCGGGATGTTTCAAGGGGCTCGGGACAGGATCGATGTAGTTTACCGGACGCACACAGGCAAACAAATCCAGCTGCTGGCGGATGGCGACGTTCACGCTGCGGATACCCTCGCCCACCGGCGTCGTCAGAGGCCCCTTGATGGCCACCACGTGCTCCCGGATCGAATCCAGGGTCTCTTCCGGCAGCCATTCACCGGTCGCGTTAAAGCCCTTTTCTCCGGCCAGCACTTCAAGCCAGGCAACAGCGCGCCCGCCTTTGTAGACTTTTTTCACGGCCTCGTCAAAAACCAGCCGGGAAGCGTTCCAAATGTCCGGACCGGTTCCGTCACCCTCGACAAAAGGAATCGTTACATGGTCCGGGACCTCCAGCTTGCCCTCTTTTTTCGTTATTTTCATTGCGATCCTCTCTTTTACCCTCCCCTACGGGGAACGAGATAAAATGCCACTTCCACCGGCGATCGCTACGGAAACAAGTCTGCCGCATGGAAACCTCACCGGGTCGGTAGACCCTTTTCTATTCCCGCCGCCTGAGCCGGCGGCTTATGAAGAACCTCATCGGCCGACCCCA
>Ga0316576_10000483_pt1 | contig 18706 bp, 9 predicted proteins | sample S0NA_FD_203075 | JGI IMG/M metagenome (GOLD analysis project Ga0316576, IMG submission 203075) | Rhizosphere microbial communities from salt marsh grasses in Alabama, United States - S0-2_050615r3r5 | ecosystem: Host-associated > Plants > Roots > Rhizosphere | place: USA: Alabama | collected... | reverse complement strand
GTTTTATGAAAAAGCGGGGACTTGTGGGAAAAAACGGGTGATGTCACCACTTGTCCCGTGTCCAAATCTCCGTGACCCCACCAAACAGCTTATTTTATGAAAAGAACCTTAATTTAACCTCATTTATGCTAATAATTTTTAAATTGGATGTTTTTGGGTTTATTTCACAGCACTAGTTTCTACTTGTTTTTCTTTCTTCTTTTTTCTTTTAGTTATGAGCAAAATGAATATTATGACCACACATAGAACAACTGCAAGTATGATTATTAATTCAAATGGAAATGCTGCTGATTTTTCAATGCCCTGCCAAATTGGCCCCCAATCTAGTGCTTCATTATTTGTTAGTCTGACCAGTTCTGATCCATCAGCATTAATTGAATATATGTTCCAGTTGCCATCACGGAAAGAATCAAAAGTAATTTTAGAACCGTCAGGAGACCAACAAGGATCAGAATCATCGGCAATACTATTGGTTAATCTAACCGGTTGTGACCCATCAATATTCATAACGTAAATCTCGCAATTGCCATCGCGTTCACTGAAGAATGCAAACTTCTTCCCGTCAGGGGACCAGTCAGGATCTTCATCTCTACCATTGCTATATGTTATCCTTGTCTGATCGGTTCCGTCGGCATTCATTACATAAATCTCCATATCGCCATCCCGGTCAGTGTTAAAAGCAATCATGGAACCATCAGGAGACCACCTTGGCTGTTCATCCGCAGCATTGTTGTAGGTTAATCTAGTTTGTCCAGTTCCATCAGCATTCATAACATAAATCTCAAGGTTGCCATCGCGATTACTGGGAAATGCAATCTTTTTGCCATCAGGGGACCAGCTAGGCTGTTCGTCACTATAATTATTGTTGGTTAACCTCGTTTGTTGGGTTCCATCAGAATTCATAACGTATATCTCGTAGTTGCCATCGCGATTTGTCCAGAAGAGAATCTTTTTGCCATCAGGAGAATAGAATGGATCATAATCATTTGCATTGTTGTTTGTTAATCTGGTCTGTTCTGTTCCGTCGGCATTCATAACATAAATCTCGTAGTTACCGTCGCGGGTACTAGTAAAGGCAATTTTTCCATTTTCACTAGCCTGAGCACCTGAAGAAGTCTGACCCCAAAGACTTGTTTTATCGAGAGTCCAACGGACTTCATAATCCGATGACCAATTCCAGTCAGCTTGACAAAGAATTCCAGTAGCTTGGTCCCAATGTAAAGCATGACCAGAAAAAATTGACCAGATAACTGTTCGTTCTTCACCGGCATATGGGTATTTTTCAATGCCTCCAATGATTATGTTCCCAAAGTCTTCGTGGTAAAACTGGTCTCCAACATCCAAACCTGAGGGAATAAGTAGGAAATCATGAAATCCTGTTTCAAGATCGTATGTTTCGGATATTGACCAGTCTTTCCCATCAAGATTCTGCCCTTCCCCAGAAACGGTGATTCTTGTTCCATCAATGTCCTCTACTTTCATGCTAAATCTCTTACTCAGGTCATCTGGATAATTCCCACTATGAGACGCAGAATACTCCATCCAATCACCTTTTTCAACTCCAACAGAACTCTTTGATTCAATAGGCTGGGGATTACCTTCAAATTCTTGGGCGTCATTACGGATAGCTTCTGCAAGTTCAAACGTGATTTCATCTTCTGGTATCGAAGGATTGGGACCTTCTGCAAAGCTGGGATAACCACGGAAACGATAGACCAAGTTCTCCCAATCATTATATCCACGAAGCTCATCCAAACCAGTAGTCTGGTTCCATTGGGGATACTCGTTAAGATTGTATATGTATGTAAAGTCATCAATAGCTCCGTTTTGGCCATAATCTATGGGTTTTAATGGAACAACAGTCAATTGATATGTATTAGTTGTGTAGTTTAAAAACGAATAACCTGTTTCAAACCATTGAGTTTCATAAGTGGGTATTACTGATACTCCGACACCTTTGATTTCATCTACTTTTATTTCATTTATTGTATCTAACTTAACACGTGAATAATCTAAAGGCCTAGTTGCAACGTGTCTAAATTCAAACATAAACATATAATTCATTACACTCAAATAATTTGGTTTGAAGTTTTCATCATCACCTCCACCATGGTCCAAACCCAGATTATGTCCAAGTTCATGCATGAATGTGGCAGCTTGTTCTCCACGATCTCCAGTAGAACCTGAAAAAGCTCCAAGAGTTACCATAAAATCATTTCCCTTCAATTCGCCACTTCCAGACCAGGTTCCACCCTTCTGAAGATGAGCAAAAAGACAATAATGATAAACCATTTTTCTTGCTTCAAGAATATATTGTTTATTTGGACTGTCTTGTTCGCTTTTTGTTCCAAAATATTCCTTTTTTATTTGATAAAAATCATTCCAATCAATTTCGTCTTTATGAGGAACTGCTTGATCCTGTAGAACATGAAGAGTGATTCCATTTGTATTGTCAGGATTGGTTACAGGAGCGTTAGCAAAAGCTCTTTTAACATCTTCAATTGCTCCGTCGATTGGATCATGATTGTGGCCTGCTGAAGAACCCATATAATCGATTTCAACAAAAATGTCTTTGTGATCCCATCGAGCTTTTAATCCTGGCAGGTCAAGATCAATTATGTTATCATGATTTATGTCTATGCCGTTCTTTTCCCATGAATCTGGAAGGCCATCTTCGTCACTGTCTTTCTCTATAGTAACGGTAATTTCCCCAAGATTGTCATAATACAAGTCGTCTATACAGCATAGGAAAAGAAATTTTGCATTTCTTGGGATGGTTAATTCAACACCCTCATGGAGATGTTTAATCAAGAAATCGTCAGGTATGTCAGTTTCTTCAGGTCCAGTGTACCATGCTATTCCGTTGGATAGAAGTTTATCACTTATATACTGCAAATGCTCAGACCACTTTGTCGGCGGTGTGTTCATTGACAATGTTTCCAAAGGAACTGCATCAGGAACCCTATTAGTTGAGTTGATGCTTAACAATGATGAAGATGAACTAAAAACTCCAAGTAACCCCTCCCAAAAAAGGTCTTCTTCAGTATGTAGTGGCCAACCTGCAGCGTCTGGGTTTGTTGGGTGATATGTTCCATCATAATATATGCTAGCAGTGAAAGTAATTATTATTTTATCTCCTTCGCCAAACCCTTCAGCCTGAAGATCAACAATTGCAGGATCTTCAACATTATAATATGATCCAACTATAATATTCAAATCTAAAATATCATCGTGTATCCTATCCCCAGCTCCATCATATGGAAAGCCATCTATTGCATGTAAGAAAGTCCCTCTAGGAGGAACATCAACCTCCAAAAATCCATCACCTGCAGGAGCTGCCTTAATTTTAATTAAAAATGTGAGTGAACTAGTAACCAAAATCAGACAAATCGCTAAAGAGAACAGTTGCCTTTTCAAGCATAAAACCTCTTTAGCCCTTTACATATCTTCAAATTTGTTAAAAAGAGTTGTCATCCTTTTTTGGAAAATGCGTGCGCATACTAGTAAAGAAACCAACAAACCAAGACTAACATCAAGAACTCAATATGCTTAAGATAGTTTTTCAGAATTGTGCGGGCGCATACAACGTGTATATGCTTAATAGTAAAAAAGTAAGTTTACACTTACAAATATACCTCTATTAGACTCCTAATATGATGGATTGTTGTGGTCATGTTTTGGGAAAGCAATAAATTTTGTTCAACCGAAAAGAAGGTAGTCATGTCAGTTTAGAAGGTGGTTCAAAACGAGGAACAAAAGAACTCTGCTGCTGCTCCTACTTATATTCAGTTTTGGATTCTTGTGTAGGGTCGCCGTTGTCTTTCATAACGAGTATCCTCCAAGCTCGGACATTGGCTTTCACGGCAGCATCATAAACTTGATACTAGACACGGGAGAGTTGCCAAGCTGGAACCCCTACCATATGGGAGGAGAACCTCTTGCTACACCCCCAGGATTCCATTTCTTTGTTTCCAGTTTGATTCTCTTTTCGGGAATGCCGTTACTTCTTGCCGAATTAATTACTGCCATCTTCTTCAGTTCAATCATCATTTTTCCTGCATACAGTATAGCTAATCGTGTCTGGAAAAGCTCTAGCGCAGGTTTACTGGCAGCCTTTTTTGCTACAATTTCGGCGTTAAGTTTTGAGATGTTAAGCTGGGGCGGCTACACGAACGTTGTATCCCTTGCCCTGATTGTGACAATTTTCTATCTATTTACTAGAGACCTTGAGCAGCCAAACCGTTTACACTTGCTGATGGGAGTGATGCTTTTTGGAGCCATCATAATAACACACACCTTCAGTTTATTCGTCTTCTTTCCAGTCTTGGCACTATACCTTGTTTTGTTGCTAATAGGAAAAGCCCTGAAGCTTAAACAAATGAAAATCTTGGACATGCTACGTTTCTTTGTTGTGTCAGTGGCACTGGGAGTTTTGGTGGTAGCGCCGTGGGTGCTGAGGGTTTTCAGTTTCTATGTAGGCGCTTCAACAGATGGAGGTCTTTTAGGAGGATTGGAAGCTAACAGAGACCTTATTCTCGCAAACCGCTCTGTTGAACCTGTGCTCTTGACTTTGATTGTTGTTATCCTCCCAACAGTCTTGATGCTGAAAGCATCCAGAAAAAGATGGGTTGACAGCGTTGGTCTGCTGCTCATAGCATGGTATTTTGTGCCTATAGTTATGACCCAAGCCTACGTTTTTGGCATATACACTGACTACTCAAGATTCATGTACTTCATTGACTTCCCAGGAGTCATAATAATAGCAGGGGGGCTGTTCTATCTGTTCCATTATGCTTCACTTGGCATCGACAGATTTGTAGCCATAAAATGGAACAAAATCAAAAAAACACTTCCCACACTAGCCTCTCTTATTATTCTCTTTATCTTTATTTTTGCTTCCTTGTGGTCTATCTTTCCAACTGACGCAATATACCGAGTAGACTGGTACACGACAATACAGCAACCTGAAGCCACAGCAATAGATTGGATACGGAATAATACTCCAGAAGATTCTGTTCTTGTCGCCGACCACCTTTACGGATGGTGGCTCTCTGGAATAAGCGAAAGAACCACTCTCAGCGCAGCGGGTTTGGAGTTTCTAATTTATTCTCACGAGATAGAGGTTGCCAAGTCAGCACAGCTTCTCCTTGACACGAACTATTTCATTGACAATGACTTAATCCAAGTTAGAGACGATGGACCACACCTGTTACGCCGCAGTCCTGAATTCAGCATAGAAACATTGGGCGGAAAAGTTTTTTCGATATTTAATTTCCAAAACAACGGAACCGAACTGGCTTACGAATGGACTAACGAAAATGGAACAAAAGTCAGTAAAACAGTATTATTGTCAGATATGGAAATGGTTGAAACCAACATGTTAGTGGCAGATGAAAACTCGGCAAACTTGACTGTTAAATATGAAGACGAGTTTTCCATAGTCCAAAAAACGGTGGCAGTCCAAAAAGGAGTAAGATTTGCTGAACTATCATACGATATACATGTCAAGAGCTACGGAACAAACCTCTTCAACATTTGGCTCCCAATCTATACCGGAGACGGCAACGCAACAATTGACTCGTCCCTATCAAAGTTTGGATTTTATGATCCATATAAGAAGATGTGCGGAGAAGTAATCTTCCAAGAAGTCATCCCCGCAGAGATCACACGCATAGAAAAGGACGCATATCGGATCCTAATGCTTTTCAGACAACCATGGAAACACACTATAAAAATCAAAATGCTTGTCGGCGTTTTTGACGCACAAAACCTGACTTATCCTGACCAAGTCAATGCCAAATATGATGAACTTGCTGCGGCTCCTCTAGAAACCATAAACTCGGAGCCCCTCTTTGCATGGGATTACATGGATATGTTGAAAGAGTATGACGTTTCATTTGTGGTCTGCAGAGACCAGCACACATACGTGAGATTACTGGAAGACCCCAAGTTTCAGAAAGTCTTCATTGGCGGAGACATCTCAGTTTTTCAGGTAACAAAATAAAACGAAAGCAGAAGCCGTTTCTAGGCACGAGGGAACTTGGAACTTGCATTTACAATTGCTTCAATTAACTCGTTTAACTCGTTAACAGTCACATGATTTATCAGACACAGCATCTTTCCCAACTCCACACACATATTCTGGGTTGGGCGCAATATAGTTCCATGGATTAGAACAAAGTGTTCTGGTTCGTGAACACTATTCTGAGTGCTCTTCTTTCATGGAAGGTTCCCGTTTCTTTGACAGCCTAACAAGAATTTTAGAAACCAACCGTTTTCGTTGGAGATTTATTTCCAGTGTTCCATTGTCCATGCAGTCTAAGCAGATGTTGAAGTCACAAGATATGCCGTCATGAAAAACAAATTTGCATGGATACACGACCTTAACCGAATCTCCGCAGCAATCACAAAACAGATGTGACATGACTTCAACCTTACGAAACAAGAGACGACACGGTTTAAAAGGGAAGTTTCTTGGGAGAAAATGCTAGGAAAACTGATGTATTTCCGAACACGGATATATTGTGATAATTGAAGAAGTCTGCATCATAGCAGGACACTTACTGGTTAACAGAACCTGTTTGAAAAAATATATAATGAAACTTGATGTTTTTATAGGCTGACCCCATAATCATAGTTACATCACGCCGCTATGGAGGATAATCAATGCAAAAGCTAAGACTATCCACGTGTGAACTGGTTTTTGTCCTAATAGCCTCCATAACCCTCTTCGCGATTACAGTTCACCAGATGTCCACAAGCGGTGTTTTACCCGGAAACGACCCCGCTGTACACCTAGGAAAAACAACAAGGATAGTGCTAGACGAAGGAGTAAGCTACAGCGAAGTTTCATGGTACCCGCCTCTTTTTCACACCATTGTAGCTATGCTCCAAATTTTTGCAGGAAGCCTTGATGTCATGGTTGCAGCTTTTCTCATAAAACTGCTAATTGCAACCCTTAATGTGCTAATCCTGTTAGTCACCTATTTGCTGAGCCGAAAATTTTTTGGGACAGGCGTCGCAGTTTCCTCAACTGTTTTTACGATTCTGTCCATTCCCCTTTTTGAGATGATTTTCTGGGGAGGCTACGCAAACTTTCTGGGCTTAGCATACACTGCCCTCATCTTGTACATAATGAACAAGAATCTCAAAACATCCACAAAGATAGTGCTCCTGTTTCTGGGAGCCGCCATAATCGGATTAACCCACTCGCTGGTCACCTTCGTTTTTGTTCTGCTGTTTATTCCCGCCTTCTTAGTCAGCACTATCGGAGCAAAAAGAAAACTCTTGATTTTCTTCGCTGTGTTTGTGGGCGGCGGATTAGCTCTGCTTGCATGGTACGCACGAATACTACTTGAATATGCGGACATGATTATAGAGCATATCTTCTTTTCGATGGAAGAGAACATCTATAATATCTCCGCAGTTACCTTTGATGGTCTACTAAAGAACTTGGGAATAACGCTTTTCTTAGCTTCAGCAGGCATCCCCTTGACCTTCATTTTGTTGAAGAAGGAAAAAGTCACCAAATCCTCGTTGTTGATTATTTTTTGGCTTGCTGTTCCCTTCTTTTTGTCTCAGCTATACTTTTTCGGAGTTTTATTGCCCTTCCACCGTTTCGTCTACTTTTTGGCTACGCCAGTAGCCATCCTTTCTGGATTGACAGCCTATTATATCATCAAAACTTTATGGATGCTCCTAGAATCCAAAGTAATTCCGAAAATTGCAAAACCAAGCACCAAAAACATGTTCACAAAAGTTTTTACTATAACCATAGCCTTTTCCTTGTTCTTTATCCAAGCTTTTACCTTTGTTCAAGTAACCGGAACTTATTCACAATTTTATGAGAGGGCTTCAATCTCCAGTTACGAGGCGGGCATTTGGGTGAAAGACCATTCAATTCCTGATGGAATAGTGATTACCACAAGAAGTCCCGGTTCATGGTTCTACGTCTTTTCAGGTCACAACACAACACAAGAGACGGACCCGTTGTACTCAAGAAGCATAGTTGCTGAGGCATTATTGTACAGCTTTTATGAAATGGAAAACTCTCTTACCCTCAGTCGAGAATTTCATCCAGTTAACCCAAGCGCTGGTCAGGCAATATATGCAGCAGTTTTCAACATTTGGACAAAGATTCTAACTATCCCAAATAGTCAGGTCAGAGTCCACTATTATTATCTCGGCGAAGAAGTACAGGTTCGCCTCTCAGAAACCATCGAAACCCTCTACTGGAGACAAAACTCCACTGACAAGGCACAGCTAGTAACTGAGTACACCAACGACCTCTTCACGGTACAAAAAATTGTAACATTATCAAGAAACAGCTATGCAATTGACATTGAATGGAACATTGAGGCTCACAAAAGCATGGCAAACGTCACACTATCAGTCGACAATTACTTTGACATTTCTCTCGACTTTAATAAGGCACTTCTTCCTGGAGTTCTTGAATGGCAAAACCCATGGGACAACGCCACCTTCATAAACACAATCCAAAAATGGGCACTAGTAGAAGGAGCGGACCTATTGCATGAAAAGGCTGTTGCAGTACTTGACACAGAAAACGGTCTATTAACCGCTTTCCAATTCGACGAACAGCCAGACGGCTTCAGCATCGGCGCCCTGAATAGCCGATTCATAGACGCCGTGAGAGTCAGATACGCCTTTGGAGATTTAGCTGAAGGCGAAAAACATAACGTCTCCTTTTCCACACTTGTTCATGCCTTCGAGTTTGAAGAGGTTACACAATGGACAATCTCAGAATTAAAGCAACAATTCAGTTCAACAACGAATTTGTCAATCGAAGCAAGGGACTTCAACACCTACATCGACGAATACAACATCAAATTCGTAGTTGTCGACACCCAACAAGTTGTTTCAACCATCAACGCAACCCCTGCCTTAGACAAAATCTACTATGATGGCAGAATCGCCGTTTACAGAACAAAAAGATAAGTAGCGTAGCCAAAAAGAAAAATGGCTTTCTTTATTTTTCGCGCAGAACTTTTGGCACATAAGCGCATGCTGGATCTGAAGCGAATAGGTCGCCAGTGTAGATTTCTGCACGGGTTCGGCAGCCACCACAAATCTCACGATATTCACAAACGCCACATTTGCCTTTCAGGTTCCTGCGGTCTCTGAGTTTACTGGTGAAATCAGATGTCTGCATGTCTGTCCAGATTTCTTTCATTGTCTTGTCTTTGATGTTGCCCATGCGGTAGCCTTCATTAAAGCCACACGGTCTGATGTCGCCGTTTTCCAGCAATCCCATGTACCTGCCGCCTATGAAGCATTGACCAAGAAATACGTTGTTGAACCAGTAATCAAAGTCGGGCATGCCTCGTTCTTTTGCGATGCGGGCGAAAAATGGGGAATATACGTTGATGCTGAGTTTTCCTTTGTACTCCTGCATCAAGTCATAGATTCTGTTAAAAACCACTTCATACTGTTGTGGGGTAGGCGCCATATCCAGATGCTCCTGAGCCCTGCCAACAGGAATATAATTATGATAGACTACTCGGGTGGCATTGTATTTGTGTCCTAGCTCAGCAATGTAATCCACTTCCGAACAATTGTTTCTGCTTAGAGTAGTTACGATGCAATCAAAAATTCCGTTCTTAGACAAATTCTCCATAGCCTTAAGAGCTGTAGCATGAGAGCCTTTACCCCGTGTAATGTCATTCGTTTTCTCTTTTCCTTCAAGACTAACTGCTGTCATAACCTCATTTCGGACCAGCTTGTCAAGGATGTCCCCTTTAACGTAGTAGCCGTTTGTTATGAGGCTCACGTTCATGCCTAGACTTTTAGCATGCTCAATTATCTCAAAAATGTCTTTTCGTACAAGAGGTTCTCCGCCACTTAAGCCAAACCATTTTGCCCCAAGCTCATAGAGTTCGTCAACAATTTTCATTCCGCCCTTGGTATCAATCTCATTAATAGCATAAGGGTTCGATGCAAAACTGCAGTGTAAACAATTATAGTTGCAGGCCCGGGTACATCTCCAAGTCATCATGTACAAGAGGGGCCTATCGGTCATGGAACGTACCATCAGTAAACCATCCGGGATTATGTAGGAACTTGTGAAATTGTATTTAACTTTTCCGTTAATAAGGGTTATCGAGGTTAGTTCTGTACCAAACGCTTAGTTTTCTGGCTAAAATTACTGGTGTCTACTGATTTAGAGACACTAGAATAGACTTTAGACAACAAATTTACAGATAGAAGCTGAGTAATCCACGGTTTCTCTAGCGCAAATGAATTAATATCCAGACAGGAATGGTTGAGAAGCATTTAATTCTTGAAATCCATTTCTTTCTGACTTATCATCTGTTGATGAATCTTCTAGGATCGGTGTCGATATCAACAATTGTAGTTTTGTTTGATAACAATGCTTTGTCTACTGATGTTTCAAGAAGATTGGGTTCGGATACTTTGATTCCTAACCCGCCTGATTCTTCAGCATATTTGGCAAAGTTAAAGTCGTAAAGTTCCGTCTGTGAGTTCTTGTATCCTTCAATTTTTTGTTCTTGCTTAATCATGCCTAAAGATTTGTTATTTAGTAAGAAGATTTTGATGGGCATCTGGTATTTCAGAGCTGTTAGGAAATCTCCCATAACTTGAGTAAAGCCTCCATCACCTGTAATGCAGACGATTTGTTTATTGGGATAGGCAAGTGCTGCAGCCATAGCGCCTGGTAAGCCGAATCCCATGGTTGCTAATAGTCCACTCATGACCATTTTCTGAGTTTTTTTCATTTGAAAGTTTCTTCCAAACCACCAACAGTTTTCTCCAACATCAAGAGAGATTATGGCGTCGGCAGCAATTTTTTCGGTTAAGATTTTCATTATGTATGGTGGTCTGATTGGTTTTAGAGAAGAATTTGCTTCATGCAATAATTGTTTGTTCCAAGTTTTTTTTAGCTTTGAGATTTCATCTAGATAATTGTTTTTTTGGTTTGGTTTAACTTTCATTGTTAGTTTTGGGATTAGTATGGCGCTGTTGCCAAGTAATCCCACTTCGACTGGATATTTTTTTGCGATGTTTTTCATGTTAATGTCTATTTGAACCATCCTTTTTTTTGGCAGTTGGGTGTATTGGCTGAAGGAAGAGCCAATTATTATGAGTAAATCTGATTTTTCTACTAGTTCAGCAGCAATTATTGAACCGCTTATTCCTTGTATGCCTGCACATAGTATGTTGTCTTCGTCGATGATGCCTTTTGCTCTGAAAGTGGTTACTATGGGTGCACTGATTTTTTTGGCTAGTTTTAAGAGTTTGTTTCCTTGTCCCCTAGCGCCGAAGCCTGCTATTATTACAGGTCGTTCTGCTTGGTTTATGGTATTTGCTGCTTTTTCTATAAGTGACTCCTCTACGCCATAAGCGAGGCTTGGAATTCTGCCTTCGAATTTCTGGATTTGTTTATCACTTGGCAATTTTTGTACGTCGTTAGGTATTCCGATGTTACTTACTCCTCGGTCGAGAAGTGCGTGTTTCAGAGCGAGTGTCGTTAGCGTTATGACTTGTTCCTCAACCATTAGTGTTTTGTTGAAAACACTAATGGGTTCAAAGTAGCTGTGTTGGTCGATTTCTTGGAGTGAGCCTGGTCCTATGAATTGTCTCGCTACCATGCCTGATAGTACAATGACTGGTGATTGATCCAATGCAGCATCGTATAACCCTGTGGCTAAGTTAGTTGCTCCGGGTCCGGAGACGCTTAGGCATGCAGCAACGTTTCCAGTTAATTTGCCGTAAGCCGAAGCCATGAGTGCTGCCACTTCTTCGTGTCTGACTTGAAAATATTTGACTTTGTTATTTTTACGAATAGCGTCAATGACGCCTAAGGTTGATGTACCCGGTACTCCGAAGATGTATTTTACTCCCCATTCTGAGAGTTGCTCTATTATGACTTCTGATACTGTTCTGGTTTTTTTGGTTGATTTTAATGTTTTTTGGGTTAACATTATGAATGCATTTTTGGTTGCTCCGCAGACTGGGCATACCCAATTTGCTGGTAAAGCGTTGAATTTTGTTTTTTCCTTTTCTTCGTCATATATGTAGTTGCAGACTGAGCATCTGTATTTTGACATAAGAGTTACCTCGGAAAACCTTAATGCATATGTGTGAATTTGTTTTTATCTGTTTTTGGATTGACGTTTTATTTTAGATAGAAAGGTATTTTGCTTATGCTTCATTAAGTGAAAGAAATACTTGATTGATGGGATTTTTTCTTTCGTCTTTATGTAGGCAGAGACAAACAGAGACGTAGAGCGGATGTACGGGTACACACGCGCGCATTATCTATCGAAAAATAACGCTTCAAATTTTATAGAGCCTCCCCCACACTATATACAGATAATTTTTTTCTGAGAAACAACTCAAATCCTTTAATTCACGGTATACTGAGGCTTAGAAACATTTAATTCAGAATGTAGAGTAAAAACCGTTAGGGTAAAACCACATCGGGACATTGCCTGTGATGTGAAGAACTCGCGGTTTTGCTCTGCACAGAAAGGCACCTTGAAGTGAAAAAATGATGCCCCCTAAACCTAACTACCTTAAAATTACAGTTACATTGGTTTCGTTACTGGTTTTGTCATCTTTTATGGTGTTCCCTGATTCTGTGAGCAGCCTAGTCAATGGAAGTAACCCCGTATATGATTATGGTGATTTACTTCAGTATGAATGGCCACAAATTCATGGAGATTCAGGTTTCACACGTTTCTCAGAGGGTCCAGCCCCAGAAACGTCAGAAATTTTATGGAAAACAAAAATAGACGGCATAGAAAGCTATGTTACAGCCTTCAATGGCAAAGTATTGGTCACAACAGCAACAAGCGTTATCGCCTTAGACAAGGACACCGGAGTCATCGTATGGAACACCTCCCTTCCATCCACACAACGGTGGCCAGCAATATTCAAAATTGATGAAACCCACCTTGTGGTATCAAATTACTGTCTTGAAATAGAAACCGGAAATATTCTATGGACCAGTGAAGACTTTTCTGCAAAAGTGTCCTACTGGGCTGAAAGTGTTTACAGTCCAGAAGAAAAATTGTTTTATGTTCAGGGCGACTCAGCAGTTCAAGCTTGGAACTTCTCTAATCTCGCAGAACCTCCTACACTAGCGTGGGAAACCTATGTTCCAGGCAGTACTTCGTCAGGAACTGGCATACAGTATGGTGATGGAAGAGTGTTCCCTGGGTCCTTTGAGACCCACCAAATGGCACTTAATGCCACTACAGGCAGTGTTCTTTGGGATACGGCGACAACAGGAGCAATGAGCTTCTCTGGCTCTTATATTGACGGCAAGCTGCTCAAGGCAGGTGAACACGACAATGTGTTCTATTGTTTCGATTCTGAGACGGGTCACATATTGTGGAAATACAAGGCAGACAGTCAGATTGGATACTGGGTCAGCGGCAGCGCCACAGCATACGATATGGTCTATGAGCTTAACAAGGATGGAAATCTTTATGCTCTGGATGTGAACAGCGGAGAGCTAGTTTGGAAGTATGAAGGTCCAGGTTACTTCTTTTGGCCAGGCTGGCCAGTAGTTGCTGATGGAAAAGTCTATGCCACAACAGGTCAAAGAGTGTCCTATGATCCTTACACTTTTGAGTACAGCGAATCCGAGTTTGTGTGCCTTGATGCCTTCACTGGCGCCCTTGTATGGAAATTGCCTATAGAAACTCATCCTCCAAGAGATTCTATTGCCATTGCCTATGGTAACTTGTACATTATACCCGGATTCATCAAAGAAATGACAATGGACCAATACGAAACCCCAAACGAGGTGTGGGCTATCGGCAGTTCTTCATGGCCGATGTGGCGCAAAGACTCGGAAAACAGTGGGGCCGGTCAGTCAGGTCCCACTCAACTGAACCTCCGATGGAAGTTTACTACAGGAGCAGGAGTCAGCTCCACCCCGGTCATTTTCGATGGCAGAGTCTATGTAGGTTCACAGGATAGGAACATTTACTGTACCGACGCAAGAAATGGTAGACTGTTATGGACGTTCACGACTGGTGCACGAATCAAATCGTCGGTGGCTGTAGCTGACGGCAAGGTGTATGTTGGACCTGACGATGGAAACGTTTATTGTTTGGATGCAAAAAGTGGCAGCATGTTATGGACGACAGAGGCTGGAGGCTACATTGAAGCTTCCTTTAAGGCTGTAACAGGAATCCGTTCTTCTCCCATTGTAGTAGAAGATAGGGTGTATGTTGGGTCGCTGGACACCAACTTGTACTGTCTTGATTCTAACTCTGGAGACATTGTTTGGAAATTTGAAACAGAAGGCTACATAACTTCTTCTCCAGCCGTATCAGATGACGTAGTCTATGTTACTTCGAAGGAGCCAGGCAGCGGCGCACTTTACAAGATAGATGCTACTGAAGGAACACAAATCTGGAAATGCGATATTCCTTATGTGCTTGTGGCTGATAGGGGCACTGACTTGCAGGTGTCCCCAACAATTGCAGATGACATAATTTGTGTTGGGGCAAACAAACAGAATTATTATGGCGTGAACGCGTCCACTGGCGAAATTGAGTGGACATACGTTACAACTGAGGGTACAGAAGGCATAGGAGGATATCTGGTTGGCTCCGCGGGATATCATGATGGCCAATTCTTTGTTGTGGATATGTTCTTCATTACGTCCCTTAATGCCAGCAATGGGGAGGTTGTTTGGCAGAGCTGGATAGGAACCGAATTGTATACTTCGCCGACCTATGCTGACGGCAAAGTTTACGTTACCACAGACAGGCGCTTCGTTTATGTTCTGAATGCCACAGACGGAAATAGGCTCTCATTCTTTGAAACAGGTTCTAACAGCTGGTCAGCTCCCTCTGTCCATGAAGGAAGAGTATATCTTGGAAGCAACGACGGCAACATCTACTGCCTAGACGATTACCCAGTAACAACTGGTCAAATTCTCACAGGAATAGAAACGAATGAAGTTGAAGTGAACACAACCATTACGGTTTGTGGTCAACTTATGCCAGAAATCTCCTATGCACCAGTAACTGTAACTTTAGAAACGTCCGATGGTAACGTAGAAACCATTGAGGTTACAGCCCAAATGGATGGAGCCTTCAGTTTTGAATATATGCCTGATGTGATTGGCGACGTAAATGTTTCCGTAAGGTGTTCAGGAGCAGCCTTCATAATGGAAGATGCGGATCTACAATTCACTGTGACTGAGGCTCAGCAGGAACCCGACCAATCATCAGACCAAAATCAGGATCAGGACCAACCAGAAGATTCACAGGGTACAGTAATTCCAATGGAATACGTCATTGTGGCAGTTGTTGTTGTGGTTGCGCTATTGATTGCTTTTGTTGCCTACATGGTTATCAAGAAGAGGGATACAAGTTCGCCTATTGTAATTAGTGACTGAGCAAGATTGCTTGAGCGCTAGATTTCTGTTGCTTCAGAGTAGACTTGCCCCATCTTTTGGGCACAAATATCCCACGAGTATGTTTTGGTAACGAATTCTATACCAGAACGTCCCAGCTTTTCCCGTAAACTTTGGTTTGAAAGAAGTGCTAATAGGGCATCAGCTAGTTCGCGGCTATTAGGTTCAACCAGCAGTCCAGTTTCTTTGTTTTTCACAACTTCTTTTATTGCTGTAACGTTGAAAGCAACAACAGGCTTGCCCGAGGCTTGAGCCTCCAACAATGTGATGCCCTGTCCTTCCTGAATTGACGGGGAAGCAAAAACGTCAGCGCAACTATATAATCGGTGAAGCAAATCGTCGGGAACACTGCCCAAGAAAACAAAGTTGTCCGCGACGCCCTGCTCTTTTGAGTAATCAATCAGGTGGCTTTTGAGGGGACCGTCTCCAACCACAACAAACTTTGTTTCTTCAAGCTCTTCTGTTATGTTCTTGGCTGCTTCAATCAGGTAATGTAAACCTTTTCTGGGTATCAGGTTGCCAACAAAAAGTACGACATGTTTGCCGTCGCCGCCGATAACATTCTTGATGCCGCTGCAATCTTCTGTGGGCTTGAATTTTTGGGTGTCCACACCATTAGGAACTACCCGAATTTTTTTCGCATTCACATCATACAATTGAATAAGCTTCTGAAGGGAGTATTGGCTGACCGTAACAATCAGGTCCGCCTCTTTGACAGCATCCTTTTCGATTTTTGCGAGACGTCCCATGAAAACGTTAGAGAGCTTCATTCGAAGGGACGGAGACACACTTTTTGATGCTTGAATATGTTCATCCGCCAGAACGCCGTGAACAGTCTGTATGAAGGGCTTGCCTGTTTTCTTTTTCCTGAGGCGCTTCAGAAATTTGTAGCCGCTGACCGTGTGAGCTTCATAGACATCGGCGTCTATTGTGCCAGCCATTTTGGAGATGGACCTGTTGAAGACCCAGTTGTCCAGCGGATAAATTCTGTCAGTAGAGGAACAGGGAACAATGGTTATTCCATCAACCACAGCGGTTTCTTTGAAGCCCTTTTTTGTTCCACTATAGACGGTTGTCTCGAAGTCATTGACTAGCCGTTTGGCAACCTCAATTATTCGTCGCTCAACACCTCCGAAATAAAGGTGAGGCGGCTGCGTGTTAAAGACGGCTACCTTAAGCTTCTGTCTCATTGGTGTGTGCCCCATTGTTTGAAGCAGATTCACTGCAATTCTTTGGCAGCACTAACTATTAAAATGAAGTACAGCTTTCTGAGCTGCAATCCGCCAGCATCGCGGTTCAGGACCTGAAAAATTGCGCAAAATTTAAGGTTTATTAGCGACTTTGACAGGGCAATATGAACAAGGGACAGAAGGGGACTTTTGTGCAAGTCAGTTTGGTTCACATGCAAATCAGCGAATCAATGGAGAAGAACTTGGAGACTGCAGAACAGATGCTGTATAAGGCTGCGGATTCAGGCTCCAAATTCATCTGTCTTCCAGAATATTTTGCGTTTCCAGCCAACGTTGAAGACAACAACCAAATCGAAAAGATATCAGACACAATTCACGATCAGGCAGTTCAGCTTCTTAAGCGAGTTTCAAAGGAAGTGGACGCCTACATTGTAGGAGGCACAATCTTCGAGAAGTACAGAGGCGACTACTATAACACATGCCTCTTTCTAAGGCATGGAAAGATACTTGGAAAATTCAGGAAAATGCACCGCACCATATGGGAGAAGAAGGTGGGATTACATGTGGGAAGCACCTTCAGAGTCTTTGAAACAGAATTCTGCAAGACTGGAATTCTGATATGTGCTGACGTCTTTTATCCAAGAACTGTCAGGAAGTTGGCATCTTTAGGCGCTGAAGTTATCTTTTTGCCTGTGTCTGCGTCTCGAACTCATCCCCCTGTGAAGGGGCATCCTCTCACCGAAAAGAGGGCACAAGAGCATAAGGTCTTTATTCTCAAAAATGGCAATACGCGCTCAAATTCTAGAGGCGGAAACAGTGCAATAATTTCTCCATGGGGAATCATTAATCAAGCAAAAGAAGAATTGAACACAAAAATTATCTCCGCTGACTTGGACATGATCAAACTAAGAAAGCTTCGTGCGTCAACTTAACTGAAGGTTATTCTCCGTAGATGCTGTCCCATCTGTCAATGATTTTGTTCATGTTTTCGAAGCCGAATTTTTCGAGCCAGCCTCTGTAATTGGTGTCATTTACTGCAGTTCTGGCTATTTCTTTGGCGCGTTCTGCGTTGTGTACAAGAAGAAGAATAGCTTCTAGGTTATGGCGTGAAATGTATGCAACTGCTCGTAGCATAGCTTTTGTTTCAGTTGGCCGTGGGATTTCAGCGCTTAACTCAATGAACACTGACTTTTTGAGCAGCTTCACAAAGTCTTGCGTTAACGTGTCCACCCAGTACAGAGTTACATAGTTGTTGGCAGAAAGGGGAACATGGAAAAAGTCCACGTAATCTGCAATTGCATCAAAATCCAAGCCAAACCGTTCCTTAGCTAACACGGGATCAGGCCATATTTCGATGCCAAAACGTTGCGGAACCAGTTTCCTTGCTTGTCTAAGAAAGTCTGTGACAGTTTCTGCTCGCCAATCCTGCCAATCCAATCCGCTGGCTTTATGCAATTTTTGGCATCGGGGACAGGTACAGAATCCTTCTTCGGGAAAGTGGAAAAGGTTCAAGGTTACGCCTTCCACATCCTTTTTTGCGGTTTCTTTGATGAAGTCTAGAACATGGGCTCGGTACTCTTCGTTGGTTGGGCACACAAAATCCCATGGCAACGTGTAGGCTTTGTTTGTTCTTGTTGCAGGGCCATTCGGCGAAACAGCCACCAAATCAGGGTTTTCTCGTATGGCTTTTGCGTCAACAAAGCAGGTGATGTCATTGTACATGGCTTTTGCAGGTTTTCCCAGAATGCCGTCGACACGTTTTGAGTAGTAAACGTTCATGTCGAAGCCGTCAACTATTGTGGGCTCATAGATTACTGTTCCAATCTTCAACACACTATACCTCTGAAGCAACGTGTATCTTTAACTTTAAATCTGATGACGTTAATTAGTGTGACGTTAAAGATTGCTGGGGCTCTTTGATGAAAATTATTATCGATTATTTCAAATGCATGAACTGCAGCTCATTCACCTGCGTTGACTGCTGTGCAATGGCAGTTTTCAACTTAAAAGACGGCAAACCCGAGATAGTTGATTTAGATTCATGCACGCTATGTGGAATTTGCGCAGATCTGTGCCCCGAGAAGGCAATAACGAT
>Ga0316576_10000482_pt1 | contig 18722 bp, 22 predicted proteins | sample S0NA_FD_203075 | JGI IMG/M metagenome (GOLD analysis project Ga0316576, IMG submission 203075) | Rhizosphere microbial communities from salt marsh grasses in Alabama, United States - S0-2_050615r3r5 | ecosystem: Host-associated > Plants > Roots > Rhizosphere | place: USA: Alabama | collected... | reverse complement strand
TGCGCTTCTCGCCGTCGCACACGACGCAGATGGACTACGACCCGGCCACTGGATGGTCGCGCAGCGGCGACGACAGCGGGTTCACCGCCGGGACGGTGATCGCGCTGCTCGTCGAGGAGTCCGACGCGGGCTACCTCGACCCCGCCGGCAACCCCGTGCCCGTGCTGCTCACCACCGGCTCGGGAGCCGGCTGGCTCGCCCACGCCGGAACCCTCGTGCCCATCGAGTGGAGCAAGCCCGACGCGTCGCAGCCGTGGTCGTTCACGACGAGCGAGGGCGACCCGCTGGCCGTCCCACCGGGCCGGGTCTACCTGGCCCTCATGCCCTCCGGCACCGCCTCGGTGACACCCGTGGCCCCGGCGACGGAATAGGATGGCCGGCGCAGGTCGTTGCACTGCCTGCTTGACAACTCCACAGGGGCCGAACGGTTTCGACCACTGGCGTCGAATCCGGTGAAGCGTGCCGAGGACCCGCGACTGACCTCGTTAACCATGACGCGGAAACCAACAACTGCCAACAAGCAGCAGAACGCGTTCTCCCTCGCCGCCTAGGCGAGCCGGAATGCCGTCAGCCCGGGGCGTCCCCGACCCGGTGACTGGCGTCGACAAGGGGACTCCACCGACCACCCCGGCCACGGGGGTGGGAGGGACAGCGAACAGCGGCTGGGCTGTGTTCTCCGACCGGTCACACGAAGCGGAGTAGCCGAGACCACGACACCGTGACTGCGCACGGAGAAGCCCGGTGACGGCTCAGCGGGACCCGGGTTCGATTCCCGGCGGCTCCACCACGTCCCCGGTCGCGACGAGCTCGAGCGCGCCGAGGGTGATGGACGTGTCCAGCGAGAGCAGCGGGTGCGTCCCCTCCACGCCCGCCGGGGTCCAGTACGAGTCCTCCCAGGTCTGGAAGCCGTCTCGCACCGTGAGCCCGGCCAGCACCGACACCACCCCGACGCGCGCCGCCGTCGCTGCGGGGATCGCGATCGTCACCCCGGCCCCTGCGGTGGTGATCCGGCCCTGCACATCACGGGTGAGCGGCCCGTCGAAGGACAGGTCGTAGCCGGCCGCCCCCCCGACGATCGTCATCTGCTCCGGGCTGGCGTATCCGAGGCCGCGGACGTCGACCGAGGCGGCTCCGGCCTCGCAGTCGAAGCGCTGGAGGTCCGGGACCGGCGCGGAGAAGCCGATCGTGGCGCTGCCGGCTCCCATCCGCACCGAGACCCGGCGCAGCCGGAGGCCCCCGAGGTCGCAGCCGAGCTCCGATGCCCCCGTGGCCACCTGCAGGGAGAAGGGCCGGCCCGTGCCGAGCCGCAGCGACAGCGTGGGGACCGAGGCCTTGAACCCCCGGACGTCGGACAGCCGCGTCTGCTGCGCGATGCGGACGTCCCCGTACTCCCCGGTCACGCTCAGCGGCAGCGTCCCGGTCGGGTCGTCGTAGGTGCCGGTCACGAAGGCCTCGGGACCGCCGGGGGACAGGTGCAGGCGGCAGGCCCCGACGCTGAGCCTCAGCACGAGGTCGTCGGCCTCCGGCCACGGCACCTCCACGGGCACCGGCGTCTGCTGGATCGGTACGTCCTGCGACATGACGGCCTCCTCGGTCTTCTCCCATCGTGGCACGCCGGCGGTGCCTACGCTGCCGGGCATGCGAATCGGCGTGCTGGGCAGCGGTCGGGTCGGACGGACGCTGGGGCAGGCCTTCGCGGAGCGAGGCCACCCCGTGGTGCTGGGCACTCGCCGGGCCGACGACCCCGAGCTGAGGGGCTGGGCCGGTGGGTGCGGGGTGCACCTGGCGTCGGTCGCGGGGGCGGCGGCCCAGGCCGAGGTCGCCGTGAACGCCACCGCCGGGGTCGCCTCGGTGGAGGTGCTGCAGGCCGTCTCGGAGGACCTGGCCGGGACTGTGCTCATCGACGTGGCCAACCCCTTGGACTTCTCCCGTGGGTTCCCGCCGTCGCTGACCGTGCCGAGCACCGACAGCCTCGCCGAGCGGATCCAGGCGGTCTTGCCGCGAACCGACGTCGTCAAGGCGCTGAGCACGGTCACCGCCGCGGTCATGGTGGACCCGGCCCGGGTGCCCGGAGAGCACCACCTGCCCATCGCCGGCAACGACCCGGAGGCCAAGGCGACCGTGCGTGGGCTGCTCGTCGGGCTCGGGTGGCCCGAGTCGTCCCTGCTCGACCTCGGGGACCTCTCGGCTGCCCGCGGCATGGAGGCCTACCTGCTGCTCTGGGTACGGCTCATGGGCGCGATCGGCAGCCCCGTGTTCAACCTCCGGGTCGTCGGCGAGGAGAGTGGTTTGTAAGGCAAGCCTTCCCTAATTACGCTGCGTGGGTGCTTCGGAAATGGGCCGTCGTCCCGGTCGTCCTCGTCTCGGCCCTGGTCCTGGCGGGCTGCGGGGGCGACTCCGAGCCCACCGCGACACCGACGCAGCCCACGCCCGAGCAGGGGCCGCTGACGGTCTACTCGGGTCGCTCCGAGGAGCTCGTGGCACCCGTGATCGAGCAGTTCGAGACCTCCTCGGGGGTCGAGGTCGAAGTCCGTTACGCCGACAGCGGCCAGCTCGCCGCACAGATCCTCGAGGAGGGGGACCGGTCCCCGGCGGACCTGTTCCTCGCCCAGGACGCCGGCGCGCTCGGCGCCGTAGCCCGTGCCGGACTGGCCGCCGCCGTCCCGGTCGACCTGCTCGATCTGGTCCCGGAGCGCTACCGCGCGGAGGACGGGTCGTGGGTCGGGGTGAGCGGTCGGGCCCGCGTCATCGTCTACGACCCGCGCGAGGTCGCCCCCGACGAGGTGCCGACCTCGGTGTTCGACCTCACCAACCCCCGGTGGGCGGGCGAGGTCGGCGTCGCCCCCGCCAACGCCTCCTTCCAGTCCTTCGTCACCGCGATGCGTGTGCTGGAGGGGGAGGAAGCCACCCGGGCGTGGCTGGAGGGCCTGGTGGCGGGCGGGGTGGAGGTGTTCGAGGGCAACACCCCGATCCTCGACGGGGTCGACAACGGCGTGGTGTCGATCGGCCTCATCAACCACTACTACTGGTACCGCAAGGTGGCCGAGGCCGGGGCCGAGGCGGTCCCGTCACGGCTGCAGTTCCTCTCGGGCGGTGACCCGGGCGCGCTGGTCAACGTCGCGGGGGCGCAGGTGCTGGCGGGCTCCGACCAGACCGAGCAGGCCGAGGAGCTGCTGGCGTTCCTGCTCTCGGAGCAGGCGCAGCGCTACTTCGCCGAGGAGACCTTGGAGTACCCGCTCGTCGAGGGCGTCGAGCCCGCCGCCGACCTTCCTGCGCTGTCGTCGCTCGAGCCCCCGGACATCGACCTGTCCGACCTGGAGTCCCTCGACGAGACGATCACCCTGCTCGAGGAGGTCGGGCTGCTCTGAGCACGCTGGCCACCAGACCGGCACCGCCGACGACGGCGTCCCGTCCGCGGACGCCGCGCTGGCTGCTGGCCGCTGCCGTCCCGGGTGCCCTCCTCGCCGCCCTGCCGCTGCTGTACCTGGTGGTGCGCACCGCCGGTGCCGGCCTCGACGAGGTGCTCGACGTGCTGTGGCGCGAGCGCACCGCGGTCCTGCTGGTGCGGTCCCTCGGCCTGGCGGCGGCCGTGACCGCGGCCTGCGTCGTCCTCGGCGTCGGCTGGGCGTGGCTGGTCACCCGCACCGGGCTACCCGGGCGACGGGCGTGGCTGGTCGTGGGCGTGCTGCCGCTGGCGGTGCCGTCCTACCTCGCTGCCTACGCGTGGGTCTCGCTGGTGCCGACGCTGGACCCGTTCCTGGGCTCGGTGCTCGTGCTCACCCTCGTCTGCTACCCCTATGTGCTCCTCCCGGTGGCGGCCGCGCTCGCCCGAGTGGACCCGGCCGCCGAGGACGTCGCCCGCAGCCTGGGCCGGCGACCGGCGGCGGTACTGCTCGGTGTGACGCTGCGCCAGGCGCGGCCGGCGGTGGTCACGGGGGCCCTGCTGGTCGCGCTGTACGTGCTCTCGGACTTCGGGGCCGTCGCCCTGCTGCGCCTCGACACCTTCACCCGTGTCATCTACACGTCCTACCGGGCAGGTTTCGACCCCGTGCCGGCCGCGGTGCTGAGCCTGGTGCTGGTGGCCGTGACCGCCGCCGTCGCCACCGTGGAGACGAGGACCAGGGGACGGGCACGGCAGGCACGCCTCGGCTCGGGGGTGGCCCGAGCCCGGGTCACCACGCCGCTGCGGGGCACCTCGGCCGTCCTGGCGACGATTCCCGCCGCCGTGGTCGCTGTGCTCGCGCTGGGCGTCCCGCTCGGCTCGGTGGCGTTCTGGCTCGCCGGCTCCAGCCGCGGCGTCGACGTGTCCGACGTGGCGTCCGCGGCGGTCGCGACGATGGGGCTGGCGACGCTGGCAGCCGTCGTGACGACCCTGCTGGCCGCCCCGCTCGGGTACCTGGCGGCCCGGTACCCGAGCCCCGCCGTGCACCGGCTCGAGCGCCTCGGGTACGTGGGCTACGCCCTCCCGGGGATCGTCGTGGGCCTGGCGCTGGTCTACCTCGGCGTGCGCGTGGTCTACCCCCTCTACCAGACCACCACCATGCTCGTCCTCGCCTACGTCGTGCTGTTCCTGCCGGTCGCGATCGGGTCGGTGCGGGCAGCGGTCGGCGCCACCCCGCCGGCCCTGGAGGAGGTCGCGCGGTCCCTCGGCCGCGGACCGCTGCACTCGTTCGCGTCGGTGACCGCCCCTCTGGTGGCTCCGGGGGTTCTCGCCGGGGCGGCACTCGTCGTCGTCACCGTGATGAAGGAGCTGCCCGCCACCCTCATCCTCAGCCCCACCGGGGTGTCGACGCTGGCCACCGAGCTGTGGTCGGCGACGGCTGCGGGTGCCTACGCGGCCGCGGCTCCGTACGCTGGCGTGCTCGTGCTCGTCGCGATCGTTCCGGCCGGGTTGCTGGCCGCTCGCCGGGAGGTGCTCGCATGACCGCCGCCCTCCGGGTCAGGCAGGTGCGCAAGGCCTTCGGCTCGAACGACGGCGACGTCGAGGTGCTCACCGGCGTCGACCTCGACGTCGAGCCGGGCCGGCTGGTCGCCCTGGTCGGGCCGTCCGGCTGCGGCAAGACCACCTTGCTGCGCCTCGTCGCCGGGTTCGACCGCGTCGACGCCGGCACCGTCGAGGTGGACGGGCACGTCGTCGCCGGCCCCGGCGTGCACCTGCCACCGGAGCGGCGGCGCATCGGCGTCGTCCCGCAGGAGGGCGCGGTCTTCCCGCACCTGTCGGTGCGTGCCAACGTGGCGTTCGGCCTGTCCCGCCCGCAACGCCGCGCCGGCCGGGTGGAGCAGATGCTGGCCCTGGTCGGCCTGGACGCCCACGCCGACCGGATGCCGCACGAGCTGTCCGGCGGACAGCTGCAGCGGGTGGCGCTGGCGCGGGCGCTGGCCCCCGGTCCGTCCGTCGTGCTCCTCGACGAGCCCTTCGCCGCGCTGGACACCGGGCTGCGGGCCGCGGTGCGCGCCGAGGTTCGGCGAGTCGTTCGAGCCGCCGGCGCGACCGTCCTGCTCGTCACCCACGACCAGGAGGAGGCGCTGTCGATGGCGGACGAGGTCGCCGTGATGGACGGCGGCCGGGTCGTGCAGCAGGACGCGCCCATGACGGTCTACCGCGAGCCGTCCACCACGGCGGTGGCGCAGTTCCTCGGGGACGCCGTGCTGCTGGCCGCCGAGAGCGAGGGCGGGAGCGCCCGCACCGCGCTGGGGTCGCTGCCGCTGGCGTCGACCGCGGTGGCCACCCACGGCACCGTCCTCGTCCGGCCCGAGCAGATCGCCCTGGCCCCCTCGGACGAGGTCACCGCGACCGCCCACGTCACCGACACGCAGTTCTTCGGCCACGACGCGCTCGTCACCGTCGGGCTCCGGGACGCGGGCACGACGGTCCGGGCCCGGCTGCTCGGTGCCCCCACCCACCTGACCCCCGGCACTCCGGTGCGGGTCGCCGTGTCGGGGCCGGTGACCTTCTTCGCCGATCCGCCTCGGGCGGCAGCCGACCCGGGCAAGATGCCGGAGTGAGCACTGCGACGACCGGTCGGCTGCTCGTGGCGACCCCGATGCTGGCCGATCCCAACTTCTCGCGCACGGTGGTGCTCATGCTCGAGCACTCCGACACCGGAGCCCTCGGAGTGGTGCTCAACCGACCCTCGACCCTGCCGGTCGGCGAGATCCTCCCGGCCTGGGCCGGCGTCGTCCAGCCACCGGTCGCGGTGTTCCACGGCGGGCCGGTCGCCACGGACAGCGCGCTGGGCCTGGTGCGCACGGCCCAGCCGGCACCACCCCTCGGCGTCCGGCTGCTGAGGGACTCGCTCGGGCTCATCGACCTGGACACCCCCGTCGAGGTGGCGGCCCCCGGCGTGGCGACCATGCGGGTGTTCGCCGGCTACGCCGGCTGGAGCTCCGGTCAGCTCGAGGGCGAGATCGACGAGGGCGCCTGGTTCGTCGTCGAGGCCGCTGCCGAGGACCCGTTCTCCCCCGACCCGGACCACCTGTGGGCGGCGGTGCTCAGGCGCCAGCCGCACCCGCTGTCCCTGGTGGCGTCGTTCCCCACCGACCCCTCCCTCAACTGAGTCCTGCCGCCACGGCGCGGGGAGCCTAGACTCGCCGGATGGCCACCGAGCTGAGCCCCGGAACGCAGACGGTCGTCGACGAGCGGACCCGGCCCGTCACCGACGACGGCGACCACGAGCGCTTCTCCCACTACGTGCCCAAGGACAAGCTCACCGAGGCCATCGTCATGGGCACCCCGGTGCGCGCCCTCTGCGGCAAGGTGTGGGTGCCCAGCCGCGACCCGCAGAAGTACCCGGTGTGCCCGACCTGCAAGCAGATCTGGGAGCGGCTTCCGAAGGGGCCGGAGAAGGACTGATGGCCGTCGAGTCCTCGATGGTCCCGCTCGGCAGCCCGATGCCGGCGTTCGCCCTGCCTGACGTCACCGGCCGGGTGGTCGACCCGGGCAGCATGACCTCGCCGGCGCTGCTCGTGGCGTTCCTGTGCAACCACTGCCCGTACGTCCGCCACGTCGAGTCCGAGCTCGGGCGGGTGCTCGCCCGCCACCCCGGCCTGGACGTCGTCGGCATCTGCAGCAACGACGCCGAGGCCTACCCCGACGACGCGCCGGACCACCTGGCCGAGCAGGCGCGTCGAGCTGGGTGGGCGTTCCCCTACCTCGTCGACGCCGAGCAACAGGTCGGACGAGCCTTCCGGGCCGCCTGCACCCCCGACTTCTTCCTCTACGACGCCCAGCGCCGGCTCGCCTACCGCGGCGCCTTCGACACCTCGACGCCCGGCAACGGGCAGCCGGTCACGGGCACCCTGCTCGAGGCCGCCGTCGAGGCGGTGCTGGCGGGCCAGGAGGTCCCGGAGCCGCACCGGCCGAGCATGGGCTGCTCGATCAAGTGGAGGCGGTGACCGCTCCGGTCGAGGTTTCGCCCGGGGGTGCGATGGGCACACCCAGGTATGCCACGCCTCACTCGAGCACTGGCCACGACCGGTGTCGTGGGCCTGCTGCTTGCGCTGGGCACCGGCACCGCCGACGCGGCACCCGGCCCGGCCGCCGCGGAGATCGCCACGATGCGCGCCGAGGTCAGTGCTAGCCAGCAGCGTCGGTCGGCCACCGACGCCGAGCTCTCCGCCGCCCGCACGACGGTCGTGGGGACAGCACAAGCGTTGGCCGAGGCCTCCGATGCGGCCGAGGTCGCCGCCACGGTGCGTCCGGTCGTGCTGGACGAGGCGGAGCGAGCCGAGCAGCGGTTGCGCGTCCTCCAGCAGCCGCGGCGCGACTTCCTCGGCGTCGGGCAGGCGCCCAACGCCGAGGACGTGCAGGCCGCACAGACCTGGCTGGAGGGCAGCCAGGCCGCGGTCCGTGCGGCCGACGACGCGATCCTCGCCGCCCGCCTCGACGAGAACGCCGCCCAGATGGCGCATGCCCGAGCCCAGGCCACACTGCAGCAGGCCACGCGTGCAGCAGAGCAGGCGGCTGCCGCGCACGAGGCCGCCGCCGAGATCCTCGAGGCCCAGCTGGGCCGTGTGGACCCTGCGTCCGGGCGACTCGCGCGTCCTGCCACCGGGGAGGTCACCAGCGTGTTCGGCCCACGCCCCCACCCGCTCGGCGGCGGTGTCAGCCGGCACGGCGGGGTCGACTACGCCGTCGGCGACGGCACCGCCTACGCGGCCGCCTCCGGCGCCGTGGTGGCAGTCGGCTGGAACGGGTCCTACGGGCTGGAGGTCGTCGTCGACCACGGCGACGGGCTGTCCACCCGCTACGCCCACCTGTCGGCGGCCGCGGTGACCCCGGGGCAGCCGGTGGTCGTCGGCGACGCCCTCGGGGCGATCGGCTCCACCGGGGCCTCGACCGGCCCCCACCTGCACTTCGAGGTGATCACCGGGGAGACGCAGGTCGACCCGTCCGGGTGGGTCGACTGACCGGGGGGAATGGCACGGGCCCGCCCCGTGTTGGCCACGAAGGAGGGATCCAGGTACCCCCAGGGGTATGCTGGGACGACCACGACGACGTTGACGAGAGGCGGAGGCTCATGGCCACCCTGACCATGACCAAGGACAACCACGACGAGACCGTCCAGGACGGCATCGTCCTCATCGACTTCTGGGCGGAGTGGTGCGGCCCCTGCCGGATGTTCGCCCCCGTCTACGAGGAGTCCTCCGACAAGCACACCGACGTGACTTTCGCCAAGGTCGACACCGAGGACCAGCGCGAGCTCGCCGGCATGTATGGAATCCGCTCGATCCCCACCCTCGTCATCTACCGCGACGGCATCCCGGTGTTCGGCCAGCCCGGCGCGATCCCCGGCAACGTGCTCGAGGACCTCATCGACCAGGTGCGCGGGCTCGACATGGAGTCCGTGCGGACGCAGTACGAGGAGCAGCTGAAGTCCGCGGGCCGCTGATCACCTGGCTCGGCCACTCGACGGTCGCCCTGCGGGAGCCCGGCCTGGACGTGCTGACCGACCCCCTGCTCACCGACCGGGTCGCGCACCTGTCGCGGCGACGGGGTGAGCGGCCGGTCGACGTCGCGGCCGACGTCGTGCTCATCTCGCACCTGCACCACGACCACCTCCACCTGCCGTCGCTACGACGGCTCCCCGCTGGGACGCGGGTTGTGCTCCCCCGCGGGGGAGCGGGGCTGCTCGACGGCCTTCCGCTGGACCCGCTCGAGGTGGTGCCGGGGGACGTCGTCAGCCTCGGTGGTGTCGACGTGGTGGCCGTCCACGCGTTCCACGACGGGCGCCGGCATCCGGGCTCCCGCTGGGCGGGTCCGGCGCTCGGCTACGTCATGCACGGCACCCGGCGGGTGTGGTTCGCCGGCGACACCGGGTGGACGGACAGGCTGGGCGCCGACGTCGGGGAGGTCGACGTGGCCCTGCTCCCGGTCGGCGGCTGGGGCCCGCTCGCCCGGCCCTCGGTGCACGGCCAGCACCTCGACCCCGAGCAGGCCGCCTGGGTGGCCGCGTCGCTCCCCCCCGGCGCCACGGCGGTCCCCGTGCACTTCGGCACCCTGTGGCCGACGGGGCTGCCGGCGCACCGGCACCGCGCCTTCCTCGGCCCCGGCGAGCAGTTCCGGCAGGCCGTCGCCGGGCGCGCTCCCGACGTGTCGGTCCGGGTGCTCGACCCGGGCGCGTCCCTGCTCTGATCAGCCGATCTCGACGACCGCGACGTTCGACACCAGCGACTTCCCGTCCACGTCGGCGACGACCCTGAACTGGCTGGTCCCAACCCGCTGCGTACGCACCCACGTCCCGAACGTCCCGTCGTCCGCGGTCGTCGTCGTGACGGGGAAGTCCTCGTACGGCCCACCGTCCCGGGACCGCTGGACCGCGACGACGACGTCGGCCCGGGCCGGGTCCACCCGCCCGCTGAGGCGGATCAGCTCACGGGGGGCAGCCTGGGCCCGGTCGGTCTGCACGGCCAGCGACCAGGCGGTGTCGGGGCTCGGGGTCGCCACCGGGGGTGCGGAACCGGTCGGTCCCGGGGTGGCCGGGATCGTCGGCGCGGTGGTCGGCGCCGCTCGCTCGACGGCGGCGGTGCCCACCGTTGTCGCCGCCAGGGCGCCGGCGAGGAACCCGAGGAGGGCGGCGACCAGCAGCACGGCCAGCACGGACGAGCGTGCCGGGCCGGGTCGGGCGCTCGGGGTCGAGGGGGCCGTCATCGTCCGACCATTGAACCCCGGCAGGGCGGGTGAGACGGCGCCGACGCGCCCCGGCCTCAGCGCTCCGCGGCCCCCGAGATGCTCACCGGCGGCAGCAGGAACCACCGCAGGGCCTCGAAGTCTGGGGACAGCCTTCCCGCCTCGTCGGTGGTCGGCGGCCGGTCGTGGGCCAGCCGGTGCGCCTCCGCGAGGTACTCCTCCAGCACCTCGACCGGAGCCCGGTCCTCGTGGTGCGGGTATGCCAGCCGGCCGTCGACGTCGTACCCGACGTCGGTGAGCCGCAGCGGCGGCTCGACGGGTCCGTCGGAGTGCCGCCAGATCCCGGACAGCGGGTCGAACCGGTAGTCGGGCAGGAAGAGGTGGCCGTGCCGGGCGACGAACGCCACGGCCCGGACGACGAAGGAGAACACCTGCTCGGAGATGAAGTAGTTGAAGTTCACCCGCACCCAGCCCGGCTTGATCCCCTCGCAGCCCTGAGCGATCTCCCGCTCGTAGCCCTGCGATCGCTCCACGTCGATGCCGAGCAGCGTGTGCCCGTACGGCCCGGCGCACGAGCACCCACCTCGCGCCTGGATCCCGAACAGGTCGTTGAGCAGCGCCACGACCGCGTTGTGGTGCAGGTACCGCCCGTCAGGGCGGCGCACGACGAACGACACGATGGACAGCCGCTCGGCGTCGGTGTTGCCGAGCACCTCGATGCCCGGCTCGGTGCTCCACGCCTCGATCGCCCGACGCACGTAGTCGTCCTCGTGGGCGCGGATCACCTCGGTGCCGACCGCGTCCTTGAGCCCGAACACCAGGCCAGCTCGGATCGACTCCACGATCGCGGGCGTGCCGCCCTCCTCCCGGTGCACCGGGTCGGCCAGGTAGACGTGCTCGGTCGGGTTGACGTAGGCCACCGTGCCGCCGCCGACGACGTCCGGGACGCGGTTGGCCAGCAGCCCCCGGCGCACGACGAGCACGCCGGGGGTGCCGGGTCCCCCGACGAACTTGTGCGGGCTGAGGAACACCGCGTCCTTCCACGACAACGGGTCGTCCTGGGCCTGCATGTCGATGTCGACGTACGGACCGGCCGCGGCGTAGTCCCACAGCGCGAGTGCCCCGTGCCTGTGCAGCAGCGCGGAGATCCCGGCGGTGTCGGAGAGGATCCCGGTGACGTTGCTGGCGGCCGAGAACGAGCCGATCCGCAGCGGTCGGTCCGCGTGGGCCGCCAGCTGCTCGGTCAGGGTCTGCTGGCAGATGTGTCCGTCGGAGTCCTCGGGAATCCGCACGACGTCGGCGATCGACTCCCGCCACGGCAGCTCGTTCGAGTGGTGCTCGAACGGCCCCACGAACACCACCGGGCGCTGGTCGGGCGGGATGTAGGTGCTCAGCTGGTGCCGGTCCTCCAGCGCGGACGGGATACGCAGCCCCAGGATGCCGATCAGCCGGTCGATAGCGCCCGTCGAGCCGGAGCCGGCGAAGATGACGCAGGTGTCGTCGTCGCCGTGGACGCTGCGGTGGATGAGCGCCCGGGCGTCCTCCCGGAGCCGGGTGGTCGCCAGCCCGGTGCCGCTGGACTCCGTGTGCGTGTTGGCGTAGCGGGGCAGCACCTCGTCCCGGACGAAGTCCTCGACGAAGGCCAGCGCCCGGCCGCTCGCGGTGTAGTCGGCGTACGTCACTCGCCGCGGGCCGTACGGGCCCGGCACGACCTGGTCGTCACCGATGACGCCCTCGCGGATGCGCGCGAGCAGCGGAGGCTCGGGCAGGGACGGGCCCCGTGCGGCCAGCACGAGGCCCTCGGTGCCCGAGCCGCGCGCGTGCCCGGTGTCCGCGTCGGTCATCGGCCCGGCCGTCCCGTCCGCACGAGCTCCGCCCCGGCCCGCCGCATCTCCTCGATCGCCGACTGCGTGGTCTGCGGCGCCACCCCGGCGGTCAGGTCGATCAGTACCCGGGTGGCGAAGCCCTCCCGGACGGCGTCCAGCGAGGTGGCCCGCACGCAGTAGTCGGTGGCCAGGCCGGCGATGTCGACGCTGTCGACGTCGTGCTCGCGCAGCCAGCGAGCCAGCCCTCGTCCGTCGCGGTCGCGACCCTCGAAGCCGGAGTAGGCCGCCTCCTGCTCGCCCTTGTCGAACACCGCGTCGAAGGGCTGTGGATCGAGGTTCGCGTGGAACGCCGCCCCGTCGGTCCCGGCGACGCAGTGCGGTGGCCACGAGTCGACGAAGTCCGGGTCGGACGAGAAGTGGCCGCCGGGGTCGATGTGGTGGTCGCGGGTGGCTACCACGTAGTCGTAGCGGCGGTCCTCCGGGTCGGCCTGCGACCAGGCGTGCACGAGCTCGCCGATACGCAGCGCCACCGCGGCTCCACCGGCCACCGGCAGCGAACCTCCCTCGCAGAAGTCGTTCTGCACGTCGACGACGATGAGGGCGCGGGTCATGTCGCTCCTTCCTCGGGCCCGGTGCCGGGCCACTCCAGGACGGTGGGGATCGCCGGCTCGCCCCGGGAGAGCTTGCGAGCGTGCTCGGGCAGCTCGTCGCGGCAACGCCGGTGGTGCGCGCGGGCCTCGTCGAGGGGCTCCCGGCCCACGACCTCGCCGGCGCGGACGAGGTCGACCTGCAGTGCGCGGTCGTCCTCGCCGGCTGCGGGGGCGCCGATGAGCTCGGCCACCGCCACTCCGCCGGCACGCCTACGCACCGCCGCCTTGAGGCCCCCCGCGCCGCCCTTGCCGAGGCTGTGCTTCTCCACGGCCAGCCAGCCGTCGCGCTCCCGGCGGGCAACCATCTTGTAGACGAGGTTGGCTGTCGGGGCGCCCGAGCCGGTCACCAGCTGGGTCCCGATCCCGTACGCGTCGACCGGGGCGGCCGCGAGGGCGGCGACGGCGTTCTCGTCGAGGTCGCTCGTCACGACGATGCGCGTGCCCGTGGCACCACGCTCGTCCAGCATCCTGCGCACCCGATGAGCCTGCGCCACGAGGTCCCCGGAGTCCAGCCGCACCCCGCCCAGGTCGGCGCCGGCGACCTCCACGGCGGTGATGACGGCGGTGTCGACGTCGTAGGTGTCCACCAGCAGGGTGGTCGACGTCCCCAGCGCGGCGACCTGAGCGGCGAAGGCCTCGGCCTCGCTGTCGTGCAGCAGCGTGAAGGCGTGGGCGCTGGTCCCACGGGTGGGGATGGCGTAGCGGTGCCCCGCGGCCAGGTTCGAGGTGCTGGCGAACCCGGCGACGTACGCGGCCCGCGCGGCCGCGACGGCTGCCGCCTCGTGGGTGCGGCGCGAGCCCATCTCGATGCAGGGTCGGTCCCCCGCCGCCAGCGTCATCCGGGACGCGGCCGACGCGACGGCGCTGTCGTGGTTGAGGATGGACAGCACCACCGTCTCCAGCAGGACAGCCTCGGCGAACGTGCCCCGCACGGTCATGATCGGCGAGTACGGGAAGAAGCACTCGCCCTCGGCGTAGCCGACGACGTCCCCGGTGAAGCGGTAGTCGGCCAGCCACGCCAGCGTGTCGTCCTGCACCACGCCGGTGTCGCCGAGCCAGCCGAGCTGGTCGTCGGTGAAGCGGAACGCCTCGACGGCGTCCAGCACGCGCCCGACCCCGGCGACGACCCCGTACCGGCGACCCGGGGGCAGGCTGCGGGCGAAGACCTCGAACACCACCTGGCGGTCGGCTGTGCCCCGCCGACGGGCCGCCTGCAGCATCGTCAGCTCGTAGTGGTCGGTCAGCAACGCGCTCGAGCCCGACGCGGCCACCGGGTCGAACCGGTCGGCCGGCGGCAGCGCTGGGGTCACACCATCGGCAGCGTAGTGCGCCGGCGGGCCGGAGGCGGTCGGCAGCAGTGAACCGTGCCACGATGGACGCCGTGACCACGGCCCCTGCGGAGCTCGCCGACCTCGACGAGCTGACCGCACGGGAGTCGGCGTGGGTGACGATCGTCTGGAACGACCCCATCAACCTCATGTCGTACGTGACGTACGTGTTCCAGGCCTACTTCGGCTACGCCCGGTCGAAGGCCGAGAGACTCATGCTCGACGTCCACCACAAGGGCAAGGCGGTGGTGTCCCGGGGCAGCCGGGAGGAGATGGAGCGCGACGTGGAGGCCATGCACGGCTACGGGCTGTGGGCGACGCTGCGGAAAGCGGACGACTGAATGGGAACGGCGTTCAGACGCGGCCGAGACGGCAGCTACGCGTGCACCCTGCATGAGGCGGAGGCCGACCTGCTGCGCAGCCTCGTGGGTCAGCTCCTCGAGCTGCTCGCCGACGGCGAGCCGTCGGCGAGGGACGCCGACCCGCTCGAGGAGGTTCTCGACCTCGCCTCCCCGGAGCCGCCGGTCGACCCGGTGCTGCGACGGCTGTTCCCCGACGCCTACGCCGAGGACACCGCGGCGGCGGACTTCCGCCGCTACACCGAACGCGGGCTGCGCGACGGCAAGCGGCACAACGCCCTTGCCGTGCTGACCGGGCTCGACAGCGCCGAGCCCGACGACGGGCGGGACGGGCGCCGCACCGTGCGCGTCCCGGCCCAGGACGCCGAGGCGTGGATGCGGGCCCTCACCGACCTGCGGCTGGCCCTCGGTACCCGGCTCGGGGTGGAGCAGGACGCCGAGCCCGAGTGGCTCGAGGACTCCGACGACCCGCGCCGGTACGTGTACGGGGTGTACGAGTGGCTGGGCTGGCTGCAGGACTCCCTCGTGCGGGCGGTCCTGCGCTGACGCTGCCGACGTGACGGCGGACACGTCGCGTGAGACTTCTCACCAGCCGTGGGACACGCCTAGTGTCACCGCCGTGGCGGACGCGCCGATCGGCATCGTGGACAGCGGGGTGGGTGGTCTCACCGTCGCTCGCGCGATCCTCGACCTGCTCCCTCACGAGCCGCTGCTCTACCTCGGGGACACCGCCCGGGGCCCCTACGGGCCGCTGCCCATCGCCACCGTGCGGCAGCACGCGCTGGAGGTCATGGACGCCCTGGTCGACCGTGGGGTGAAGGCGCTGGTCATCGCCTGCAACTCGGCCAGCAGCGCCGTGCTGCGCGACGCGCGCGAGCGCTACACGGTCTCCCGCGGCGTGCCGGTCGTGGAGGTCATCGCGCCCGCGGTCCGCCGGGCCGTGGCCACCACCCGCAACGGCCGCATCGGCGTCATCGGGACCGTGGCGACGGTCGGCTCCCGGGCCTACGAGGACTCCTTCGCCGCCGCCCCGCACCTTCGCGTCGTGTCCGCGGCCTGCCCGCAGTTCGTCGACTTCGTCGAGGCGGGCATCACCCACGGGCCCGAGCTGGAGCGGGTCGCCCACTCCTACCTCGACCCTGTGCGCGACCAGGGGGTCGACACCCTCATCCTCGGCTGCACCCACTACCCGCTGCTCGCCGGCGTGATCTCGTACGTGATGGGGGACGAGGTGACGCTGGTGTCCAGCGCCGACGAGACCGCCCGGGACGTGTTCCGCACGCTGCGGGACGCCGACCTGCTGCGCCCGGACCACCTGCCGCCACCGCGCCACGAGTTCCTGGCCACCGGTGACCCGGAGGAGTTCGCCGTGCTCGGCCGGCGCTTCCTCGGGCCCGAGGTGGGCTCGGTCGCTGCGCTGCACCTTCAGCATGCCATGGACGGAGTGCGATGAAGCTGACCATCGTCGGGTGCTCCGGGTCGTTCCCCGGGCCCGACTCCGCCGCGTCCTGCTACCTGGTCGAGGCCGACGGGTTCCAGGTGCTCCTCGACATGGGCAACGGGGGGCTCGGTCAGCTCCAGCGCTACACCACCCTGGACAGGCCGGGCGCGGTCCTGCTCTCGCACCTGCACGCCGACCACGTCATCGACCTGACCTCCTACTACGTCGTGCGCCGCTACCACCCCGACGGCCCGATGGGCCCGCTGCCGGTCTACGGCCCGCACGGCAGCGCCCACCGCATGGCTCGTGCCTACGACCTGCCGTACAACCCCGGGATGACGCACGAGTTCGACTTCGTCACGTTCCCCGAGGAGCCGTTCGAGGTGGGCCCGTTCCGGGTGACCGTCGCCCCCGTCGTGCACCCCGTCGAGGCCTACGCCATGCGGCTGGAGCACGCCGGCCGGGTGCTCGTCTACTCGGGCGACACCTGCCCCACCCCCAACCTCCCCGAGATCGCCCGCGGTGCCGACGTGTTCCTCTGCGAGGCCGCGTTCCTCGAGGGGCGAACGAACCCCGAGGGCCTCCACCTGACCGGCAAGGAGGCCGGGGAGGCCGCCACCGAGGCCGGCGTCGACCGGCTGATCATCACCCACGTGCCGCCCTGGGGGGACCCGGACCAGGCGTTCGCCGAGGCCAAGGACGCCTACGCCGGACCCACCGAGCTCGCGGCGCCGGGGCTCGTCGTCGAGGTCTGACGCCCACGCGTAGCCTTCGGCCGCGTGAGCAGACCCGACGGCCGCGCCCCCGACCAGCTGCGCCCCGTGACGTTCGAGCGTCACTGGTCCATGCACGCCGAGGGGTCGGTGCTCGTGGCATTCGGGGGCACGAAGGTGCTGTGCACCGCGTCGGTCACCCGCGGCGTGCCGAGGTGGAGGGCTGGGTCCGGCCTGGGCTGGGTGACGGGGGAGTACGCGATGCTGCCTCGGGCCACCACGACGCGGTCCGACCGGGAGTCGGTCAAGGGCCGCCCGGGTGGTCGGACCCAGGAGATCTCCCGCCTGGTCGGACGGTCGTTGCGCGCGGCGGTGGACCTGTCGGCGCTCGGGGAGAACACGATCGTGGTCGACTGCGACGTGCTGCAGGCCGACGGCGGCACCCGGACCGCCTCGGTCACCGGCGGCTACGTCGCGCTCGTCGACGCCGTGTCGTGGCTGCGCGAGCAGGACGCCCTCGCGGGCGAGCCGCTGGTGGCCTCCGTGGCCGCGGTGTCGGTCGGCGTGGTGGGCGTCGAGCCCGTGCTCGACCTCGACTACGCCGAGGACGTGGCCGCCGAGACCGACATGAACGTCGTCATGACCGGCGACGGCCGCTTCGTCGAGGTCCAGGGCACCGCCGAAGGTGAGCCGTTCCACCGGGGCCTGCTCGACGGCATGCTCGACCTCGCCGCGGCAGGCTGCGCGCGGCTCACCGACCTGCAGGAGCAGGCCTTGGCGGCGTCGTGACGGCCGAGCTGGTGCTGGCCACCCGCAACCGGGGGAAGCTCGCCGAGCTCGACCGGATCCTGCGCGCCGCCGGGGTGGAGGCCCATCTGCTGACCCTCGACGACGCACACGTCCCGGAGGTCGTCGAGTCGGGGGCGACGTTCGCCGAGAACGCCACCCTCAAGGCGGTGGCCACCGCGCAGGCCACCGGCCAGCTCGCCGTGGCCGACGACTCCGGGCTCGCCGTGGACGCCCTCGGGGGGATGCCGGGAGTGCTGTCGGCGCGGTGGAGTGGCCGCGACGCCGACGACGCGTCCAACCTGCGGCTCGTGCTCGACCAGATGGCCGACGTCCCGGACTCCCGACGCGGTGCCGCCTTCGTCTGTGTCGCCGCCCTGGCCCACCCCGACGGCAGCGTCCAGACCGTGACCGGTCGGGTGGCGGGTCGGCTCACCCGGGAACCGCGCGGGCAGGGCGGGTTCGGCTACGACCCGATCTTCGTCCCGGACGGCGAGACCCGCACCACCGCCGAGATGGGTGCGGCGGAGAAGGACGCCATCAGCCACCGCGGCCAGGCCTTCCGCGCGATCGCCGGCCTGCTGCGTGCGGGAGGCGGGACTCGAACCCGCATGCCCGAAGGCACTGGAACCTAAATCCAGCGCGGCTGCCAGTTACGCCACTCCCGCGGCGGTCCCCAGGGTACGGCTACCCGGCCGGGTCGATCCCGAGCTCGCGCCGGAGCCTGGCCACATGGCCGGTGGCCTTGACGTTGTAGAGGGCCGTCTGGACCGTTCCGTCGGCGTCGAGCACGAACGTCGAGCGGATCACCCCGGTCACCGTCCTGCCGTACAGCGTCTTCTCCCCGTAGGCGCCGTAGGCGGCCAGCACCTGGTGGTCGGGGTCGGACAGCAACGGGAACGGCAGCGACTCGGCCTCGGCGAAGCGGGCCAGTGCCGCCGGGGTGTCCGGCGAGATGCCCACCACCCGGTAACCGGCGGCCTGCAGGGACGCGAGGTTGTCTCGGAAGTCGCAGGCCTGGGCTGTGCAGCCCGGCGTGCCGGCAGCGGGGTAGGCGTAGAGGACCACCCGGGACCCCCGCAGGTCCGACAGCGACACCGGGGTGCCGGAGGCGTCGGGCAACGTGAAGTCCGGTGCAGGGTCGCCCGGGGAGAGTCGAGTCACGGGGTCGCACCGTAGACGGCTTTCCTGGCGCCCCGAGCACGAGGTGCAGACGCGACACAGTCGCATCTAGGCTGTGCGCATGCACGTACCCGACGGATTCCTCGACGTCCCCACGTCTGTCGCCACCGGGGTGATCGCCGCGGGCACCATCGCGGTGGCCCTGAGGAAGTCCCGTCGGGAGCTGGACGAGAAGACCGCACCGATGGCCGGCCTCACCGCCGCCTTCGTGTTCGCCGTCCAGATGCTCAACTTCCCCGTCGGGGTCGGGACGAGCGGGCACCTCATGGGGGGTGCGCTCGCGGCGGTGCTCGTCGGTCCGTGGACGG
>Ga0316576_10000481_pt1 | contig 18723 bp, 22 predicted proteins | sample S0NA_FD_203075 | JGI IMG/M metagenome (GOLD analysis project Ga0316576, IMG submission 203075) | Rhizosphere microbial communities from salt marsh grasses in Alabama, United States - S0-2_050615r3r5 | ecosystem: Host-associated > Plants > Roots > Rhizosphere | place: USA: Alabama | collected... | reverse complement strand
ATCCACGACATGGTGAACCGGCGGACCGCGTCCGGAGACCTGCTCGGCCCGGACGAAGTGGTGAGTGCGCATGACGCATTGCGGGCCTATACCTACGGCTCGGCCTACGCCTCCTACGAGGAGACCAGGAAGGGGTGGATCGGGCCGGGGACGCTCGCCGACTTCGCCGTGCTCTCCGACGACCCCACGCAGGTGGATCCATCCGCGCTGGCCGACATCGAGGTGCTGGCCACAGTGGTCGGCGGCGAGGCCGTGTGGGACGCCGGCCTGGGGATCGAAGGTCCGGCATGACACAGCGCGGACTGGTGGCGTTCGCCGGGCTGGACGCCACCCACCAGGCAGCGGTCCGCCATGTTTACGAGTCGTCGTTCCCGCTCGCGCTGCGCGCGCCGTGGGAGGACATCACAGCCGGTCGCCCCGACGAGCGGCTGCTCGTCCTGCTCGACGAGGAGCGGCGGGAAGCGCCGCCGGTGGGACTCGCCCTGATCCGTCACTTGGGCGACACGTCGCTGTCCTTCGTCCGCTACTTCGTGGTCGATGCCGAGCGCCGCGGGGGCGGCCACGGCTCGGCGTTGCTGTCGGCCCTGGTCACCCACCTGCGCGACACCGGACGCTCGATGCTGCTGCTCGACGTGGAGGATCCCGACGGCCGCCCGGGGGATTCCCCGGAACGCAGGGACGACCTGCGTCGGATCGACTTCTACCGGCGACACGGCGTGCACGTGCTCGCGGTCCGCGAATACGCGCCGCCCGATCACGGGCAGGAGGGGGAGGAACCGGCTCTGCTGCTGATGGGCGCCTTCCTACGCGCACCCTCCAGCGACGGCTTCCCCCTGGGGCCCGCACCGGTGGGTCCGGCTCTCCGCGAGGCGGTCACGGCCGTGTACCGGGACCGCTACGGGTTGGACCCTGAACACCCGGTCGTGCGGGCCACACTGCGGGCGTCCGGTCTGTAGCCCGAGGGGGCTGGTACGCCGTGATGGGCGCCCGGCATCCTCCCGGGTGCACGATGGGCATGTGAAGGATCGCGAGACGCTGCGGGCCGCGCAGGCGCCGCTGAAGGACCGTTACCGGCGTCAGCCGGATTCGGCACTTGTGACATTGTCGGCCGAAGGACATTTGGGCGACGGGGTCAGTTGCTCGGTGCCGACCGGGATGGCCCTCGTGGAAGCGGGCCTGCACCCGGCCACGGGCGGCTCCGGGCTGCAGGCCTGTTCCGGCGACATGCTGCTGCAGGCCCTTGCAGCGTGCGCCGGCGTGACACTGTCCGCGGTCGCGACGTCGGTGGGGATCCCGATCGCGTCGGGCTCGATCCGGGTCGAGGGGACCTGGACTTCAGCGGAACGCTGGGGGTGAGCCGATCCGCGCCAGTGGGGTTCACCGCGATCCGCACTTCGTTCGATCTGGAATCGACGGCTTCGGACGAACAGATCGAGACACTGTGCCGATTGACTGAGCGGTACTGCGTGGTGTTCCAGACCCTGGCGAGCACGCCCCGGCTCAGCATGTCGATCGAGCGCAAGGAAGTGGAGCCGTGACGCGCCTCCGCCCTCAGGTCGACCGCCCCGCTCGCATGCCTGGTGCGGCCGTCCTGATCTGAACCATTCCGTGTGCGGCGTTCAAGCGTGACATCTCTCGCTAGGGCGCACGGACGCCGGAGTGGACGTCCTGTCCCGACCCGGTGGTGGGGCGTGCTCAGTCGAACACGAGCTCGAGGTCCTTGCCCACCCAGTCCGCGTATCGCCACGCGGGCGCCTCGACCGCGGCGCGGGTCTTCGCGGTCAGGTGCCCGAACGGGATGACCGTGATCCGCACCTTGCGGGTCAACTTCTTGCGCTGCCAGGTGCCGACCACCTGCCCCCGCTGGACGACCGTGGCCTTGAACATCCCGTTTCCGCCGGGGACGACGGCGGCGGCGTGTTCGGGATCCAGGAACACGGAACGGTCCTTGTACCCGAGCAAGAACTCATCGAAGCCGGGCAGCAGCATCATCGCCGGCGGCTCGTCGGCGTCGGCATCGAGGTAGTAGACCTCCTGGTCCGCGTGCCGGGCGGTGCGCAGGTCGGCCCCCGCGATCGCGTTGCGCGCGTCGGTCGCAGTCAGTCCGCTCCAGCCCTGGAAATCGGCCCGCGTGGTCGGCCCGTGGCTGCGGAAGTACATGTGGACGAGCATCGCCAGCGCCTCATCGCGGTCGGGCGTGCGCCCATCGGGTGCCCACTCGTCCAGCCGGACGAACGTCTGCTCGGAACCGGAATTCGGACCGATGCAGGTCACGCCGATCTGGGCGGCGTACCAGAGGAGGTGATAGGAACGCCCGCCGCCGGTGTCGATCCCTGCGGCCTCCAGCGCGGCCAGACACTCGGTGCGGGTGAGTCGCACGCCCCGGAGGGCCTGGCCGAGAACCTCAGCGGCCTGCTCGACGACCGATTTGTCCAACCCCAGGTAGTTCCATCGGGCCTGCAGGCCGTTCAGGGCCCGGACTCCGGTCAGGTCCAGCATCCACCGGGCGTTGCCGGGGGCGACGATGTGGATCGTGCCGCGCATGGGCCAGGTGCGAAGCACCTCTGCGCGGTCGAAAGCAGCGTCGATGTCGGCTTCGGCGGTTCCGGGCAGCCGCACCCCCAGCGACCACTTGCCGCTGGCCAGGTCCTGCGCCTGCATCGCTCCGAACCAGTCGGCCAACTCCGCGGCGCTGGTCCCAGGCCGGCTCAGCCGGAGGTTGGTCAACCGCATCGCGCGGACCTCGGAGGTGCTGAGCGCGGTCATGGCCAATCTTCGCCCGCTACGACCCGCACCGGCAAACGACATCCGCAACCGGTGGGCCGGTGACACGGTCGGGGATGCTGAACGCTGGTTCCGTTGCGTCACACTGGCGGCATGTCCGACCTGTTCGAGAAGCTGGCCGGTCCGGCCGACGAGGTGGCGCCGTTGCTGCTCGGCGCCATCATCCGCGACACCGAGGTGGCGGTGCGGATCGTCGAGGTCGAGGCGTACGCAGGGGACTCTGATCCGGCCAGTCACGCCTACCGCGGTCCCGGGGTGAGGAACGCCGTCATGTTCGGACCGCCCGGACACGCCTACGTATACCTGAGTTACGGGATGCACTACTGCCTCAACGTGGTCTGCCATCCGCAGGGCCTTGGTGGTGGCTTGTTACTGAGGTCGGGGGAGGTCGTCGAAGGCGGCGAGGTTGCGCTACGACGCCGACGGGGCCGCAAAGACCTCGCGCGTGGCCCCGGTCGGCTGGGCCAGGCGCTCGCGGTGACGCTCGCGGACAGCGGGACGGATCTGCGCTGCGGCCGACTGAGACTGCAGGCGGCACCAGGGCCGCAAGCTGTGGAGCGCGGCCCCCGGGTGGGGGTGAGCCGGGAGGCCGACCGTGCGTGGCGTTTCTGGATCCCGGGCGACCCTTTCGTGAGTACCTACCGGCGTAGCCCACGGGCCCCTGCCTAGGTGCATCCCAACGGAGGGTTCCGGCGTTCCGGCGGCGGCCTCAGCGGACGGCCACCAGCAGTTGCCGGATACTCGGGTTGGTCATGGCGGTTCCATCCGGGAGCACCACAGTGGGCACTACGTGGTTGCCGTTGTTCACGCTTCCGACGAACTGTGCAGCCGCCGGATCCTGCTCGATGTTCACTTCCCGGAAGTCGAGTCCGGCCCGCTTCATCTGGGATTTCAGCCTGATGCAGTAGCCGCACCAGGACGTCGAGTACATCGTGATCAAGGGTTCTCCTTCTGCTTGCGTGAGTGGACCGCTCATCCGGCGGCGACGATCTCTTCCTGGGAGGCGACGATGCCATCGGCGTGGACGGGGTGGTCGGCGGCTGCGGCCCGCTTGACCACCGCGAGGCCGATGGGTCCGAGTTCGTGGTGCTGTGCGACCGAAGTGACCCGTCCGATCACCTTCTCGCCCAGCACCACGTCGGCACCCGGGTCTGGCAGCGCACCGTCGAAGTGCAGGAGCACCAGTCGGCGTGGCGGCCGGCCCATGTTGTGCAGCCTCGCGACGGTCTCCTGGCCCCGGTAGCAGCCCTTGGCCAGATGGACTGCGGAGCCGATCAGCCCGAACTCGTGCGGCAGGGACTTGTGGTCGGTGTCGACGCCCACCCCGGGCACACCGGCCGCGATGCGCAGGGCGTTCAGCGCCCAGGTGCCGCATTCCGGGCCTTCGGGCTGCTGGCCGCGGGGCAGGATCACCTCGGCCCCGATCAGGGAATCGGGCCGGTGGGGCACGTACTTCTCGGCCGTACCGCCCCGGTCGCTACCGGCCGGTGTCCAGCCCAGGCCGGCGTATTCCAGCGGTACCAGCCACGTCGGCCGATCGCCGTAGCCCTCCCGGCGCGGTACCCAGACCACACGGTGGTCGTCGCTGACGTCCGACACCGTGACGTCGGACAGGAAGCGCATCGAGTCCAGGTATCCCCGCAGCCTGTCCACACCTGCGGAATCCACGATCAGCCATGTCGTGGAGCCGTCGTCGACCACGTGCAGGTCGTACTCGATGTGGCCGTGCGGGTCCAGGATCAGAGCCTGCGTGGAGGAGTCGGGTGCGATGCGGTGGGAGGTCAGCGAGTCGAGCCACGTGATGCGGTCGGCGCCGGTGAGGGCCAGGACGGCGCGATCCTCGAGAGCCACCCAGCCCTCGCCGCGCGCCAGGCGCTTCTGCTCGGTGAACGGGTCGCCGAAATGTGTCATATCGAGTACAACGCGCGAAGGGCGTCACTTTGTTTCCGCTTCAACGAGATCCACGACACTTTGCGCACAATCCCGGCAATGACATGTAGTCGAGATCCGCGGCGAACCCGTGCTCGTTCAGGAGCGCCTCGAGCAGACCGGTCGCGAGCGACACGTCAGCCGACGACTGTGCGCCGCACCGCTGGCACACGAGGTGCAGGTGGGGGGTCTCATCGACGGCGTGGTAGATCGGCGGTCCATGCCCGATGTGGGTATGGGTGATCAGGCCCACCTCGACGAGCACCTCGAGCGCCCGGTAGACCGTGGACGTGTCGACGCCCGGCAGTTCCGACGCGATCCGGTCCGGCGTCGCGTGGCGCAGGCGCCCCACGGCCTCCCAGACCTCGCGGCGCTGCTCTGTGCGACGGTAGCCCCCGTCGCGCAATCTCGCCTCGAACACGTCGCTCACGCGGGCTGGAGCTTGGCAGCCAGGTGGTTGCTCAGTGGTTCCCCCATGGCGCTCATGTCGAACGTCCACGCCAGATCGCCGTCGGGGACGAGGCCGTAGAGTCGCTGGCCACCCATGTACTCCTTGGCGCTCTCAGTGCGCATCACCGAGTCGGTGGTCATCTCGAGACTGGCCCGCGTGATCCTGGCGTCCTGGATGTCGGCGATCGTCACCCGGCCGTACCAGACCTCCGTGAATCCGGTGGGGTGGGTGAACAGTGCTTCGAACTGGTTGTCCGGGCGGGGCCGGAAGAATGCCGACTCCATGGCTCCGGGGCGAACCCGGTTGCCCTCGTCATCGAGGATCCACGAGCGGGAGTTCATCGCGATGAATGGCCGGCCGTCGCAGGTGAAGGACAGTTCCTGACCGAAACGGAAGTCCTCGATGGTGGGATACTGCCCGGTCCCGACCCCGACCCACTGGCCGAGGAGCCAGGACAGCGGGAGCAACTCCTCGGGCAGGTCCACTATTCGCTCTTGAACAGACGGTAGAGGACGTAGAAGGAGAACCACACGATTACCAGCGTCACAAGGACCAGCAGTGACGTGAAGAACAACTCGGTCATACTCCCAGCGTAGTGGGTGCTCGACGCGCGGACGCGTCGTTGCCCCCGTGGCCCGGCCGCGCGGCTGCGCAGCTCCCGGTGGCGCCGACTCAGTAGGTCAGTGCCTGCGTGCCCTCGGCCAGCAACTGCTCAACGAGAGTCGTGGCCCCGGCGATCCTGGCCCCTGGTCGCAGGTCCGCCTCGGTCAGCCCGCGACGTGCCGCGCACTGGCTGCACACAGTGACCGACGTGACTGCGGCGAGGGCCTGTTCGGGGTCGGGCGCGTACTCCAGGGTGGTGCCGGGACTCCCGTCCACGAGGGCGAAGGCGGTGGCCGGTCCGGACAACCACACGCCGACCTCGGCGCCGGCGGCGGCGGCGGTCATCCCCACGGTCAGCGCCGTGGCCACCGTCTCCGGGTCGTCGGTGGTCAACTGGACGATCAGCCGACGGGGCATCTCAGACCCGCGAGGTGCGGTCTGTGAGATCGATGTACGAGGTCTCCTGCGACGGGACCGCCGGCGGGGGGATGAATCGGCGCACCCGCAGGTAGACCTCGCAGCCGAGGCAGAACCCGAAGATCGCGTTCAGCGCGGCTGCGAACAGCGCGAATCCGGCGAGGATCCACACGCCGAGGGTCCAGGCGAACAGCATGCTGACGGAGGCGGCGAGTGCGAAGAACAGCCCCACAGCTTGTGCGAACTGGGGTGGCAGGGCGTCCTCGGTGTGGGACGGCGCCCCCAGACGTGGCCTGATCAGGGTCTTGAACAGCCAGCCGTATGGCTGGGAACCCGGGCCGAGGATGGCGCCGAACGCGAAGACGAGTGTCTGCAGGCTGATCAGGACGCCCGCCGCAGGCCCGGGGGTGGTCAGAATGACCAGCGCCAGCACGAGGCTGGTGATGGCGGCGGAGAAGCGCGTGCCGCGGGGATCGATCACTGTGGGCTCTCTCGACAGGTGGGACTGGTGGGTACTCTGGAAACCCGAAGCCCGCCTCAGGCATTCCCGCTTCGGGGATGGGGCCGGGATCCGGTTCCAGGATAGACGGCGTGTCGGGAATGTCCGGGACGAGGGAGGTGTTCTGCACAACGTGTCGGGTGTGTGGATCCTCCTGGGCGTGGGCGTGTTGCTCACGCTGTTCGGCCTGTGGGCGCGACTGGCCAACGGTCGCATGCAGCACCACCGCAGAGCGCAGGCGCGTCTGACCTCATCGCAGATCGGCAGCGATCTCGGGGAGCAGGCGACCTTGGTCCAGTTCACGTCCGCGTTCTGTGCCCCCTGTCGGGCCACCCGTCGGATCCTGCAGGAGGTCGCCGGAATGGTCCCGGGGGTCAAACACGTGGACCTCGACGTCGACGAGTACCTCGGCCTGGCCCGCGACCTGAACGTCTCCCGCACGCCGACGGTGCTCGTGCTCGACGCACATGGGGCGATCGTGCGCAGAGCCTCCGGCCAACCGCGCAAGGCCGACGTCATCTCGGCGCTCGGTGAGGCCATTCCGGCGTAGCCGACGCCCCTGGCCTAGTCTTGACGCAAGAGGTGGCACGATGAGCAGTCTTCTCCTGATGACCGACGCGGTCGAACCCAGCGACCACGTCCTGCCCGCGCTCGGGCTGCTCACGCACCAGATCCGGGTCCTCCCCGCCGAAGCCGCGGCCCTTCTCGATGCCCCGCCCGGCGAGATCATCCTCGTGGACGCCCGACGTGACCTGCCCGGCGCCCGGAGTCTGTGTCGGGTGCTGAATGCCACCGGGTCGGATCTCCCGGTGCTCGTGATCGTCACCGAAGGCGGGCTGGCCGCGGTGTCTCCGGACTGGGCGGTGGACGACATCCTGCTCGACACGGCGGGCCCCGGGGAGATCGAGGCGCGTCTGCGACTCGCGCTGGGCCGCATGAACGATTCCGAGAAGGATGCCGAGCCGGAGATCCAGCACGGCGAACTGCTGATCAACGAGTCGAACTACACGGCCACGGTGCGTGGTCGCATGCTGGATCTGACCTACAAGGAGTTCGAACTGATCAAGTACCTCTCTCAGCACCCCGGTCGCGTGTTCACCCGTCAGCAGTTGTTGCAGGAGGTCTGGGGCTATGACTACTTCGGCGGCACGCGAACGGTGGATGTCCACGTGCGGAGGCTGCGGGCGAAACTGGGGCCCGAGTACGAGGCCTTGATCGGGACGGTACGCAACGTGGGCTACCGACTGGTTCCGCCGCGTGCGGACAGGGAGTCAGAGCTCGCCCCGTGACCGAGTCGATCACCTGGGTCCCGAGACTGTCTCCGGCCGAAATCGACGCGATCAATGCGCTCCTGAACCGCGTCAGCGAGACCGACGCCGTCTCCGCGATCTCCGAGCACACCTACCTGCATGTGCTGGCAGGTGGCGGCGACGGGGGCCGTCACGCCCTCGTCCACGACGGCGGCGATCTCGTGGGGTACGGGTTCCTGGGCGACGGTGACGAGCCCCTGGGAGAACTGCTCGTGGACCCGGCCGCCCGGGGACGCGGAGTCGGAGGAGCTCTGCTGGAGTCGATGCTGGCGCAGGCCGGTTCGGGTCTGCGGATCTGGGCGCACGGCCGACTGCCGGCTGCGGCCGCCCTCGCCGCCCGCAGGGGACTGCGCCCGGTGCGCCTGCTGTGTCGATACACGCGGACCCTCGCCGGGCTCCCGGACCCGGCCCTTCCACCGGGGATCACCGTCCGCACGTTCAGCCGCGACGATGCGCAAGCCTGGCTCGAGCTCAATCGCGTCGCGTTCGAGGATCTGCCGGATCAGGGGTCGTGGACCCTGGTTGACCTCCAGGAACGACTCAGACAACCGTGGTTCGACCCGGCCGGGTTCCTGCTCGCGTTCGACGATCGGGGTCTGGCCGGGTTCCACTGGACCAAGGTCCACGGTGGCGGCGGACACGCGCACGAGCGCACCGGCGAGGTGTACGTCCTCGCGGTGGCGCCGCGGGCACGAGGTACCGGGCTGGGGTCGGCGCTGACCGTGGTCGGGCTCAGGTACCTGCAGAACCTCGGCCTCACCCGGGTGATGCTGTACGTCGATGAGGACAACAAGGGGGCGGTGGCGATGTACACTCGCCTCGGCTTCACACGGGCCGACTGCGACGTCCAGTTCGCTGCCTCGGACGCGAAGGTTCCGCACGTTTCTGGCACGCTGGGGTCATGACCACCGCCGCTTCCGAGACTCCTGACGTGGTCAGTGAGTTGCCTGATCACCGCTTCATTGATCGCGAGCTCAGTTGGCTGGCGTTCAACCAGCGGGTGCTCGAGCTCGCGGAGGATCCGGAACTGCCGCTGCTCGAACGGGCGAAGTTCCTGGCGATCTTCGCGTCCAACCTCGACGAGTTCTTCATGGTCCGCGTGGCGGGACTGAAGCGGCGCATCGCCGCGGGTATCGCGGTCCGGGCGGCCAGCGGGCTCCTCCCTCGCGAGGTGCACGACGCGGTGCTGTTGCACGCGCACGACCTGATGCGCCGGCAGGCCGAGGCGTGGAGCGAAGATGTCCGCCCAGCGCTGGAGGCCGAGGGGATCACGCTGGTTCGGTGGGCGGACCTCACCACCGACGACCGCCGGAAACTGGCGTCGCTGTTCCGGGACAAGATCTACCCTGTCCTCACCCCGCTGGCGGTCGATCCCGCGCACCCCTTCCCCTACATCTCCGGCCTGTCGTTGAACCTCGCCATCGTCGTGCGGAACCCGACCACCGGTACCGAGTTGTTCGCCCGGGTGAAGGTGCCGCCCTCGCTGGATCGCTTCCTCAACATCGGGGACTCCCGTTTCGTCCCCCTGGAGGACGTGATCGCCGAACACCTCGACCTGCTATTCCCCGGGATGGACGTGCTGCAACACCACTTGTTCCGGGTGACCCGCAACGAGGACCTCGAGGTGGAGGAGGACGACGCCGAGAACCTGCTGAAGGCACTCGAGCGGGAACTGAGCAAGCGCAGGTTCGGTCCGCCGGTGCGGCTCGAGGTGGAGAAGACCATCGACCAGCACGTGCTCGACCTGCTCGTGCGCGAACTCGGGGTCGCCGAGAACGAGGTCTTCGTGCTGCCCGGCCCGCTCGACCTGCGCGGGTTGTGGGCGTTCGTGGGGCTCAACCGGGAGGATCTCTCAGATCCCGCCTTCGTGCCCAAGACAAACCGCCTGCTCGTGGAGAACAAGGAGAGCGCCAGCGCCCCGAACGTCCTGGAGGCGATGCGGCGGCAGGACGTGCTCTTGCACCACCCGTACGACTCGTTCTCCACCAGCGTCCAGCGGTTCCTGGAACAGGCGGCGGCCGACCCGAAGGTGCTGGCCATCAAGCAGACGCTCTACCGCACCTCCGGCGACTCGCCCATCATCGATGCCCTGATCGATGCCGCCGAGGCAGGCAAGCAGGTATTGGCCCTGGTCGAGATCAAGGCCCGCTTCGATGAGAGCGCGAACATCAAATGGGCCCGCAAACTCGAACGGGCGGGCGTGCACGTCGTCTACGGACTGGTCGGGTTGAAGACCCACTGCAAGTTGTCGATGGTCGTGCGCGACGACGGCGAACGGTTGCGCCGCTACTGCCACATCGGGACCGGCAACTACCATCCCAAGACCGCCCGCCTCTACGAGGACTTCGGCCTGTTGACCGTCGACGACCAGGTCGGTCAGGACGTCGCGAACCTGTTCAACCAGCTCTCCGGGTACTCGATGCACACGGAGTACCACCGCCTGCTGGTCGCCCCGCACTCGATCCGCAGCGGTCTGCTCGAACGGATAGAGCGGGAGGTGGCCCATCACCAGGCTGGGTTGCCGGCGAGGATCCGTTTCAAGTGCAACTCGATCGTCGACGAGAAGGTGATCGACGCCCTGTACCGGGCCTCGATGGCCGGTGTCCCGGTCGACGTCCTGGTGCGCGGCATCTGTGCGATCCGCCCGCAGGTGCCCGGCATGAGTGAGAACCTGCGGGTGCGCAGCATCCTGGGCAGGTTTCTGGAGCACTCGCGGGCCTACGAGTTCCTCAACGGGGGGGACCCCGAGGTGTACATCGGATCCGCCGACCTGATGCACCGCAACCTCGACCGTCGCGTGGAGACGCTGGTGTCGCTGCAATCCCCCGATCAGATCGCCTACGTCGGCGAGATCCTGGACAAGGCGTTCGATCCGGGCACCTCCGCATGGGACCTCGAACCTGAGGGAGAATGGGTGCACAACCAGGCGGAGGACGGTCGGCTGGAGGACTTCCAGGCGTACATGATCCGTCGCAAGCATCTGCGCGGAGGATGACGAACATGGGCGATCCGGACGGCACCCGCGAGGATCCCACCCCGCCCGACGCCCGAGTGGCGCAACTGCCCGACGATCCCGAGGACCAGATCTACCTGGACCCGGACGTCGCCATCGAGGTGACCCCGCCCGTGGACGTCGTCACCATCGACCACGCTGAGGCGGGTCTCGAACCACCGCAGATGGATCCGGTCGAGGCCACAGGGCCCGAGGACGCCGGCCCCGCGGGAACTGCTCCTGAGCCGTCCGCCGAACCTGAGGTGCACCTGGAGGTCGAGCGCAAACTGCGGGTGCACGGGTTGTTCCGGCTCCCCGATCTCTCGGCGGCCGACAACGGTGTGGCGCGTGCCAAGCGGCAGGTGACGCGGCAACTCTCGGCGGTGTACCACGACACCGACGACCTGCGTCTGGCCCGATGGGGCGTGACGTTGCGGCGCCGGGTGGGCGGCGATGATCCGGGGTGGCATCTGAAACTGCCCGTCGAGGGCAGGCGGGGTACCCGCGAGGAGGTCAGGCTCACCCTCGAGGCGGGCGAGGGGGAGGTGCCGGCCGAACTCGCCGAGCTCGTCCTCGCCTACACGCGAAACGCACCCCTGCTCGCGGTCGCGGAACTTCGCACCGAGCGCACCCCGTACGTGCTGTTCGACGCCGACGGGCGGGCCTTCGCCGAGTTGGTCGACGACACCGTCTCGGTGCTGGACGGTGAGCACGTCGCCGCGCGGTTCCGGGAACTGGAGGTCGAGGCTCTCGTCGAGGACGCGCCTTTGGATCCGGTGGTCCGTTCGTTGCTGGCAGCCGGTGGTGTACCCGTCGAGGACTCCAAGGCCGCCACCGCATTGGGTCCGGTGACCCAGGAGCCGCCAGATGTTCCTGAACCCCAGACGGTCGGCCCGGAGGATCCCGCAGGGGCAGCCGTGATGGCCCACCTGCGCCTTCATGCGCGGGCTTTCCTGATGCAGGACGTGCGGGTACGCAGAGACCTGCCGGACAGCGTGCACCAGATGCGGGTGGCTGCCCGGCGGTTGCGCAGCGGGCTCAAGGTGTTCGAACCGTTACTCGACGAGCAGTGGGCCGAAGCGCTCCGGGTCGACCTGGGATGGATCGCCGGTGAGTTGGGAGTGAGCCGCGACACCGAGGTGCTTCAGGACCGGATCGACCTCCACGCCGACGAGGTGGGCGAGGGCTACGCGCCCATGATCCGGGCGGTGGTGGACCCGGCGTTGTCCGCGCAGTGGCGCGACGCCCGCGATCACGCGCTCAAGGCGATGGTCTCCGCGCGCTATCGCGACTTCCTGGACTCGCTGGTGGACGCCGCCCGCAATCCCCGCTTGAACGCGTCCGCTGAGCAGCCCGCCGGGGACGTCCTGCCAGCCCTGGTGGACAAGGCCTGGCGCAAACTGCGCAAGGAGGTCAAGGTCCTTGAACTCGACGGCGAGGCCCATCCTTGGCACGAGGCCAGGATCCGGGCCAAGAAGGCTCGCTACGCCGCTGAGGCGGTGGCTCCGGTGATGGGTGAGCGCGTCAAGAGGTTCGCGAAGGCTCTGGCCCAGGTCACCGAGGTGCTCGGTGAGCACCAGGACGCCTGGGTGGCGCAGGAGACGCTGCGGGGGCTGGCTGCTTCCCCCGACGTGGACGGTCTGTCGGGATTCAGCCTCGGTCTGTTGCACGAATTCGAGTTCGAGCAGGAGTTGTTCGCCCGCAATGATTTCGTGGAACTGTGGCCGAGTGTCGAACGAGCCCACAAGAAGGCGCGGTTGGCCTGATGGCCAAGTCGGCGACGCCCATCCGAGCCGCTGGGGTGGTGCTTCTGCGCCGTGGGCCGGGTGGTCCTCTGGTGTGCGTGCTGCATCGCCCGCGACAGAACGACTGGTCGCTGCCCAAGGGCAAACTCGACCCCGGTGAGACCACCATCGAGGCGGCTCGCCGCGAGACGATCGAGGAGACCGGCTCGGACGTGGTGCTCGGCCTGCCACTGGCGACGCAGCAGTACCGGGTGGAGACCCGCCCGAAGACCGTCCACTACTGGGTCGGATGGGAGCGGGCCGGGGGGCCGGGCTTCGCGCCCAACAAGGAGATCGACGAGTTGCGCTGGCTCCCGCCCGAGCCCGCTGTCGACATGCTCAGCTATCCCCGTGACGGGGACCTGGTCCGTGACGCGCTTGCGGCCCCGATGTCCTCTCCACTGATGATCCTGCGGCACGCCGAGGCCGCGCGCCGCTCCGACTTCGCGGGATCGGTCGACGCCGAGCGACCCCTGACGGCCGCGGGCGAGGAGGCTGCCCAGCAGGTGGCGGGGATTCTGGACGCTTTCGGCGTCCGCAAGATCTACTCGTCGGATTCCGTGCGCTGTCTGGACACTGTGCGGCCCTTCGCCCACGCCACCCACGCGACGATCGCGCGGGAACCGTTGCTCAGCGAGGAGGGGTTCGCCTCCTCGCCCACCGCCGCACTCAAGAGGATCGACCAGATCCTGGCCGATCCTGCGCCCGCGGTGGTGTGCACCCACCGACCGTTACTGCCGGCGTTGATGGAGCATGTTGCTGCGGGCCTGGGTCTCGACCAAGTACCGGAGCCCACCCTGCCGCTCGGTGCAGCCGTGGTGTTCCACCGAGCCGCTGACCGGGTTGTCGTGGAGCGCATCGAGGTTTGAGCCCGCCGGCTCAGGATCGCGAATTGTTCTACGCCCGGACCTGTGATGCTCACCGGGCGGTGACCTTTTCGTGATCCATACCCGGGCGTCAGGAAGTTTTCGCTTGCCGTCAGCGGCTGTTCACCTCCCGGTCACCGGACGCTCAGTGGTAGGCCATGACGGGTCCGTAGCGTCGCCAGCGTCAGATATGACTACACATTGGGAGGAAAGGGTGAAACTCGCCCGCTCTAGCAAGATCGCTGCCTTGGCAGCAACCGGTGCCCTGGCACTCGTCGGCTGTTCGTCCAGTGATTCAGCGAGCGATTCCGGCGCCTCGGACGGCATGATCGGCGGCGCAGAATGCGCGACCGGGACGATCAAGGCATCCGGGTCCAGCGCTCAGAAGAACGCCATGACCGAGTGGATCAACGCCTACCAGACCGCTTGTGAAGGCGCGACGATCGAGTACTCGCCATCGGGCTCGAGCGCAGGTCGTGCGGACTTCATCAACGACCAGGTCGCGTTCGCCGGGTCCGACTCGGCCATGGAGGGCGAGGAGTTGAGTCAGGCTGCGGCCCGCTGCGACGCCAACCCGCCGATCAACATCCCGATGGTGGGCGGCGCGATCGCTCTGACCTACAACCTCGAGGGTGTCGACAACCTGGTGCTCACCCCGGATGTCACCGCGAAGATCTTCAACAACGAGATCACCAACTGGAACGACCAGGCGCTGGCCGACGCCAACCCCGGTGTCACCCTGCCGGATGCGCCGATCGCCCAGTTCCACCGGTCGGACGGCTCCGGCACGACCGATAACTTCACGCAGTGGCTGAAGGCGACCGCTCCTGACGCATGGCCGTACGAGCCCGGCTCGGACTGGGCTGCCAAGGGCGGCCAGGGCTCCAAAGGTTCCGACGGGGTTGCTGCTTCTGTGAAGTCCACCCCCAACTCGATCGGCTACGTGGAGCTCTCCTTCGTGGAGACGCAGGGCCTCAAGGCCGCCTCGGTGGACAACGGTGGCGGAGCGGTCGCTCCCAATGCCGACACCGCGACGGCTGGTCTGGCCAGCGCGAAGGTGACCCCCAACGCCGATGCCGGCGCGGGTGACCTGACCATGGAGATCGATTACGCGGTGCAGGACCCGGCCGCTTACCCGGTCCTCCTACTGACCTACGAGATCGCATGTGAGTCCGGGAACTCCTCCGACGCACTGCCCCTGGTGCAGAGCTTCCTCACCTATACGTCCTCGACCGACGGTCAGTCGATGCTCTCCGGAATCGGCTACGTGCCGCTGCCGGCCGAGCTCGAGACGCAGGTCGCGGACGCCGTGAAGTCGCTGTCCTAGGAATCAGCGCATAACCGATGAGCACTGACCTGAAGCCCCTGGACGCGCCCACCCCTCGCGTCCAGGGGTCTTCGGTCCGGTTGGGGGACCGGATCTTCAGCAGCCTGACCCGGGGTGCGGGGATCTTCGTCCTGGTCCTCATGGCGGCCATCGGCGCCTTCCTCGTCTGGAAGGCCATTCCCGCATTCCAGAACAACACGGGCAACTTCTTCACCACCCAGGAGTGGTTCCCGGATGCGAACCCGCCGTTCTTCGGTATCGCGGCCCTGGCGTTCGGCACAGCCGTCTCCTCGGTGATCGCGATGATCATCGCGGTACCGATCGCGATCGGCACGGCGCTGTTCATCGCATTCTTCGCATCCCGCCGGGCATCGACGTCACTCGGGTTCGTGATCGACGTGCTGGCCGCAGTGCCATCCATCATCTACGGTCTCTGGGGACTGCAGGTCCTCATGAACCACATGGAGGGCATCACACGCTGGCTCAACGACTACCTGGGGTTCATCCCGATCTTCAACAACGAGATCGGCATCTACACCAAGTCGATCTTCATCGCCTCGGTCGTGCTCGCGATCATGATCCTGCCGACCATCTCCGCGCTGTCCCGGGAGGTGTTCCTACAGGTACCGCGCGACCACCGGGAGGCTTCGTTGGCCCTCGGCGCCACGCGCTGGGAGATGATTCGGATGGCGGTGCTGCCCTTCGGCCGTCCCGGGGTCATCTCCGCGACCATGCTGGGACTCGGCCGCGCGCTGGGCGAAACCATCGCCGTGGCCCTGATCCTGTCGGCGGCGTTCGAGATCAACTGGCACATCACAGAGCCGGGTGGTAACACCTTCGCCGCCAACATCGCCCTGAAGTGGAACGAGGCAGGACCTATCGGGCTGTCGGCGCTGGTCGCCAGTGGCCTGATCCTGTTCATCATCACGCTGGTCGTCAACATGATCGCGCGCGCGATCATCGCCAAGCACAAGGAATTCTCCGGAGCCAACTCATGAGCCTCGCGGAGAAGGACGCAGAGGTCCTGGAGGGCCTCAGTTCGCAACTCGCGATGCGGAGCCTGCCCCGACTGGGGACGCTGTACTCGGCCCTTATCGGAGCCGCGCTGACGGCCGTGATCGTGCTGCTCACGCCGGCCGCCGGCATCGCCGGGTCGGTGGTGATCTGGTACCTGATGTACATGCTCGTGCAGACGGTCTGGAGTTTCCGCGTCGAGGGCCGCCGCTTCGCGGTCAACAGACTGGTGACGACCGTGGTGTGGACGACGTTCCTCATCGCACTGTCGGCGCTGGTGTGGATCCTCATCTCGGTGACCATCCGGGGGTTGAGCGCATTCTCGTGGGACTTCCTGACGGGGACCATGCGCAACGTGTCCCCACTGCGCGAGGGCGGCGGCCTGCTGCACGCGCTGGTGGGCACTCTCGAGCAGGTGGGGATGGCCGCACTGATCGCGGTGCCGATCTCGATCCTGGTCGCGATATATCTCGTCGAGTACGGTCAAGGTCGACTCGCGCTGTTCGTGACGTTCTTCGTCGACGTCATGACCGGAGTCCCCTCGATCGTCGCGGGTCTGTTCATCTACACCTTCTGGGTCTTGACGTTCGGATTCGAGCGGTCCGGTTTCGCCGCGTCGCTGGCGCTGACCATCCTCATGATCCCGGTGATCGTGCGGTCCACGGAGGAGATGCTCAAGATCGTCCCGAACGATCTGCGGGAGGCGTCGTACGCCTTGGGCGTGCCCAAGTGGAAGACGATCGTGCGGATCGTGATCCCCACCGCGTTCGGCGGTATCGTCACCGGCGTCATGCTGTCGATCGCACGCGTCGCCGGTGAGACGGCACCCCTGCTGCTCACCACTTTCCTGTCGCAGTCGATGAACCCCAACCTGTTCACCGGGGCGCAGGCGTCGGTCCCGACCTTCATCTGGGACCAGATCTCCTCAGGCACGCCGGCATCGATCGACCGGGCATGGGCCGGAGCCCTCGTGCTGATAGTCGTGGTGGTGTTCTTCTACGGGCTCGCGCGCCTGGTCGCCAGACTCACGGCGCCCGCCCGCCAGTAGACCTAGGAAAGGAAAGACATGGCAAAGCGGATAGACATCGAGGACCTCGATATCTACTACGGCGACTTCAAGGCGGTGGAGGGCGTGAACCTGTCCATCGAGCCGAAGTCGGTCACGGCGTTCATCGGACCCTCCGGGTGCGGGAAGTCCACGGTGCTGCGAAGCCTGAACCGTATGCACGAGGTGATCCCGGGAGCCTACACCGAGGGCAAGATCCTGCTCGAGGGCGACGACATCTATGCCCCCGACGTGGACCCGGTGAACGTGCGCGGGACCATCGGCATGGTCTTCCAGCGCCCCAACCCCTTCCCCACCATGTCCATCTACGACAACGTGGTGGCCGGCCTGAAGCTGGACCGGGCCAAGGGCAAGGGCAAGAACCTCGACGACGTCGTGGAGAAGTCGTTGAAGGGCGCCAACCTGTGGGAGGAGGTGAAGGACCGGCTCAGCCGACCCGGCGCCGGGCTCTCCGGGGGCCAGCAGCAGCGGCTGTGCATCGCGCGGGCGATCGCGGTCGAGCCGCAGGTCCTGCTGATGGACGAGCCCGCGTCGGCCCTCGACCCGATCTCGACGCTGGCGATCGAGGACCTCGTCCACGAACTGAAGCGCAATTACACGATCGTCATCGTGACCCACAACATGCAGCAGGCGGCGCGGGTGTCTGACACGACAGCGTTCTTCAACCTCGCCAGCATCGGTCAGCCAGGGCGATTGGTCGAATCCGGACCGACCGAAACGATCTTCACCTCCCCGGTGGAGCGCGCCACGGAGGATTACATCTCGGGCCGCTTCGGCTAGGAGCCGCAGGTCCGGGCGGACACGGGGTTCGGCTTACGTTCTACGATGAATGCGTGATCACGCACGTCGTCATGATGAAGATGCACGACCCGGCCGACCGGGTCGAGGCCGCCACCAGGTTACGGGGGATGGAGGGCCACATTCCGGACCTGCTGTCCATCGAGGTGCTCATCGACACTCTCGGTCGCAGCGGCGCCTACGACCTGGTGCTGCGTTCGACGCACACCGACGAGCACGGGCTGGTGGCATATCTCGAGCACCCGGTGCACCAGGAGGTGCTCGGCTGGCTGCGTCCGCGACTGGCCGACCGCGCCGTGGTCGATGCCGAGTGACCGGCATCCAGATCGTCGAGGTCGGTCCGCGCGACGGGCTGCAGAACGAGGCGGTCATGCTCAGCACCGAGAGCAAGGTGGAGTTCATCGACCGCTGTCTGAAAGCCGGTGTGGGCCGCATCGAGGTCGCCAGTTTTGTCAATCCCGCCCGGGTGCCGCAGATGGCCGACGCCGAGGCTGTGCTTGAGAAGCTCGCGCCGGATGCCGCCTCGTACATCGGTCTCGTGCTCAACGAACGCGGATTCCAGCGTGCGGTCCGGACCGGAGTCGACGAGGTCAACCTCGTGGTCATGGTGACCGACACGTTCTCGCAGAAGAACCAGGGGATGACCACCGAGGATGCCATCGCCGCCGTGCGTGCGATCGCCCCCCAGGCCCGGGAGGCGGGACTACCGGTGAGTGTGACGCTGTCCGCCTCGTTCGGGTGCCCCTATGAGGGGGAGGTCGAAGTGGCTCGACTGGTCGACGTCGCTACGCAGGCGGCCGACGCGGGGATCGACGAGTTGGCGATCGCCGACACCATCGGGGTCGCCGTCCCCACCGACGTGCACCGTCGCCTGTCCGCCGTG
>Ga0316576_10000480_pt1 | contig 18734 bp, 12 predicted proteins | sample S0NA_FD_203075 | JGI IMG/M metagenome (GOLD analysis project Ga0316576, IMG submission 203075) | Rhizosphere microbial communities from salt marsh grasses in Alabama, United States - S0-2_050615r3r5 | ecosystem: Host-associated > Plants > Roots > Rhizosphere | place: USA: Alabama | collected... | reverse complement strand
AGACCGATATTGTAAACAAATGGTATAACCCAATCGACCAGCATTCCGGCTGCAAACGTGCCGGCTAAACCACCGATGGCACCATAGACATAAGCGCGCGCAAAACCTTCTGGAGCATCGAGGCGCAGTTTAAGGCTTAGCAGGGCCATCTCCACGCCAAACCATAGAAAGCAAATCACGCCTAGGATTCCGGTTTGGGCCGCTAAATCAAGATATTGATTATGTGAATTAAATTGAATGAAATAGCCGCGAATTGGGAAGAAATGTGTGTAAAAATAGTAGTTGGCTGGCCCTAGACCTATTATTGGGCTGACCTTGATAATTTCTAACATTATCAACCAGGCATCCACGCGGGTTGAATAGCTATACTCATCTGTACCAACAGCATCAGAATAAAGATAGATTGCCGGGAATATGCTAAAGAAGGCCATTACCAGCCCAACACGCCAAGAACGAGCACTAATGACAGCGGTGATAGCAACTAAAGGTGGTAAGTAACCTGATTTCCAATCGCTATTCTTGAAATAGGCGACGTACATGGTCATTGCAAGTATAAGAACAAGTACAATACGCCAACCAATATGCAGTTTACGATTAAACAGTGCTTGCCCAATAGTAAGTGCTACAAGCCAGGTCCAAAACATACTGTTTGAAACTGGGGCTAACTGATAAAGCTGCCCGACAGTTGATCCTATTGGCGGGATTAGCCAACCCAAAACAAAAAGGCTGCCTAAACCGATGAAAACAAAAGTCAACACTTGAAGCCACCGGAGGTTCGTCTGGTGAGCTGTAATAAGAAAAGCTCCAACGGAAAGCACAAAGATGAGGAGTCCGCCAATCTGCGCATCTAATGGGGCGGTTTGCGCATACCCAAACCAACCCAACTGACCAAATGCAAATGACATAAAAACCATGAAGAGCAAGACCAACAACGGCCGTATTGGTCGTGACTTTATTAAATGAATACGCTTGTTAACGATCATGCCCAGAAGCCAGAGGCCAATCAAGACAATAAGTAACAAAACAGTTACATTAAGACCTCCAGGTAACTGGGGGGACGGGAAAAAAAGCGCTGTAAGAATCAAGAATAGAATTCCTAGTGACGGCCAACGAAGAATGAGCCATATCCCTATCACTGCTACGAACATTGATATCGGAAGCAAAGCGAAAGATCCAGAAAATATCATTGGCCCCAAAACGCTGAACAGAATAACACCTAAGATCAGAGCTATTTTCAGAAACCAGGTTCCATTCTGTTTGGCCCACTCGGCCATTGGTTTTGTCGAAACTTGATGTATTGCCATTGGATTATTAAATAATAAGTCTACAAAATTCTGAACGATTCTTTTTAACAAGCCGGGTTTTTACGCACTTTGAGAAGCTAATGCTGTGTCTTCAATTAATTGCAGGAAACGAGGCATCACGGCTGCCCAATCATAATACTCGCTCACGAACTGGTACGCATTATCTGCAAGATAAGCTCGCAATTCAGGACCTCTAAGCAGCTGAATGACGCAATTCGCAAAATCTTCCGGTTTATCAGCTATCAAAACATGCTTCCCATGTTCAACGTCAAGACCTTCAGCACCCTTGCTCGTTGTTACGACAGGCGTTCTTAAGGCCATGGCTTCTAATATTTTCAGACGAGTACCTCCTCCAATTTGGAGTGGCACAACACTAATGCAAGAAGACGAAATATATGGATGAATATCTGGTACAACTCCTGTCAAGATCACACCAGTCGATGGTGGCAATTTTAGACCGGCATGATCACCCGTTATCTTCAAACTCACTTCCGGAATTTCCGATTGGATAATTGGAAATATATCCTTAAGAAACCAAACCATCGCATAATAATTGACGCCATATCGAAAGGACCCTGTGAAAATCAAACTATTCGACTCAATATTGGTATGATCAGCTTTGTAATCCGCAATATTGATGCAATTAGGTATGATATAGACCTCTTCATAATCAGAAATCACACTCTTCACCAAATTACGTTCAGTTGACGAAGGAACAGTGCAAGCATTAAAATCGCGAAGCACTTGTGAGAGATAGCGGTGCTGCTTGAACCAGGTAAACCCTAGACGTACTTTTTCAAAATAAGAGTCCGCTTCTACATATCGTCCGTAGAGATCACCTAGTTCAACATCATCAAATATCGCTGCTTTACCATTGAAACTAGAACTATAACCTGCCATCTCCAATTCCGAGACAATGACAAGATCGTAGTTACTTGATTCTAGATAACGCTCAATCAAAGACTGCATCTGGAACGAATAAGTATCAACCAAGGAACGCGGCTTTCCACTAAACAACCCCAGAAGGGCTTTCCGGCTCCCAGGATTAAATTCTTTCCAAGGGATAGCTTGAACGTCTTCGCAGATTTCAAGGAGTTTAGATGCCTCGAAGTTAGCATTTTCTGAATCAACAAAGCTCAATAGTGTTACATCATGCGTTTTGCTTAAGCCCTGCAAAATATTCCAAACTCTTAATTTCGATCCATTATCAACAGGATAAGGATACCAGCGTGATAAGAAAAGAATTCGCATTATTACTTCTCAGGAACGGTTAGGCATCTGGCCCCATCGTCCATGTAAAAAATCCACAATGCCATACCACATAGCATTACGATGATCGCGCATATATCGCCATCGGGGTTTGATTGTCCAACTTGTTAAAGTACGAAGAAGCTGCGCCCAGGCAAAGGCCCATACGGAAATAGGAGCATGGTGCTTTGCCAAGGTGTGCAGACGATTACGTGTGGCATAGTAAGTTACTGTTGGTTTGGGTTGGTGATTGACAGTGACTCCTTTATGCCAAATCTTAGCCGATGGGACGAGGACAACCTTCCATCCGTTGTCATGCATCCGCATGCACCATTCAGTTTCATCCCAATAATAAAAAAAGCGATCATCTATTAGACCAACCTCTTCGATAGCCTGGCGCCTTACAACAATACCGCACCCAGAAATCCAATCCACCTCACGAGTGTTATTGAATTGACCATGATCTGGCTCATCAACAGCCGCATGAGCAACCTCCCAATGCTGCCCCAAGGTGCCACCGGCTGATTGGATTAGATGAGGCGATTGATGATGATAAACTATAGGGCCAATAATCCCAATATCCGGATCGCGTTCACCAGATTCCACAATCTGCTCAAGACAATTTGGTGAAACGATAACATCCTCGTTGAGAACAAAAATCCAGTCTGCCTTTCTCTCGATCGCGGCTTTGATTCCAACATTATTGTTACCCCCATAACCAAGATTTTCATGCAATTCGATGATTTGGATTTCTGGATACGTGTTTTTGATAACATCGACAGATCCATCAGTAGATTGATTGTCTAACACAATAATGCTGTGATTATCATATGTACTTGCATTAAGGGAATTAATACACTCCAGTGTATCATCACGTCGATTTGTATTTAGGATAACCGTAACAAGGTAGGGACTCGACATCAGTAACCTTCCTTATGCAGAAATGAAGGTGGAATTAACAAGGAGATCTCGATAAATATTTTCGATTTCCATAAGTTCCTCATCATTCGTCTTAACGGGAGGAATCCCTTCACTCAAGTGCCGAATTAAATCAGGATTCATAACCAGTCTTCTTAAGGTGCGTGCAAGATCGGCAGCATCACCACGTGAAAACAAAAGCCCACTCAATTCGTGGTCAATAAACTCAGCCATACCGCCCAGATTAGTTGCCACAACGGGAGTTTTTGCAGCGAAAGCTTCTTGAATTACAAGTGGTGCATTCTCATACCAAAGCGATGGAACAACAACTACATCAATGTTGGAAAAAACATCAGATATATCATCATGTTCAAAACGACCCCGAAAATTTATTGAGGGGTTATCATTAGCAAGCTTTTCCAACTTAGAAACATAGTCTGGTCGTGTTGACAAATCTCCAAAAATACTCAAGGTTGCTTGAGTGTCTATTTCTGCCATCTGAAATGCGTCAATCAGTACATGAACTCCTTTGATTGGTTGGAGCTGCCCAATATAGGCGATACGTAATTTGTCGCTCACGGTTTTTGGTCCTAAGTTTTCAACCCAAGAAAGATCATGACCATGATTTAAAACATTAACACTTGTGGATGTTAATTGGGAAACCTTTTGTTGGACAAATTTGGATGGCGCAAAAATCCGATCGGGAAATGATAACGCTTCCTTTAGCAATTGTTTGCGCTCCGACATATCTAGAAGATTGCCACGTAAGCCGCGCATTTTTGTCAGTGGCGTAACTCTAGACATCTTATCCCAGAATGCCGGTCTGATGGCATCCGGAAGTATTGAGTCAATTCCAAGAAATAGCTGGGAGTTTGCTCCCATGCACTGCTGGCAATCCCATGCACTTTTTTCCCCATTACAGAGGTTTCCATCACTGCGAAGTAGTTGGATGGTGGGGCAAACAAACCAAAAATCTGTCAACGTCAAGACTAATGGAATTCCTAAAATGCTGGGAGCTCTTAATATCCCTACGCCAAGCGTAATCGCAGATGTAACATGAACTAGATCTGGCCTTGTTTCTCTTAAATGTTTTTCTAACCACCTTTCGACTGAAGAATTAATATAAAGTACTCGGTTTGGATTTTCAGCTCTTGTCCAATTTATTCGAATCCGATGGACAGGTATCCCCTGATATTCATCGCGCATTACACCATTCCAGTAGGAATCACCCAGGCCCCATTTATCCGCACAAACGACTTCTACGCGATGGCCGTTTTGTATTAGGGATCGGGCTAATGTGAAAGTGTAGTTTTCAGTTCCTGCGTTATGCGTTGGTGGGAAAAATAGCGTGGCTAATAAAATATACATTCCAATCTCATGGTTCTAAGCGTATTTTGAAATGGTTGAATTGTCTCATTCCACTGATATGATACACATGACAAACTTTCAAACTCCCTTAATTTATTCCAAAATGGTTTTAATAAATGATTTCAAATAATTCAGACTTACTCTAGAGTCCCGCCAAAGGTCAGGGCGATAGCGCCAAGCATTTATTAACCATTGGCGGGTTAATGAATATTCGCCTATATTGTATGCATGGAGTCCTGCTGCAAAATAAGCCGTCCCAAATGTTTGATCCTTTATTAATTTCGAATCCGGTTGATCAAAATTATCGAATACCTCTTGTAACATCTCCATTAACTGGACTTGGTTTTTACCTAACCCGAAGTTTTGTTTTGATCCACGATAACCAATGGGATAAGATCCATAAACCAAATCATAAAAGAAGTCTAAATCCATCGCCGTTGAAGGATCTGCCAACAACGCCTGATTTAGATAGCTAGCACTAGTTTGCCAGTCGTTCCTTCGCTGCACCAATGTGAGTGCTTGATATCGATAAAGACCACCATATGCTTGCTTTTTGTCTGCAGTCCAGGTTTGGGTATTCTTATCGTCCTCACCAAAATTCTTTATAATTACCGCTTTAGCTGACTGATGCATACCATCTAAATTATCTGATAAGCTGTTTCCATGAAGGCGATAGCGAGTTAGACAGCGCGATGTTCCGACAAACTTTTTCTCCGGAAGTATTCGCAGCCAAAGGTCCCAATCTTCACAAGAACGCAGTGTTTGATCGAATAATCCAGCATTAACAGCCACTGCCCGGCGAATCACAATGGTGCTTGGTATCAAGAAATTCGCACGAAGTAACCGATGATAGAACTTGTCCGGAGGAACTGCCGGCCCACCAAGAGTGCGTGGTAAATCACGGCCGTCAGAATCCATGCACTGTGCGCAGGCATAATAAACGGCTGCATCATCCTGTTCATTAATCAGCTCAACCATGGTTTCCAGAAAATTCGGTAACCATTGATCATCAGCATCCAATAATGCTAAAAACTGCTGATTTGAAGCTCGAATCCCAGTATTCCGCGCGCCAGCCAAACCCTGATTTTCCTGCCAAATGTATTTGACTCGATTTCCAAATCGTTGAACAACTCCATAACAATCATCAGAAGAACCATCATCAACTACAATAATCTCATAATCCTTATAGGTTTGTGCTAATACACTGCGAATGGCTTCTTCGAGAAAAATCGCACTGTTATAACTTGGAATAATGACACTAAACATATCAACGGAGGGGGCACATTGGGTTTTATTTAGTTGATTCCTCAACAAGGTATGAAAATAACTTCTGAAGATTTAATGCTGAATGGTGCCAGCTGTGTTGATTCTCTGCTTCAATTCGGGCTGTTTGGCCGAGATGTCTTCTAAGTTCGGAGTTCGTTGCCAATAAGTTTATTGCCTCATATAGCGCAAACTCATCACACGGTGGCACAATCAGGCCGTTACGACCATGCACGATTACTTCTGGTTCGCCATCTACTCCAGACGCAATGATCGCCAGTCCGGCCGCTTTATAATCAAGAAGTTTTAATCCCGAGTACTCATTTCGACCACAATAGGGTGAAATGCCAATTTCGACATCCTCCAGATATGTGGCCAATTGCGTGATATCAACATAACCGGTAAATGTTACGTGGTCTTCTACTCCACAACGAATCACTTTCTCTTTAATCTCTTCCTCTTGGACACCGCCGCCGATTAAGAGGAGATGAAGGTCAAGACCTTGGCTTACTGCTCGGGACAAAGCATTTATGAGGATTGGTATACCATGCCAGGGATCAAAGCCCCCAATATAGGCAATTTTGATTGGACCTATACGTTCTTTTTGAGAAAAGGCTTGTAATTTATCTCTATCGAGTATTTCCACCAATTCGCTGCCATTCTCGATTACTGAAACTTTTTCAGGGGCGATCGCCCAACGTTGAATGAAGCTTCGACGCCAGCCCTCCCCCGTAGCAATTGAATGCGCAGCTTGGCGGGCAGCAAAACCAGTTAATTTTTCGGAAAGATAGCGCTGCATACCCTTAGGTGCATTCCCCTGTAATTCCATTTCTGTCAGATGATCTCCATTTATTTCAAGAACCAGGGATTTGTTTAATAACCGTGAAGCAAGTGCACCACCATAGCCCATCCATCCCATTCGCTCGTACAATATATCAAAATCATATAGCTCCTGCTGACACGCCTTCGCAAAATGCATACTATCGAATAAAGCAATAAACGGTAGTTGTAACTCTGACTGAACCCTACGTACAGCACTTTCAAGGTATGGAACAGGACTTCTCTCAAACAAATTTACTGGAATTAGTTCATAATTTTGGAAGTCATCACTTTTCCAAACACGACCATTTGTATAAACAATTAGGCGAACATGATGACCCATGGCATTGAGTTCATCGAAAATAAACTTTACATGATTCGCCGGACCAGACAATGGAGTCGTAAAGATATCCGGAACACCTGCCTGCATTAGATAACCTATGCGAAGCGTCTGACTGATCATTTCACCCATTTAATTTGCTTTCATAGTACACGATGAAACTATATATCATTCAGCCAACTGTAATTTTGCAAACTCTTCGTCTATTACGCTGCGAATTTCTTGATTTGTTCGCCTAACATCAAACTTTCGGGTTGCGATTTCACGCATCTCCATCGACTTACAATACTTTTCTTCAACTCCGAGGGTAGCAAATTTAATTAATTTCTCTTTGAGTTGAGATTCTGTAAAGAATAAATTTTCTTCAGGTAACATTTCATCTGCACCTGGCCAATGATGTGAAATGCAATAACAACCCGAAGCAATTGCTTCAATCAGAGCAACTTGCTGACCTTCCCAATAACTATTGGATATGAAAACATCAATATCTCGTAACCAAGCTGCTGTATCGGTAACAAAACCTTCAAAGAAGACACTATCTTGTAAATCCAATCTTCCTACCAATCGATACAATGCCTTGGCATAACGAAAATCACCAAACGGTTCTCCTCCAATATATAATTTAAAATCAAAACCTTGCTTCCGGAGATCATACATCATCAGTACCACTTCATAGATACGCTTGATTGGAGTGATGGAACAAAGCATTCCAACCTTAAATTGGAAATTTCGCTCAGGTGGTGGTTTAAATTTATCTAATGATCTGCCGTTGTAAATCACTTTAGTTTTGCTGCTCTGATCTGGATATAACTCAATAAATGTTCGCCGCATTGATTCACTAACTAATATAATTTTGTCAACGTTCTCCCAGTTTATCCTAGGCGCCCATTGATAAATTTCAAATGAGTGCAGTCGGGTGATTATTTGGCAATTTTTCGGCAAATAACTGGCGACACTCAGATAGTCACTTGCCCATTCAAAAAAACAGGTATCATTGCGTTTAAGAATCTTTAGAATACCGGAACGAACAGCCCAGCGGTTTAGTCGGTCATAAAAAAACGGTGTGTTAATAGTTTTTAGTTTAAAGACCTCGCACTGGTAATGATTATCCAAACTGGTAAAAATCTCATTGAAAAACGTCCACTTCTCTTCACCGACAAAAATTCCAAGCTTATTCATATTATCAATGTTTTTAAATCACCTGATCGTTAATCATAAAGAATCCCTGATTGATATACAGTAATCTTTTAGGCAGAATTATAAGATTTGGTTGTTCTAGCAGGGACTGATTTACGTTTTCGTTCTAAATAAATTGTGTCTTCTGAAAAAATTTCTCGCCCAATTTACCAATCGGACTTGGGTATCCTATCTTTATCTTCCAAACCACTCTGTGATTTTCATTGCAAAAATATCAACACCATAATCATTAACCGCACATCGATTAAGTCGGAACAAATCATCGTAAGCCCTAATAACGCCCGTTTCGGTTGTTAAAGCAGCTTTAAAACCTAAAGATCGAACCAGCTCCATTGTCTCTTCACTGAAATATCCGAAAGGATAAGCGAAAGTACAAACAGGTTGACCAATAATAGATTCAAGTGCCTGTCGGCTCATTTTGATTTCTGTTAGCTGTTCTTCACGCATCAAAGTATTTAAGGCTGGATGGGTGATCGTATGAGCACCTATCTCAATAAATTCACTGCGAGATAGTTCTATCAACTCCTCTTTCGTCATAGTACGATATGTTGGGCGCATGGTTCGAATCTGACTGGCCCCAGACCATTCATCGAGCTTGTCCAAAACAGAAAGAATCTCTGCCTCACGGAGAGGTTTGAGCAATCCCTTCAAATCAGAATATAGTTTTTGACGTTGTGGATAAGTAGCTGTTTTCCACCTAAAGGTTTGCCCTTTGATCACCAATTTTAGTGTTTCTGGGAAATTCTCCATTTCTACTATCGATGGGGAAATTTCATCCCACCAAAATTCTTTATCTCTGTCTATAGCACCGCTAGTTACAAAAATAGTAGCTGGAATTCCTGATTCCTCTAAAAGAGGTAAGGCCGTGGCGTAGTTATCACGATAACCGTCATCAAAGGTTATAGTTACCGAGTTCGGAGGTATTTTTCCGGCTTGGGTTGCTTCCACCAAGTCCAAAAGCGAGATAGGGTTTAGGTTTTTGTTGATGTAATCTAGATGTAATTGAAAGTTTCCCGGTGATACAGCAAGCCAGTTGGGTTCGGGTGCCTCATCAGATATCCGATGATACATGAGTATGAGTGCTGATGGCTGTTTGTAGATAATGGGAGCGTGAGTTCGCCTGAGCGAACCTCGAATCAGGTTCTTAAGGTTTATCGACATTTCTATTTATACTTCCGGCCGACTATAATTGTTCAATTCAATCAAATCGTAATGATCAAATGCTAGACACAATAAATAATAGTGACACCTTAATGTAACTTAGCAAAATCGATCAAATATATGGAATAATTGGTTGGAAACTTACCATTACGGTAGTTAGGCAGTTAACAGAAGGAATGGTGTTTGTGTAAATTCTTAATTTTCAGCAGCTTACTTGACCAATATGGCTTAAATGATAAAAGCATCATACAGCATTCGTAAGACGCTACGGTTTAATAGCAAAGAACGATCGTTTTTTATAGCCCTCAACAATACGCTTTTCTTATCCATTCCCATACCGGTCGAAGATTCATTTAGAGCCCACAACGCAACTTCCGCCATAGCCTTCCGAAGTACGGGACGTAATTCCTTCAGATCATCTGACAAATTCAGGTAAATCCGGTTCAAATAGGTCTCTGAATCTAATGGATAAGGTGCCCGTGCCCACCCTATCAATGAATAGTATAGTCGCTCATAATGATTAGCAGTAAGGTTTGGGTTGAGATTAATAGCTTGGGCAAGATCATTATTTCCTGTGGCGTAGTCGCCTGCATAATAAGCTCTTGCCGCAATATTTAATAGTGAAGAAGAAAGCGCCTCATTTTGTAATGCGTTCATATCCGGAGCCAGGTTGGGTTGTGCGAAGAAATTGTTAAGTACTGCAAGCTGCGACTCACGCATACCAAGAGGGTTCTGAGACATTTGATCAGGAACAATACGATAGCTGGTAACCACCTGCTCAACCCAGTCCATTTTACATCCAGCATATGATAGTTTTAGCCACAAATCCCAGTCACCACAGGCGTCATATATTCTCTCATTCTTGAATCCACCGACCAGATCCAACCATTCGCGTCGGACCATGATTGCAGAAACATGCACGGGATTTTTGAACAAAAGGCTTTTTACATCCAGACTACCTGGTGGGCTCTCCTCAACACTTAAAATCTCCCCCGATTGGTTAACATATCTGACCAGTCCGGCAGCAAATCCCGTCTGGGGATTATTCTGCAAGTGCAAATGAAGAACTGCCAGCTTTTGCGGTAAGAAGAGGTCATCTGCATCAAGAAAAGTCACGAATGGCCCAGAACTTTCACTCACACCTCGATTTCGTGCTGCCAAGAGTCCCGCATTGGATTGACGGATGACAGTCAATCTTGGATCATCAAAATTTCCCAGTACCGTCCCGGTATGATCAGTGGAGCCATCATCGACTACGATGATTTCGAAATCTGAAAAGGTCTGATCAAGCACACTTTGAACAGCGAATCCAAGGTAATCGGCATGATTATAGGTTGGTATAATTACACTAACAATCGCCATAATGAGTCTTGCAGGAAAGAATTTAAAATAACAAAACTGATAGGTAGTTTCCGAATATGCTTATTGCGCCTTTCCGGAAAGCGAGTGGTCAAGAGTCCTTTCATCTGATTGGTCTTTCTTTGTTAATTGATCATTTCATTATCGGACAGTAAAAAGGTGTCGTTTTCAAATTCCTTTTCGCTTTCTACTTTTAGAACTCGAAAACTTCCTTTAAGGTTGGCAATCCCTTGCGCCTCACTGGTATCAGATACAACAAAGTCAACCATGCGATCATTTCGATCGAAATAACGGGACAAATCATTTGCAGCAACATTTATCCCCAAATGATATACCCCTTTAACTAAACTTAGCCTCATTGGGAACTCGATGATTGCCACACTTCCCGCTGCAAAATCAGGCGTCTCTTGTTTTGCCCAGTGGGTAAAATAGTCATAAACCGTTTCCCCGTTTGGGAGCCTTATTGTGCAGGCAAATTCAGGAGAAGTCACATCAGTATTAAACCTTACCCTTACCCGAATTCGCATAAGACTGTCTGATTCGAAACTTAGGGAGGGTTCCCCATTAGCATCTAACATTTTTACTTCTTCGATAACCGCTTCCTGTGTCATAATTGACAAAGAAAGACCCTCACCTAACCCATTTGAAGAATTATTGGCGCGATCGGCGGTTCGTCGAAGTATATTGGAGAATTGAGCAACAGCATCTCCCGCTGTTCCATCAAAAGCAACCTGACCTCGATTTAGTACCAGACAGCGCTCACAGACTCTCTGGACAGCATCAAAATCATGAGAGACAAAGATTAATGTTGTACCGGCCTGAATCAGCTTTTGCATCCGTTGGTAACACTTTGCCCGGAAACCCATATCGCCAACAGCTAACACTTCATCAACAAGCAAGATGTCTGGATCAAGATGGGCAGCAATTGAGAATCCTAGACGAGCATACATACCAGATGAGTATCGTTTCACTGGCGTCTCTAAAAAATCTTCGATCCCAGAAAATTCAACAATCTGATCAAAGCGGGCTTTAATTTCAGACCTCTTCATGCCTAAGATCGTTCCATTTAGGAAAATATTTTCCCTTCCTGTCATATCAGGGTGAAACCCCGCACCCAACTCAATAAGGGCGGAGAATCGTCCATTCATTTTCACTTCACCACTAGTTTGTTTAGTAACGCGGGACAATATTTTCAAAATTGTAGTCTTCCCCGCACCATTTGGCCCGATAATGCCTAATGACTCACCAGAGTTAAGTTCAAAACTAACATCCTTTAAAGCCCAATGATATTTCTCAACTTTTGACATACCGTTACGATTCACGAGATCACGGAAACTCATGAGTCCTGTACCCATCTGGTATTGTTTAGAAACCCGACTAACAATGATTGAAGAAGTCATTTATACCTTAAATCCTGTCTGCAAATTGAAATTCCACTTTTTTAAAAAACCAATAACCAAACAACAAAACCAAAACCGCAACAAATCCAGATACCCAAAGGTATGGGCCAGGCAGGCTCTGATATAATAAGATTGCCCGATAGGATTCAATAACTCCCACCATTGGATTTAGATAATAGTAAGGTCGTATTGCTTCAGGCACCGAGGTCACTGGATAAATTATAGGTGTCAAATAAAACAAAATTTGGATAGCTAGAATTACCACATGGCGAATGTCACGATAAAAAACATTCAAAGCTCCACCCAAAAGACCGAGACCAAAACAAAGTGCTAATTGGATTAGTAAGACAAACGGTAGAAATAACCATCCCAACAAGAATATATCAACGCGATAAATAATTATTAATAAAAAGAGCAAAGCATAACCGATCCCAAAATCGACCAGCCGAGCCAATAAAGCTGCTAAAGGTAAAATCTCACGTGGAAAGTAGATTTTGCTAACGAGGTTCATATTCGACACAAGGGAATCCACCATGTCAGCGATTGAGGATGAGAATAATATCCAGGGTACCATTGCAGTATAGGAAAAAACAATATAAGGAACATTACCAGTATCGACTGGAATAAATAGTGTGAAGATAATGGTAAAAATGACCGCTTGTGATACCGGTTGAATTATTGCCCATACCCCCCCTAAAACCGACTGTTTGTATCGTGCACGAACAGCTCGCCAAGTCCAGGAGGAAATAAGCTCTCGATAAGTAATAACTTCATTGATAGATTGCATACAATTTTCCCATTAGTTTAAAGAGGCTAGAAAATTTTTGAGCACAAAAACGACAACCACTAATACAAATACTAATCCAAGGCTATAGAAAATAGACAGCATTGGGTTCACTTGGGTATCCGGTTGCGGTAAGGTAGTGCTTACTTCTTGTTGAGGATTATCTATTTGCAAATGTTCTACTGAGGGATCGGAAGCGATCGTATCAGGTTCTGTCGAAGGAGTTAATGATGGTTCCTGTTTTACTTCATCCTGATCCGGTATTGGTACGATTGGGGTCTCTGGTGAATTCAAGGTGGTATAAGAGAACCAAGCGCCATTTCGTGGACCTTCAGTTGTATCTTTGGACCAGACTGCTAATAAAACATTTCCCTGACTAATAATGGCCCTCGGTTCTGTAGGATCAAAATAAGGGGTCTGAGGGCCTGAGACAATAGCCTCTATAGGGCCCCAACGATCTCCTTGCCAAACCGAATGCCACATGCCGTGGATGTTTTCGGGCGTTCGATTTCCCATCAGGGCATGTAATACATTATTGCTATCGATAACAAAAGCAATTGCTCCGTTTTCGCCAATTAACTGAAAAGGTCTAACCGGATCAGTCCAGGTTTGCCCACCGTCAGCAGATCGCCGCATCCACCTAGTAGGAGGACTACCGTCCATATACATCACGATCAATTCATTGTTGTAACTAACGATAGAGGGATAATCTGCTTCATAATCTTGGTCATCCCTTTTCGCTAATAAGACAGGGTCACTCCAGCTCTTATCATGATTATTCATTCGGGCATAATAGACTTCTTCAGCCCTTATTATGTCAGAGTTATAAACACTCCATACAGCGTGGGTATTTCCTTGACCATCATCAATCATACTGATGAATAATGGAGTAAATCCTTGCCGGTATTCAACTTGGACAATTTCTGGGTCTGACCAACTATTCCCTGAGTCTGAGGAGTAAATACTGTATAATCCGGGACCTTCTATTTGTGCGCTGTAGACCACAACCAGGTTGTTATTCCCATCACCCGCCAAAGCTGCTCTTGAGACCTGTCCTGTTTTCTCTCCTATAATGATTGGTTTGGACCAGGCTGAAGCACGATCAGCATCCCTAGCATATGCCGAAGAATAATATATATTTGAATTCCACATTGATCCCGATGAATAAATTAGATGGAAATATCCTTTATTATCAAGCGTAACCCCATGTAATATCAATTCGAGATCATCCGCGCTAGGTAAAATAATATCTACCGGCAGCGACCATCCCGTATCAGCTCGCCACTGCCGATAATATATCGCTGAAATTGCACCTTCATCTGTCGAACTATCATCTATCAGATCAGTATAATGAAAGGCATGTACTGTCTTGTTTTGATCTGCGATCAAAATCGGTGCATATGAATCAAAATAATGGTCATAAATTCTTTGCTGTTTGCTCCACTTCGGATTGGTTTCTTGCGCCTCGGCAGGTTGAGGAGACACAATCACACAAGCTCCGATCATAATTATGACCAATATAAAAAAGTATAAATACTTCCGTTCCATCTTATTCTTTAAAAACCGGGTTGCCCTTTCTTACAGCCCACTTTTAACACTTGTTTAAGAAGGAAAATCGTCCTTCTTTCTCTCATTGCTTGGGAAAAGCCTTAACCAAACCAATTACAAAAACAATAAACACAATCAAGACTACTGGAGCTAAACCAAATATCACTTTATTTACATCTGAGGTAAGTTCATTATTCACATTATCATTATGATTTGTATTTTCTTCACCTATCGCATTAACTAGATTTTCTTGACCGCTATTTTCTGGAGTAGGACTAGCCAAAATTGTTGGTACAGGAACAGACTCAGGCTCTTGATAAATCTCAGCTACTTCCTCTTTCGAGGTAATTTGTTTAGGTAAATCCGTTGAACGATCTATGAAAAAAATATTGTTTGTAGTAAAAGCATTATTCAGTGAAGTGAATTCGGACTGCTGGTCAACTGATTCGGTTACACCAGTTAACTCACTGCCTGTTAAGCTCTCATCGCGCGAATTTGTTTCAGTGTTAAAAACCACCACCAATTGATCATCTTGTGTCATTCCAGCTGATAGGCTTAGGAGATTTTTATTTTCTAAATTTACGTCGAGGGAATTCGCTTCTATGCCTTGCCATTCATTATTTAGCCAAACACGCTCTTGAAGCGTCAATCCCCCATCCAAACTCTTTTGCAATTTCACCAAGTAAGGATATTCAGTCGACTCATAAAATAAATCTAATAAATAGGCATCAGTTGACCGTTCCAATAAAAGGTCTGGCCTATCCCATTCATTTCCGTTATTGGTAGATTGCTGCGACCACGCCAAAAATTGGCCGCTATCTTCTTCCTGCCAATTGATTAAGACTGTCTGCGGTCCAATCCCAACAATCTTGCTCCAAATAATATCACCTTTATAAATCAACTTTGCATCGTTCCAGGTTAATCCACCATCTTCTGAACGCATGTAGTAAAGTGCCTCAGCAACAGGTTCCGGTTGAAGAGAATAAACCGAAAAAATTACGTGAATATCTCCATTTCCCGTCTGTGCTACAGCCGGATTGTCCACCATAGCCCAACTCTCTTTCACCGCATCGACAATTGGAATTTGCTTTGACCAAGTCTGGTGATCTTCTCCCGCTCGCATAAGATAAATGCCACGGTCTTCATTGAGTGGAACCGCATAGACAAGATTTAAGGTTCCGGTTTCATCAAAAAAAGGTTCTGGTGAACTGAATAACGCATCTGGGTTTAATTTCGGGAACACTGCAGGAGTAGACCATTCAGCAGGAAGGAGAATGTCTTCACTCTTCACAGAGCTGTAATAGTAAACATTTGTCTCCGGGTCACGCCACAACAAGAAAAGCCCTACATCCGGGTCATATATTCCATTAAGTTTGTCCGCTTGGCTTGAGTTTAGATGTATCAAGGGCACTTCAGGCGACCATTCTTTCCCATTCCAGGATGAATAATAAATCTCGGCGTTTGACTCTGATTCGTCTTCATTTCCCGAAGAAATCCAAAACGTGTGTAGTAAATTATCATTACCAGAAAAAATGATCGGTTCTAATAATCGATTTTCAGAAGTTATGAAAGAGGATGGATCACTCCACGTTTTTTGTTCTGCAGGAAACCATTCTTCTTCATCACCAAGGCTAAGCTTTAATAACCAGATATCTTCATTTTCTGAGCCGGACCCACACCCTACAGAAACCATATTATTTTCCTGGTCCAAAACAAAACGGTGACAATTCAAGAGTATATTGCGAAGTGTAATTGGATCTTTAAAACTTGAAAGGAGCGGTTGGTATACTCCCGTACTCCATTCCTCACCATTCCAAGCCTGCAAGTAATGATTGCCATCATTTGTCGAAGCAAGAAGATAGAGTAGATTGTTCGCCCCGGTAAACAACCAATATTCTGTGGGACAATCATCAAAATCTTTTTCCAATTGAGAAGTCGGCTGCCAGGTTTGGCCTCCATCGTCTGACCATCTGTGATATAGTTGGCAATTTGAATTGTGGCCCGCAAACCAGGTCATGTGAAGTTGCTCACCATTCGAAATCACTTTTATATTAGACGGTCCAACAGAAGACATGGAATCCTCTGACTGACGCTGGTCTACTATTATGGCTTCTTGCCATGACGCACCTCGATCTTCCGAGCGCAATAATACAACCTCTTCGAGCGGCCGATTGTCCAATACGACATAGATTCCTGATTCATCGAGAGGGGATTTTCCCACCATGATTTGAAGGTTCAGATTTTCTTTTCTTGCGCCTCGGAAATATGCCGATTCAAAAAGCACGACGGGTTCTGACCAAGTTTGATCCCCTCCATTCCAGCGTCGGTAATAGATCCCTGCCGGAGATCCTTCCAAATCTGATTTATCGACATACAAAAGGTGAATTGAACCCGCATTATCGACCGCGTTGGAAAAAGCAGATACCGAATCACTGATCAATTCTCGAGAGGTCCAACTATCGTAATTGGCGAAACCACCTGTCAAGACACTGCTGTGGTATAGATTGTTGTCATCGTCTAACCACAATGCATGTATTCGGCCGTCCTGTGTGGCTACTAGTTCTGGGTTATATAGAGGAGTTTGCATCTCCTCATCAAATCTATCCCCCAGCTCTTCTCTTAAGTACCGAATGGTTCCAAATGGTACCTCCACAGGTACCGCTTTTGTCCATTCTCCATTTACATTGTGTGTATAGTAGAAACTATTTGCTGCATCTTCTCGCCACAATACATGGAAGCCACCAGTTGAATCAATAACGATCCGCGGATCAGTCGCCGCTCCTGAAAGCGAGAGATTTACTGGCGCTGCCCATGGATCATTGTCTTCCTGTGCATTGGTATGGCTGGTTAGGCAAATGATGAAACCCAGGAGTAACACCATCAAGATCCACAAACGAAATTGTTTAAAGCTTTTATATGAACGATTAGAATCTGACATAAGCATAGATCTATGATTATTTTATTAGAGGCGGAATTAGGCTACGTGGGTTTTCTAAATTACCCGCTTGCAGTTGATTCCGTCTGCCAACTTAATGTTTGCATTCCTACGCTGAGGGCTGATTTGAAAGTAGATGTGTCAGAAAGCAACATTTTAAGGTAAGTTACAATTGGACCGGGTCTAAAAGCCCATTCACGAAAGGCACGTCGTTGCCAATAGAGGAGCTGTTCAGCTGACAATTGAGGATAATCAAGCACTGTCCCCTTGTCCATGTCCACCTCTTCCCATTTGGTTCCAGGACGGAACCAACCATTTTCAACTACTTCGAAAAAGAAAGGTGTGCCGGGATAGGGTGCGGCTACATGGAACAAGGCAATGTCTAGAGGTAATTTTTTCGAAAATTCAATGGTGTCCTGGATCGAATCTTCTGTTTCCCCAGGAAGGCCGATAATAAAATATCCCCAGTTTTTAATGCCTGCTGCGCGTGCCCAGGTTAAGGCGCGTTCAGCCTTATCTGGATAGGCACCCTTGCGTGCATGACGTAATATCTGCTCATTGCCACTCTCGATACCCCAGGAGATTAGCCAACAACCTGCGGCACTCATGAGTTGTAACATTTCTTCATCAACGTAATCTACACGGCTATTACAAGTCCACCGCATGTTGATGTTTTCCTCTATCATTAATTTGCAGAGGCCGACAACCTGATCGCGACTAACCGTAAACAGGTCAGCATACATATGAATATTATTCATACCCAGGTTCTTAAGGATCCACAATTCCTCCATGACATTCTCAGGAGAACGCACTCGGGTACTGTATTGGTAGCTGACATGCTTAATACAATAGGTACAGCCGGCCGGGCATCCACGACTACTTACGATGAAGGTAAATGGCCCTTTGATCATCGGCATGCGATATTTTTGTAGGGGTAAGAGATGATGCATCGGGTGCGGCAAATCATCAAGATTGGCAATGAACGGCCGAGTTAAATTCATCACTATCTTGCCGTTATCGCGCCACACCAATCCTTTTATCCCACGCATATCCACTTCGCCATCTTCTTTGAATGATGGTGCATAAGCCG
>Ga0316576_10000479_pt1 | contig 18754 bp, 16 predicted proteins | sample S0NA_FD_203075 | JGI IMG/M metagenome (GOLD analysis project Ga0316576, IMG submission 203075) | Rhizosphere microbial communities from salt marsh grasses in Alabama, United States - S0-2_050615r3r5 | ecosystem: Host-associated > Plants > Roots > Rhizosphere | place: USA: Alabama | collected... | reverse complement strand
TCGTGAAGAAGAGCCGTGCCTGATTCTGCGTCAGCGCGCCACACTGGAGGTCGTCGTTGGCGATAACCTCCTGCGCGCCCGCCCCCGGGCAGATCAGGATCAGCCAGAATGCCAGCACGATCGGGAGCGACAGCTGGGTCGAGGTGATGGTCAGGGCGGAGCGGGCGTGCACGACATCCTGGCTCGGCTTCGATGTACTCGGTGGCCGCCTCTTGACGAGGTTGATTCGCTGTTGTGTCGAGTTGCGGCCACGCACTGGCAGCCCGGATGTGCGTCTGCGTCGGCGCATCGGTACGGTCCGCCGCTGACGGCCCGCCGAGTGTGGCACCGACGATCAGTTGGTGAGGCTACTACTGTTGCGATTGTTTCTCAATGGCTCGTTTTGGTGACGAAGAGAATCGCACCCGCTCCTCTGAAAGGGAGGGGATGACAAGCAATGTTGTTTAGATGCACCGTGTACTAAGAGAGACAGAGAATCCGCTCAGATCTGCCATTCTTTGATCCGAGGACGATACCGGTCCGGAATCAGAACCGTCGGGGAGAGCTGGCTAGGATCCTGCACGGGAAAGTCGAGCGTGTAGTGCAGACCCCGGCTCTCCCGCCGGCGCTGGGCCGACTGCACGATGAGATCGGCCACTTCTACCAGATTCCGCAGTTCCAGCAGATCGTTCTCGACGCGGAAGTCGCTGTAGTTCTCGATGATCTCCTGCCGCAGCAGGTCGAGGCGGCGCTTGGCGCGCTGCAGGCGCTTGTTGGTGCGCACGATGCCCACGTAATCCCACATGAAGCGGCGCAGTTCCTCCCAGTTGTGGGAGATGACCACTTCCTCGTCGGGCTCGCGCACGCGGCTCGCGTCCCAGGCCGGCAGGTCCGGTGGCGCCTGCCAGTGGGGCAGCTGTGTCTCGATGTCTGCCGCCGCGAGGTCGGCGAACACCAGGCACTCGAGCAGCGAGTTGCTGGCCATGCGGTTGGCGCCGTGCAGCCCGGTATAGGCGGCCTCGCCGATGGCATACAGGCCGGGAACGTCGGTGCGGGCGTGGGCGTCGACGAGCACGCCGCCGCAGGTGTAGTGCGCTGCCGGAACCACAGGTATCGGCTCGCTGGTCATGTCGATCCCGAGCTCCAGGCAGCGGCTGTGGATGGTCGGGAAATGCTCGCGGATGAAGTCCGCCGGGCGGTGGGAGATGTCCAGGTGTACGAACTTGCTGCCGACCCGCTTCATCTCGTGGTCGATGGCGCGGGCCACGATGTCGCGGGGTGCCAGCTCGGCACGCTGGTCGAAGCGCGGCATGAACCGGTCGCCGTCGGGCAGCAGCAGCCGGGCGCCCTCGCCGCGCAGGGCCTCGGTGATGAGGAAGGACTTGGCCTTCGGATGGTAAAGGCAGGTGGGATGGAACTGCATGAACTCCATGTTCGCGACCCGGCAGCCCGCCCTCCAGCCCATCGCGATGCCGTCGCCGGTGGCCACGTCGGGATTGCTGGTGTAGAGGTAGACCTTGCTGGCACCGCCCGTGGCGATGACGACGAAGCGGGCCAGGAAGGTGTCGACCTCGTTGCGCCGGCTGTCGAGGATGTAGGCGCCGAGACAGCGGTTGTCCTCGCCGCCGTGGCGGCTGGCCGTGATCAGGTCGATGGCCGTGTGATGCTCGAAAAGCTCGATATTGGGCCGCGCCCGGGCCTGGCCCTCCAGCGTGGTCTCCACCGCCCGTCCGGTGGCGTCGGCGGCGTGGATGACCCGGCGATGGGTGTGCCCGCCCTCGCGGGTCAGGTGATAGCCGCTGGAGCCCTCGGCAGAGGCGTCGCGCGTGAATTCAACCCCCGCGTCCATGAGCCAGTGGATCGCCGCCGGGCCGCGCTCCACGACCATCCGCACCGTGTCACGATCGCAGAGTCCGGCGCCGGCCTTCAGCGTGTCCTGTACGTGGGACTCCACCGAATCGCCGGCGTTGAGAACGGCGGAGATGCCTCCCTGGGCGTAGAGGGTGTTGCCCTCCGCGAGCTCGCGCTTGGCGATGACGGCGACGGACAGATCGCTTCGAAGCCGCAGGGCCAGGCTCAGCCCGGCCGCGCCGCTGCCGAGGATCAGCACATCGTGGCGGTGGCATTCAGTCATGGCATCTCCCCGCTTCGCAGATGACGGCATTGTTGCTGGACCGTCCCGGCCCAAGTATGCCGCAGCGGCCGCAACGCGTGGTGGCCATGTGCCGGCCGCGCGCCCGCCGGCGTCACCGTCGCCACGGCCGGCTGCTGTTCACGGAGAGTCTTTGCGGGATTGCACGACGGCTGTCCAGGCCACACGTTGGACAAACCGGGGGCAGCTTCTCGGGTTATCATACGTGGCCGCACCGACAGGCGATGATGACCGTGCCCGTCGCCTCTGGGGACCGCGATGGTGCCGCTGGGCAGGGCAATGCTGAACCACGTCCTGGACGCAGCCCGGTGTCTTTGCGTCACATCAAGGTACCGCCAATTCATTCCCGAACTTTCTTCCGCGGATCAGTGTCAATGCCATCGGACCGTATCCAGTGCCGCCAGCGGGTTGCTGCACGTGTCTGAACGTGAAGTGGACCAGGCGCTGGTGGAGCGGGCGCAGCAGGGTGACCGTCGCGCCTTCGACCTTCTGGTATTGAAGTACCAGCAAAAGGTCGCGGGGCTGATCTCGCGCTATATCCGCGACAGTGCCGAGGTCATGGACGTCACCCAAGATGCGTTCCTGAAGGCGTACCGGGCCTTGCCCGGTTTCCGCGGCGATTCCGCGTTCTACACCTGGATCTATCGCATCGCGATCAACACGGTGAAGAACCACCTCGTCGCCCAGGGTAGGCGGCCGCCCGGCGATGATGTCGACGCCGAGCTGGCCGAGCAGATGGACCTGGGCGCCCGGCTGCGGGAGACGGCGACGCCAGAGCGTGAGCTGCTGACCGACGAGATCGCGGCCACGGTCCAGGCCGCGTTGGATGCTCTGCCGGAGGACCTGCGCACGGCCATCGTGCTGCGCGAGTTCGACGGGCTGAGCTACGAAGAGATCGCGACCGCGATGGATTGCCCGATCGGCACCGTGCGCTCGCGCATCTTTCGCGCCCGCGAGGCCATCGACAAACGGCTTCGGCCGCTGCTCGGCGGCTGAGACCGGCGAGGGGCCGGGCAATGACGATTAAGGCTGACTGGGGCACTGATGACGTGGGCAGCGCTATGACCGACGACCGACGACAACGTCTTTCCGCACTCGTGGACGGCGAGTGCAGTCCTGCCGAGCTGAAGGCCACGCTGGCTGAGGCCCTGCTCGATCCGGAATTGAAGGCCTGCTGGGAGCGGTACCAGAACATCGGCCGCGCACTGCGCGGCGAGCCGGTCAGACCGGCCGCCAGGGCCGTGGCCGGCAGGGTGGCGGAGCGGCTGGCCGCAGAGCCCCCGGCGCTGCCGGTCGCGCCGCGGAGCACCGTCACGACATCCCGGCGTCTCGCCGCCGCTGCGGGGCCGACCCTCGGTGTCGCGCTGGCAGCGGGAATTGCGATGGTCGCTGTCGTGCTGGGCCCGAGCCTCGGCACGCATCAGACGACCTCGACGGCGCCGAACCTGGCTGCCACCATGCCCGATACGGATGCGGCTGGGCAGGACCGGGAGCCCGCCGATCGCTGGGCGGTGGACGAGCCGCGCGTCGCGTCCAAGCTCAACGAACTGCTCGTCAGCCACCGGGAGCGCTCGCCTGCGACCGGTTTCGGTGGTCTGATTCCTTATGCGGCCGTGGTCAGCTATGGCGGATCGCGCTGAGCGCCGCGCCCCGACACGGGCCGGGCGGGTGTTGCAGCGTCGGCTCGGAGCGGCGGTCGTGGCAGGCCTACTCGTCGCCTCCGCGGCGGCCGAGGAGGGAACGGGGCCTATCATCACCGGAGTCGATCCGATCGCGGCCCTGCAACGCATGGCAAGCGCCACCAGGACCGTCGAGTACGAGGGGACGCTGGTCTATCTGCACGGCCACCAGCTTACCAGTCTGCGCATCGCGCACCGCATCGACGCCGGAGAATCGCGCGAGAGCCTGCTGGCGCTCAACGGTCCGATCCGCGCATTGGCCCGCAACCCGCGCGGGGTGACCTGCGTGCTGCCCGATGCCCACGCCATCTCCGTCAAGCGCGCGCCGGCGACCAAGGGAGTGTTGCGGCGGGCCGCCCTGGACCCGGAGCGACTGGCTCCGCATTACCTGATTCACCCGCTGGGCGAGTCCAGGGTGGCTGGCCGCGATACCGACGTGGTCGGCATCATTCCCCGTGACAATCTGCGCTACGGCTACCGCTTCTATGTCGACAGGGACACCGGTCTGCCGCTGAAGACCGATCTCATGGACAACGGCGCGACGCCCATCGAGCAGGTCATGTTCACGGACCTCACCATCGTCGGCGACGGTGCGTCCGCCGCCGCAGCGCCGGCCGAGTCGGAGTCTGCCGGCAGCGCGACCCCGGCCTTCGGTCCCGACAGCACGGACGATGGCTGGCACTTCGCGGCCCTGCCGCCCGGCTTTCGCGTCATCGCTCACGAGATCGAGACTGGTTCGCCCGAACACCTGATGGTCAGCGACGGCCTCGCGTCGGTATCCGTCTATATCGAGCCGGACAACGGTGCCGGCCTGCGTGGTGCGGCGCACATGGGTGCCATCAATGCAGCGGGGCGTCTGCTCGAGGGGCATCAAGTGACCGCCGTCGGCGAGGTTCCGCCGCAAACCATCGACGCCATTCTCGCGGCCCTGCACGATACGCCATGAGCCGATCCGCGCGCCGGCACAACGGGTTGCCGGGCCCGGGCCCGGCAACGGCGCGTTAGAATGGCGCAACAGCACCGGATCCACCAGCACCCAGCCATGATCGAAGAATCCGCCATCGTCGTCAGCGCCGAGGCCGGCATCGCCGAAGTCGAGGTGATGCGCCGCACCAGCTGCGGTGCCTGCTCCAGTCAGGCCGCCTGCGGCGTCTCGCTGCTGGACCGGCTGCTCGGACGCCGCCGGCAGCGGCTTGTCGTCGGCGATGCGCTGGGGGTGCGGGCCGGCGAGACCGTCGTCATCGGGTTGCCGGAGGGGGCCCTGGTGAAAGCGGCGCTGGCCGCCTACCTGATGCCCTTGCTGGGACTGCTCGCCGGGGCCATGGCGGCGCCGGCGATGTGGGCCGGCGCCGACGCGGACCTTGCGGCACTCGCCGGTGGGGCGCTGGGCTTCGCCGGCGCGCTGGTTCTGCTGCGGCGCTACAGCCGGCGGCTTGCCGCCGATCCGCGCTACCGCGCCAAGCTGCTGCGCCGGGGCGGAGATTCGATTCCGGTGGAGCTGCACCTCCCCGGCCCTCGCTGAGGGTCCGCATTTGCAGCGGCGGTCCCGCCGCAACCGCGAACCACGTCCACCGGGCTCCGCCGATCAGGGCGCACATCTGCGACACCCGCTTCTGCTATCGTAGGAATTTGGGCCTGAGCGCCGACGGCGATCATGCCCGTACCGGGAACCTCTCCACCGCCCACCGGAATGATGCGATCACTTATGCGCCGCTCTCGTGCCGTTCTCGTCCTGATGCTGCTCGCGCTGGCGCTTTCCGCGCCCGCGAAGGTGCCGCCGTCGCCGGCGCCGCTGGTGACAGGGCTCCCGGACTTTACGGCGCTTGTCAAGCAGTGTGGCCCGTCCGTGGTCAACATCAGCACCACCCAGACCGGCCTGTATGGCCCACAGGACTTCGGCGGCGAAGAGGAGTTGCCTGAGGATAGTCCGCTGTATGATTTCTTCCGCCGGTTCTTCGGTGACGAAGGGCCGCCGCCGGAGGACGGCGATCAGGGGCGCTCCCTCGGCTCCGGCTTCATCCTGTCCGCGGATGGCTATGTGCTCACCAATTCCCATGTCGTGGAGGCGGCGCAAGAGATCATCGTTCGCACCAGCGACCGGCGCGAATTCGTGGCGCGGATCGTCGGCAGTGATGAGCGCAGCGATATTGCGTTGTTGAAGATCGAGGGCGACGACCTACCGGCGGCCGCGATCGGCTCGGCCAACGACCTGCAGGTGGGCGAATGGGTGCTGGCCATCGGATCCCCGTTCGGATTCGAGCATTCGGCCACCGCCGGCATCGTCAGTGCCAAGGGCCGCACGCTGCCGAGCGAGAACTATGTACCCTTCATCCAGACCGACGTAGCCATCAATCCGGGCAACTCCGGCGGGCCGCTGTTCGATCTCGCGGGCCGGGTCGTCGGCGTGAACTCCCAGATCTACAGCCGTACCGGCGGCTTCATGGGATTGTCGTTCTCGATCCCCATCGACGTGGCCATGGACGTGGTGGATCAGCTCAAGACCAAGGGGCGCGTCAGCCGCGGCTGGCTCGGGGTGCTGATCCAGGACGTGACCCGTGAACTGGCCGAGACCTTCGGTCTGCGCCAGCCGCGTGGGGCCTTGGTCGCCCAGGTGTTGCCGGGCAGCCCGGCCGAGGCGGCCGGACTCAAGGCCGGTGACGTGATCCTGCGCTTCGACGGCAAGGAGGTGCCCACGTCGGGCAACCTTCCGCCGCTGGTCGGGGCGGCCGAGGTAGGGGCTACCGCCGGGGTGGAGATCGTACGTAACGGCAAGACCATGACCGTGGACGTGGTGCTTGCCGAGCTCCCGGACGACGACGAAATCGTCGTCAGCTCCGGGCAGGTCGAGCCCCCGGCGGCGAATCGACTCGGCCTCGTGGTACGAGACCTGCCGGAGGACCAGGCCGATCTGCTCGGGATCGACGGCGGCGGCGTCCTGGTGGAGAGCGTCGAGCCCGGTCCGGCCCAGGAGGGCGGCATCCGTGCCGGCGACATCATTCTCACGTTCGATGGTCAGGCGGTGCCCGACAAGCAGGCGTTCCGCACGCTGCTCGACACCATCAAGGGCGGCCGCTCGGTGGCCGTTCTGGTCCAGCGCGGTGACGGGCGCATGTTCTATCCGGTCCGCATTCCGGCCGACTAGGGAAGCACGGCCGTTCCCGGGCCCGCGCGGCCCCATCGTCGCTTCGGCACGATCGTCATGGCCGCGCACAGACCAGGTTTCTGCTACAGTGGCGGGTCGATCGGCCGCCGCGGACCGGCACCGCCACACCTGCCACAGGGCCCACGACTTCGATGTCGGACGTCAAGCACATACGCAACTTCTCCATCATCGCCCATATCGACCACGGCAAGTCGACCATCGCCGACCGCTTCATCCAGCACTGCGGTAGCCTGACCGACCGGGAGATGTCCGACCAGGTGCTCGATTCCATGGACCTGGAGCGCGAGCGCGGCATCACCATCAAGGCGCACAGCGTGACGCTGGATTATCCGGCGCGCGACGGCCAGGTATACAAACTGAACTTCATCGACACCCCGGGGCACGTGGACTTCTCCTACGAGGTGTCCCGCTCGCTGGCCGCCTGCGAGGGCGCGCTGCTGGTGGTGGACGCCGCCCAGGGCGTGGAGGCGCAGAGCGTCGCCAACTGTTATACGGCCATCGACCTGGGGCTCGAGGTGCTGCCGGTGCTGAACAAGATCGACCTGCCGTCGGCGGAGCCGGAGCGGGTCATGAACCAGATCGAGGAGATCATCGGCCTCGACACCGACGATGCGCTGCTGGTGAGCGCCAAGACCGGGGCGGGGATCCCGGAACTACTGGAGATGCTGGTAGCCAAGGTCCCGCCGCCCACCGGCGACCCGCAAGCGCCTTTGCAGGCCCTGATCGTCGACTCCTGGTTTGATCCCTATGTCGGCGTGGTCTCGCTGGTGCGCATCGTCAACGGCCGCCTGGGCAAGCGCGACAAGATCAAGGTTATGTCCACGGGCCGCAGCTACCAGGCCGACGGCATCGGGGTGTTCACGCCGAAGAAGACGGAGCGCGCCGAGCTCGACTGCGGCGAGGTAGGCTTCCTGATCGCCGGCATCAAGGAGATCGACGGCGCTCCAGTGGGCGACACCATCACCAGCGCCGATCGCCCGGCCGAAAAGCGTCTGCCGGGCTTCCGCGAGATCCAGCCGCGGGTCTTCGCCGGCCTGTATCCGGTCTCCTCCGACGATTACGAAGACCTGCGCGACGCGCTCGGCAAGATCCGGCTCAACGACTCGGCGCTGTTCTACGAGCCCGAGACCTCCCAGGCGTTGGGCTTCGGCTTCCGCTGCGGCTTCCTCGGCATGCTGCACATGGAAATTCTACAGGAACGTCTGGAGCGGGAATACGACTTGGACCTGATCACCACGGCGCCGACCGTGGTCTACGAGGTGGTCAAGTCCGACGGCGAGATCATCAAGGTCGACAACCCCGCCAACCTCCCGGAGACGGGCAGGATCGCCGAGATTCGCGAGCCCATCATCGAGGCCCACATCCTGGTACCGCAGGACCTGCTCGGCGGCGTCATCAGCCTCTGCATCGAGAAGCGCGGCGTGCAGAAACAGCTCCAGTACCTGGGCGGTCAGGTTCAAGTGAGCTACGAGCTGCCGCTGAACGAGGTGGTGCTGGACTTCTTCGATCGACTGAAATCGGTCAGCCGCGGCTATGCCTCGTTCGAATACGAGCTGAAGCGCTTCCAGGCGTCGGATCTCGTCAAGCTGGACATTCTGATCAACGGCGAGCGCGTCGATGCCCTGTCGCTGATCGTGCACCGAGACCATGCCGCCCCCCGCGGCCGCGAGCTGGCCGAGCGGATGAAGGACCTGATCCCGCGGCAGATGTATGAGGTCGCGATCCAGGCCGCCATCGGCAGCAAGATCCTCGCCCGCACCACGGTCAAGGCCCTGCGCAAGAACGTCACCGCCAAATGCTACGGCGGCGACGTAACCCGCAAGCGCAAATTGCTGGAGAAGCAGAAGGCCGGCAAGAAGCGGATGAAGCAGGTGGGCAAGGTGGACATCCCGCAGGAGGCGTTCCTTGCGGTGCTCCAGGCCGGCAAGGATAATTAGCCGCTTGTTCCCGCGCCTGCGCTGCCGCCGCGACCCGGAACGCCGCCGGCAGCACCGTCCGGACCTTTCGCCACCGCACCCGTCCTGGTGCCGCACCATGCCGGCGGCACGGGTCCGCATCCGAAAAATCGCATCCCTGACATCATGCATTTCGATTTCCCCACTTTTCTCGTTGCTGCAACGGCGCTGACCGGCGGGATCTGGCTCGTCGACGCGCTCTTCTTCGCCCCCAAGCGCCGCCGGCTCGCCACTGCCGCGGCCGAGACCGGCGAGGTCGCCGACGCCGGCGCGGCCACCGGGGCCCGCTACAAGGAACCGGTGCTGGTCGAATACTCGCGCTCGTTCTTTCCGGTCATCCTGATCGTGCTGCTGTTGCGGTCCTTCGTCGTCGAGCCCTTCCGTATTCCGTCCGGCTCAATGATGCCGACGCTGTTGGTGGGGGACTTTATCCTCGTCAACAAGTTTTCCTACGGCCTGCGCTGGCCGGTACTGAACAGCAAATTTCTCGAGCTTGGCGAGCCCAAGCGCGGCGACGTGGTCGTCTTCCGCTTTCCCGAGGATGAGGGCGTGGACTACATCAAGCGGGTCGTTGGTGTGCCCGGCGACCGCATCGGCTATTTCAACAAGACGCTTTATGTGAACGGTGAGCCAATGCCGCAGCTGCCGGTCGGCCATTATGTCGGCGAGGGCTCGGGCAGGGGTCAGACCGGCGCCGCACTGGCACTGGAGACCATCAACGGCGTCGAGCACCAGATCCTGATCAACCCGCGCACCGGCGACCTGCCGCCGGGCTGTACCGTTCTCGCCAACGGGCCGGTCACGGTGCCGGAGGGGCACTACTTCGCGATGGGCGACAACCGCGACAACAGCAACGACAGCCGCTGCTGGGGCTTCGTTCCGGAGGAGAACCTGGTGGGCAAGGCCTTCGTCATCTGGATGAATTGGGACCGCCAGCGCGAAGGCTTCCCCATCGCCTTCGGACGGCTTGGGGACCTGATCCAATGATCTCCGCGGGACGCTTCCGCCGTCCGAGGAGCGGTCCCCGGCGTCAGCGCGGCGTCAGTATGGGCGGCGCTCTGGTGGTCATCGTGCTGGTGGTGTTCTTCGCCACCATCGCGATCAACACGGTGCCGTCCTACGTGACCTTTTGGCAGGTGCGCTCGGTGATGGAGAGTCTGCACGAGAAGCCCGACGTCGTCGCCGGCGGTGCCCGCAAGATCCTGAACGCCATCGATGCCCAGCTCAATATCGAGGGCATTCGGTCGGTCAAGGGGCGCGACTTCAAGATCGCCAAGGCGGGTGACGGCCTCCAGGTGACAGTGGACTACGACGTCCGCAAGCACTTGTTCTTCAACGTCGATATCATCATGAGCTTCGCCCACAGCACGGTGATCCACGGGACGTGAGCGCGGCCAGCCCGAAGCGACTGATGGCGCACCTGCTGGGCCACCCTCCGTCCAGGCCCGAGCTGATCGAGCAGGCCCTGACGCACCGCAGTGCCGGTCCGGTCAACAACGAGCGCCTGGAGTTTCTGGGCGACGCCCTGGTCGGCCTGGTCGTGGCCGAGGTCCTGCTCCAGCGATTTCCGCAGGCCAGCGAAGGAGAGCTGAGCCGCCGGCGTGCGGCCCTGGTCAACCGCGAGGCCCTGGCGCGCATTGCCCGCGAGCTTGGGCTCGGCGATTATCTGCGCCTCGGATCCGGCGAGCTGCGCACCGGCGGACATGCCCGCGATTCCATCCTTGCGGACGGGTTCGAGGCCCTGATGGGCGCTATCCACCTGGATCAGGGCTTCGCTACCGCCCGCGATGTGGTGCTGCGACTGTTCGAGCAGCCGCTGGCCGAGGTCGCCACCCGCGCCGCCGGCAAGGACCCCAAGACCCGCCTTCAGGAGTGGCTTCAGGCCCGCGGGCAGGGGCTGCCGGAGTACGAGGTCATCGACGTTCATGGCGAGCAGCACGCGCAGCGCTTCACGGTGCGCTGCCGCCTTGCCGCCGATGGCCGCGCGGCCGTCGGCGATGGTACCAGCCGCCGTCGCGCCGAGCAGCAGGCCGCCGAGACCATGCTTGCCCAATTGACCGAGCAAGGCTGAACGGCGCAGCCGATTCACGCGGGGCCTGAACCATGACCAATCGCTGCGGCACTGTCGCCATCATCGGCCGGCCCAACGTCGGCAAGTCGACGCTATTGAACCGGCTGCTCGGACAGAAGCTCGCCATCACGTCCCACAAGGCGCAGACCACCCGCCACACGATCCTCGGGGTCAATACACTCGATGGCGGCCAGATCCTGTATGTGGATACCCCTGGGATCCATCAGCGCAGCGCAAGCGCGCTGAACCGCTACCTCAACCGTGCCGCCCGGGCGGTCGTCGCCGATGTTGACCTGGTCCTTTTCGTGGTCGAGGCCCAGCGCTTCACCGCCGAGGACCAGGCGGCCCTCGCCGCCGTGGCCGAGGCCGGCACACCGGCCATCGCCGCCGTCAACAAGGTGGACCGGCTGGCCGACAAGGGTCAGCTGCTGCCCTATCTGCAGGAGCTGGCCGGCCGGCACCGGTTCCTGGAGCTGGTGCCGGTCTCGGCCAGCCGCGGCATCCAGACCGACGAGCTGGAGCAGGCCATCCTGGCGGCCCTGCCGGAAGGGGAGAACCTGTTTCCGCCAGACCAGCTCACAGACCGCTCCGAGCGTTTCCTGGCCGCCGAGCTGGTGCGCGAGCAGCTGGTCCAGCGCTATGGCGACGAGCTGCCGTATCGCACGACGGTGGCCATCGAGCGCTTCGAGGAGCACGACGGGCGTTATGAGATCCACGCCCTGATTTGGGTCGAGCGCGAGAGCCAGAAGGCCATCATCGTCGGCCGCCACGGCGAGGCCTTGAAGGGGGCCGCGACCCAGGCCCGTCTGGAGATGCAGAAGCTGTTCGACCGGCCCGTGCACCTCGAGGTCTGGGTCAAGGTCAAGCAGAGCTGGAGCAGCGACGAGGCGGCCCTGGCCAGCCTCGGCTATGGCGAGCACTGAGCTCGAGCGCGGCTTCGTGCTGCACCGGCGCGACTACGGCGACACCAGCCTGCTGCTTGAAGTGCTGAGCGCCGCCGAGGGCCGCCTGCCGCTGATCGCCAAGGGTGCGCGCCGCGCGTCCCGTGGCCGCACGGCCGCGGCGGCGCTGCTGCAGCCTTTCCAGCCGCTGTGGCTGGCCTGGAGCGGCCGCGGCGAGGTCCGCACGCTGACTCGCGTCGAGGCCGCCGGCCGCGCGCTGGCGCTGAGCGGCGATGCCCTTTATTGCGGGCTCTATGTCAACGAACTGCTGGTCCGGCTGCTGGGCCGCCAGGATCCGCACGAGGCCCTGTTCGTGTTCTACCAGCAGGTCTTGTCGGAGCTGGCGTCGGGCCGCGGCATCGACGGCGCGCTGAGGCGCTTCGAGCTGCGCCTGCTCGGCGAGCTGGGCTGGGCACCGGACCTGGCCCGGGACGCCGACGGCGAGCCCATCGATCCGGCCCGGCACTATGTCTACAGCCCGGAGCGGGGCCTGCTGCCGGCCGTTGCGGTGCAGACCACCACGGTGGCCGGCGGGACGCTGCGGCGTCTGGCTGCGGAGCTGCCCCTCGAGGGGGCGCAGGCCCGTGAGGCCAGAGACTTGCTAAGGGCCATCCTGGCCCCGCACCTGGGAGAACGACCGCTGAAGAGCCGCGAGCTGTTCGTGCGCGCCACCAGGCGCCCATGATGCCGCAGGCTCCCGGCCGGACACGGGCGACCCGCCGGCAATCCATGCGAAGCCGGCACGCGGGAAGTCCCGGTCCAGCCCCCAGTCATTTTCCATCGAGGAGCCTTTCGACGATGACCGACACCACCGGCGCACCGATCCTGCTCGGCGTCAACATCGACCACATTGCGACGATCCGCGAGGCCCGCGGCACCCGCTATCCGGAGCCGATCCAGGCCGCCCTGGTGGCCGAGCAGGCAGGTGCCGACGCCATCACGCTGCATCTGCGCGAAGACCGCCGCCACATCCAGGACCGTGACGTGGAGCTCCTGCGCGGTATCCTGCACACGCGTATGAATCTGGAAATGGCGGCCACGCCCGAAATGGGCCGGATTGCAGTCGAGCTCAGGCCTGCCGACTGCTGCCTGGTGCCTGAGCGCCGCGAGGAGCTGACCACCGAGGGCGGCCTGGACGTGGCCGGCCACCAGCGCCACATCAGTGATTTCTGCGCCATGCTCGGTGAGGCCGGCGTGCGGGTATCGCTGTTCATCGATGCGGACCCGGCGCAGCTCGATGCCGCCGCCGAGGCTGGCGCCCCCGTGGTCGAGATCCACACCGGCCGCTACGCCGACGCCCTCAGTGCCGAGGCCCGTGCCGACGAGCTCGCGCGCATCGCCGCGGCGGTCGAGCATGGCAAACGCATGGGCCTGGAGGTGAACGCCGGCCACGGTCTCGATTATCACAATGTCACGGCGGTGGCCGCGCTGCCGGGCGTGCGTGAGCTCAACATCGGCCATGCCATCGTCGCGCGGGCCCTGTTCTCCGGGCTGGACCGGGCGATCCGCGACATGAAGTCGCTGATGCTGCGCGGAGCCGCGATGCGACCTTCCGATCGCTGAGCGTTGCCCTAGGGGAGGGCAACGGACCCGCGACTGGTCAGCTCCGCTTGCCGGGGGACTCCGGTGGACCCTGCCGGGCATTGGCGGCAGGCGAGGTGGTGCCCGTATCCGTAGATTCGGCGAGGTCGGCCAGCGTCATGCCTTCCAGGGCCTCGTCGACCGCGACGTCGATGTGGTGCTCCAGCCGGGTTACGACCGCATTGTGCGGAGGCACCTGGATGCGCAGTCGGTCCTCGCCATCGCTGCGCACGCCGCGCAGCATGTCGGCGACGGGGATGACCGCCGGCGAGCGCGCCGGGACATAGCCCGGCGGCTCGGCGGCCGTGCGCAGCACGAAGCCCCCGTCCTCGAGGATGTGCAGCATTTTGGCGACATTGGTCATGGGTACCGACAGGGTGTGCGAGAGGGCGTCGGCGGTCCACGGCGGCTGGCCGCTGCGGTGGCGTTCCGCCAGCGCCGCGCCCACCGACAGGGCTAGGCGCTCGCGCAGGCGGTTGCTGAGGCGCAGGTCGGCCGAGCGTGCCGCCAGGTATTCCGGATACTGGCGATAGAAGGCGATGCTCGCGCCCACCAGCAGGATCAGCCAGGCGATGTAGACCCACATCATGAACAGGATCGCGATCGCGAGACTGGAATATATGGCTGCATAGCGGGTCGAGCCCGACATGAAGGTCGCGAACAGGGAGCCTACGGTCTGCCACAACAGGCCGGCGACGACCGCGCCGATCAGCGCCGGGATCAGCCGTACGCGCGTGTTGGGCACGAACATATAGGCGAAGGTGAAGGCCAGGACGATCAGCAGCAGCGGGACCAGCTCCGCCGTTGTCTCCAGCAAGAAGCCGAAGGGCTCGATTTGGATGAGCCATTGCACCAGGGCCGTGCTCTGCACCGACGCGGTGGCGCCGACGGCGGCGAAGAACAGCACCGGTCCGATCAGCAGCACGCTCAGGTAGTGACTGAACCGCTGCAGCACCGGGCGCGGCTGCTCCACGTGCCAGGTGGCGTTGAACACCTGTTCGATCTTCGAGATCAGCGAGATGACGGAATAGAGGAGGAATGCCAGGCCCACCGAGCCCAGCACCTTGACGTCGGTATTGTCCACGTAGCCGATCAGGGCCCTTGCCACCTCTACGCCCTTGGCGCCCAGCGGGGCCAGGGCCTCGCTCAGCATCGGCTCGATCTGATTGTGGACGCCGAAGCCCTTCAACACCGAGAAGCTGACGGCCAACAGCGGCACCAGCGACAGCAGCGTCGTATAGACGAGGCTGGTCGCGTACAGCGTCAGCCGCCCCTGGACCAGGTCGCGGCCGATGGCATCGACCAGGCGTACTGCAAACACCGGCAGCGCCTGCCAGGCCGGCAACCGGGCCAGGTCCGTGTACCAGACAGCCTGCTCGAAGCCGGTCTTGAATCGTGAGAGGGACTGCATGGAGACAGGATGCCCTGGGGAGCGGTGGCGTCAAGCCTCATCTTCCAGCCGGAGCCGGAACTGCGAAGCGCGCCCGCGACGGGGCCATCGTGGACCGGCCACAGATTCTCGCAGACATTTTTCCACCGATCCCAGCCGTTAGAGGATACCAATGACCGGAGCCCGAGATATCGCCGCAGGCTGCATGTTCCAAGAGACTGGACGGACGCTGCCGTTCCTGCTGCTGACACTGTCGCTGCTGGCGGGGCCCCTGGCGGCCGCCGACCAAACCCTGACCCCGATTCCCCAAACCCCGCAGGCCCCGGCGTTCGACCTGATGGGCCCGGACGGCGAACGCTACCGTCTCGAGGACATGGTCGGCAAGCCGATCATCGTCAACTTCTGGGCCACCTGGTGTCCACCGTGCCGGGCCGAGATGCCATCGATGCAGCGCGCCTGGGAGGATCTCGCCGACGAGGACATCCTGCTCATCGGCATCAACGTCGGCGAGGACGAGGGCACGGTGAACGACTTCCTGGAACGGGTGCCGGTGAGCTTTCCGCTACCCCTCGACAAGGACTCGAAGGTCACGCAGAGCTGGCCGTTGCGCGGTCTGCCGACGACGTTCATCGTCGACCCAGATGGGCGGCTGGTCTACAAGGCCGCCGGCGAGCGGGAGTGGGACGACCCGGCGCTGCTCGACCAGGTGCGGGCACTGAAGTAGGCCCGCGAGTACTGCTCGACCGCTTCCATGCCGGCGGCCGCGCAGCCGCGCCAAGCGCGGAAGGGCGCGCCGGCCCGCCGCGGCCGGCCCGATGACCTGTCCCTCGCCGGATTCCTGCGAGGGAAGCGCCGGTAAACTAGTCGCCTTTCTTTTTGGAGAACAGCAAGGCCGCCACGTCCTCGAAGCGGCTGACGAAATGCACGGTCAGGCCCTTGCGGACATGCTCGGGGACCTCGTCGAACTCGCCGCGGTTGTCTTCTGGCAGCAGGATCTCCCGAATGCCGGCGCGCCGGGCGGCGATGAGCTTCTCGCGCACGCCGCCGATGGGGAAGACCTCGCCGGTCAGCGTCAGCTCGCCGGTCATCGCAATGCGCCGCACCGGCTTGTTGCGGGCCAGGGACAGCAGCGCCGAGGCCATGGTGATGCCCGCCGACGGGCCGTCCTTGGGCGTGGCGCCGGCGGGCACGTGCAGGTGGATGAAGGCCTTCTCGAAGAAGGCCGGATCGGCGCCGAACTGGACGGCGTGGCTGACGATGTACCCGTAGGCGATGTCGGCGGATTCCTTCATGACATCGCCGAGCTGGCCGGTGAGCTTGAAGCCGCGCGCGTATTCATGGGTGCGCACGGCCTCGATGGACAGCGTGGCGCCACCCATGGCCGTCCAGGCCAGACCCGTGACCACGCCGGGCCCGCCGAGCTTGCGCTCGTCGCGGAACACCGGGCTGCCGAGGAAGCCCTTCAGGTCGTCGGGCGTTACGCTGACCGGCGTTTCGCCGTCCTCGAGCAGGCGCACGGCGACCTTGCGCACGATCTTTGCCAGCTGCTTCTCCAGCCGGCGCACGCCGGCGTCCCGCGCGTAGCCCTCGATCAGCGCCCGCAGCGTCTTGGTGCCCAGCTTGACCGCGCCCTTGTCGAGTCCGGCCCGTTGCAACTGCCGCGGCAGTAAGTACTTCTTGGCGATGGCCAGCTTCTCGTCGGCGATGTAGCCGGAGAGCTGGATCACCTCCATGCGGTCGAGCAGGGGTCCCGGGATGGTGTCGGTCTGATTGGCGGTACAGACGAACAACACCTTGGACAAGTCGAAGCGCAGGTCCAGGTAGTGGTCCAGGAAGTCGACGTTCTGCTCCGGGTCGAGGACCTCCAGCAGCGCCGAGGCGGGATCACCATGGTAGCTGGCGCCGATCTTGTCGATCTCGTCCAGCATGATGACCGGGTTGGCCGTGCCGGCATCCTTGACCGCCTGCAGGAACTTGCCGGGCATGGCGCCGATATAGGTGCGCCGGTGGCCCTTGATCTCGGCCTCGTCGCGGATGCCGCCGACCGAAAAGCGGTAGAAGCGCCGGCCCAAGGCATCGGCGATGGAGCGGCCGATGGAGGTCTTGCCGACACCGGGCGGGCCCACCAGCAGGATGATGGAGCCGGCGATCTCCCCCTTGTGGATGCCGACGGCCAGGAATTCGAGAATGCGCTCCTTGACGTCCTTGAGGCCGTAGTGGTCGCGGTCGAGCACGCGGCGGGCGCGCTTCAGGTCCAGCTTGTCCTTGGAGTGCTTGCCCCAGGGCAGCAGCGTGATCCAGTCCAGGTAGTTGCGCGTCACCGAGTACTCCGGCGAGCCGGTCTCCAGCATCTGGAACTTCTCCATCTCCTCCCCGACGCGCTTTTGCGCCTCCTCGGTGAGGGTCAGTTTGTCCAGGCGCTCCTTGAACTTGTCCACTTCCGCGGTGCGGTCATCCTTGGCGATGCCGAGCTCTTTCTGGATGGCCTTGAGCTGCTCCTTGAGGAAGAACTCGCGCTGCTGCTTCTGCATCCGCTCCTCGACGGAGCGGCGGATGGTCTGCTGGGCGCGGGCGAGCTCCAGCTCGTTGTTCAGCAGCACCAACACCTTCTCCATGCGCTTCATGAGAGGGATCGCCTCCAGCACCTCCTGCAGCTGTTCCTTGGTGGAGGTGGTCAGGCTGGCGGCGAAGTCGGCCAGGTGCGACGGGTCGTCCGGCCCGAAGCGGTCGAGGAACATGCGCAGTTCCTCGACATACAGCGGATTCAGGGGCAGCAGCTCCTTGATGGTGTTGATGACTGCCATCGCGTAGGCCTTGATGTCGGCCTCCGGCTCCGGACGCGGCTCCGGCAGATAGGTCACGCGTGCGGAGTAGGGCGCCTTGCGATTCACCAGCCGCTCGATGCGGAAGCGCTGCAGGCACTCCACCAGCACCTGCAGCTTGCCTTCGTCCTCGGCCACGCGGTGCACGCGAGCGGCGGTGCCGACGTCGAAGAAGTCGGCGGGGGTGGATGCCTCGGAGCTGTCGCCCCGGCTCAATACGATGCCGAGGATCTTGTGCTCGGTCTCGGCGACGCTCTGCAGCGTACTGCGCCAGTGGTCCGCATCCATCAGCAGCGGCACCGCCTGGCCCGGGAAGAAGGGACGCGCCGCCACCGGCAGTACCGGTATGAGTCCGGGCAGCACATCGCTGGCCCGGGCCAGGTTCACGACGCTTTCGTCGGGCTCATGATCCGTGTCGGGCGCCCTGGGTTGGTCGTTCATCGAAGTCTCCGTCCAAGCCTCAAATTACGGATCAAGCTCAGGGTATTCCCGCCGCATTGCAAGCGCCGCCGGCGAGTGACTCGGCGAGGCGCGCGAAGCCGGTGACCGGTACCGTTTCGGCGCGTGCAGCGGGGTCCAAGCCACCGGCCACCAGCGCGCGCTCGTCGAGGCCAAGCTCACTCAGCAGCCCTCGTAAGGCGTTGCGTAGGGTCTTGCGGCGCTGGGCGAAGGCCGCCGCCACGAGGCGCGCGTGCAGCGCCGGATCGGTGACGGAATAGGGCAGGGGGCGGTGCGGGCGCAGCCGCACCAGCGCCGAATCCACCTTCGGAGCGGGCGTGAAGGCTCCGGGGCCGATGACGAAGAGGCGCTCCGCGTCGCACCAGGTCTGCACCATCACCGACAGGCGGCCATAGGTCTTGCCGCCCGGCGCCGCGCAGATGCGGTCGACGACCTCCTTCTGCAGCATCAGGTGCAGGTCCTCGATGCAATGTGCCTGCTCAATGAAATGGAACAGCAGCGATGTGGAGATGTTGTAGGGCAGGTTGCCGACCAGTCGCACACGGGCTTCGGCTCCGGCATC
>Ga0316576_10000478_pt1 | contig 18768 bp, 14 predicted proteins | sample S0NA_FD_203075 | JGI IMG/M metagenome (GOLD analysis project Ga0316576, IMG submission 203075) | Rhizosphere microbial communities from salt marsh grasses in Alabama, United States - S0-2_050615r3r5 | ecosystem: Host-associated > Plants > Roots > Rhizosphere | place: USA: Alabama | collected... | reverse complement strand
TGTCGGCCTTGGCCGCCGCCTGCAGCCGGACGAGGGCCTCGCCCGGGCTCTTCGGCGGGACCTGACCCTCGCGGGTCCGGCACGCCGTGCCTGTGGCGAGGAGGCCGATGACGGCCCAGCTGAGCCGGCGCGGGCTGCGCATGCCTCTTCGGTTATCAACACACCCGGACGATGTCAATCGGGGGCTCGGGACCCACTCAACCCGCAGGAGAACCCGAAAAAAGGGGGTACCAAATATCTTGGTGACATCGCAAAGTACGCTGCGGGGCAGAGGGAGCAAGCATGAAACGTGAACGACGAACCGGCAGGCGGCTGCTCGTGGAGGACACCCCCTTCGTCCTTCGTTTCACGAACGAAGGCGAGCCGGTCGAGGCGCAGGTCCTCGACATGTCCAAGGGAGGCCTGCGGATCCTCGTCGAGGCCGAGCGGGGCCCGCGCTGTGGGGACCACCTGGAGGAGGCGTCCCTGCTCTCGCCGCTGGGGACCGAGTGCGCGTTGCAGCTCAACGTCGTGGAGTGTATCGACCTCGCCCAGGGAAAACGCACACTTCGGCTGCAGACAGAGGACGAGGCGAGCCGGGCCAGCCTCTGGCTCGCCATGGAGCGCCTGCGGACCAAGGACGCCACGTCCCCGCACCGGATGCACCTGCTCGCCAAGGACGAGGTGCCCTCCGTCCCCGGCCGCGGGGTCTACACGGAGGACGCGCGGCTGGAGCGGCTCGGGTTCGCCCGGGAGCTGAGCGGAACCGCGCTGGCGCACCTGCAGGGCACCAACCTTGTCGCCTCCAAGCTCACCGGCAACATCGAGAACTTCTTCGGCGGTGTGGAGATCCCCGTCGGGCTCGCCGGGCCCCTGCTGTTCCACGGTCAGAAGGCCAAGGGCTTCATCCTCGCCCCCTTCGCCACCACCGAGGGCGCGCTGGTCGCCTCCGCCTCGCGCGGCGCCACGGCCATGTCCCGCTCCGGCGGCGTGATCACCCGGGTCCTCGCCCAGCGGATGATGCGCGTACCGCTCTTCGTCCTCGATAACATCGACGGCGTGCTGCTCTTCGCCTCCTGGATCCGCGACCACGTCGACGAGCTGCGCCGCGAGGTGCGCGCGGTCTCCCAGCACGCCAACCTGGTCTCGGTCACGCCCCACATCCTGGGCAACATGGTGCACGTCAACTTCGTCTACGAGACGGGCGACGCGGCCGGTCAGAACATGGTCACCGCCTGCACCTGGCGCGCGTGCCAGTGGTTGATGAAGCAGATGAAGCACTTCGACCAGATCCGCTTCAAGACCTTCGGCATCGACTCCAACATGAGCGGGGACAAGAAGGTCAACTTCCACTCCTTCATCGCCGGGCGCGGTATCCGGGTCGAGGCCGAGTGCCACCTGCACAAGCAGGCGCTGCGCGAGGTGCTCAAGGTCACCCCCGAGGAGCTGGTGCGCGGCCACCACTTCACCATGTCCGGCGGCCTGCAGATCGGCATGATCGGCTACAACATGAACATCGCCAACGTGCTGGCGGCGATGTTCGCCGCCACGGGGCAAGACATCGCCTCGGTCCACGAGTCGGCCATCGGCCACTTCGACATCCAGCCCGCCGACGACGGGCTCTACGCCTCGATGCAGCTGCCCGCGCTGATCGTCGGCACGATGGGGGGCGGCACCCACCTGCCCCAGCAGAAGGAGCTGCTCGAGCTCATGGGCTGCGCCGGCTCCGGCAAGGTCTTCCGCCTGGCCGAGATCATCGCCGGCTTCTGCCTGGCTCTCGACCTCTCCACCCTGGCCGCCGGTGCGAGCGGACAGTTCGCCACGGCGCACGAGCGCCTGGGCCGCAGCCGTCCGGTCAACTGGTTCAAGCGCGAGGACCTGACCCCGGCCTTCTTCGAGCCCGGGCTGCGCCGCGCCCTGGGCGACGCGGAGGCCGCGGTGAGCGCGGTGGAGCCGCTGAAGGACGCCCGCCTCGGCACGAGCATCATCACCGACATGTCGAACCGCAAGGTGCAGAAGCTGCTCGGGCTGCTCCCGATGCGCCTGCGCTACCGCGGCGGCGACGGCGCGGAGGGGTCCAGGGAGGTGCTGGTCAAGGTCAAGCCCATCGACGACGAGGTGATCCTGATGGGCACGCGCATGGCGGGGATGTGCAACGCCATGTTGGCCCAGGCATACAACCGCTTCAAGCGCCACCTGGGCGCGGTGGGCTGCCACCTGAAGGAGCACGGCGTCTACAGCCAGACGGATCCGCGCCTCACCGACCACGTCCCCCGCCTCTACGAGGCCCACGTCGACCCGTCGCGCGAGGCCTACGTGCTGGTGCTCGAGCTCCTCGGGGCGGGTGGCGGGGCAGACAACGACGTGCTGCTGCTCGACTCGGAGAACGAGCCCGAGCGCTGGGGACGGAAGGAGATCGAGGTCGCCCTGACCGGGGCGGCGGCGCTGCACTCGATCTGGTACGGCCGGGAAGAGGAGCTGATCGCTCAGCCCTGGCTCGGGCCGGTGATGAGCGCGCGCCAGATGTCCGAGATGATCCCGCTCTGGGAGGCGCTGGGCGTCCACGCCCACGAGGAGTTCCCGGAGTGGCTGACCCAGGAGAACCTGACCCTGCACCGCGAGCTGGTCAACACCGTCCCCCGCTGGTGGCTCGACGTGGAGCGCCAGCCCCGCACGCTGATCCACAACGACTTCAACCTGCGCAACATCTGTCTGCGTCGGACCGGCGACGGGCTGAAGCTCTGCGTCTTCGACTGGGAGCTCGCCACGCTGCACCTGCCCCAGCACGACCTCGCCGAGCTGCTCTGCTGGGTCCTCTCGCCCGGGGTGGAGAAGGACGAGGTGGACCACTACGTCGAGCACCACCGACGGGAGCTCGAGCGGGCCACGGGGCAGGAGATCAACCCCGTGATGTGGCGGCGCGGCTTCCGCGTCTCGCTCTACGACCTGACCATCAACCGCATGGCGCTCTACGTGCTGGCCCACACCTTCCGGCACTACCCGTTCATGCAGCGCGTGGTGGACACCCTGCGTCGGCTGATGCACCTCGAGACCGAGCTGGCGCTGTGAGGAGGGAGCGCATGCCTCTGCGAGTCGCCGTCATGTGCCAGGAGGAGCCGGCCTTCATGGCCCCGTGCCTGCGGCGGGTGATCAGCATGCGTCCGCGACAGATCGCCGCCGTGCTCATCGCCGGCCGCCGCAGCGCGGGCGAGAAGCGCGAGACGCGCGAGCAGCTGCGCCGCTCGCTCAAGATCGCCTGGTACATCTGGGAGCCCTGGGGGCTGCTGCGGAGCCTCGCCCTGCAGCAGCGGGGCAAGCTCCTCGGCCGCCGCGACCCGCGCAGCATCGAGGGGCACGCGCGCAGGCTGGGCCTTTCGGTGCACGAGGTGAGCGACGCCAACTCGGCCGAGTTCCACGCGCTGCTGCGCGGGCTGAACGTGGACCTGGTGCTGAACCAGTCCGAGCTGCTGCTCAGGAAGGAGGTGCTCGCGATCCCGCGGCTCGGTTTCATAAACCGCCACGCCTCGCTGCTGCCGCGCTTCCGCGGGCGCCTGGGCAGCTTCTGGGCCCACGCGGCGGAGGAGCCGAGCTACGGCACGACGATCCACTTCGTCGACGAGGGCATCGACACCGGCCCGATCATCCTGCAGCGCGAGCTGGTCGGCGTCGACCCGGCCTGGCCCTACCCGCGCGTGCTGCGCCGGCTGATGGACCAGGCCCCGGAGCTGATCTGGGAGGCCATCGACCGGCTCGAGGACGAGGGCTTCGAGCCGGGGCCCAACGTCCCGGTGGACAAGCCGCGCCGCTTCCCGGGGCTGAAGACCGCCCGGCGCTACGGCGAGACCATGGCTCGCCGGCGCGGGCCGCTCCACCCTTCCCGCCTGGTCCACGAGCTGACCCGCCTGCTCGACCGCGAGGAGCTCCCGCCGGCGAAGAAAAAGCAGCGTCAACCCGAGGGCTGAAGCGCCGCTCAGAGGGCCTGCGCGATCTGGGCCAGCAGCTGTGGGCTCTGGACGCCGGAGGAGTTCTTGCCCCCGACCAGCAGCGCGAAGTTGTCGGCGAGGATCTCGTCCGGGTGGATCACATACTGGGTGTTCTGACCCACCTTCTGGTAGAAAGCGGGCACCTGGTTGACGTCCACCGTGAACAGCGGTCCCTGGCCCCCGTTCCAGTAGAGCGGCGCGGTCGTGTTGGCGCCCGTCTGTACCCCCAGCAGCTTGAAGGTCAGCACCGAGAAGGGGTTGCTGCCCATCCCCTGACTGTAGGGTTTGGAGGCGTAGGTGATCGGGACGAAGTCGTAGGTCGTTCCGGAGTACTGCAGCTGGATCGCGTGCTGCAGGATCGGAGTGTCGGGGTTGGTCAGCTTCAGATCGGCGAGCTCCTTGGGGTAGGAGAGCGGGGCGCAGGCGGTGAAGCCGATGATGCCGTAGAGCTTCTTCCGCAGCGCGGCGTCGTGGCGGCTGATGATGTGAAAGAGCTCGTGTGTCAGCAGCGTCTCCAGCTCGGCCGTGCTCTTTTGCAGTGCGCTCTCCGGCAGGACCACGAAGCTCATGCGGGTGTGTGGCAGCCCGAGCTGCGAGCTGACCTTGACCAGCGGGATCGTCGTCGGCAACCCGAAGCTGAACGGGGCGAGCCGGGCGTCGATCGTGCCCAGGATCCCCTTGATCAGCTGCGCCTCGGCCGGGGTCCAATCCAGGGCTTGCTGGCTCAGATAGGTCAGGACCTGGGCCGTGGTCACGCTCCCTTCGGTCTGGGTCAAGAAAGAGCGGTCGAAGGGGCTGAGGGCCGCGACGTAGTCGTCCTGGAGGGCGAGGAGCTTGCCTCCCTCTGGCTTGGCAGCGCAGTAGGCCAGCGCGGTCTTGTGCAGGCTCATCTGGCACGCCTTGGGCGACCCGGCGTCGGCGGCGCCATCTGCGATGGCACCCGCGTCCGCCGCCGGTGGGCCTCCATCGGGCGTGTCCGTCAGCGCCGCGCCGCTATCGCCCGGCCCGACGAGCATCTCCGCCCGGTTCGTATACTCCGCCCGTGCGTCGGCACCGGATCCTTGCTCGACTCCGTTGCAGCCACTGGACAGAAAGAGCGCCAGCGTCCCCCAGAGCAGCGACCAAAGCGGCCCGCCGATCCCGTGAGCTCGAAGCTGCCTCATCGTCTCTCCTCGCGTTGCGATCACTGGGAGACACCGCACCCCAGAACCTGCCAGTAGCCCGGCCCCTGATCCGCCTTGCCCCCCGCCGGGCGGGGCGCGGGCTCGGCCCGCTGCGGGTCCCGCGGATCCTCACCGCCACACCCCAGGACCATCAACACTGCAACAACCGGCAGTCCGCGAAAGCTCCGTCTCATTCGACCCTCTCTTTCTCGACCTTCCCTGTTGCGCCGGCTCCGAGCTCGAAGACGACCCACTCGGAGGCATCGGGCTCCAACGTGACTCGACGGCTCATCGGAGCTGCACCTTGAAGGACCGCCGCTACCTCGTGTGCCCCGGCCGTTACCCGCAGCCGGAGCGGCGTCTGGCCGGCGTGGTGGCCGTCCACGTAGATGGAAGCCAGCGCGGGCTTGCCCCGGTGCACCGCCGCCACGCGGAGGGTGCCGGGACGCGTTGGGGCCGCCGGTGCCAGGGGACGCGCGGCCTGCACACGCACCCTCGGGCCAGTCGGCCGTGCGCGGGCCGAGCGGGGCGACGCGCCAAGCCTGGTCCGGGCCCCGCGGCCACGGGATGCTCTGACTGGCACGGTGAGGCGCGCGCTGGCCTTGTCAGGGGCGGCGACGGATCGTGGCCCGGGGGCGGCAGCGCGGGACGTGGCGCAGCTCGCCTGCGTCGAGGGCGCGCCGGGGTCAACCCACCGGAGCAGTGCGAACACGACGCCCGGCGACAGCAGGACGGCCAGCGCCGTCACGGACAGGGGGGAAAAGACGCGGCGGCGCGTGCGCTCCCCGCCACACCGGCCGACAGAGCTGGTGGGAGGAGGCAACGGATCAGGAAGCGGTTGCGGATCCAGCGGCGCCGGGGCGGTCTGCCCGCAGTCGCACGGGTCCGTCTCCTCTGGCTCGAGCCTGGCTTCTTCCGCGGCTCCGGCGTCGTCATAGGTCACCCTGGCCCACGAGGTGTACTCGCCGGAGGGCGGCTTCGGCGCTCTCTCGAGATCAGGCTCGAGCGAGGGCTCCGTCTCACATGCGACGGGCAACGGCGGAGGCCTGTGCTGCGGGGGCGGCGCGAGCCTGACCGGCCCGAACCGAGGGCCGGGCACCGGCGGCAGGGACGACGGTGTGAACCGCCGTGGTGCGCCGGTCGGGGCGGGAAGCGTCGCTCGGCCTCCGGACGGCCCGCTGAGGTGATGTGCGCCCCCGACCAGCCCGGCGCCGATGTGCTCTCTGGTTCCCATCAAACCTCCCGGTCTCTCCTTCCAGGACAACAGGTCAGCTCGGCCAGCAGATGCTGGTGAACATCGAAAACGGCTTGCACACGTACCCCGCGGGGCAGGCGTAGGTCTGTCCCTGGTGCTCGCAGACGATGGCGCAGTAGTAGGTCTGCTGGAGCTCGAGCAGGCAGAGCGCGAGGGCGCCTCCGGCCAGGGCCGGGCAGGGAGCGTACATCCCCTTGCAGGTCGTGGTGCAGAAGCCCGTGGGCTTGTTCTCGATGTTGGGGACGCAGATCGTCTTGCCGTCGGCGCACAGCGCCGGGCTTCCGGTGTAGCTGCAGGTCTGGCCGTAGTTGATGACCGGCGCCTGATCCGGCTGGCTCGAGTCGGGCGGCAGGGTGTCGGGCCAGAGGTAGTCGGGCCCGAGCAGGTCCCCCCCTCCCCCAAGGTCCCAGTACACCGGCGCCGCGTCCAGCGGCGGCGCCACCGCCCCGTCTGGCGCGGCGGCCTGCGGGGAAGCGTCAGGGCGGCCCAAGTTCCGGTCGAGGTCGTGACACCCCGCCCAGACCGCAACGGCCATCAGGGGGGCGACGATGAACCAGGTGCTGCCCGAACGTTTCATCTTCCCACCTTTCACCCACCTACGGTCAGTATCGGACCGAGAGCATCAGTCCCGTCTCTCGGCCGAGCAGCGGGCGCAGCGCTGCCCGCTGGTCCCCGGCGCGCTCGTCTGCACCGCGCTGACCTCTGCGCAGGAGCAGGACCACGGAGGTCACCAGCAGCCCCCCGGCGACGCCCCACAGCACCCCGGCGCCAGCCTCCTTCGCGCGGACGGCATCCTCGAGCTCTCCGATGTGCCGCCCCAGGGGCTCCCGGGTCGCGCTGCTGATCGGGAGCCCGTGCCAGGTCTCGAGCTCGGTCTGCCACCGGTCGTAGTCTCCGTCGGCCGACCTCCAGAGCCAGATGCCCAGCGCGGTGCAGACGAGCGCACTGCCCGCCGCGACCGCCGGCCAGGTCAGCCTGCTCGACGCCGGCGCGCTCTCGGGAGACGACGTTCGCCCGGACGCCTGCTCCGCGTCCGGTTTCGTGACCCCGGGCGTGACGAAGGTCGCGGTGACGGTCTGCCCGGGCCGTAGCTCGACGTGCCGGCGCTGCCAGCGCCCTCCCATGCGCCCCACCTGCAACAGGTGACGGCCCGCCACCAGCGGCCCGCGGTAGGGCAGCCGCGCGAATCGCTGGCCGTCGACCAGCAGCTCGTCGCCGGGCCGCCCCCCCTTCACCTCCAGCTCGCCGAGGAGCTGACCGCCAACCTCCTCGAGCATCTGCCTGAGGCGCTCCTTGACGCCGGCGGGAGCCTTCAACCGCGGATCGCGCCGCAGGGCCTCCCTCAGCGCCGCCCGGGCCTCGTCGCTGCGCCCCAGCTCCAGCTCGTTGGCGGCGATGTAGAGCTGGATCTGCGCCAGCCGCTCCCCGTCACGGGTCCGCTGGCGCGCGTGCAGGAGGAAGCTCAGCGAATTCTCGAACTGGGCCATGCCGTAGCGCTCGATACCGCGGGCCAGCAGCTGGTCCGCCGTCGGTGACGCTCCTGCTGGCGTCGGGAGCAGCAGCAGGAGCATCGTCCCAAGGAGCCGCGCGGGGGTCATGTGGAGGTCCCGTCTCATGGTCACGCCGCTCAGCGAAAGCGGTAGCTCGCCCCTGCACCCACGATGTGGGCCGTGGAGCGATAGTCGCCATTCCCCACCGCGGTGCGCCTGTCCCACGCCGGGCGGGTGGGGTTCATCTGTAGCGACTGGCTGTCGCCGATGGTCCTCGGCCGCATCCAGACATAGGCGTACATCAGCTCGATCTGGTAGCTGCCCAGGGCGTAACCCGCGCCGACGCCGACAATCAGCTTGTCCAGGTCCACGGTCATCGCCGTCAACGTCTCGTCCGGAACGGCCGATGGCTCGTAGGCGACCCCGGCCCGGACCGTCAGTGGCCGCTGGCCCAGCGGCGGCGCGTACTCCGCGCCGAGGCGCACCGACCAGGTGTCGTGAAACGAGCGATCGATGCTCATCGCCTGGAGCTGATAGCGGCCCAGCATCAGGACGTCGTCCATCCCGACACCCTCGGGCTCCAGGTCGATGCGGGCGTGATCCGACCACTTCTCCCAGTCGAAAGCCACCTCCACCCGCAGGAACGGATCCGGTCGCAGCTCGACACCGCCCCGCAGCTGCATCGGGATGGTCATCTTGACCATGGCGGTGGGGACTTCGGGGAACACGCTCGCGTCGGCGAACATCGGCGCGGTGGGCATCCGCATGCTCAGCTCGGCCGCCTCGTTGAAGTTGTAGGCGCTCTCCCAGGCGAGGCCGACGCGCAGAATGCTGACCGGCTTCACGATCAGGCCCAGCTGCGCGCCGGGGATGAAGAAGCTCCCGATGGTCATCCGCATCGTCGCGTCGTAGTCGGTGTTCTCGGGCTGGGTGCAGATCACTCCGTCGCAGGCGGAGACCGCCATCTGCGCCACGAATCGACCCGAGAGCAGGTGGAAGCTCGCCCCCACGGTGACCATCTCCCCCAAGCTGTAGGCCGCTCCCAGCGCCAGCTTGCCGAACCCGGACCCCTTGAAGTTCTCGATGGCGTAGCGCTGGGGCGCGGGCGAGCCATCCTCGAGGTTGCTGGGCCAGTTCTGGAGCATGGGATAGTCGAAGAAGACCCCGAGGCCGAACCGGAGCCCCTCGATCAGGCCGAGGTCGTGCACCACCCCGACGGAAGGGCTCGGGATCCCAAAGCCCTGTCCCTCCACTGACGGGAGCCCGCCCGACCGGGTGAAGGTGGTGGAGTGGATCGGCAGGCCCATGTCGAACAGGGCGCTGTTGGGCGCCTCGCCGATCCCCGCCGGGTTGTAGCTCAGCGCGTTGACATCGTCCGCCCCGGCCACGTAGGCGCCCCCGCGCGCCAGAGGCCGCACGGCCCGCGGCGCCAGGAACAGCCCGCCCCCCGCCGCCTCACCGGCGCTGGCGGCCAGTAACAGAAACGCGAACCCCAGCCTGGTGCCGTGGACGCTAGCCATCGCTCACCTCCGTCTACCGCTCGGCGACCATCCGGAGCATCCGCTCCAGGCCGCTGGTCCTGTCCCCGAGGAAGCCGGTCACCGCGCCGAAGACCTGCTGCAGGTCTCCCACGGTCAGCGGTCCCCTGCCCCCCGCCTGGGTCCGATTGACGTGGGCGATGCTGTCCCCCACCACATCGAGCACCATTGCTCCGCCCTGCCCCGAGGCCGCCATCCCTTGCATCGCGCCCGCGAGCGCGTGCGTCGGGTCCTTGCCGAGCGCTCGGTCGACCAGCCGTATCATCTGCTGCACCATCCCCTGCTGCGGGTCGAACGCCGGCGCGAGGACCCTGGCGATCTCTCCGAGGCCGTCGTCCGAGAGCGCCTGGAGCAGGTTCGCGGCTCCGACCAGCGTGCCGTCCTGCATCGTCGGCTGGTTTCCACTGCCGACCATGTGAGCCATCAACCGCTCCAGCTCTCCCCTCAGCTCGGGGCTGCCGTCGACCGCCGCGAGGAAGCGCAGGCCCACGGCGACGAGGGGGTGCTCCAGGGCCTCCTTGAGCTCATGGGTCAGGCCCGGCCCCCAGGCCGGATCCTGCTGGTGCGCCTCGATCCGTTCTCGCAGGAACCTGATCACGTGCGCGAGGAGCACGGGCACGCGTCGGTTGGCGAATCGGTGCTGGCCGTTCTGTTCCTGGACGACCAGCCAGCTGTCGGCCACGGACCGCAGCGCCGCCTCGAACCGCTGCCGGGCCTGCTTGTTGACGTCCAGGCTCCTTTCGATGCCGCGCACTGCGTCGATGAGCAGCCAGACCGGGGCCAGCTCGGTGACCTTGGTCTGTCCGTCGTTCTTGACGGCGAAGGTGCGTCCGTCGCGGAACACGATCGTGCTGCCTTTGCCCGCGACCAGCAGCTCACGCATCACGTCCGTCAAGATCTGCTTTCCGTTGACACCTTCGACCTGGATCTTGCTGGCGGCCCGGAGCAGGTCACCGACCTTGGCCAGCGCGTCCCCCGTCTCGAGGATCCGGGCCACCAGCTCCTCGTAGCGCACGGCCCCGCTCTGGTACGCGAAGCCCGGCTGGGCGGAGCTCACCGACTGGGTGGTGTTCGAGCCCGGCTCCGACCAGTGCAGGTGCAGCACGCTCATCAGCTGGGCGAAGTAGTGCTCGTCCCCGCCGCTGTGGAACGCCTCGAGCAGCGGGGTCAGCGCGGTATAGAACCCGGGCTGTTCCCAGGAGAAGATCGTGCCGCTGTGACGGCTGGTGAAGGTCACCCCGTCCTTGGTCAGGATCGGATCGAAGATCCCCTTCACGAAGTCGTTGTGCGGGGCGAACATCATCCGAAACATACCGGCCGCTGTCGGGTGCTTCTTGAACCCGGTGATCCCGCTCTTCATCTGAAAGAACAAGTCCGCCGGCATCCCCGCGCCACCAACGGTGTCCATCAGCTTGTCCGCGAAGACCATCTCCGCTTGGCCAAGCAGGACCTGGACCAGGAACACGGCCATGTCCGGGATGTCGAGCAGCTTGCAGGCGTCATAGGAGCCGAACATCGGCCACTTCGTCCCCATGGCGACGTTGATCTGCGCTCCGCTCTTGTTGCACATCCGCGTGCCGTTGGAGTCGTGGATCAGGTGCAGGACGCGCTGGAACACGCTGCGGTTGCCCTTCCCGCTGGGCTGGCCGCGATCGACCGGGGTCTTCAGCGTGGTGAAGGGGCTCTCCGAGGTGGAGGCGTTGATGGGCTCGCCGTTGAGATCGTCGGGGTTGTAGGTCACGTAGTCCTTGAACCTCAGGAACTCGGCGAAGAACCGGCCCAGCTCACGGGTCCGCTGGTCCTCCACCGCCGTGAGCAGGCTCTCGAGGAGCTTCGGCCGTCGGGCGATCTCGGCCATCAGCTCGACGAGATCGTCCAGCAAATTGGAGCCCGGCTCCAGCGCGCCGTGGTCGAGGCTCTTGTCATCGCTCCACTGGAGGATGTCGTGGACCAGCCCTGCCACGGCCGCGACCTCGCTTTCGTTGCTCTGGATCAGCTTCTCGAGCAGGAGCAACGCCCGACGAACGGACGGCTTGCCGAGCAGCGGGCCCACCGCGTGAGTCAGATCGAGCAGGGGAGAGCGCTCCACCGCGAAGCCCAGGTACTCCCACGCGCCGCCCGGGTCGGCCTGGACGCGTTTGGCGGGCGGGCCCAACAGGAGGCTCGCACCTGCGATGAGGTCCAGCGGCAGGCCGGGGCGCCTCGCCAGCAGGTCGCCTCCCTCCCTGACCACCCCACCGAGCAGGGTTCGCGAGACGTCGATGTAACGGTAGACCGTCCCGCCCCCCGGACCGCGAAGCAGGCGACCCTCGGCGTCCCGGGTCACCTGCGGGGGCTCAGAGGCGGCGGGGAACGGGGGGGGCAGGTCGAGCGACGCGCCATCCGCCCCGAGAAACCAACCGTCCAGGCCCACGTCCGCCAGACCGTCACCATCCCTGTCGACGAACGGTGGCGGGAGGAGGCCTCCCAACAGCCGTGGCTTGACGATCCCCCGGCGGTCTCGCAGCGCCACGAGCTGCATGCGCCCGTCGTCGAGCCGCGGGTCCTCGCGCAGCAACAGATCCTGAAGCAGCGACAGCGTGGAGCCGGGGGCGGCCGGCTTTCGCGCGGTGTATGACAGCCCGAGCAGCAGCTCCCGCCACTGCTGGGCGCCAGCGCCGCCATCCCTCACGAGGCCGGTCAGCGCGGGGAGCATGTCGCCGAGCCGGGGGTAGGAGAGGAAGGTGCGCAGGAGGCCACCGCTGGTCGGCGGGCTGTACCCCTGACGGTGGCTGAGGCGGGCCAGTGACTGGAGGGCTGTAGGGGCAACCGAGAGCGTGTCGAAGAGTGTGGCCGCGGAGCGAAGCGGCGCGGCGATCAGACCCTCGTCGTAGAGCGGCAGCATGTTGATGTGGAGCTCGTTGAGCCGTGAGGCCAGGTCGGGGTCGACGGCAGCGTCGAGCCCGGCGATTAACCCGGCTCGCTCGGCGTGCATCGCCTTGAGGCGGGGGCCGGCCCCGGCCGACGGGGGCTCGCCGTCGGTGCAGGTGCTCCGTGTCAGGGCACCCGAGACATCGTCGATGTTGGCCGAGGAGGCCACCCGGTTGCAGAGGGCGATGTAGACCTCGGTGCCAAAGGTCGATGTCTCGGTGCTTGTGGGGTCCAGCGGTGCCTCGCACGCCGCAAGCGCCACCATGGCGACAACCGTGCTTCTAAGGAACATGGCCACAGACCTCCTCGCTGACCCTGACGGCCGTGCCGGTAACACTCTGTGATCAAAGGAATCCCTCTCGCCCAGATCACATCTGGCTACACCTGGCCACACCGCAGTTGCTTAAGATCCAGTGACGGACCGTGTGGTGGCGCACTTTTTTTCGACTGGTGTCGATTTTCCGCTTGGCGAGGAGCAAAAACCTGCTATTGGGGCCGCCCGTCCCTGCTCAGACAAGCTCCTGAGCCAGCGCGAGCAGCTGATCCCGCACGGTGGATCGTGTGCGCTTCAGGCGGGACTTGACGCCATCGAGGGTCAGATCAAAGCGCCGGGCAAGCTCGGCCAGAGGCGTCTCCTCCCCCTCGTGCAGCAGGAGCAGACTGCGGTTTGGCTCGGGCACATTCCCGATCACCAGCCGGAGCAGCCCCAGACGCTGGTCGAGCATCGTCTGCATCTCTTGTTGCTGGGGCTGGATCAACGCATCCGTCTCCGACGCCAGCTCCGCCAGCGGGACGTTGAACGCTGGATCGTTCCGCCGCCCTCGACGCAGGCGAGCGCACGCGGTCAGCACCAGACGCCGCATCCAGAACTTCAACGGAGCGTCTCCCCGGTAGCTGGGCAGCGACTCGAGCATGGCGACCATCGCCTCCTGGTGGGCGTCGTCAGCCAGGCTTTCGTTCCGACACCGGTAGCGGGCGATGCGATGCATCTCCTCGGTGAAACAGCTGGTGATCTGTTCCCTCAGAGTCTCGTCGGGCGGCGAGCTCTTCAGTATCTCGGCGAAGTCAGGACAGCGCGGCCTGCCGTCCCCCCTCCCCTGCGTTCCATCCATCTCTGCTCCGGCTCCAGATCTACGCTAGCTGCGCCGGCACACCCGGTCAAGAGACCCGGCGAATCGCCCTTCACAACCCGCCCGCGCTGCGAGGAGCTCGCGGCGGGCAAGAAGAAGTAGTGTCAACCCGAGGGCTGAGGCGCTACTTCACGCCGGCCACCGTCACGTTGGGATCCAGCGCGTCGCCGCTCTGGTAGACGTAGTCCAGCGCGGCGGCCTCGCCGAGCAGGTGGGCGCGGAGGTACATCGCCGCCCAGCGCGCCACCGTCTCGTTCGCCACGCCCTGGGCCAGCGTCGGCGCCTTGGGGTCGGCGTCGGCGCCGCTCGGGTTGTTGATGTCGCAGATCCCGTAGTGGTTCGCGCCGGCGACGGTGACCAGCGCCCGGGGCGGCTGCTGGATGTTGTTGTAGGTCGTCTGGGCGTCGGCGAGCAGGGACTTGCCGTCCAGGTCGCCCTGGATCAGGGCGGTGGCGATGCCGTGGTTGTCGATCTTGGGGATCGGGCCGATGGGCGGCTTCATGTTCGTGCCGTAGAACGCGCCGCCCATCAGCTCGGCGGGGCGCTTGAAGGCGCCGAAGCAGAAGGGGATCTGGCAGATCTCCTGGATCGCATAGAGGCCCACCACGCCGCCGTACGAGTGCCCGACGAGGCCGAGCTTGCCGGTGTCGACGGCCCCGGCCACGGGCGAGGTCGCGCTCGCCGCCTCGGTCTTCATCTGAGCCAGCACCGCCGGGATCACGCTCAGCTCCATGAACATGCCCATCAGGCTCTGGTGGTTCGGGACGACGACCACGAAGCCGTATCGAGCGATGAGGCCGGCCACCTTCGAGTAGTGCTGCTTGTCGACCTTGGCGCCCTGGAGCAGCAGCACCACCGGGAAGGCGTAGCCGCCGGTGGCCAGGTCCGGCGGCGTGGGGTAGTAGACGTCGGCGGGATCGTTGGACCCCGACACGGTGATGGCGTAGCTCGCCGAGCTCGCGAACAGGGGGGCCGCGGGGCCCGCCGCCGGGGCGTCCGGGCCCGTGTCGGCGGCACCGTCCGCCACGGGCAGGTCGGCGAGCGGGCCGCTGTCCGGGGCGGAGTCCGCCGGCGCGAGGTCCGCGGAGGACAGGTCGGCGACCAGGTCCACGACGACGGCGTCGGAAACCGTGGCCCCGTCGTCCGAGCAGGCCCCGGCGAGCGTGGTGGCGACAACAACGATGAGAAAACGCAGCATCGCTCCCTCCTCCCTCAGAGGTACAAGGGACCGGCTTCCGGTCGCGGCCTCAGCACCCTTTTGGGCGACCAGCCGGATCGTGTCAATCGGGCTGTGCACTACACTAGTCGCAGCTGCCGGTGAGACCGCACTGCCCGCCGATAGAAAAGCGTACGAGAAGGCGCTGTGATGCGAGGTCGGCCTCGAGCTCGTACTCCTGCTCGCTCCAGCCCCCGATCTCGATCTCGAAGGCGGCCCCGGCGGGCGCCGTCCTTTGCTCGGGGGGGCTCCCGTCCACGCCGGGCAGCGTGACGACGAGGGGGTCGGCGCAGGCGTTGTTTCCGAAGAGGAACAGTGACTCGCAGAGCCCAACGGCGCCGGTCTTCGTGTTTCCGGGAGTGCCGCCCCCGGCGTTGATGGTCAAGCACGGGGTCGGCGGGGCGATGGTGACCTCGCTGACGGAATGCTCCTGGCAACCACAACCAGTGGCGAAAAGAGCAAGGGAGGTGACAAAAATACAGGGGAGAGTCGTGCTGACCTTGTGTTTTTCCATGGTGCCGTTCCTTCAGCAGTTGTCGTTTGCCAAGCATCGGGCGTACCAACAACGCAACAACGCAACATGTGGCCGCAAGTGTGTGCTATTCACGCGCCATGCCCCGTGTCCCATCGACGCTCCACGTCAGGCTCTGGTCCCTGAATGCGACATCTCTGTCAGAGTCTACAGGATGAGCGGAAGGACCAAGAACGTGAAGGACCACCGTAGCCACCGGATCGTGGGCGTGGCCCACTGCTTGCTCAACCAGAACGCCAAGGTCGCCGGTCTGGCCTCGCACCGGGGGGTCTTCGCCCCGCTGATCCCGCTACTGCAGGAGAGCGGCGTCGGGATCATCCAGCTGCCCTGCCCCGAGCTCGTGCACCTCGGCCCTGCCCGCCCCCTGGGAACCGACACGGTCGAGCAGTACGACACATCGCCGTACCGCGCCGTCTGCTCGGAGCTCGCCCGCGGCGCCGTCGCGGAGCTCTGCGCATACCGGGACGCCGGATACGAGATCCCGTGCGTGCTGGGCGTGGAGGGCAGCCCGAGCTGCAGCGTCTCGCGTGTACCGCGCCTGCTCGCGCCTGATCGCTCGGAGCTCCGCCCGGGCCGGGGGCTGTTCACGGAGGCCCTCGTCGTCGAGCTCCGGGCCGCGGCCCTGCAGCTCCCCCTCCTCGGCATCCCCGAGTCGCCGGAGACCGGCGACCTGGCGGCGGCCCTGGCGGAGCTGCGGCGACATCTCGGCCGTTGAGCCGCGCTGCCCCTCAGCGCTCGACGAAGGCGTACTCGTGCTGGGCGTCGCGGGCGATCAGCGCGCGCTTGCCCTCGCGCTTGCCCACCACCAGCTCGAAGCCCATCAGCCCGGGGTCGGTGGTGATCAGCGACACCGTCCCGTCGTTGTTCTTGCGCGTGGCGAACCCGCTGCTGAACTCGCCGACGTCGAGCACCGTCGTCTTGCCCTGCCGCTTGACCGTCAGCGAGCCGAGGGCCTTGTTGGCGTAGCTCCTGGCCAGCCCGGCGACGACCGCCGGATCCGCCGGGACGGTGAGCCGCTCGCGCTCCTTGGCGATCATCGCCTTGCGCTGCGCCGCGCGGGCGCGCACGTCCTCGGCGGCCTCGGGGCGGCCGTCGAAGAGCACCTCGAGCAGGCGCCGCATCAGCCCGCGGCGCATCAGGTAGCCCGACTCGCCGTTGGTCAGGATCACCGCGCCCACGCCGTGGTCGGGCAGCCAGATCATGTCGCTGTGGTAGCCGGCCAGGTCTCCGCCGTGGTGGACCACCGGGACGCCCCAGGTCGTGTCCACCATCAGCCCCATGCCGTAGATCGCGCTCTCGCCCAGGGCGACCTGGCGCTCGCGGCGCTTGAGCAGCGCCGCCTCGGAGATGTAGCGCTTCCCGTCGGGGAGCTTGCCCCCGGCGAGCTCCATCTGGACGTAGCGCAAAAGGTCCCGCGCGCTGGTCCAGGCGCCGCCGGCGGGCCGCACGGGCACCACCGCGTAGTTCAGGTCCATCTTCGCCGGCCGCATCTTGCCCTCGACGTCCTCGCTGTGGGGCCGGGCGTAGTCGCCCCGCTGGGCGCGGGCGAAGTCGAAGGTCGTGCGCCTCATCCCCAGCGGCTGGAAGACGAGCCGTCGCATCGCTTCGTCGTAGGCCGCCCCCAGCTCGCGGCGCGGCCGGAACACGTGCGCCGCCACGTAGCCCCCGGCGGCGGCGAGCATGTTGCTGTACTGGAAGACCTCGCCGAAGCCGGTCGTCGGCTGCATCGTGCCGAGCAGCGCCATCGAGGAGCGGGGCGTGGCCCCCTTGAACTCGAAGATCCACTCCAGGTCCTGGCGCGGCAGGCCGGTGCAGGCGCAGACCAGGTGCTTGACCCGCACGCGCCGGGTGGTCTCCGCGTCGCCGAGCTTGAAGCCCGGGAAGACCTCGACCACGGGCTGGTCCCAGTCCAGCTTCTTCTCGTCGACCAGCTTGGCCAACAGCAGCGTGGTCAGCGCCTTGGTGTTCGAGGCAGCGATGAACAGGGTGTCGGCGTCGACCTTCTCCGGGCGGCCCATGGCGCGCACGCCAGCGCCACCGACGTAGACCACCTTGCCCCGATCGATGAACCCGAACCCGACCCCCGGCACGTCGAGCTCGCGCATCGACGTCTCGATGAACTCCCGGAGCAGGGTGAGGCGGGCGGCGTCCAGCGGATGGGCCTCGCGGCCCTTGAAGGTCTCGCGCTGATAGCCCGCCGGGCGCAGGCTGTCGTGGAGCAGGCGCACCTGGGCCAGGCGACGCTCGTAGGTCGGCTCGCTGGCCTCGACGATCTGCACGGTCCAGCTCTCCCCCCGGCGCAGGGCGACGGCGTAGACGACGAGCCGCTCGTTCGGGGAGGTCTCGTACAGGAACACCCGCTGCTCCTCCCAACCGTCGCGTCCGGGGCGCGGGGTGGAGATCTTCAGCGGGCGGATCCGGCCCGGGCGCAGCGCGGCCCAGGCCGCGGCCACCGCGGAGGCGGCGTCCTTCTTCCCCTTCAGGTCGACGAGCGCGACCCAAGCATCTGGCTCGGGAGCCCGCAGCACCACCCGGTCCTTGTAGACGCTCAGGCTCCAGCCCTTGGGCGCCGTGAAGCTCGCCCCACCGGGCGTGGTCTGCGGCGCATCCGCGCCGAGCGTCTCCTCCTTCAGGGCGGCCTCCGCTCGCGGCGTGGCCACCGGGGCGCTGGCCGGCGACACCACCGGCGCAGACGGCTTCTCGGCGGGGGGCGTCGGGTGGGCGCACCCGACCAGAATCACGACAGCTCCGAGCACCACGAACCCCTTCATGCGCACCTCCCTTGGTCTCGCCGCCGTCCGTACCACACGCGCCCGCCCACCTCAACCGACGGGGTTGCTTGTCTCCACAAGGTGGCCAGTCCGGCTGCTTCGACTCGCCGCCGGGCCCCGCCGCACCGGCGATCTCCTCGAAATCACGGAGGATCGCGGCAAAGCCCCGCTGGCCCCGATGTTGCTTTTGTGCCCACCAGGAGGAAACACCGCCATGTCTTTCCAAAGAGCCCCCTGGCTCCTGCTGGTCCTCTTTTCGGGCTGCGCGCCCGGCCCCGCGCCCGAGCCCGCCGCCACCACCGACGCCCTGGCGGCGCGCTTCGAGGGCGCCGGCCGCGTGGTCGTCGGCACCGTGACGGACCTGCGCTCGGGCTTCGGGACCAACGAGCACGGCGACCGGCTGATCCTCACCCGCGTCACGCTGGAGGTCCGCGAGACGCTGCGAGGCGAGGCGAGGCGAACCGCGACCTTCGAGATGGAGGGGGGCCGCGTCGGGGACCTGACCCTCGAGGTCTCGGACATGCCGAGGCTTGCCGCCGGCGAGCGCGGCGTGTTCGCGCTGCGCCGCTCCGCCGCCGGTATCTGGGTGCCGAACCGCCGCGGGCTCGGTATCCTGCGCGGCCCCGGGCTGGACCTCGAGCGGGTGCGGCGCGTCGTCACGGCAGGGGTGCCGCGATGACCCGCCTGATCTGCATCGGCGCGGCCTGCCTCGTGCTGCTCACCTCGCTCTCCGCCCGCGGCTGGGAGAGCTCGGCCAAGTGGGGCGGCAACGTGGTCGGCTACCTGGTCAACCCGAAGAAC
>Ga0316576_10000477_pt1 | contig 18778 bp, 17 predicted proteins | sample S0NA_FD_203075 | JGI IMG/M metagenome (GOLD analysis project Ga0316576, IMG submission 203075) | Rhizosphere microbial communities from salt marsh grasses in Alabama, United States - S0-2_050615r3r5 | ecosystem: Host-associated > Plants > Roots > Rhizosphere | place: USA: Alabama | collected... | reverse complement strand
AGAGCGTGCCGATTTGGTTGAGCTTGATGAGCACCGAGTTGCAGACGCCGCGGTCGATGGCCTCGGCGATGATCGCCGGATTGGTCACGAGCAGATCGTCGCCGACCAGCTGGATCCGGCTGCCCAGGGCGTCGGTGAGCCGTTTCCAGCCGTCCCAATCGGACTCGGCCAGCCCGTCCTCGATGGACAGGATCGGGAAAGCGTCGACCAGCTCGGTGTAGGTGGCGATCAGATCGTCGGCGGACAGCCCGGTGCGACCCTCGCCCGCCAGATCGTAGACGCCGTCGTTGAAGAGCTCCGACGCGGCGACGTCGAGCGCGAGCCCGACCTGGTCGCCGGGCGAGTAGCCGGCCTTCTCGATCGCCTCCATGATGAGCTCGAGGGCGGCGCGGTTGGAGGCGAGGTTCGGTGCGAAGCCGCCCTCGTCGCCGACTGCGGTCGCCAGGCCTCGCTTCGAAAGCACCTTCTTCAGCGTGTGGAAGACCTCGACCCCGGCGCGCAGCGCGTCCGAGAACGTCGAGAAACCGACCGGCATGACCATGAACTCCTGGAAGTCGACGGAGTTGTCGGCGTGGGCGCCGCCGTTGACGATGTTCATCTGCGGCACCGGCAGCTCGCGCGCGCCGCAGCCGCCGAGGTACTGGTAGAGGGGCAGCCCGGCGGTGTCGGACGCCGCGTCGGCGACCGCCAGCGACACCGCGAGAATGGCATTGGCGCCGAGCGCACCCTTGTTGTCGGTGCCGTCGGCATCGCGCATCGCCTGGTCGACGCCGATCTGGTCTCGCGCGTCGAGACCCTCGACCGCCTCGGCGATCGGTCCGTTGATGTTTTCGACCGCGCGCAACACGCCCTTGCCGTGGTAGCGGTCGGCGTCGCCGTCGCGCAGCTCGAGAGCCTCGCGCGACCCCGTCGACGCGCCCGACGGGACGATGGCGTGGCCCATGGAGCCGCTGGACAGCAGCACCTCGGCCTCGACGGTCGGGTTGCCACGCGAATCGAGCACCTCTCTGCCGCTGACGAATTCGATGTCGAACATGTCTAGATCCTCCGGTCTGAAAACATTTGTCGGGCCAGGTGCATGATCTGCCGCATCTCTTCCGACGTGCGGCCCTCGGCGTACAGTCGGATCTTCGGTTCGGTGCCGGCGAGCCGAACCGCCAGCCAGCCGCCGCCGTCGAAGCTGAGCTTGAGCCCGTCGCGACGGTCGATATCGAGCACCTTGCGGCCCTCGAGGGTGTTCCATTTCTGCTTGATCCGGCGGTCGAAGATCTGGCGCGACCGCCGGGTGAGCGGAATCTGGGTCCGCCGGAAGTAGTGCGCCCCGACGCGTCGCTCCAGGTCCGCCGTGAGCTCGGCCAGGCTCTTGCCCTCGACCGCGACCATCTCGGCGGCGAGCAGACAGGCGAGGACACCATCGCGCTCGGGCAGGTGTCGCGCCCAGGTCAACCCGGCCGACTCCTCGCCGGCGAACTCGAGGACCCCGTCGACGAACAGCGGTCCGAAGTGCTTGAATCCGACCGGTGTCTCGACGATCTCAAGCCGGTGCTCGTGGGCGACCGCGTCGATCAACGTCGGCGTCACCAGGGTCCGCCCGATCGCGCCGGTGAGGCCGCGTCGGCGGGCGAGGTAGTCGAGAATGAGCGCGATACCGGTCGACGAGTCGAGCATCCGGGCGCCACGGTCGAGCAGGCCGAACCGATCGCCGTCGCCGTCGGTGGCGAGGCCGAGGTCGCCGTCGCTCTCCCGCATGACGTCGCGCAGGCGCGCCAGATTCACCGAGGTGCAGTCGGGCGCATAACCGCCGAAGTAGGGGTCCCGGGTGTTGTGGATGACCGAGATCGAGATCTCGTTCTCGAGCAGGATGTGGTCGAGGTACTCGCGCGTCGTCCCGAACAACGGGTCGACGACGATCTTGAGCCCGCTGTCGCGAATCGCGCGCCAGTCGATGAGGTCCTGCAGACGGGCCAGGTAGCTCGGTCGCGGATCGAACTCGGTGATCAGCTCGGGGTTGGGAAGAAAGGTGTCGTCGAAGTCGGGCTCGAGCTCGGCGACCCGCGCCTCGACCCGATCGGTGAACTCGGTGGGTGCGAGGATGCCGTCCGCGGTGTAGATCTTGACACCGTTGTACTCGGGCGGATTGTGGCTGCCGGTGAACACCATTCCGGCGGTGGCGTCGCGTTCGAGAACCGCAGACGCGACCACCGGCGAAGCCGCGTCGCGGCCGGTCAAGGCCACCGGTACGTCCTCGGACGCGATCAGCTCGGCCGCGGCGCGGGCGAACTTCTCGGACAGCATCCTCGTGTCGTAGCCGATGACGATGGAGTCGACCTCGGTGCCGTCGGCGGCGAGTGCATCACACGTCGCCCGGGTCACCAGCCGCACGTTGCGGAAGGTCACCTCGCGGCCGATGACGCCGCGCCACCCCGACGTACCGAATTGGATCATCAGCGTGCAGGGTACCACGAAGACCGGGTGGTCTCAGTGGTTCTCGACGAGGGTCCGATCGATCTCGTCAACGGTTCCGAGCACGAGGTCTCGGCTGGTCCACGGTCCCGTGCCGATCTCGAACGCGGCGGTGAGCCGGCGGACGAGATCGTCGTCGTCCACGGCACGCTCGCCGAGCTCGAGGGAGGCGATCGGCTGCCCGGCCTCGACCCGGTCGCCGAGACGGACGTGCACCGTGATGCCGCCGCCGAAGTCGAGCACGTCGTCGCGTCGCCGGCGGCCCGCACCGGCCGCCGACGCGATCCGGCCGAGGCTCGCCGCCGCGATCCCGGTCACCGTGCCGTCGGTCGGCGCCGTGATCTCGCGGACCCGGTCGGGAACCGGCAGACGCCGAGGATCCGGATCGCCGCCGTGGGCCTCGACCATCCGGTCCCAGCTGTCGAGCGCGTCACCCGAGGCGAGGCTCGACTCCAGCCGAGCTTCGGCGTCGTCCGGATCGGTGCCGCGCAGCACCATGGCCTGACGGCACAACCGCAGGGTGACGTCGCGCAGCCGGTCGTCGCCGCCGCCGGCGAGCACCTCGCGCGCCGCTCGGACCTCGTTGGCGGTTCCCAGTGCCGTGCCGAGCGGTTGGTTCATGTCGGTGATCAGCGCCTCGCAGGCGACCCCCGAGTCGCGCGCCACCCGCCGGAGAGCGGACGCCAGCTCGAATGCCTCGGCGATGGTGGCACGGAAGGCGCCGCTGCCCCACTTGACGTCGAGAATCAGCGTCGACGCGCCGAGGGCCAGCTTCTTGGACATGATCGAGCCAACGATGAGCGGCAGCGACGGAACCGTGGCGGTGATGTCGCGCAGCGCGTACAAGGTGCGGTCGGCGGGCGCGATGTCGTCGGTCTGGGCGATGATCGCGGCCCCGACGCGGTCGAGCAGGCGGTCGAGGCCGGCCCGATCGTGATCGCAGGAGAAGCCCGGAATCGACTCCAGCTTGTCGATCGTTCCCTGGGAGTGGCCGAGACCGCGGCCGGCCATCATCGCGACCGGGACGCCGACCGACGCGAGCAGCGGCGCGAGCACGAGGGATACGGTGTCGCCGACGCCACCGGTGGAGTGCTTGTCGATCACGTCCGGACGGCTCGCGCCGAGCTGCCAGGTCTCACCCGATCGCATCATGTCCCGGGTCAACCAGGCGGTCTCCTCGGTGGTCATCCCGCGGCAGCAGATCGCCATGAGCATCGCGGCGAGCTGTTCTGCGGGAATGTCGCCCCGGCTCGCGCCGGTGACGAAGGTCCGGATGTCGTCTCGTCCCAGAGGTTGACCGTCACGCTTGCGTGCGATGGCCTCGGAGAAGCTCACGGAAACCTCCGCCGGGTCGTGTTGCCGTCGTTCAGCCGACGCCGGATCAGCCGAGCTCCGCCAAACGCTGCTGGGCGAGCTGCAGGTAGGGCGACTCGGGGAACTCCTCGATCAGCGTGCTGAAGTAGTCTCGGGCCTGGGTCGGGTTCTGCTCGGCCAGGTAGAGCTGACCGAGCTCGTACAGCGCCACGTCGCGCGGCAGGCCGGTGTCGGTGCCGACGACCATTGCCTCGAGCTCGGCGGCGACCTCGGTGGCCTGGCCGGAGGCGATCCGCAGATGGATGAGATCGAGGGTCGCGACCCGGCCGATGGGGTCGTCGGTGCGGCGCTCCGCGAGCCCCACCAGCAGGTCGCGGGCGGCATCGGTCTCGCCCCGGTCGAAGTGGATTCGCGCCAGGTAGAGCCGGGCCATGTCGGCCTGATCGCTCGAGCCGTAGTCGTCGATCACCTGCTGCAGCTCGGCCTCGGCCGCGTCCGCGTCGCCGGCCGGGACCATCTGGCCGACCGAGTCGTCGCCCTCGAAGGTGGTCACCGCCCGGTGCAGGGCCAACGCGGCGTCGTCGGCGCGCGACTCGCTCCACATCCCGATCAACCACCAGGCGACCGCGACAACACAGACCGCGCCGAGCCCGGCAACGATCGGCCGCCAGTTGTCGACGATCCACTGGATGACGGTGTCAACCGTGGATACGAACTCGTCGCTCTGCTTGAGCTGTTTGCGCGTGATTCGGCGTGTCATTCGTCCTCCAGGGATCCCGGGCGGCCGACGCGTGCGTCAGACACACCTGCAACCGGTCCCGGCCGGGGGCCATCACTCTAGCTCGGTTGGCGCCGGCTGTCCACTGGCCCTTCGGCGTGATGAACCGACGCGCGTTTGCGCGTCGTTATGGAGTCGCGGCGGGAATCGTCAGTTCGAGCTGGGCGAGCGGTGCGAGCGCCCTGTAATCGGTCTGATCCAGGGTCAAGGGCGTGATCGGGACGAAGCCGGCGTCGAGCGCCGTGACATCGCTTCCCTCAGCAGCGCCTTCGGGCGGTGCCCAGCGGCTGGTCACGTACCGGACCTCGCCCTCGACCCGGTCGACCTCGTAGCGACTGATCGCATCGGGTTCGAGCCCCATGCTCGTGATCCGGTAGCCGCGCGCCGCCGTGGTGTTGCGCGGGAGGTTGACGTTGAGCAAGGCGCCGGTGGGCAGCCCATGGGATCGAACGGCGTCGACGATCGGTTTGGCGAGCCGCGCGGCGCCGGCCCAGTCCGGCTTCGGATCCTCCCAGTCGAGCTCGAGCGAAAAGGCGATCGCGGGCACACCGCGCAACACCGCCTCGCGCGCGGCGCCGATGGTGCCCGAGTACCACGCAGCGCGACCGACGTTCTCGCCCTTGTTGATGCCGGACAGCACGAGGTCGGGGGGCTCGTTCTCGAGCACCACGGTGAGCCCGACGGCGGTCACCGAGGCCGGTGTCGCGTCGACCGACCACGCGGCCGCGCCCCCGACCGTCGGGTGAGGGTGGATCGCGATCTCGCGGCGGATCACCAGTGCGTGGCCGACCGCGCTCTGCTGATCGTCCGGCGCGACCACGGTCACCCGGTAGCCCGGGTCGGCGGTCAGCACCTCGGCGAGCGCGGCCAGCCCCGGCGAATCGATGCCGTCGTCGTTGACCAGCAAGACGTGAAACGGTTGGTCGGCTTCGATCTCCGCCGCGCAGCCGGTGAGCAGAACCAGAACCGACAGCAGCATCGTCGCTCGCTGCATGACACGACCTCCCTCGACGGTTGCGGGAGTGTAGCACCGAGGGCGCGGAGATCGGTGGCGTGCGGGGCTGGAGAGGGTGCGTGCCGGGATGCGATCCTGTTCATCGGGATCGGGATCGGGATCGGGATCGGGATCGGGATCGGGAGAGATCCCATCGCCCCATCCAGCATCCAGCATCCAGCATCGGACGCGGACTCGGACGCGGACTCGGACGCGGGACCGGGTAAGCTATCGCCATGAACCAGGCACACCTGTCGCTCGGCGCCCACCTGCTGCTGTGGGTGTTTCCGCTCGTGCTGACCGTCTTCGTGGTGCTCGACAGCCTGCGCGACTGGCGGCGGGGTCGCCTGTGATCGGGCTCGACTCGGCCACGATCAGCACGGTCGCGACCGTCATGGTGCTCTACCTGGGAGTGCTGCTGGTGATCGGCTGGCGCGCGTCGCGCCGGACCCACGGCGGCGAGGACTTCCACCTCGCCGGACGCAGCCTCGGGCCCTGGGCGGCCGGCATCTCGTCGACCGCGAGCTCGGAGTCCGGCTGGGTCACACTGGGCGCGGTCGGCATGACATACGCGTACGGGGTGTCAGGACTGTGGTTCGCGCCCGGTTGCCTGCTCGGCTACCTGGTCAACATCTACGTCGTCGCGCCGCGGCTCCGCGCGCTGTCGGCGACCCACGGCTCGGTCACCCTGACCGACGTCATCACCCGGCGCTGGGGCGATCCGCGCAATGTGCTGCGGCTGACCGCCACGACCATCATCCTGCTCTGCATGATGATCTACGTCGCATCGCAGATGACCGCCGCCGGCAAGGCGTTCTCGAGCTCGCTCGGACTCGACGCCGAAGGCCCCGGCTACCTTTACGGCGTGCTGATCGGCGCTGCGGTGATCACCGTCGTGACAGTTCTCGGCGGCTTTCGAGCGGTCGCCTGGACCGATCTGTTCCAGGGCCTGCTGGTCGCGGTCGCGCTGATCGCACTGCCGCTGTGGGCCATCGCGAGGCTCGGCGGTTTCGGCGCGTTGATCGCGGGGCTCGGCGCCATCGATCCCGATCTTCTGACCGCCACGGGTGGTCGGGTGGGCCCGGCAGCGTGGGGGTTCATCGTCGGCGAGCTCGGCATCGGCCTCGGCTACCCGGGGATGCCGCACGTGGTGACGCGGTACATGGCGACGCGGAGCGACCGCGACGTCCAACGGCTGCAGATCATCGCCATGCTGTGGGGCGTCGCGGTGTTCTACGGCGCCGGCCTGGTCGGCCTGGTCGGCCGGGTGTCGCTGCCCGGGCTGGATGACGGCGAGCGCGCGCTGATGGAGCTGGCTCTCGCGCACACCCACCCGGTGATCGCCGGCCTGCTTCTCGCCGCGGTGATCTCCGCGATTCTGTCCACCGTGTCGTCGCAGCTGCTCGTGGCTGCTTCGGCGGTCTCCTACGACGTCGTCGAGCAGGGTCTGGGGCGCGCCAGCGACGACCGCCGCAGTCTGATTCTCGGCCGCATCACGGTCGCGGTGGTCGGCGTGCTCGGTGTGCTCATCGCGCTGCGCGGCGAGAGCGTCGTGTTCTGGTTCGTGCTCTTCGCCTGGTCGGGTCTCGGCGCCAGCTTCGCGCCGCTCACCCTGCTCGCGCTGCAGGATCGCTTCATCAACCGGTACGGCGCGCTCGCCTGCATGCTGACCGGCGCCGGTGTCACCGTGGTCTGGAAGCTCGGCATCCGGACGATGACCGATCCGACCTCGGTGACGCCGCTCGAGTTCGATCGTCTGTGGTGGGTCGTGATCGTCGCGGCGGCGGCCATTCTGTTGCTCGGCCGCGCCACCGGCGCCTTTCAGGTCGGGCACATTGCCGCGGTTCTCGCCGCCACAGTGCTGACACTGACCGGTTGGTTCCTGGTCCCGAGGTGGGGCTTCCACCACCTGTACGAGCTCGTTCCGGCCTTCGCGCTCGCGACCTTCGCGGCGTTCGCCGTCAGCGCCCTGTTCCCCGTGGAGAACGGAGCTGACGGCTGACGGCTGACCGCTGACGGCTCACGGCGTGTCCGTCGAACGGCGGCGGCGCGGTGGCGGGGTCATGCCGAAGCTGAGCCGGACGAAGCGGGACGCGTGCTCCTGGAACGCCGCGAGCTCCGCGGAGTCACCGTTGATCACCAGGCCGTGCTTGGTCAGATTACGGTTGCCGCAGAAGCCGTCGAGCGGAACGCCGCCGATCCCGGTCTCGAGGTAGAAGCCGACCGTCGGCGGCAGGCCGTACCCGGCGGCCAGGTCGTGGCACCGGTCCGACAGGTGGACCACGGCGTACATCGAGCCTTCCCAGTCGAAGCCGACCGGGTCGGGCAGCACCGGCTGGTCATCGTCGAGCAGCTCGCGCCACTGTTCGAACGCCTGGGCGAGCAGCATCCTGCGGCGGCGCTGGAGGTGGCGGCCGATGCGGATCTGGAGCCGGACCAGGTAGTCGGTGAGGTCTTCCTCGCGGGTCGCGTGGGGCCCGATGAGACCGAGCACGACCGCCTGCATGGTGTTCGACGGTCCGGCCATGACGTTCTGGGCGTAGCGCAGCACCCCGTCGCGCAGCCGGCTCGCTCGGGTGAAGATCGCGCCGGCCCTCAGCCCGGTGACGCCGTGCGACTTGGACAGCGAGTCGATGAAGACGATCGACTCGGCGAATCGCGGGTCGTCGTCGTACCAGGCCAGGATCTCGCGGTATCGTGGGTGCATGCGGACGTACACGGAGTCGAGGATGATCCCGGCATGGGGCCAGCGATCGAGGACGGCCTCGACGAACGCCCGCAGCCGGTCGGGTTCGACCGTCCGTCCGGTCGGGTTGGTGATCGGCATCGCGTAGACGGCATCGACGTCGACCCCGTCAGGCACGCGGTCGACATCCTCCGGACCGACGTCCATCCCCGGATCGACCGGCGGGAGCAGAAAGGTCCGCATGCCCTGCAACGCCATCTGATCCAGCGGACACGAGAAGGTCGGCAGCGGCACCAGCACGGTGGCGGGTCCGGCCCCGCCGGTCCGATTCCGGTTGGCCTCGGCGGCGCCGATCAGCGACGCCTGGAGGGCCTGGTTGCCGCCGTGGAAGACGAAGACCTCCGGCGGCCGGCCGGCGCGGTTCGCGAACTCGAGCCCGATCTGGTTGCGCCACAGCCCGGACCACGCCTCGACCACGGCCGGGTAGCCGAGCGAGTCCAGGTTGTAGGCCAGCGGCCGGGCCGCGAGCTGGTGCAGCCAACCGGCCATGTTGTCGAACGCCTGGACCAGCAACGCTTCCCAGTCATCGCGCAGGAACGGATCCTCGGTGTCGTCGGCCGGGACGGTGCGCCAGTCGAGGTCGCCGATCGCCGACGCCAGATCGTTGTAGCCCTTCGCGCGCATCGTGCTGACGGTCCGGCTCATGAGCCGGATCGGCGCGCTGGCGAAGACCTCCTTGTACGACTCGTAGACGCGGATTCTGACGTCTTTGGCATCGTCGACGTCGGCGTGACTCATGTCGGCACCCCCAAGGTCAGCGGTGGAGAGAATGGTACACCCGCGGCCCGACGATCGTCCGTGCCGATGGGATCGTGCGGCGAGCTTCGGCTTGACAGTGAGACCACCTCGGTGGAAATATGAATGGTGATTCATTCGGCATGCCTGGTTCGAGATCCCGGGCGTGGGAGGTCCCATGAACGATGACCCGTCGCTGCGACGCCGCACCGCACGCGAGCTCAAGCACGACAAGATCCTCCGCGCCGCCACCGAGGTCTTTGCCAGCAAGGGCTACTTCGCGGCGCGGATGACCGACGTCGCCAAGGCCGCCGAGGTCGCCGACGGGACCCTCTACCTCTATTTCGACGGCAAAGAGCACCTGCTCTTGAGCATCTTCGACGACGTGCTCAGCCGGTCGATCGATCGGCTCGAGCAGGAGATCGAGCACCTCGACGATCCCATCGACAAGCTCCGCATCATGGTCGCGCTGCATCTGGAGATCCTCGGCAGCGACCGCGATCTGGCCCACGTCCTGCAGATCGAGACCCGGCACTCGCGCCGGTTCATGAGCCTGTTTACACGTGGTAAACTCGGCGAGTACTTGAACTTGGTGCGTGAGATCATCGAGGAGGGGCAACGCGTCGGAGCGTTCCGCCGCGACATCAGCGCAGGCCTGGCCACCAATGTCGTCTTCGGCGCCGTGGATGAGCTCGTCATGAGCTGGATCCTCGCCGAGCAGCCGGGCGACCTGACCCGCCACGCCGAGCCGCTGCTCGAAATGCTGATTCGCGGTATGGCGACGACCGATCGGCCGGGGGGGGATCCAGCATGACCGAGCACAACATTCTCGACCTCTACCGCAAGGAGTTCGAACGCCCGCGCGACGAGCACTACCTGCACGTGACGCCCGAAGGCCGACGGGTGTTCAGCACGGCCGCCTTCTTCGAGCGCACGTCGCGGCTCGCGCGTGGCCTCGAGAAGCTCGGCATCGCTCGGGGTGATCGAGTGTTGGTGCTGTCCGACAATCGACCCGAGTGGCACATGGTGGACCTGGCGGTGGTCGACCTCGGCGCCGTCGATGTGCCGGTGTACGCCACCTTGAACGCCGATCAGATCGCCTACCAGGCGAAGGACGCCGGGGCGGTCGCCGCGGTCGTCGAGAATCGCGAACAGATGGCGAAGTTCCTCGAGGTTCGGCACGCCTGCCCCGAGCTCGAGCACCTGATCCAGATCGAGGGTCCGGCGCCGGACGACGTCCTCGCCATGGACGAGATCATCGACTCGGGCGCCGAACCGGACGCGGGAGATCTGTTCTGGCAGCGGGCCGGCAAGGTCGAATCAGACCAGGTGCTGACCCTGATCTACACCTCGGGCACCACCGGGCGGCCCAAGGGCGTCACGCTGACCCACCACAACCTGGTCAGCAACGTCCTCGCCTCATACGACCGGGCGCCGGTCGAGTCGAATGACCTCGGTCTCGAGTTTCTTCCACTGTGCCACGTCTTCGAGCGCATGATCGGTTATCTCTACATGTACCTCGCGGTGTCCAAGGCGTACTGCTCGGTCTACCACGTCGGCGACCTGGTCGCCGACATCAAGCCGACGGTGTTCGCCGGGGTGCCGCGCTTCTACGAGAAGGTCTACGACAAGATCACGGACAAGGTCAACCACGCACCGGCGGTCCGTCGCGCCCTGTTCAACTGGGCGGTCGGTGCCGGTCGGAAGGCCTACCCCAGGGTGCTCGACGGCAAGGCGCCGGGCGGCGTCGGATACAACCTCGCCGACAAGCTGGTGCTGTCCAAGGTCCGCGAGGGACTCGGCGGCCGGGTCCGTTTCTGTATCTCGGGCGGTGCGCCGCTGCCATCGTTCGTCAACGAGTTCTTCCACTCGATCGGTATCCGCATTCTGGAGGGCTACGGCCTGACCGAGACCTCCCCCGTGATCGGCGTCAACGGTGCGGCGCCGGGCATGACCCGGATCGGTACGGTCGGCAAGGCGATTCGCGACGTCGAGGTCAGGGTCGCCCCGGACGGCGAGCTCTGCGTCCGCGGGCCGAACGTCATGTCCGGTTACTGGAACCTGCCCGACAAGACCGCCGAGGTGTTCGACGAGGACGGCTTCTTCCGGACCGGCGACATCGCCGAGATCGATGCCGACGGGTTCATCAAGATCACCGACCGCAAGAAGGACCTCATCGTCACCGCGGGCGGCAAGAACGTCGCGCCGCAGCCGATCGAGAACGAGCTCAAGCGGTCGCCTCTGATCGACAACGCGGTGCTCATCGGCGACCGGCGGCCGTACATCGTCGCCCTGCTGTCGCCCAACCAGGAGGAGCTCGAGAGCTGGGCCCACGCCGAGGGCGTCAGCTATGACTCCGTCGAAGAGCTCACCAAGCACCCGACCCTGGCTCGGAGCTACGCCCGGGTGATCGAGGACACCAACGCCAACCTGGCGCGCTACGAGCAGATCAAGAAGTTCGTCGTGCTGCCGTTGATGCTGTCGATCGAGGGCGGCCACCTGACGCCGACGCTCAAGGTCAAGCGGCGGGTCGTCGAGAAGGACTACGCGGAGCTGATCGAGGATTTGTACGCGGAGTAGCGGGCAAAGGGGTCGACCAGCCACCGCCGGCCGCGACGGCCGGCGGCACCCGTCTTCACTCGGGAAGACAGCGAGATCGGGAGCGGGATCGGATCCGGCCATGAATATCCGGCCATGAATACGGACAAGGGAGAGGGAGACGGCGCACGCCTGGAGCGCCCATCCAGCATCCAGAATCTAGAATCGGACGCGGACCGGACCGGACCGGACCGGACCGTGTCACTCCGCGAGGCGTTCCACGACGACCAGCGTGGCGTCGTCGTGCAGCGGCTGGCCGCAGGTGTGCTTCTCGACGGCTTCGAGCAGCGCCTTCGAGCAGCCGGCGGCGGTGCAGCACTCGGCGTCGGCCACGACCTTCGCCACCCGCTCGATGCCGAACTCCTCCTCGTCGGGATCCTCGGCTTCGGTCAGGCCGTCGGTGTAGAGCACCAGCAGGTCCCCCGGTTCGAGGCGCGTCACGTGCTCGTCGTAGGTCGCGACGGGCATCATGCCGAGGGGGAACCCGCTCGACGTGATCTCGTCGACTGTACCGTCCGAGCGTCGGATGAGGACCGGACAGTGCCCGGCGTTGACCCCGACCAGTCGTCCGTCCGGCTCGAGCCTCGCCATCGCGAAGGTCGCGAACCGATTGTCGGCGGTCGCTCCCATCAGGTAGGTGTTGACGCGCTGCGCGATCTCAGCGAGCCCGGTGCCCTCACCGGCGAGCAGGCGCAACGCCGCGTGCACCGCGGACGCGATCATGCCGGCCCCGACGCCCTTGCCCGACACGTCGGTGATGGTGACGACGAGCGCGTCGCCCTCGGTCATGAGGTCGTAGGTGTCGCCCGCGACGTGCCGGCTCGGCGTCGCCTTGGCGACGAACCGATATCCGGCGACCTCCGGCAGGGCCTGGGGATACAGGTGTGACTGGATCGCGGCGGCGGTCTCGAGCTCGTTGCGGAGTCGCTCGCGTTCCAGCGACTCGAGGGTCAGTCGGACGTACTCCATGGCGACCGTGACCTGAACCGCGAACAGCTCGAGCAGGCGGATGTCGTTGGCGGCGAACGGCTCGGTGCCGGCGCGCGCCTCCTTGTGCCCCGCGGCCAGGACGCCGAGCGTGCCGTTCTCCGAGATCAAGGGGATCGCGGCGATCTCCTCGTCGACAACGGCGTCATGCCACGCTTCGGCGAGCTGCGCATCGTCGATCACCGGGCTGCCGAAGGCGCCGACGCACTCCGCCGAGTCGGGGTCGTCGCCGAGATAGAGGTGCGCGCTGCGGACTCCGAGCAATGCGACCAGATGGCTGATCAGCTCGTCGGCGACCCGCTCGCGGTCGAGGATGCCGCCGATGTTGCCGGCAATGGCGCGGATGGTCTCGAGCTCCCAGAGGTGGAACCGCTCGTCGAACCGGGTCCGTTTGAGCTCCTCGCTCAGGCGCCACGCCCGCAGACCGAGGCGGGTCGCGTTGAGCACCGTCTCATCGAGTCGATCGAGCTGGAGCAGGTGGAGGCTCCAGCCGTCGATGTTGCCGGCGAACGGGATCTCGCTCCAACCCTCCGTGGCGTGCTCGACCTGGCGCGACACCGCTCTCGGCCAGCGCGCGATATCGTCGCCGTCGTGTCGCAGGATGCCGGCGCGCGAGCCGGTCTCCTCGACAACCGCCCGCAGCAGCTCCTCCGCGAACTGGGGGTTGGGATGGCTGCTGAGGGCGTGATCGGCCAGCCGGAGGAGCTCACTCAACGGCATGGCCCGTGAGCGCCGCGTGGGCGGTCTCCCGGTCGGGGTAGACCGACGCGTACTGGACAAGACCCATGATCTCGAACGTCTTCGAGATGGTCGGCGTCAGGTTGCAAAACGCCAGCCGTCCTTCGTCCTCAAGCAGCTTCTCCATGATCTCGAGGAGGATCGAAACCCCGATGGAGTTGATGATCCGAGTTCCATCGAGGTCGATGAGGAGTGTCGCACAGCCTTTGTCGATCAGCTCGTGAGCGGCGTCGGCGATCGCCTGTCCCCCCTCGTTGTTGATGTAGCCGGCCGCAGCAATGACGCCGAACCCATCGGTCAGAATATCGGCCGACAGCTGCATCTGATCATCGTTCATGGTGCATTCTCCACGTACTTGCGCATTCGAACCAGAGTCCTGCCGGGATGGGATCGAATCTGCACCTCGTCCATGAGCTCGCGGATCAGAGTCAGGCCCCAGCCCCGTTTGGTCGTGCACCCGTGCACTCGTGACGCGCTGTTCCGAGGCACGACCGCCGGGTCGAAGCCCGGACCCTGATCCTCGACCTCGATGATCAGGCTCGGGATGTCATCCGAATCGTCCGTTGCCATGCGGACCACCATCTGTCCGCCGCCGTGCTCCATGGCGTTGAGACACGCCTCGACCATGGCGACACTGGCAGCCTCGATCCGAGTCTGAGGCATTCCGAGAGCGCTGCCGATTGTCTCCACGGCCTTTGCAGCGACCAGCTCGACGTTCGGCACCACCGGAAGGTGCAGCACGACCTCCATGATGAGCCTACAACTGTATCAGAACGCGAGTCAGGGTCCACGCAAGCCGGAGCTGTTGGTCGGGGATATTCAAGCTGAGGTTCGCGACCTGAACGGCGGCGGCAGCGATCAGCAGAACGACCGCCGTACCGGTGACCTTCGCGAGAGCCAGGGACCTCATCGAGCAACCTCCGGTCTCTACCGTGGCAAGTTCTGTGCCAGTGTGGACAACCGACGGGAAGAGGGCCGGTGGTTGCAATGTGCATCATTCTTGTCGGAATGACTCGCGACTTGTTGTAAAGGTACCGTGATGTTTGGGTTTTAGCCTTTGTTGTTTATTGCATCATCTGTTGCAATACGCTGCATCTTGCGGTAGAGCGTCGACCGGTCGATGCCCAGCAGCCGTGCGGCGGCGGTCCGGTTGCCGTCAACCGCGGTCAGCACGCGTTCGATGTGCAGCCGCTCGAGCGCGTCGAGCGACAGCGTCGGGTCCGTGGTCGCCTCGTCCGCTGCGCCGATCTCGAGCCGGAGGTCGTCCGTGGTGATCGTGTCCGCCGGGGCGAGGGCGATCGCCGACTGGAGGATGTTCTCGAGCTCCCGGACGTTGCCCGGGAAGGGGTGGGACATGAGGGCGGCGAGGGCGTCGCGCGACAGCTTGAGACCGGGTCGTTTGAACCTCTCGCCGTAGAGCTCGAGGAAGTGTCGGGCGAGCAGCGGAATATCGGTTCGCCGGTCGCGCAGCGGGGCGATCGGGATGACCACGACTCTCAGACGGTAGTAGAGATCCTGCCTGAAGTCGCCGTCGGCGACCATCGCTTCGAGGTCACGGTGGGTCGCGGTCACGAGATGGAGATCGACCGGAATTCTCTCGCGGCCGCCGAGCCGTTCGAACTCGCGCTCCTGGACCATCCTGAGCATCTTGGCCTGGAGCGTCGGGCTGAGATCTCCGACCTCGTCGAGAAAGAGCGTGCCGCCGTCCGCGAGCTCGATCTTGCCGAGCCGCCGCTGAACACCGGTGGCGACGCCGGCCTCGATGCCGAACAGCTCGGCTTCGAGAAGCGTTTCGGGCAGAGCGGCGCAGTTGAGCGGAACGAACGGTCCGGCGCTCCGGTCGGAGAACGAGTGCAGCAACCGGGCCACCCGCTCCTTGCCGACGCCGGATTCGCCCCGCAGCATCACGTTGGCGCCGGTCGGCGCCACCCGCCGGACGGTCTCGAGCATCTCCCGCACGGGCGGCGACTCGCCGACGAAGCCTTCGCGCCTTGCGGTGTCGCGCAGCTCCCGGTTCTCGTCGGCGAGCCGTTGGCGGTCCCGTTCGATGGCGGTGACGCGGCGAGACGTCGCGACAGCGGTGGCGACCATGCTGCCGAGCGCGAGCAGGAACCGGGCGTCGCTGTCGGAGAACGTGATCCGGCCGACCCTGGTCTCCTTGTCGCCGAGCACGACGACCCCGAGGAACTCGGGTCCGGCGCGGAGCGGCGCCGCCATCAGCTCGTAGGGCGGCTCGTCGACGTCGCGCTGGATGCGGACGAAGCGACCGTCAGCAAGCTGCTCGAGGAGCTCGGGGGGAAACCACGAGCGCACCGTCTCGAAGCTCGCCGGCAGACCGAGCGAGCGCACGGTGCCCTCCTGACCACCGGGGTGGAGCGTCGCCACCATGCCCGAGCCCGCGTCGAGGGTGCCGACCGCCCGTTGCAGCAGCTCCTCGGCGAGCTCCTCTTCGGGGCGGACCCCTCCGATGGTCAGCGACAGATCGACCAGCGTCTCGAGCTGGAGCTCGCGCCAGTTCCTGTCGAAGGTGCTCATTCGGCCCCAGTGTAGCGGAGGACGGGTCCGGACGATCAGGCGACGATGGCGTCGCGCAGAGTTTCCAGCGACACGGGCTTGGTGAAGATCCGGCCGAAGCCGTGCTCGCGTGCCAGCGACTCGACGTTGCCCGACAGCTCTCCCGAGACCAGGATGAGCCGCGCCGCCGGGTTGATCTCGCGCAGCATGGCGCCGAGTGTCAGGCCGTCGGCGCCGGTCAGGCAGTAGTCGAGCACACACACGTCGAAGCTCTCGGGAGAGATCACCGCCATCGCCTCCTCGGCCGAACCGAACGCGATGACCTCGGCGTGGCACGACTCCTGCAGCCAGGTGGTCAGTGCCTCGAGGATGTCCAGGTCGTCATCGACCAGGAGCACCCGCGGATACGACGTGACGGACCGACTCGAGCGCTGCAACATGACCGCCTCCGGTGTCCGGAAAAGCAATCGCGGTGCCAGATTCGGGGGAGAAGTTCAACGACCGATGGGTGGCTGCCGCGTTTCAGGTCGAGATCCGAGTGTCCCCGATCGGCGCAACCCCGGTCGGTGGTCACGACACGAACCGGAGACGGAGTCCGCGTTAGAATACCCGCGTCCGACGCGTGGAGGGGCCGTCAATGGCAGTTGAGATCGGGATTTCGAAGGCGCCGTTGTGGAGGCCGGCGTTGCTGGCTCTCGCGATCGCGCTCGGGTGCGCATCCGCAGCCCTGGCCGAGCCGCCAGAGGCCGTGGTCATCGTCAGCGTCGACGCTCTCAGGGCCGATCGGCTGTCGGCCTACGGCTACCAACGCGACACGTCTCCGGCCATCGACGAGCTCATCGACGGCGGGCTGAGGTTCGATACGGCGCGCACCGTCGAGCCGCTGACCGGGCCCGCGCTGTGCTCGATGATCACCGGTATCGAGCCGCACGAGCACGGCGCGACCCGCAACGGTCTCGAGATGAAGGCCGACCTGGCCAGCCTGCCGCGCATCCTGTCGGACCACGGCTGGACGACGGCGGCGTTCATCAGCAACTGGACCCTTCGCGACGAGCTGACCCGGCTCGGCGAGCACTTCGACACCTACAGGGAGGTCTTCACCCGCCGCCGCTGGTTCGGTCTGCTCAACCGGGAGGCGACCGCCGAGGACGTCACGGACGAAACGCTCGACTGGATCGACGGCTACTTCGACAGCGCCGCTCGATCGCCGCTGTTTCTCTGGGTTCATTACGTCGAGCCGCATGCACCGTACCGCTTTCACGACGAGTACGCCGAGCGGCTCGACATCCGCGACCGCGATCCCCGGCGTAGCGATCGCTACGACACCGAGGTCGCGGCGACCGACCGGGCGGTCCAACGGCTGCTGGAGGGGCTGCGCGAGCACGTGCCGGCCGATCGTACGATCGTCGTCTTCACCGCGGACCATGGCGAAAGCCTGGGCGAACACGATTACTGGGGCCACGGCCGCCACCTGTACGAGCCGTGCCTGCGGATTCCGCTCGCGCTGGTCTGGAAGGGGACCGTCGAGCAGGCGACGACGCGACGCCAGGCGTCCATTCTCGACATCGCGCCGACCCTGCTCGATCTGCTCGGCTATGCGGTGCCCACGGAGTTCGACGGGATCAGCTGGGCGGCGGCCGCCACCGGCGGGGTCCAGCCGAGCGAGCGATCACTGTGCTATCAGGCACACAAGGGCGCGGTCCACGGCGAGGGCGACGACGACCGCCGGCGATCCAAGGGCCTGCTCTCGGTCGCCGTCGTCGAAGGCGATCGCAAGGAGATCCTGCGAGTCAAGAACAACACGCACTCGCTGTTCGATCTCGCGGCCGATCCGGAGGAGAACACCAGTCTGACGGCCGAGGACAGCCTGCCTTCGAATCGCCTGCTCGAGTGCGTCGGTATGATCTCCGACGGTCTTGGTGCGCTCGACAACCTGGCCGCGACCAAGCTCGACGATGAGACCGTCGATCAGCTGAAAGCGCTCGGCTACATCAACTGAGCGTCGAGCGACCCGTCGCGGCCCGGCGGTCGTTCGGGCTGATCAGAGCCCGTCCTCGGCCGCCTCGCCGATCGACTCGGCGCACGACGGACAGAGCTCGAGCTCGTGCACGATCTCGCAGCCGGAGCCACCCGGGTCGTCCGGCCGGCGTCCGCGGCGCCCCTTGCTCTTGCCGGGTCGAGCCGACGTGTTCTGGCGCACCGGGTACTCGCGATCGCGGGTCTCCACGACACATTTGATCGCCGGGGTACCCGGCGAAACGACCTCTCCGCAACGTTCACATCGAAACATGTTTCGATCGGACCATCCCTTCTTCGATTCGTTGGTGTTCTGACTGGCGCCTTCGGCCGCCGGCGGCACGTCGATCCGAAAGCGGCATCCGGACCGGGAGCGCCGACCGCACCGGCGCGGGCGTTCGTGTCACGGTCGGTCGCCTTCTTCGGCGCGAACCGGCCGGTCGAAATCGTCGAGCGCGTGGTCGAGCTGCTCCGGCGGCGTCGCCTCGGTCAGCAGGCGCACCAGCGTGACGGTCCGCCGCAGCATCACCGACTCGGACCAGCCGCACGACAGACCCGAGACGAGGGCGGCCGCCGCCGCGTCCCGGATCGTCGGATGGACCGACCCGAAGTCGTCGACCGGTCGGCTGCCCAGGGACACGCCGCGGGTCGAGACCACGGTCACCGGAATCCCGTGCAGGTCGACGACCACACTGGCCAACGCGAATCTCCTCTGGACCTCCCGCGCCGCCGCGACCTCGGTCTCCTCATCGGCCTCCTCCGCGGTCGCCGCGACCATCTCGACCAGCTGCTGCGATGGGATGCGCAACCACCGCGCGCCGAGCAGCACCCTGCCGAGATCGTCGGGTCGCAGCCACGGCAGGTCGAGGTTGACGTCGACGAAGAACGGCACGCC